>Ga0335069_10008215_pt1 | contig 14965 bp, 9 predicted proteins | sample Lox_Sample_11_FD_206714 | JGI IMG/M metagenome (GOLD analysis project Ga0335069, IMG submission 206714) | Soil microbial communities from Loxahatchee National Wildlife Refuge, Florida, United States - Lox_Sample_1.1 | ecosystem: Environmental > Terrestrial > Soil > Wetlands | place: USA: Florida... | reverse complement strand
CCGTACTAGTATCAGGGTTATAGGCGACACTTATTGGACTGTTCCCGACGGGTATGGGGGCAGGAATGGCGTTCGTATAACTGCTTAGATCAATAAACGAAAGACTGTTGGCATTGAGATTTGCCACCAGGGCAACATTCTCCTTCGTCGCCACAGCCACAGCCCTGGGACCTTTATCCACCTTAACCATCGCCAGAGTGACGGGCTTGGTGGGATTCGTGTCGATGATAGAAACAGTGCCAGGATCGCTACCGTTGCCAAAATTGGCTATGATCGCTCGAGTCCCCCCTGAGAAAAGTGCCACACTAATGGGGTTTGTCGCCGTCATCACAGCCCCAGTGCTGTCCTTAAACGAATTGCCGTTGGCGTCCTGGCTCAGATTGACAGTCTGAAAAGTGAAGTCCGTCAGCTTGACAACCGTGGCATCGTTGGTTAGACGATTGGCAATAACGGCGATTTTTGCGGTCGTGTCTATATCAATGGCAAAGGGCCCCGAGCTGTAAGGAAGTGTAACAATCTGCTGGGCGAACAGGAATTGCCATGGGATTAGCACAAACCACAACTTACAGAGCAGGATTTTCTTCATTATTCTAGTCCTCTTGCTACCAGCTGGAATATGTATTTAGAAAGTTCTTCCTACACTGAACCGGAAGCCATGACGTTTCTGGGCACCATTTGAATCATAATTGTCGAAAAGCGGATAGGGTAACCCGCCTTCCGGGCGCAAGATATAGGTGTCTAATTGATTGGGGTTGTAATAATAGATCAAACGGAATGGAGCATTAACAACCGGCAAGATCACCTGAAATTCCACCCCGGTGCTGGACCGCACCATCAGTGTCTCCGGGATGACAGGGAGCGGCGTGCCCGGTTTCATAGGAGAAAACTGTCCATTCTCATAAACATAGAATTGGGAAGCGGCCTGGGGGGCAACTCTGATCTGGCTCTCTTTCAGGACCCAGAGCTTCCCCACATCGAAAAACGGAGCGATCGAAAAAGAATTTCCGATGATCGGGATTCGATATTCGATGTTATATATGACCTGTGTGTCCCCTCCAATGTAGTAAGGAAAAGAATTGTAGAAGGGGACATAGTTCACGATCGGACTACCCGTGGTCGGATCGATGACAGGATTTCCGTAGGGATCCCGCTGGGTCACGGCTGTCAGCGTCTTTGTTGTGACCAGCGCCCGGGGACTGATCGACCGGATGTCGAATCCGCGAATGGAGTCCTCGCCGCCGGTGAACCAGCGGTCCGTAATGGGTGCGGACAAGCCACCATATCCCGAAATAAAGGCAAATTGAGCTCTCATCCCCAAAGTGTTCCGATGCTTATTCATCGGATGGAACCACTTTGCCTCCAGGTAAGGCTTGTAATACTTCACGTCACTGACTGGCCCTCCTGTAAACTGAAAAAGAGCACTGTAGCTTTTCCCGGAAGTGGGCGTAAAGGGGTTGTTGATTGTGCTGTAAGTGAGACTGGGGGTAATAGTGCTTCGCATTACTCCGGTATAGCTTCCAATTCCCGAAAACGTATCCGTGAATTGGAAGGCCGTATAGAAGAGCTGGTAATCACTATTAGCAAAGGTCGTCGAGGATCTGTCGATGCCGTAACTCAGGCCAAACCGGGTAAATGGACGAATGGGCTTGCTGGCGAAGATCGTAAATCCGTTCGAGCTTTGGGCAAAAATCTCGTTCCCCAGAGGAACCAGCGGTTGTCCTCCCGCCCCATAGCCATAACCATAACCGTACAGGTAATTGGCGTACTGATCTCCTTCTCGATAGCTGTAGCGCCTGTGGTAAAGGCTGAAGCCGGTCGTGATGGGGCGATCTTTAAAGTAAGGTTCGGTAAAGCTGAAGATGTAAGCAGACTGGCGGGTCCCGCCCTGAATGGTGAAATCAAGAGTTTCTCCGTAACCCAGGAAGTTGTTGGTGGAATAGTTGACGCCCACAAAACTTCCCCCGTAGCCACTGACACCGCCGGAAAAGCCGATAGAGTTCTTCCCCTTTTCCTTGACTTTCAGCGTGACGTCCACCCATCCAGTATTCTCCCCTTCCGGACCCGCTGCCTTCAAGTCAGGCTTGACGTCTGCGTCTTCCTGCTTCAACGTATCGAAGAAGCCCAGCTGATTGAGGCGAAGCAAACTGATATCCAAGAGCTGAGTATTGTATATCTCACCCTCATTTACGAGGACCTCGCGCCGAATGACCTTATCCCGTGTAGTCGTGTTCCCAACAAAGTCCAGTCTTCTCAGATAAAACTGTTTGCCTTCTTCAAATTCAAAAACAATGTTGACGAGCCGGTTTTCGTCATCAAGCTCCTGGCGGGGCACAGGAGTCCAGTTAATGAACCCCTTGGCCCCATAAATCTTCTTTAGATTTTCAAACCCTTTGCGAACCATCTCCCCATTGAACACCTCGCCCTGCTGGACTCCCAATACCCGCTGTAGGATCTCCTTCCGGAATTGAGTATTGCCGGTGAAGTTCACCTCCCCTACTCGATACTGGGGTCCTTCCTCAAGATCAATGTCGATGAATACGCGTTTTCCTTTCTTAGTTTGGAACGGGATGGGGAACAACGAGGTGTGCGAAACATCCCTGATATCAATCTTGGGATCTTTGATGAGAAGCTTGATGTAGCCTTTCTCCTGGTACTTAGCTCGTACCCCCAATTCCAATGAGCCCTCCAGCTTCTGCTGGTCATAGGTGGATTTGCCCGTAAACATTGAAATCAGTCCGGTTTCCTTGATGTACTTCATAGACTTCTTCAATTGTTTGTCGCTGTAAACCGTGTTTCCATGGAAGTCGATTTTCTCGACTTTTACCTTGGGTCCTTCTTCAATGTAAAAAGTGAGGATTTTACCGTTGGGAGGCGAATCTTTTGCATCGTAGGTAATCTTTGCGTATTGTCGGCCTTTTTCCGCAAGCAATTCGGTCAAGACCGTGATGGCTCGCTGGACCTTGGTAGGCTCGAAAGGAGTTTCCATTCCCAGGCCGACCTTTTTTTCTTTGTATTTGTCAAGCACTTCCGTGTTGGTCGCAGATTTGAGGCCCACATATTTGATTTCTCGGATCAATGGTCGTTCTTTGACCCAGAAGATCACGATTTTACCGGTTTTACCGTCTTCAATTTCGATCTTGAGGTCATCAAAGAAGCTCATGGCCCAAACGGCTTTGAAATCTCGCTGCAACACTGCAGGGTCTAGCTTGGTGTTCTTCTGGGAGAGGATGTGAAACTTGACTGTATCTGCGGGAACTCTTCGGTTCCCTCTGATTTCAATGTCTTCAATGAGGTCTTCCGTCTGAGCTAGTATGGAAAATATGCCGGTCAACGGGGACAGTATGAAAAGCAGGACGACTACTAGCCAAGCGGTTGACAAGCCCTTTGTTTGCATTAAGTCCTCCATACAAGAGTTTCCCCAAGTCTTTGAGGTCGTCTCTCAAAAACGGCGAGAATAATCGGAGTTAGATGCACTTTTAGGGAAACTATTTGTACAGCAGAGAGGTCTCAACAATTGATTTCTTCAGATTCCGGTAGTAGAGACCCTCATCCACTTGATAAATCTCAAGTTCTGATTCGGGCTCAATATCACCTTGAATCAGCGCCTCTGCCAGAGGATCTTCCACGTAGCGTTGGAGTGCCCGACGCAGAGGTCGAGCACCGTATGATCGGTCCTGACAGGTTTTTGTGAGTATCCAGCGTTTTGCGTCAGTCGTCAGCGAAATCTTGATCTTCTTCGATACCATGCTCTCGTTAATCTGGCTTACCAGTATTTCTATGATCCTTTCAAGATCATCGTCGTTCAACGAGTTAAACACAATAATCTCGTCCAATCGGTTGAGGAACTCCGGATTAAAGGCCTTTTTCACCTCAGCCAGGACTGTTTCCTCCATCTTCAAAGCCGTGGCCTCCTCACTGGATCCGTGGAAACCCAGGGAGTGCTTCTTCTCCAGGAACCTCGCCCCCAAGTTGGAAGTCATGATGATGATGGAGTTCTTAAAGTCGACGGTATTGCCTAACCCATCCGTCAGTTGGCCGTCCTCAAAAACTTGTAAAAGGATGTTAAAGACATCGTGATGCGATTTCTCGATTTCATCCAGCAGAACTACCGAATAAGGGGACCGTTTCACTCGTTCAGTCAACTGGCCGCCCTCTTCATAACCGACATAGCCCGGAGGTGACCCGATAAACTTCGAAACGGAATGCTTCTCCATGTATTCCGACATGTCGAAGCGAATCAAGGCCTTCTCAGATCCGAACAAGAAATGGGCCAGCGAGCGCGCCATTTCGGTCTTCCCCACCCCGGTGGGGCCGAGAAACAGAAAAGACCCCACCGGCCGATTGGGATTCTTCAAACCCGCCCGAGATCGTCGGATGGCACGTGCCAAGGCACTAATCGCCTTGTCCTGGCTGATGACCCGCTTGTGCAGCTCTTCTTCAATGCGGAGCAGTTTGGTCATTTCCTCTTCCTTGATGGAAGTGACCGGTATCCCCGTCCATTTGGCCACTACGGATTCAATGTCTTCCTTGGTCACAACACCAATACTGGCATCGTCAACGTTGAATTTTTCCTTGAGCTGCTTGAGGTTCTCCAGTTCGATTCGCTCCTCGTTGCGATAGATCTCGGCCTTCTCAAAATCGTGGTCGGAAAGCGCCGTCTCCATGCGCCCGACCACGGTCTTGATTCTCTTCTGGACTTCAGTCATTTCCTTGGGAAGGCTGTCCTGGCGAAGCTTTACTCGAGCCCCCGCCTCATCAATCAGGTCAATGGCCTTGTCGGGGAGAAAACGATCAGGAATATAGCGATTGGCCTGGTATACAGCCGTTTCAATGGAAACAGGGAGATAGCTCACCATATGAAACTTCTCGTAGCGGTCCTTAACTCCGTTGAGGATTTGGACTGCCTCTTTCTCATTGGGAGGAGGAACTTTAACGGCCTGAAAACGCCGCTCCAGAGAACGATCTCGCTCGATGGATTTTCGGTATTCGGCCGGGGTCGTTGCGCCAATACACTGAATTTCCCCCCGACTGAGAGCGGGTTTCAAGATATTGGCGGCATCCAGGGAACCTTCTGCTGAACCGGCGCCCACTAGCGTATGCAACTCATCAATGAAAACAATCGCGTTGGGATTCTCCACCAGCTCCTTCATGATCGTCTTCAGACGTTCTTCAAACTGCCCGCGATACTTAGTGCCGGCCACAATCAGGGAGAGGTCCAAGGCCAGGATACGCTTTTCAGCTAAATAGCTGGGAACCTCGCTATCCACAATCCGCTGGGCCAATCCTTCTACAATGGCGGTTTTCCCTACCCCTGGTTCTCCTATCAGGACCGGATTGTTCTTGGTGCGTCGGCACAGGATCTGGATCACGCGCTCCAACTCGGCTTCCCGCCCAATCAAAGGATCCAAAGCATTTTCAGTGGCCAGTTGAGTCAGGTCCCGGCTGAATTCAGAAAGCAAAGGGGTCTCTTTGGCTCTGCCGCTGTATGGCTTTTCCGACTGGGTCTTGTTGATCTCATCTCTGACCAGGTTGAGCCTTAACCCCCGCTCATGAAGGATCTCGGCTGCAATACAACGGTCCTCCCGGAGAATACCTAGAAGAAGGTGTTCTGTCCCGATATGTCGATGCCGCAATCGCTCTGCTTCTTCTGCGGCATACGCCAAGATACGTTTGCACTCTGCACTGAGGGGTAGTTCGATAGACGTGGAGACCTTCTCCCGAATAATCGTACGGCCTTCGATCTCCTTGCGGATGGACTCAATTGATGAGTGAGAGCGGAGGAATCGATTAGTGAGGCTCTTGTCTTCCCGCATCAACCCCAGGAGGAGATGCTCAGTCTCAATAGTCGGACTTCCAAACTGGCTCGCTTCGTAGCGAGCAAAAAAGATGACCCGCCGCGCCTTCTCGGTATATCTTTCAAACATGGCTTTTGTCGGTTTCTAATAGAATCCCGTTCTCGATGCGCATTATCTTATCACATCTAGCGGCTATTTTAACATTATGGGTCGCCAGGATGGAAGTAAGTTTTTTCTCCCTCTGGATCTCGCGGAACAACTCAAAAACCCGCTCTCCAGTTTGATTGTCAAGACTCCCCGTTGGCTCGTCTGCAAGAATCAAGCGGGGGTGATTGATCAAAGCACGTGCAATGGCCACCCGTTGTTGTTCACCACCAGAGAGTTCTCCCGGGCGATGCTGGAGGCGATCCCTCAACCCGACTCTCTCCAGAAGTTCCCGGCCTAACGGACTGTTCGCGGACTCCCCAGCGATGATCCTCGGCATCAGGACATTCTCAAGTGCAGTGAATTCCGGCAGCAGGTTGTGAAACTGAAAGACGAACCCGATGGCATTTCGCCTGAACTTCGCCAGTTCCTCATTCCCAAATGCAAAGATGTCGTTTTCGGCGAAGTATACGGACCCACCAGAAGGACGATCCAGAGCACCCAGAATATGCAACAGAGTACTCTTCCCCGAACCGGATTGTCCCACAATGGCGAGCATCTCCCCGGTGGAAAGAGTAAAGTTGATGCCTTTGAGAATTTCCAAAGGTCCATTCACGGTGGGGAAGGACTTGCGCAGATTAATGGTTTGCAGGACAGCCGTTTCTTCCATTGAACTCATTCGTACCGGAGCGCCTCCGCCGGATCCAGTTGGGCTGCACTCTTTGAGGGGTGGATCGTGGCCAGGAAACTGATAATCACTGCAGCCAGAGACACTGCCATCACATCCACCGGGCTGACCCTAAAGGGCACGTAAGAGATCGAGTAGATGTCTGCCTGTAAATGGATCAATCGGTACTTGTCACAAAACCAGCAAATGGTGATCCCGGCGATCGCACCCCACAGGGCTCCAATCACCCCGATGATAAGACCCTGATAAACAAAGATTTTCCGAATATTCCGCTTCGTTGCCCCCATCGACATCAGCACCGCAATATCGCGATTCTTCTCCATCACCATCATGACAAGCGTCGTGATGATATTTAGCGCCGCCACTAAAACAATCAAGCCAATGGTGATTATCATTACGAGCTTTTCCAGCTTGAGCGCTTCAAAGATGGGACGATTCAATTCCTGCCAGTCCAGGGTGACGAATCCCTTGCCCAGAGCCTGCTTAATCTCGCGGGCAATTGACCGAACCCGGTAGATATCGCGGACCCGGCATTCGATGACTGAAACGAGATTGCCGGACCCAAAAAGCCGTTGTGCAGATCCCAACGAAGTAAACCCCCAGCCTGAGTCAAATTCATACAGGCCCGACGTGAAGATTGCCACGACCTTAAAGCTTTTCTGGCGAGGAACATACCCAAATGGGGAGAGAGCTCCTTCCGCGCTGATTACATTCACGAAGTCTCCGACAAAGGTTCCCAGTTTCTCCTTCAAGTCCTGGCCGATTGCAATTCTGTCGCGGACCGGGTCACCAGGAGGAGCCGCCAGATCCTGCATGTTTCCACTCTTGACTTCGAAGAAGTCTTCCTTCGAAAAAGGAGATTCCTCGACGGCCAGCCCTTTGAGCATGACCTGATACTGCCTGTTTCCGCTGCTGATCAACACATTCTGGTAGATAGCCGGGATGGCACTGCGAATCCCATCGATGGCTTTGACTCGGGCGATCAGCCCTGGGTAGTTGGCAATTCCGTCAGTCGGATTAACCGGCGTAATGTTGATATGCGCCGTTCCGCGCAACAGCTTCGATTGAAGGTCCTCGCGAAAGCCGGCACTGATGGAAAGGGCTACAATCAGGGCCGTGACACCGGCGGCTACTCCCAGAACCGAGATGAACGTGATGATGGAAATGACGGTTTGTTTGCGTTTGGCCCTGAGATATCTCAGTGCCACAAATAATTCAAACGTCATGAAGCTTCTCTATTTTCAGGCCTCATGTGAGGGAAGAGAATGACGTCCCGGATTGACCGGGAGTTGGTGAAAAGCATCGTTAGACGGTCAATTCCGATGCCTTCGCCGGCAGTGGGTGGCATTCCGTAGCGTAACGCCCGCACGTAGTCCTCGTCCATCTGATGGGCTTCTTCATCGCCCTTCTCGCGTTCCGTCATCTGGGCTTCGAACCGCCGTTTCTGTTCTTCGGGATCATTCAGCTCGCTGTAGGCATTGGCAATTTCTATGCCCCCGATATAAAGCTCAAACCGCTCTACCAGGGAAGGATCGTCCGGCTTGGTTTTGCTCAGTGGAGAAAGCTCGATCGGATAGTCGTAGATGATGGTGGGATGAACCAGGTGTTTCTCCACTACGACTTCAAACAATGCACCCAATAAAGCTCCCGGAGAACCATACTGCCCGATCGAAACCGTTTCTCCGCTCCCCGTCGACGCCCCCTGATTCCAGCGCTGGCACAGCTCTCGGAGCCGCGAGGATTCTTCCAGGTCGCCGAGGCAGGGGCGCGGCTGAACCGTGTCAGGCCAGTAGTGAAGGATGGCTTCCTTAAGTGAGAACCGCTTCCACTCCCCCATTGAGATCTTCTGTCCGTCATATTCAAGTTCGAGCTTCCCCAGAACTGTCATGGTCAGGTAGCGAAGGAGCTCTTCGGTGAGGTCCATTAGATCCCGATAGTCGCTGTAGGATTGGTAGAACTCCAGCATTGTGAATTCCGGGTTATGACGAATCGAGATCCCTTCGTTCCGGAAATTCCGATTGATTTCATAGACCCTCTGCATTTGCCCGACAATGAGGCGTTTTAAATAGAGTTCTGGGGCAATTCTCAAGTACAGGTCTATGTCCAGAGCGTTATGGTAAGTCTTAAACGGACGGGCGGTGGCCCCCCCTGCCATGGGCTGCATCATGGGCGTTTCAACTTCGACGTAACCCCGGCTGTCAAAAAACTCTCTCATTCCCCGAATGATCTGGCAGCGCTTTACAAAGACCTCCCTTACATGAGGGTTGACAATCAAATCCAGGTAACGCTGTCGGTAACGGATTTCTACGTCCGTCAGTCCGTGCCATTTCTCGGGCAAGGGAAGGAACGACTTGGCAAGAAATTCCACCTTTGAGGCATGGATGGTCAACTCGTTGGTCTTGGTCCGGAAAAGATAGCCCTCGACCCCAATTATGTCCCCGATATCCAGCAGATTGTAGAGGTCGTAGTTCTTCTCGCCCACCGCGTCCAGGCGGACGTAAATCTGAAGCCGGCTATCTCCATCGGAAACATGAGCAAAACCGGCCTTGCCGTGTCCTCGCAGAGCCACCAGTCTCCCACAGGTCCGGACTTCAATCCGGCTCGCTTCTAACTCTTCCTTGGACTGACATCCAAACTGACGGACAATTTCAGTCGGTGTGTGTGTGTAATCGTACCGATGTGGATAAGGAGCATAACCCCCTTGTTTTATCCTTTCGAACTTCGAGTAGCGTTGCGCAATCAGGTCTTGCTCACTCTTCGGTTCCATCAACGGTGGTCTCCCTGATTCAGAATGACTTTCTCGTCTTCTTTGTCTTTGCGAATACTATCCAGGATCCCGTTGATAAACTGAATCGATTCCGGCGTACTGAATTTCCTGGCAATCTCCAGCGCCTCGTTGATGACCACAGCCTGAGGAGTCGTCGTTTCTATCAGTAATTCATAGGTCCCCAAGCGCAACACATTCCGATCTACGGCCGCCATTCTGGGCACACGCCAATGCTCGGCATGCCTAGCCAGCGCCACGTCAATTCGATCCACATTGTCAATGGTCCCTTCAACCAGGCGATTGGCAAAACCCATCACTTCTTGGTCGACCCCCTCATTCATGGACCAGAACGTGCTCTGAACTGCAGCAAACGAGTCCTTGCACATGTCCCACTGGAACATCATCTGCAAGGCAAACTCACGGCTTTTCCTTCTGCCGCCCATGCGTGGGTCTCAACCTCCTCGAGGTCGTCGCTGCCGGCATGCTGCCAGCTTGATGCATTGCAGATTCACCGGAGTGCGAGGCGGTGAGCACACCTAAAGTTGCTTGACAAGGTTGGCCATTTCAATGGCCGACATGGCGGCTTCAAACCCTTTGTTACCTGATTTGAGGCCCGCGCGGTCGATGGCCTGATCCACGGTGTCAGCCGTCAACACGCCGTAAGCAAGCGGTACACCGGTCTCCAAGGAAACCGAAGCAATCCCCTTGGTCACCTCATTACTGATGTACTCGTAGTGCGGCGTGTCCCCTTGAATAACAGTCCCAAGACAAATGATGGCATCAAATTTCCCTTGCTTGGCAAGCCGCCTCGCAGCAAGTGGGATCTCAAATGAACCGGGAACCCTGACAACGAGGAGGTCGGAATCCGACGCACCTGTCCGTCTCAGGGCATCCAGCGCCCCTTCCAGCAAACGGTTGGTGACCAACTCGTTGAAACGGCTTACAACCAGCGCGAATCGTAATCCTTCCGAGTTTAAGTTTCCTTGAATGGTATTCACTGCGTTCACTCCCCTGGAAAGGGGCCCCGGAGGTCACAACGGTCCAGGTCCAAGTCGACGGCGCTCGACGAGCCCACTCCGAAAAAGCCGCAACAGTTGAACTGGGCACCAGACGCCTTCGGCCCCCAAATGAAAACGAGAGATAATACCAGTATTTGATGAAGATTGTCCACGTGAAGCCCGGATCCGAGCGTGACCACGATTGCTGCTGAGTCTACCGGATCCTCCATTCCATATGGAGATTTCTCATTTCGATTCCTGGAATGTCCGTCCCCGCTTTACGTCAACCAGGTACCAGGTCGTTGCCGGGCTGCCTAGAGTACAGACCCAATCGCCGCCATCTTGCGCGGCCGCCAAAGGCTCACCCAAAGGGCGTCCTGCCCCGTCCAAGGCCACGAGCTGAACCACTTTCGCACCCTCTAGCGCTCGGAGGATCAGCTTGCCGACAACGGGTTCAATGCGCGTTGGTTGCTTCCCCCAAGCCTGGAGGGTAGTCCGTCTATCATTCCAGACCATTTCCGTGTTTTCGAAGCGGGCTCCCGCCGTAAGCAAGAGCCTTTCCGATTGTGCGATGGGGCGGCCATCCAATTGACAGAGCGTGAGTGCAAAGAAGGGGGGATTGAGGCCTGAGGTGTCGAGATGTCGTGTGCGTGCTGCCGACTGTTGACCGTAACCAATCACAGCCTGGGCGCCGATAGAGTCCACCGTGACCAGGCTCGTGTGAGGATGCCCATAGTACCAAGTTAACTCACCGGTGTCGGATTGAATGGGACCGCCCTGCTCACGTTGCATGACGCCCGTGGGTACGTGACTGTACCATGAAAGGCGCACTGCAGAACGCAAAGGGTTGGACCGGAGAAATTCAGGACAGTAAAAGGGGGTCTCTAAAGCGGGAAGTCTGAGGCTCTCAATTGCATGGTCTCGAGAATACTCACGCATCAGAGTTTGGACCGCTGGCTTGACAGCACCTCTCAGGAACAGCAGTGCCCCGGATGCAAGTTGCGGGATCTTCACCGGATTCATACAGAGGTCATAGCTGCTCCAGACGACTGGTGCCAACTTAAGGATCTCCAGGTGTGCGAAGTTATAAGCGAACACTCCGTCCCAATCCTGGAATGACGCATAGGCGGCCAGGATGGGAATCCCCTCACAGGCGAAGTCATTGGGGAAAGGATGACTGAATGCCGTGACCACAAACGGTTTGTTCCGGACAGGTGCCCGGGCCAGTTGAACCGGCATGGAGGCAAGGGGATCCTCCACCATTGGAGTATTGGGAAATTCCCAGCCGGCTGGTTTGCCGCTTGCGTCTCGCAGGTCTCTCGGACGCTGCCAACAGGACTCTCCGCCCACGACGTCGAAATCGTCCATAGTCTCTGCGTGCGGGTAGCCCGACATATCGTAGTTTCGATCACTGTCCCCTAATAAAAGAGAACGGACCTTCAGCTCTTCGCGCAGGTAACGCCTCAATTCCGTGAAGTATTGCCTCTCCAAGTGCATGTAGAATAGGGCCTCTGCGCGGAACTTCTCCCCAGACACTTGGAAGATCTGATTGGAGCTGAGGCGGACGATGGGCTCGCTCGACGGATTACCGGTGTCTCTTTCGGGCCCTGTTGGATTTTTCTGTTTTCGGTCTATCCGAATCCAATCGGAGTACAATCCGGAAAGCATCTTCGGGAAAGGGAGTTCCATCGGATTGACGGTCCCGCCGTTCTCCTCATCAAGCTGACCCGCAATCCACAATTCGAAGAGGGACTTCCCATTGATTAACTCCACGAAAGCGACGGCCGGTTCGTAGCGATATTCTGCGCCCGTGTATGAGTTTCGATGCGTCAAGAGTTGGCGAATATAGTCCTTTTGAACCTGAATAAGCCGGGAGTCGAAATAACAGCCGCCTTTGTCCACACCTTGACGATCCTCCTGTCGTAGACCGTCGCCCGGTCTGTATATGGTCGTGAGATTCAATGCGAGGTCTGTGTAGATGCCACGAGCCTTAAGCTCCGCCACGAGCCTGTCGAAGCAATCCAGTTTGACAGGGTTGAAGACGAGGGCGGTGTTTGTGTTTGCACTGGCAAGGCCTCTCTCAAGAGCTGTGAAACGCACGCAGCTTATACCAAGCCGGGCGAGATGGGCGGCAATGACGGGGGCGTCGACTGTTGGTTGAAAGGCGGCTGACAAGGTCACACCCCATAATCGGAGGCGCTTTTCCCCTGATACCAAATGACCATTCTCGGTACGGACGAATCCGTCCTCTCCAGCCGGGGAATGGAGCAAGAAGGAGACATCCACGGGCGAATGGACTTCCGTGGGCCACTCTATGACGAACGGTACAAGATCGGCTCCCCCTAGATTACATGGCCTGAGCAGCAGGGCGAATCCCATGATCCTGATCCCCAACCGTCTCTTCACGGCCCTCAAGAACTGACGGTTGATTAGGGCCGGTACCGTTTCTCCCATCGGCAATCTTGACGCCGGCAAATCCGGTGAAATCACTTCCTAGTTTCACCTTTCCTGAATCTCTTTTGCCACTCAAACTTCTTGCTTAGGGCTGATCTTAGCAGGATTGCCGCTTTAGCGGGAAGTGAACGCAGAAAGGAAGAATCAATGAGGGGATGCTCGCTGGAAAAGCCCTCTCCTCGAGCTGGTGAAGTTTAGCTCGCCGGCAAGTTACAAGGGCAGCGGATTTGCCGCAGAGATCTGGAATCCCCTAGGGGGTTGCAGGAAGTCGAGACGATAGCGATTCGGGCTTCACGTTCCATCCCCCGATTTCGACGATTGGGCCATTTGCTCCCAAGTCTTTTGCCTTGTATGATGCAGCGACTTCTAACCTTTCGCCGGGTGCCATTGAGAAATAATTATCTTCCCACAAAACAGGGAGCACTTCCTGCTCATGAAACTTCTGCTCTTCGTCATACTCCGGCAATCCATCCCTGAGTTTCAGGTGGATAAAGAACGCCAGGCTCGACGTGGGATTCTCAATAGTGACATGCGTGGTTCCTAATTCACCTTTTGTTTCGGAATGACTGGAGGTTTTCAGTTGGACCTTGGGTAACCTCGTCAATCCAGTGAAGTCAGCAGGAGATTTCAACGGTGTCTGCAGACGCACAGTTTTCTGCCAATCCAGGACGTCGGGCTTGGTCGAAAGCCAGTAGAAGTTGGAACTTAAGAGGGAGCCATTGGCCCCTGTAAGTGCTAACCGTAGGAAGTAGGTGGTTGTTAGTCCTTCCAGTTCGGGAATTACGAATGCCCGCAAGACGCTGTCAGGCTCGACAACAACAGAGCTCTCCTTGGAGAATTTCACTGTCGCGTCCAAATTATAGACTGTTGCTTTCACTGTCAGATCCCGGAATGGCTGGTAATACGAATTAACCACGACAATGGATCGGTCGTCGTACGAGTACTGAACGTGCAGGGGTTCATTGGCCTTCTTTGTGCCGAAATACGCCCCACCTTGTCGCAGGTAATAGTCGTAAATGTGGTAATGCAGGGAGGGCCAGGCACTGTTGAGCATCCATCCGATTACGCCCGTGGAGGTGTACTTGTTCCGTCCGAAAGCTTCGAACATTGCCCGGTAACCTTCATAGGAACTCACCTGGGCTTTCCCAGCGAAATCTTCTACGCTTGCAGCCTGGCCATACCGCGCATTCAGCACTTCCGCAAAAAGCTTCATACTTCTGAATTCTCCCCCCTCAGCATGGTAGTCCCAATAAAAATCCATGGGCCACAGGTGGTCTTCCGGCAACATCCGTCGCAGGCTTTCAACGGGTGGGATCGCCGGTCCTGGACAAGTTTCGGTATTGAAACCGTGCGCTCCTCCATTTGCACTGTCCTGTAACCAATACGGAGGCGCGACATAGAGATAAGGGCCGGTCATCTTCACCCCCGATTTGCCGCTGATTGGGGTCGAGCTCGCGGTTGCAGAAGATTGGACCGGGTTAGGCCAGTTGTATTCCCTGAGAATCTTGAGGTACATCGACTCAACTTTCGGCGTTGGGGGAAAATCGCTTCCGTTCATCCAGGACATCAAGGAAGGGTGTACGCGCAATCGTCGGATCTGGTCTTTGAGCGATTCGGCTGCAACAGTGTAGTTCTCATCCTTCCAATTCGCCCATTGTTCCCACTGATCGCAACAACACCATCCTGCCAGAACCAGGATCCCATATTCGTCACACATGTCCAGGAAGTGATCGTCCTCGATCTTCCCTTCCATGCGAATCGTGTTCAGGTTCAAGTCGCGGACATACTTCAATTCGGCCTCTTGCCGCTCCGGATTGCTGCGAAGCATCATGTCAAAGGAATACCCGGCCCCACGAATCAGGATTTTCTTGCCGTTGACACGAAACAGAAGGTGATCCTGATTATCGAGCTCGGCGGTAATTTCTCGAATGCCGAATCGAACCGAGTGTTCATCGGATATAGTGCCACCGGTTTCGAATCTGATATCCAGCGTGTAGAGGTTTTGCGGACCCAGGCGGGCCGGCCACCACAAGCGCGGATTGGGCAAGTTGAGCAGGCCAAATTGTTTCGGACTGAAAGTCACGATTTTCGACTCCTTAGGGCCGAGTGTAACCTTTTG
>Ga0335069_10008212_pt1 | contig 14968 bp, 13 predicted proteins | sample Lox_Sample_11_FD_206714 | JGI IMG/M metagenome (GOLD analysis project Ga0335069, IMG submission 206714) | Soil microbial communities from Loxahatchee National Wildlife Refuge, Florida, United States - Lox_Sample_1.1 | ecosystem: Environmental > Terrestrial > Soil > Wetlands | place: USA... | reverse complement strand
ATCAATAGTGCTTTTGGCAGCATCCGCCACGGAATACCGCTACGGAGCACAAAAATCACGCCCGCGAGGCAAGCCCGGTCCGCCAGGCGCGGTCGCCCACCTTGCGGCTTGGACGACGGAATTGGCAGAAGAGGTTCAATCAGATTCCATAACGCATCAGGAACGAGCACGCAAGCCATGTGAAGATCCCCCTATCAGCAATAGATGCCGGAGATGCTGCCATCCCGTAGGGGTTTTGTTACAAGCTCTTAGAGTAAGGGTGACACTCAGTTCGGCACCAGCTTTTTTAGCCGCGCGTTCTCGTCGCGCAGATGCTTGACCTCTTCAGCCTCGCTCACTTCCATGCCGCCGTACTTCGCCTTCCCAGGCATACATAGTGTGCTTGCTTACACCCTGCTCCCGGCCACGTCGTCTACCATCCCCCTGCCTCCACCTGCTTCAGCGCAGCAATGATCTGCGCCTCCGTGTGCCGGCTCTTGCTCATCCGTCCCTCCCCTTTCCTTCGTCACAATCGTATTTGGAAATGAACGGATTTTCGGGGTCAGGTCATACTTACCAGCGCTAAGGTCGAATCCCACAGTTATGAATCCGATCGAGCGACTGTGTTCCACTTGGCCCACTGTCGTTCCGGGTCTCGAGAGATCCCTGCGGCCTGCTGTCCTTGTCGATCCGCCTGCACCACGGGCTGGTGGGCCGTGAAGAGTAGCCAGCCATACCAGAATTGGCCCTGTTCCCGGCGCGAGAAACAGCATTGTTAATAGAGGAACCTGAAGCAAGGGATTCAAAGTCAAAAGTGTTAGCCCCAGCACTCACTACAATGTCCACCAACCTAACATCTTCGTTCGCAGGTGGCAAATCCGTAATCGCCGGATCCTTGTAGCTTGCAAGCTGAATGAGAGAATTGCGGATGAGAGTCTCGCGGGAAGTGCCAGGAGAAACTTCGTCCGGAACATTGATTAAACTGCCGTTCATCAACCACCAGTTCGGATAGATCGTAGCCGCTTGGGTCTTGGGGTTGGTATTCGTGTTTATGATAGCCGGAGGCGTGACCGGACCACCGAAGAGGTCACCGAGCAAAAGCACGTTGGCAGGCGTCGATCCGGCAAGATTGACGTAGCTGTTCCCTATTCGACTGTTCGTGACCGTCAGGTTACCCGTAAAACCGTTGGCAGTAAAGGATGGGACTCCGCTCGTCAGTGTTCCCCAGGAATCGACGGCTATGTTGTCCGCGTACCCGATGAAATTGCCGGACCCGCCATCGAGATCAAGCCATTGATAGCCACCCTGTTCGTACCAGACACCGGCCAGGACAATCGTTCCCCCATTCTCCACACGGTAGGTGGGAGCGGTGTTGCAGCAGGTATCTCCCATGAAGAGACCCGTGTAGCCGTGGGTTACTTCACCAACACCAGATGCAGGGCCGCCGACGACCAGAACACTCGCGCTGGAACCACCGTACGACGCATGATTGAAATCGTCCATCTGGACAAGAGTGTTATCGAAACCATTCACCAAAAGATCATGGGAAGTACCGGGGGCCGCGTAACCCACAGATACAAAATTGGTGTAGATACGATCCCCCGGCTGATCGTATCCCTCGACGAGAATACCAGCAGATGCCGACGCAGCGTTGATCCCAAGATTGCGGATCGCGGCATGGCTCGGCGGGAGAAGGACGAAGACGGGAGATGATGTCGATCCGAGCCAGTTGATCTCCGTCTGCAAATTGTCGCCTACAATCTGCACATCACTACCGCTGGGGATTGTTATAGTGGAGGACACGGAATACTGCCCCCAGGGGATATGAACGACAGGTCGATTTCCGTTATCCTCGGCGATTGCGCGATCAATCGTCGCCTGGATCGTTGCACCAGACGCTCCCTGAGGCACGTCATAGATCGTGCGATGATAGTTTGGAAGAGGTCCCGGCATGAGCGGTAGACCAGCCATATTTGGAACGGAAACGACGGCGTCATCGATCGAAATGAGGTCATCGCTTATCTGATTTATGCCATACGTCACGTTCTGAACCGAGAATGGAGTAGCCGAGACATAGGTATTGCCCACGGAGGCGACATAGGAGTCGGGTTTTGATTTGGAACCATCCGGCAGGGTAACTATTTGGTAGCTGGGCTGCGCTGCCGTAATGGTCCCCTCGATGGTGTTATTGATTAGAGTTAGGGTGCCCATAGCGAGGCTGGAGATCGCCGAAGTTTGGGGCTTGAGAATGGTGTTTCCAATGAGAATATTAATGCTGTTGTAGGGGCCTGATGCGAGGAAGGTCCCAGAATGGTAAGAAGTATTGTAGGTGTAGTAACCATACGTATAGACCCACCCCGCGTCTGTTCGATTGAATGCAAATAAGTTGTGGTCTAGATGTATAAATTCACCAGCGCCATAGGTGTTCGTGACACCATAGTTGTTATGTTCAAACGTACAATACCGGATCCACCAATCATCCGCATTATAATCTTCAAAGCTGATGCCGGCCATGGTCAGATGTGCGAATGTATCACGTTCAACCTTGCTGTCGCCCGAACAGCAGTTCACAGTCATGTCGCCTGCCTGAATGCCAATTGCGGCGTTTTCAAATACGTCATCGGTGAATTCGTTCGAGCCATCGAAGCAGCATCCCTGATGCATCGTTTCATTAATGAGCGTGATTGGCGCGCCGCTTCCATCCATGGTAAGGCGATTGACCTGCATGCGATAGATTCCATCAAGTGTAAGCATCGCGGATCCTGTGGTATCGCCAGCCCATTTGAGGATCGTATTCGTCGGGCTCTCTCCGATGATGCTTCTCCCCTCACAGTATAGGCCGCAATTCCGTGTAACATAATACAATCCCGAGGTGATTTTGTATGTTCCCGCAGGAATGTAAAGAACGCTTGCATGGCTTGATGGCGATTGAAGCGCCGTAAGGGCGTCTTGGAAAGCGAAAGTGTCATCGTTTACACCGTCGCCGACGGCCCCGAAGTCGGTCTTCACGTTAAGCCACGAAGAAAAAGGACCGATAAACTCATCGTCGGTCGAGGGGACAACTGACGAGTAGGTGCTTGAGGGGGTAGCTGTTACGATATCGCTTGAGGTGCCGTTACCGATGCCACTTACAGGAGTTACCTGGAAGTCATAGCTGGTTCCATTGGTGAGGCCGGTGATCACCTGCTGATTAACGAGGGACGGATCATGAGGAAAGGCGGCCCACGTGTTCGTGCCGCTTTGGCGATAATCGACAGTGTAATCAGTTATAATCGCTCCCTGAGTAGGAGTATTCCACGAAAGGCCGACTTGTTTGTTTCCGGGAAAGGCCCGAAGATTTGTGGGGGCATTCGGTGGGCCGACATATGCGTTATAGAGAGATGAAATCTCGTTCTCAGAGAGAGCGCGGCTATAGATACGGATATCATCAAGGGAACCGGCAAAGGTCGAATATCCACCTCTTTGACTTATACCAAAGACAAGAGGACCGGTCGCTGCAGAGGGATTAGCAGCGCTAGCGGATTGAAGAAGAACTCCATTTGCGTAGATAGAAATGTGTGAGCCGTCGAACACGGCCGTGAAATGGGTCCATGTAGGGCTGCTCAACGGATAGCTTCCGCCACTAACGCACGTTTCAATAGTATTGGTGTAAACGCAAAAGCGAATTATTTGATTGAATATTCCGAGATTATAGCCATTGATTGAATTATTCTGCATACTGAGAATCATGCCCTTGGAAACAGGATTTGCCCACACCGAGAGCGTGAATGGTCCCGTGAATTGATATACGGGCTTCACGCCGATAATCACGCTATTGTCGCGACCGTCAAAATATCCGGCGTAGGAGCTTGTCGTTCCCGCCGTATAGTAAGTATGGCTCGTAGAATTGGGGATTCCGCTCCATGTGCCGTCATTACCTTGGCCGGATTTGTCATAGGCAATCGATCCCGTCCCTTCATCCAGTGGCCACCAACCAACCAGACTGGATGAGACGGTAACGGTTGCAGTAGCGGATTTTGTGGGATCTTGAATTGACGTCGCCGTGATCGTATCGATGAGCGTGCTGCTATCCGTATTCTGTGGGGCAGTATAGAGGCCCCCTGGGGTGATCGTGCCAAGAAGCGCACTCCAGGTGACGGACGGATTCAATGCGTTCGTCACGGTGGCTGAAAAAATGATATTTGTTCCCGATACTAATGAGGTAGCGTTCGGCGCGACGCTTACGGTTATTGCAGGAGGAGTCCCCAATGGTATAGCTGTTATGATATCGCTTGACGTGCCGTTGGCGACGCCGCTTACAGGAGTCACCTGGAAGTCATAGCTGGTTCCATTGATAAGGCCGGTGACCACCTGTGCATTGGCGACAGACGGAACATGAGAAGAGGTCATCCAATCGCTTGTGCCGGTCTGGCGGTAAGTCACGATGTAATCAGTTATTATTGCTCCGTGCGTAGGAGTATCCCACGAAAGTCCTACTTGGCTGATGCCGGGAAACGCCTGAAGATTTGTGGGTGCATTCGGAATTCGGACATCGGTGCTATAGGCGGAAGAGATCTCAGCGGCGGAGAGGGCGCGGCTATAGATACGGATATCCTTAAGAGAACCGGCAAAGTACTGATAGTCCCCACCTCTTTGGGGTATACCAAAGACAAGAGGGCCGGTCGACGCTGTGGGAGTAAAAGCGGTAGCGGATTTGAGAAGAACGCCATTGGCATAAACAGAAATAGTCGACCCGTCGAACACTGCGGCGAAGTAGGTCCACGTAGGACTGCTCAATGGGAAGCCTCCGCCGCCAACACACCTCTCAGTAGTATTGCTGTAAACGCAAAAGCGGATTACCCCGTAAGCAATTGCGAGATTATAGCCATTTGCTAGGCCATTCTGCTTGGTGAGAATCGTACCCTTGGAGACGGTATTGGCCCATGCCGAGAGCGTGAATGGTCCCGTAAATGCATAGACCGGCTGGGTGCCGACGGTCAATCCATTGTCGCTTCCGTCTAGATATCCGGTGTAGGTAGCGCTCTGTCCCGCCGTATAGTAGGTCGTATAGTAAGTATAAGTTGGAGAACTGGGAAAACCGCTCCATTTGGCGTTGTTTCCTTGACCGGAGATGTCATATGCCACCAATCCCGTCCCTTCATCCAGTGGCCACCAACCAACCAGACTGGAGACGGTAACGGTTGCAGTAGCGGATTTTGTGGGATCTTGAATTGACGTCGCCGTGATCGTATCGATGAGCGTGCTGCTATCCGTATTCTGTGGTGCAGTATAGAGGCCCCCTGGGGTGATCGTGCCGAGAAGCGCACTCCAGGTGACGGACGGATTCAATGCGTTCGTCGCCGTCGCAACCAGTTGCGCAGCCTGGCCGCCGCTTAGTGTTAAGCTTGCCGGACTCACGCTCACTGCAACCGAGGGCGTGAGTGTTATTGTCGCCGATGAAGATGCAGTCGAGTCCGCCACACTGGTCGCAGTCGCAGTCACGGTCTGAGCGGCAGGGATGGCGGTCGGGGAGGTGTAGAGGCCCGATGCGCTAATGGAGCCGACTCCAGCCGGGCTGATCGACCAGGTCACGGCTTTGTTGGCGGCGTTGGTCACCGCCGCGGTCAGTTGCGCAGCCTGGCCGCCGCTTAGTGTTAAGCTTGCCGGACTCACGCTCACTGCAACCGAGGGCCTACCCGGTGGAGTTGCTGTTATGTATGCCCGACTGCAGCCTGAAATGCATGCCACAGATAGTAACAATGCCTGCGGCAAGATGCCACCGAACCGAACAACAGCAGACTTACGCACGGCACAATCGGCCGGTAAAACGGGCAGTGGAGATCTCAGGATAGGAAGTTGCCGAAAATAGCGCATAGAGGATGACCAATGCGCTCTGGCCATGCATCTTTCCTACCCTGAGTCAGTCTGCCGAATTAAAAATTGCAAAGATTTGACTATTGAACCCTCAAGGCCGTTCAGCCGAACTTTGAATTAAACACACAACAGTCTCAGGGCAATGCGTCATTGCTCTGTGTCCCGCATGTTGGCGCCTTGGTGGGAAGATGTCACGTTTGACGCACGCATATTCGGCCGCAGTGGGATCTGGCAATGCAGAACTCGTCCCCAGCGGCGGAAAGGAATCCAGGTCCTAGGGATGACTGCACTCTTTATCATCTAGCCTGGATTCGAGACCAGCCATCGGCAAGCGTATGCACGCGTTCAGGTCAAAGGATGCCTTGAACGGGCTCTCGTCGATGGGAATCATTACAAGCGTTTGCGCCGGCTTGGATGCCGTTGATATCTAACGGAGCTCGCAGCGGGCGCTGCAAGCACCCCTTCAAAAAATCGAGCTCCATCACCTGCTGACCGATTTTGCGCTCCAGTTCGGCTATGCGGCCTTCCTACCAGCGCCGCTGCCCGTTCCCCGGAAAGACGTTGCCGGGCGCCTCCCGAAACTCACGCCGCAACGCTGCAACACGTTCGGGTTGACCTTCTAATCCACGTGCCACCTCGGCCAGCGATACTCCTGCCTCCAGCCGTCGAACGGCGGCCAGCTTGAATTCTTTGGTGAACTGCCTGCGTGACAAACCCATGACTCAATTCTCCATTCGTTGGATTTTGAGTCTTAACCGTTTGTCTCAAAAATGGGGGCAAGCCCCAGAGCTTATCCTTGATGTCCGCACGTCAAATCTCCGCGGAGAGCGCAAAGAATCTTAGTGTAGAACCCAGACCTGTTGAAGAGAACTATGTAATCGGAATCATACGAAGAACTCGCTGGCCCAGCCACTCTCCAATGCTCAAAGTGGGGGCGGTGGGTGATGAAGATCACATATCAAAAAGTAATCATCTCAAAAGTAACCGGCCGGTCGGCAGAATCTGTTACTCTTTTGTCTTTCTCTGCACAATAATGGGACATTGTGCGGCGAAGCCAGGAACGGCACTTTTTGCGTGAGTATGGAAAGGCACGTCCACTGGCCGCTGTCGCGATTCTCGGATAACGAATGACTCGCGCTTCACTTGTTGTTCTTTCAAGTTGCTTTGGGAGAAGAAATGTCCTTTCGGAAAAAGCCCGCATTTGTCTCGCGCTTTATTCGCAAACTTCCCGGTGGATCACAACCAGCCCTGATCGAGGCCGATGACGGTGAACTCTACGTCCTCAAGTTCTTGAATAACATGCAAGGGCCAAACCTGCTTTTTAACGAGAGCATTGGAACGGAATTATACCGTCTAGCAAAACTTCCGGTACCGCGGTGGCGACGGTTAATCCTTACCCGTGCATTCATTGACCAGAACCTTTTCTCCTACATGGAAACGGCTAACGGAATGTGCGAGCCATTACCAGGCATGTGCTTTGGATCCCTGTTTCTGGGTAGCATGCATAGGAAGATCTACGAATTACTTCCGGGAACCTTTTACAAACGGCTTACAAACATTGAAGACTTTTGGCTGGCGTGGCTGTTGGATGCCTGCACGAATCACGGAGATAACCGGCAGGCACTGTTTCCGGCGGGCTTGCGGGGTACTTTTTATGCCGTCTTCATCGACCACGGACACATGTTCGGTGGGCCGGAAGGTGCGATGCATCCCCATGTGGCAGCATCTCGATACCTCGATCCGCGCCTTTATAGCTGCGCGGATATCGAACGAGTAACGAGGTTAAAGGGAGTGGTAGCTAACCTGGGTTTGGACAAGCTTTGGCTTGAGGCACACAATCTTCCGGGGGAATGGAAATCTCCATCGGCACTTGACCGGCTCTCGGAAAGCTTGAGTTCACTCGCGACCTCGACGATCATCGATGACATACTCGACCAATTGCTTGATTTGCATCGACGCACGGAGGATACTGTCAGAAACTGTGGCATAGCCTCACGCAAGGCGCCAGTGTTTGTGAATCCCGGACTCGAGCCCTCTCGACTCGGCGGATTGCACATCGCCTGACGCACTCAGGTATGGAAGCGAGAGAAATGACTTACAATGTCCACTTCGAAAGCCAGGGAGACGGAACAATGGTCCTCTGAGCTTGCTTTTGGTCTGCGAAGGGAAAGCGATGCCTCTGATTTTTGTCTTGACATGTGCTTTGATGACGAGCGGATTCGGTGGATGGATGACGCCAGTTCCGGTGAATGTCACTAGCCGCATTGTTGTGATTCCACCCGGTCACCTGCCTGCCCCTCCACCACCCAAAACAAAAAGGTAGTGACTGCGAATTGTCAATGGCGGACATACGGATATTCCTGTAGCGGGCTACTCGATCCTAGCTCGAAGCCTTACGCACCCACGCATCGCGACAGGGAGAAAGTCGATGAAACTTCTTAGCTTTGCGATCAGTGCAATCTCGGCGTTGGGACTATTGATGGAGGCGGCCTGCGTCTGGCTATTCGTTTCCAAGCGTCAAGTCGGTAAGCTTCCAATTGTATTCTTATTTCTTACGTATTCATTGTGCTCCGACCTGACGCTTGTTGCCATCGACCGAGAAATGGACGTGTGGTCCGCACTGGTGATCACTACCTATATCGGGTACGTCTTTGAAGCTGCTGCCGTATGGGAGCTGGCATGCATGTTCCTAAAGTGTTCGCACTCCGCAGTCGCCACCCATAAGATGCGGCTCACTGCCCTGGGTTGCGCACTCTGCCTGCCCGTGACGTATTTGATGACAAGCATGCCCTCTTACGGAACATTTGGATCCGCAGAACGAATGTTTTTGCGTGTCGATTTGACCGCCTCGATTTGCCGAGTCCTAATACTAAGTGTTGTTCTGGCAATGGGAGGAATTCATGCATGCGGAAAGAATCGATTAGTGACTCAAGTAACGATTGCGTTCGCCGCGTACGCAGTGTGTGCGCTGCTGAAGCACGCATTCTGCGAACTGGCTCCAATGTGGAATCTCCCGACGACGGCGTTTTCCATTGCGGATTGTACGTGTAGCCTCGTGTGGGTGATGCTGCTTGCGAACCTAGGCTGGTATCTGCGCCAGCTGCAAATCCACCACGACGTTTCAGCCCAGCCGTGCGAGTTGTGACGTTGACTTCAGGTTTAGGGGCATATGTTCGAAGTGATTCTCCAAATCGGTTCCGCGGCTGTTCTTGGGGCTCTGGCGATTCGCGTCAAGGTGAAGGCCCAGCAGAGTTCGCAAGGAACCTGGAACCAGATTTTGGGTCATTTCCGCAGTGGTCATCGCGAATTGGCGAAACTCGCGAGCATGAATGAGAACAGTAGGGGAAACCGTGGAAAGGCTTCTGAGGTATGGGTGGCTATTGGTGGAATGCGCGGCTGGTGGAGAATGTACAAAAACACCAGAGTTCTCATCGACGCTGTCGATTTTCTTAGCAATTGTTCCGCAAGCGAACGGCGGGTTGCAGAACGGCTGAGACAGGCGCGCTTTCAGATCGGTAGGGCGGGAATAATGGCAGCACTCATTCTTGCTGGGGCTGTCGTGGTTCCGTTCAGATTATCGATTCTCGACTCCAGTCTGGCTGCATATGTGGAGGCTGTCCACGTCGTGTCCGGTATCGTCGAGGAATTCTTTCCAAACCTGGTTAGAACCTACCGTTATTTTATAACGAGAGATAGTGCTAGTATTGGCGGCTGAGCTGTGGTGTATCAGGCAGGTTAGAGCGGGAGACCGAGGGGGCGGACAAGAATGGCAGCGCAAACGGTAAACTGGAACGTGTTGAGCAGCGACCGAGATGCACGACCTCGTTTCTGCGCCTTGGGGTTCAGGTTCCGCCACGATGACCTGCTCGGCCGGGAGCCGCGCACGCTCATGGTCGTGGTTCTCGATCCGGACGGTCGGTTACGACTTATGGTGCATCCGGAGATCCGAAATATGTTTTGCGGCGATGATCTCGAATACATTGACGCGATCGTCTTTGACTTGGTTGAACGTGGAATGCTTGATCCCGAAGGTCTGATCAAACATCTATGCTCTGTTGGCGGAGTCGGGCCACTTGTGCCTACGCATTCTGGCGACTCATACTCGGACCCCCACCTTACCAGATTGAAAGCAGATCTGGTTGAGGTATAGGATCTGAGCTGCAAGTGGAATTCCTGAATTGAACTGCGATGACGGAGCCGAGTCGGGCAGGTGAACAGTCGATCCTCCGGGTCCATTATGTTTTTTCGCTTCTAGTTTGCGACCTGCGACAATGACAGCAGGCGAGAGGACCAGACCCAAGGAACCGAGCCAAGTTGCATGATTATTTCCCATCGGATATTTCCGAATGGAGGGTGTCATGCTCAAACACTATTACGTCAAACCTTCAACCATCGACGGAATCCGTGACAGTTGGCTTGGCTCTCAAATCGAGAATGACGTTGGATGGATGGAAGCGAACGGCTATTCTTCCCGCATGTCGCCAGATCGACCATAAGGTCGAGAAGGTTGCGCGGCTTTGGTCTTTCTCCAGATCCGCAAATGATCCAAGGTTCTAACGCTTTGTACAGAGCGCTTTTGCCTCGTTAGCCTTGCCGAGCCAAGATGCTTTGTGTTTCAGCCGGGTACATCGTTTGACTAACGCACCGAGATCGCAGTTCCCTTTACTTGATTCTTGTAAGGGCCCGCTGATCGCCAGCGCGCAACCTTTGAACCGCCAGAGTGTCGCTTCGGTATGGCGAAGGATGCGGGTTAAAGTCCTGCTGCCGGCTCCAACAAGTTCGCACCTGTAGCTCAAGTGGAAGAGCGGCTGAGCTGTAATCAGCAGAGTGGGTTTTCGAGTAACCCCGGGTGCTCCAACTGTGGCCGTGCCGATTATCGGAAGGTCGGGCATGACTGTGACTCATTTCTCTTGTGGGTTCAACTCCCACCGGCCACCCCAATCGCCGGGGTGAAATTCCCCGGCAAAGTTTCGGGCCTATAGCTCATTTAGGAGAGCGCCGCACCTGCAATGCGGAGGCGGTCGGGGCGGAGCCTGTTAGCGCTCATCAGAAAACGTAGATTTTTTGATCAGTTGCCGGTCTGGTTTGTGTGGCTTGTCGTAGTTTGAGCTTGAGGTAGTCGCGATAGTTCTCCGGAGGGGGACTGTCCTGGAGTTCCTCGATAACGGGGCGGAAGTAGGCAAGTGAGCGGATGGGCGCCAGGCGCGGAGCGTCGGCGGGGCGGATCAGGCGGCGCAGCGAGCCCAGCAGCAGCGCGGTCTCTACTGTTTCCAGCGGTACAGCCTCCTGATGGAAGCGGCGCGCCAGCCATTGGTCGGAGGCGCTGACGCGCATGGGCGTATCCGGCATTTCCAGATAGAGGGTGACAACCGAAGCTACATAGGAAGCGGCTGGATCTGCGCCGGTCATTTCTTTCTCCTGCGGCGGGCTGTGGCTTCCTGCTCGCTCTCGCGCACGCGATAGCTGGAGCCCTCGATGACGGTGACTTCGGCGTGATGCAACAGGCGGTCAAGCATGGTGGCGATGCAGGCAGCATTGGGGAAGACTTCGTTCCATTCCTTGAACGGCTTGTTCGTAGTCAGGATTAGGGATTTCTGTTCGTAGCGCTGGTTGATGACCTCGTAGAGCAGGTCGGCGGACTTGTCGTCGAAGCTGAGATACCCGACCTCATCGATACACAGTAGTCTTACGTTGGCGTAGGAGCGCAACTTGCGCAGGCGGCCTTCTGGCGTCTGGCGGTGCAGTTCGGTGAGCAGCTTGGAGGCGGTGCGGAACAGGACGGAGTGGCCGGCCAGTACTGCGGCGTGGCAGATGTTCTGGGCGATCACGCGAGCAAGCACAAGGCCATGAGCTACAAGCGCATGAATGAGACCGAAGCCCGTCTGACGCCGACAAATGGAAAGCCATCGACCGCGCTGCACCCGCAGCGCAAGCAAGCCGACTCGGCCGCGGTTAAGCGGTTCGAGACGCCGCCCCGGCAAGCAGGCGCAGGCCGCCAGCGGCGTCGGCCGCCGGGGTGGGCGCAGGAGACGACCGGATCCCAAGGAGCACCTGCAGTATTCGAGCAGCAAACCGCTGCAGGAGGCGCTCCGGTCCCGGCTGCGAGAGCTAGCTGCTACGCACGCGCGCTATGGGTATCGGCCGCCGACAGTTTTACTCCGCCGGGAGAGTTGGATGGTGAACGCCAAGCGGGTCTACCGGCTTTACGACCGGGAGAACCTATGGTGCGCAGTGTCGAGCCGGAAAGATCAGCCACCGGCAGCGGGTTGCTCAGATCCCTGCCGTCGGTCCGAATCAGTGCTGGTCAGCCGATCTCGTCAGCGACAAGCTGATGGGCGGGCGATACGTTGAGAGCCGGCACACCTGGGCTCCGATGTGGACTACCAGCCGTGTGCGTATTAAGGAGATGTAGGCCCTGCCGGCCTCCTGGGCCAAGGCGAGCGGGAAAGGCCACCTATTCGGCCGTTTCGGCTCGCGGAACCACTGCAACTGGTGAATGGGAGTGAATCCTAAAAAACAACTTAACCATAACACTATGAAGGAAGGCGACCGCCGGCTGCTCCTGCGAGAATTCCAGGCCAGTCGAACACCGTTGTGAGAAATTGAGCTTTCAAATCCATTATTAGAATACCTGGTCCCCCTGAGAGTTCATGGCGGGCCAGGGTACCGCGAGAAGGTAAGGAACAAATGCAAAACTACAGTACGACTGAAAACGCCAACGGCGCCGAGTTTCCCGGAACCGGTGCCCCACCAGATGTGAATGCGACCGTCGACCCGTCGGAAATAACCGCACCGACGACAGCGGAACCAGTTTCGACCGCCGGCGCAGATGAACCGTCAATGGGCCGCGGGATTGAGGCGCCCGCAACAACGTCGAGCAATGCTGCGCCTGCGGCCGCCTCCACCAACTCGGTGACCAGCCATTCTCAAAGCTTCGCCTCGAAGCCTGTGATGAAGGTCACGGGGATCGTGGAGATGGCTCGCACCCGTGAGAACACTGCGACTTACTGGGAACCCCCATTTGAAGTGCAGGAAGGTTCTGAATCGAGTATCGAATCGATCATTCGGCGAGCCGCACTTGTGCGCTCTCCATTGGCTGCAATCCCGCTTCCGACTGGCTCAGCGTCGTTCGGAACCACTGATGAGCTCTTCGGCCGGCTCCAAAATACTATGGCTGCGCAGGCGTCGGTATCGGCTCAGACGAGCGCTTTGCTGAGCTTTTGGGCCATCTCCACCTGGTTTAGTGACGGCCTATCCCTCGCGCCAGGGCTCGTAATCGTTGGACCTGCTCACGAGGGGGACCTGGTATTGCGCGCGCTGCGGAACTTCTGCCACTACCCGCTGATGCTGACACGAACCGATATCCCCAGCCTGCAAAGAGCGAACTGGTATACCACTCCCACCCTGCTGCTCTACGACCCAAACATCTCGAAGCAAATGGTAACTACCATGGGCTGCGCTTCGACACGCGGCTACATGATCAACGCCAGTGGCGGATATAAGGACTTCTATGGCCCCAAAGCAATCTATCTCGGTGAGGAAGTCTCCGTTGACCGGATACCACGCTGCAGCCTGCACGTGAGATTGCAGCCAACCGCTCCCGCGTCCGCAATGCAACAATCACCGCTCACCGAAGCGGCGGTGCAGGATCTGCAAAATCAGTTGCAGGGGTACCGCTGCAAGAATCTCGCCCGGGTGAAGAACTCCGACTTCGATGCCTCTCTCCTGACGTCCGACACGCGCGCAATCGCGAACGCGCTCGGCGCCTGCGTCATCGACTCGCCTGGGCTTCAATCGCAACTTATCTCATTGCTCAAGCCGGTTGAGAACCAGCGTCAAGCAGACCGCTCGACCTGCCTCGAGGCCGTCACGCTGGAGGCAACCCTCAACCTGGCGCACGCGGGCAAGGCGCAAATCCTCGTCGCCGAAGTTGCGTCCGAGGTCAATCGCATCGCGCAGGCGCGCGGAGAGCGCCTCCACTACAGCGCAGAGACTATTGGGCACCGGCTGAAGAAAATCGGCCTGGTCACACGCCGACTGGGCAAGGCAGGAAAAGGACTAGTGATGGACCTGGCCACCATGAAACAGGTCCATGAACTGGCCGCAGCGTATGGCGGTGTAGGTTTGGAACAGGATGAGAATAACCTGCACTGCCCGTCATGCATTGAAAACAAACGATTTATGTAGGTGATGTAGGTTATGCATGATTTTTCGGCCGGGGAGCCATTAAATCCAAGCTCCCCGGCCAAATCAACTGCAAGTCTTTAAGAATGTTCGACTTTCATTTTATGAGGTACCAATCCTTCACGTTATGGGGTACAACTTGCATCTTATGCGTAAACCCACACTATTGCTCCAGCCAGCCTCTGTCAGTTGTTTGGGGTTGATCCTGCGTCCATCTCCGGCCGTCGCGAACATCTGAACTATCGGCCGCCTGCTTCCGACAGGTGGGGATGGAACTCCGCCTTGCCGGTAGGGAGAAGCTCGATCTCCATCGTTCCTTCCTGGCGCTCGGCGAGAGAGGGGCCGTTGATCTGGGTCTGGCGGCCATCGCCGGGGGTGTACTGCACTTTCATTTGCCCGCTGCCCTGAACCTGGATGCGGTAGTGGAAGGTCGCTCCGTCCGCCAGTGCGTCCGAACCAAAACTGGCATTGGGATAATCCACCTCGAGCAGCCGGATCGGTGCGCCGGTGCGGTTCTCCACCGCCACGTCAATGTGCGAAGAGTGGCACGCTGCGAGTGCCACGACGAGCGCCAATCCAAAGCCAGGGAAAAAAGCCCCGACCCCTGACGCCTGATCCCTGATCCCTGCTTTCATTCTTCGGAAGCCTTTCCCGCCGGCGCGTCCTCTCCCACCCTCTTTTCCAGCCGGTCCAGGCGACGCAGCATCTCCGGCAGGCGCTGGAAGATGGCTACCGCGCGCAGCCAGATGCGGTTGTCGAATCCGGGCGACCCGGAGATCATCCTGCCCGCGGGCACATCGTGCGACACCGCCGATTGCGCGGTGAGAATGACTCCGTCACCCAGCGTGCAGTGGCCGGCCACGCCCGCCTGGCCGGCGAGAATGGCGTTGCTGCCGATGACCGACGACCCGGCCAGACCGACCTGCGCGCACAGAAGCGTGTTTTGTCCGAC
>Ga0335069_10008211_pt1 | contig 14971 bp, 15 predicted proteins | sample Lox_Sample_11_FD_206714 | JGI IMG/M metagenome (GOLD analysis project Ga0335069, IMG submission 206714) | Soil microbial communities from Loxahatchee National Wildlife Refuge, Florida, United States - Lox_Sample_1.1 | ecosystem: Environmental > Terrestrial > Soil > Wetlands | place: USA... | reverse complement strand
AGTGCTGAAATGCACCAGAAAACTCAACCCCGTAGCATAGAGCAAGAGCAGCTTCTGGTCCTTGTAGGCGGCGGCTGCCGTGTTGACCCGCTCGAGCACGGAAGCCACGCGGCCGGCCCGTTTGACTGGCAGGCGATCGAGGCATGCGCCGATGATCGTGGGCCTGAAAGCGATCAGGAAAAATGCGGCAATGATCGCCAATGACAGCGGTACGGTGACTGCCACGATGAGTCCGGCGCGCGGACCGAGGATCTGATAACCCAGCGGCAGGGTGACCAGGAAGGAGACGAAGATGCCGATGACGCCCAACCCCTTCTCGATCACCGTCGCCGCCGTCGCTTCGACCGTGCACCCGGAGAAGCGTGCGGCGTCGTAGAGCTTGTACCCATCCAATCCGATCGTCGACGGCAGGAAGGTGCCCAGAAAACGGCCAATCAAAAAAGTGGTGATGATGTGCGACAGCGGGAACTCGATCCCCTGGCCGCGCAGCAGCAGGTACCAGCGCAGCATCGAGGAGAAAATACCGACCGCCTTGACCGCCACTGCGAGCAGCGTATAGCGCCAGAACGGCCCGGCTTCGATGCGCGGCAGGTAGTCGAGAATGGCGCGCAGGGCGACAACCGTATCGCCGGACTCGGTGCGTACTTTGTGGGTGAGGAGCACGTAGAATGCGCCGACGGTCAACAGGAACTTGAGGGCCGTCCTGAGCAGCGTCGCCAGCGACGAAGAGCCGGTTGCCGCGGAGGGAGTCGGAGGCGACGAGTCGAGCGCCATTTGAGCGTCAGCGAGGCTGGTCGGGGGGACGCGGTGTTTCCAGCTCATGCACGCGCTGCTCGAGCTGTTGGACCTTTTGTTTCAATTGCTGAACCTCGGTTTCCGCGGCGGGTTCCAGGTGCGCCTCGCCGGGCGGCGGCGCCCCGACGATCTGAATGTCTGCCGGATCACGGATGACCATCTCTGTTGCCCCGCGAAAGCTCCGAACGGTCCCCACAACCCGCACGGTACGGGCGGCATAGAAGTGCTCAGGCTCGGGCGGGAAGTTACTCAGCAGCCCGATGATCAGTGAGACGGTCAGCTCGTGGGGCCGCATCCCAAGACGCAGCCGCACCGTGGCGCCGTCGCGTTCGGCGGCGGTGACCGTGCCCTCGATCACTTGTTGTTCGCCGACATAGAGGGCCGCGACGTTTGGTGAAATCGTCGTGACCGGCGTTGCGCCGACGGTGACTCCCCCGAGAACGACGGCTAGGATACACCCGATCAGGCCCCACCGGGATCGACGGTCGTGTGCATGTCCGGCTCGCACTACAGTTTGAACTCCCGATCGTGCTCATGCAGGTGCGGTTCGCCGCTGTCGTCAGGAGACAGCTCGTTGAGCTTGCGAAAGACGATCTCGATCAGCTTGTCGAGGCGACGGTACTCACCTGAACGCGCCGCGGCCCGAGCCACGCTCACGGCCAACTTGAGCTTTTCATCGCTGGTCATAGATCCTCCCTACAGAGATGCGGCGGCCAGCATCGGCCCCCCTTATAGGCGCGCCGGACGGCGAGAACAACTCTCGTGCTGCCACCCGGACTGTCCGCGGACAGCACACCACAATCGCGGCAGCGCGACTAATTGCTACGCCGGAATGACTTTGGTAGGTTGCCGGCATCGGAGGGCGCGAGCGCAGCTCCGATAAGAATCACGGTACCTTTGCTGAGACAGCGGAAAGGAGCACCGACGATGGCTGGCGGAAAAACGTTCAAGCGGGACCAGAAGCGGCGCAAGGAGATGGCACGCAAGCTCAAGCAGGAAGAGAAGCTGCGCAAGAAGATGGAACGTCGCGACGCGAAGAAAGGGGACGGCGACGACGAGGAGGCTCCACCGGAACTCGATCCCACAATTCCTATCTGACTTCGCAGGGGAACGCGGGACACCGCATACCGACTAGCACCGGTTCCCCGGAATTTGTCTCTGACCTGAACGTTGCGCTCCGCGCAGCGGCGGCGTCACCCATCCGTGATGCCCACTAGGGATTCCCAACACCTCCCCAATCAGACCTTGGGTGTTTTCGTCGGACTGTGCTGCGGCCCGCGTGGGGTGCTCGTGGGTGGGGGTGGCGTGCTAGTAGGGGCCCCCGTTCCCGGCGCCGTCGTGTGGGTCGGGGTTCGCGTCGGGCCGCTCGCCGTCGCCGCAGGGGTCCCGGTCACTTTCACTGTCGGTCGCGGCGAGCGGGTACGAGTCGGAACCTGTGTCGGCGTCGGGACCGGGGCTGCATAGTGATATCCGAGATCCGGTGGCGGAGCATCTGGTGTGTTGTCGAATTGTGTGGTCCGCATCATCAAGATGGCTTGCAGAGAAGGGTCGAGAGTCGAGTCTCCCGCATCGATTGCCGGACTACCCGCCGCCAAGTGGAAGTCGGAGCCGCCGGGCAGGATTAGCGGGTCGGCAATGATGTCGCCAACGCCAAGCGGCACTCCATGATAGCCGTCGGTATTGAGATTGAAGCTGCCGACGAATTCGGCTGCATCCGAGCTGGCTACGCTGATACCATAAGGCTTGTTCTTGTTGATGATGTTATCTTCGGCCGTGACTATCGTCGATCCGCCGCTGACGAATATACCCGATGAAGCATTCCCGTAGAGCGTGTTGTTGATGAGTGATACGTCGTTGTCAGCAATGATCTGCAGTCCGGCACCGAGCTTATTGTAGACGACATTGTCGAACACCTGAACGACATTGGAGCCAATCACGCGAATGCCGTCGCCGCTGGTGGCCGCGGTGGTCTTTCCGGTGACCGAGCAGTTCCGAATGGCCACCTCTGTACCGTTGACGATACGGATCCCGGCCACGGTACCACCTTTGACCGTGAACCCGTCAATCACCAGGTTTGTTTGTCCGTTCAAATCGATCGCGGCCTCCGCGCTGCCAGCGTCGATCACCACGCTGGCGATGACATTATCGCCGTTGGGATCGGCGACGAGGGTGATCCCGTCTTGAATGTCGCCGGGCTGCAAGAAAATGGGTGCATAAATGCCGGCCTGCACGGCGATCGTGGAACCGGCGGGGGCGGTCTTCGCAATCTCCGCGATACTTTCGCCCGGTACAACGCCGAATGTCGGGGTGGCAGTCTCCGTCGGCGTGTCCGAGGGCGTCGGTGTGTCAGAAGGCGTGGGCGTGTTCGTGAGTGTCAACGTCGCGGTCGCAGTCCGAGTCAGGGTGCCGAGGGGTGAACCGCCCCGAACTGTTGGGGTAACGCTTCGGGGAAGGACCGTCCCCCCACCAGCGCCGCTGTTCGAGCCGCCGCTCCCGCCGCCCCCACCGCAGCCTGCCAGCCAGAGACTGATCATGCTGCACAGAAATACAGACACCGGTCGCGACATGAACTGCTTTGGGATCATCGTGGGGCTCACTCCAGGCGGGCGTTCGTCGTGTGCGTTATTTACGCATTCTTTCCCACGAATGTCTATCAGATTTCCGCCTTGCGTTTAGATGTGGACCGCCGCTATCTGCGAGGGCGATGAATCTGCGGCTGCTCTGGGACGACCTGCGTGATTTGCCGGTGTTTATCGGTATGGCCCGGGCGCTGCGGCGTGCGGGCGATGACGGACGCGACACGCTGGGTCGGCTTGCCGTCGAACAGGCGGCGCGCATTCCCGAGCGCGTGTTGCTGCGTTTCGAATCGGACGTTGTCACTTACGGCGAGTTCAACTCCGGGGCAAACGCATTCGCGGCGGTGCTCAAGGACGCCGGGGTGACGCGCGAACCGGTGGCGTTGATGATGGAGAACAGCCCGACCTTGTTGATGGCGCAAACGGCGGTCGCCAAGCTCGGTGCCATCGGCGCGCTCATCAATACGCATGTAAGCGGAGCATCGTTGAGCCACGCGCTGCGCAGCTCGGGTGCGCGGCACGTCTTCGTCGACGCCGCATGCCTGCCGCGGGTCGTCGAGCTGCCTGACTCCGTGAGCTTCACGGTGTGGGGGCAAGGCAACGCTGCTGGCCTGCCGCCGCACATCGAGCCGCTGGACGTTGCGCTGGCAGCGGCACCACGTTCTGAGCCACCTATGCCCGATGTGCGCGGCCACGACGTCTTCCTCTACATCTACACGTCGGGCACCACCGGATATCCGAAACCCGCGATCATCCGCCATAGCCGATACACCATGTCAGGCATCGCGTTGTCCGGACTGCTCGGCATTCGCGATGACGACGTCATATACGCGCCGTTGCCGCTGTATCATGGCGAGAGCAACTTCGTCGGCTTTAGCGTCGCCATCCGCAGCGGCGCGGCCTTTGCGTCGCGGCGCCGCTTCAGCGCCAGCGAGTTCCTCGACGACGTGCGCCGCCACGGCGCCACCGCATTTGTGTACGTTGGCGAGCTGTGCCGGTACTTGCTGCGCCAAGCGCCGACGCCCGGTGACCGCGAGCATCGCCTACGCCTCGCGGTCGGCGCCGGGCTCCGGGGGGACATCTGGCAAACGTTCCGGCAACGCTTCGGTATCGCACGGATCGTCGAGATGTACGGCGCCACCGAAGGCAACGTCAACTTGATGAACCGGACAGGTCGAATCGGCTCGGTCGGCCGCCCGCATCCGTTCCAGCATCGTCAGGTACGGCTGGCACGGTTCGATGTATCGACGGGGGAGCTGCTGCGCGGCCCCGATGGGTTTCTCATCGAGTGCCCGCCGGGCGAGCCCGGCGAGTTGCTCGGCCGGATCACACGGCGTGCGACCATGCCGTACGATGGCTATGTCGATCCGCAGGCGACGGCTGCCAAGGTCGCGCATAGTGCCTTTCAAGCCGGGGATGCATATTTCCGCACCGGCGACCTGCTGCGGCGCGATCGCGACGGCTACTTCTATTTTGTCGATCGGCTCGGGGACACCTTTCGCTGGAAGGGGGAGAACGTCGCGACTCAGGAAGTGGCCGAGATATTGAACGGTGCCCCCGGGGTGAGCGAGACCAACGTGTACGGTGTCGAGCTGCCGGGCGCCGACGGCCGTGTCGGTATGGCAGCAATCGTGCTTGCACCAGGCACGCCCTTTGACGCGGCAGGATTCTACAGCAGAGCCGAGCAGTTGCCGGCATACGCGCGGCCGCTCTTTGTCCGCATCGTGTCAACGATGGATGTGACCGGGACGCTCAAGCAGCGCAAGGCCGACCTCCAGCGCCAGGGCTATGCACCGACGACCGTGGCCGATCCGGTATACGTTCGTGACGCCGCGGCGCGTACATATGTACCGCTAACAGCCGAACGCTTCGAGCAACTCCACCATGGCGGGTTGCGCGTCTGAACCACGCACGACGCTTGCAGCATCTGAGGGGCGACCGCCCCAGACTCTGTGTGCAAGCCTCTGCTCTGAGGAACCAGTGATCTACTTCTTCCGGCGACGCACGAACGCGTGCTCGACTTCGACGCGACCATAGCCGAGTTTCGACAGGGTTCCCGGCAACGCGCTGATCTCGGCTTCGACCCGCGCCACTTGAACCGGCGTGAGTCGTTTCTGCCAGCGCAGCCGAATCTCGGCGACGGTGCGACCGTGCACCTCGGGCATGCGCCACGTACGCTTGGCCGCACTCACCGGTTTCTCGGCCCGCTTCGCACCTTGCACACTTCCCGGACGCGATTCGCCGTCTGAGAACAGCGACCCCTGTCCCTCAACTGTCCGCCGCTTACGCATCGCCTGGAGGTGCACGGAACAGCGAAAGGATTTCGTCGTGGACCAGACCGTTCGATGCGATCGCATTGCCGCCGTAGATGGTCGGTATCCCCTTGAAATCGCTGAATCGCCCACCGGCTTCCTCGACTACGATCTTGATGGCCGCCATGTCCCACGGCTGCAGATCGAGCTCGACCATGGCCTCCGCCTGCCCGCGGGCAACGAAGGTGTGTCCGAAATAGTCGCCGAATCCACGCTGGCGGCCCGAGGCGCGCACCAGCCGCTCGAACCCATCCCAACGGCCGGCACGGCGAAAGACGTCAAGACCCCCGAAAACCACGAGGCTTTCGCGCAACGACGTGAGGCGCGACACCTGCACGCGTCCGCGATGATCGAAGGCCCCCTCGCCCTTGCGCGCATACAGCAGATCGTCCACCGCCGGCGCGTAGATCACCCCCGTGGTGATGGCGCCTGCTTCTTCAAGGCCGATCAATGTCGCGAAATAGGGAATGCCACGAATGAAGTTCTTCGTGCCGTCGATGGGGTCGATGATCCACTTGGCCCCGGCGCCAGGCCGTTCGCCGAATTCCTCGCCCATGATGCCGTAGTCTGGGAAGGCCGCACGAAGGATCTCGATGATGCGTTGCTCGCACTCACGATCTGCCCGCGTCACCGGCGAGCGATCGCCCTTGTACTCGACTGTCAGACTGCTGCGGAAATACCGTAAGGCCACCTCGCCGCCGGCCCGGGCCGCGGCGATCGCCACTTCGAGATGCTTGTCCATGAGGGCAGACTCTAGCGGATGCCAGGCGGATACAGAACAGGTTAGCCAAGGTCGGGCGGTGTGACGCGCGCCAACCATTGGGTGTACGAACCCGAATAACCCACCGCCGCTTGCCGGGCGCGCACGCGTCGCAGCAGCGTTTCAACGCGGACGCTGTCGAGCCGCGGTTGCGTTTCCACCCAGTCAGCGAACCGCACCGCATGGTCGTGTGCGGCGGTCACGGCAGGCTCGAGGAGCGACTCCTCCCCACTGTGACCGTGCGATCCGATACCGAGAAAACGCTCGATCATTTGCGTGCTGACATGCACGCTGTGACGGCGCGAAGTAGCGATATTGCCCTTGCCCGTCACAACGTTGCCGGTGCTGAACACGGTTTCGTAACCCGCCAGCCGTCCCAAATCCGCATCGACATAGCGGTAGAGCAGTCCGTCCTGTTCCACCCCCGCCATGGGCTCGGGAACGCTGCCGATCGAGCTGATGACCAGTGGCGCAGCGATGTCTTCAAAGGCTCCTGCAATCGGGACGGCCGCGGCGCCTTCGGCGCGGGTGCGCTGAAAACGCAGCCCGACCAGGCGGTCGCCTTCAATGAGTGCTCCCACCGGCGCATGCAGCGGCTGCACGTGAAAGGCGTATTTCTGCATCGCTTTTTCCAGAATGCGCCGCCGTATCGCGGCGAATTTCGCACGCCGGGCCGCATCGGCGTCGTCGGGCACCTCAGCAAGAGGCATGTCTTCAATGCGGCGACGATAGAACAAGGTGGCGCCGCGCAATCCGAGGTCTTCCCACCGCCAGCCGTGCGCTCCGAGCACCTCTGGAATTCCAGCATGCTCCAAACGCAGCATGTCCTCGACGATTCCGCGCTGCGCGAGTGCACGACGCACCGTCTCGATTTGCAAGACCTTGACCACATCGAGCGAGGCCAGGCCGCCGCCGACGACGATGCTCCCGTCGGCAACCTCGTAGGATGGCCCGTTGTAATCGCGCTCGGCGAAATGATTGAACCAATGGATGAACGCATTTTGGTAGAGCAGGCCGCGTCCGATGTAGCGGTCGACTCCGTCGATCGGCAGCGGGCGATCGCGCCACGCGCCGTGCGCCAGCACGATGGCGCTGAATCCCCAGTCGTCGACGAGTTCGCGCAAACCGATATCGCGGCCGATTTTCGTGCACGGGATGAAAAAGACGCCCGGCCGCTTCAGCCGCTCATTGATCGTCTCGTATTCCTTACGTCGCAGCTTGACGTGCCAGCGTGGCAAGCCGTCCTCGATCTTTCCGTATGGGCGCGGGTTCTGTTCGAACACAACGACGACCACGCCGCGCTCGGCGAGCAACCCGGCCGCTTCGGCGCCGGCCGTGGCGCCGCCGACGATCCCGACCACGTGATGAGGCGGCCTCATGTGCGGCGGAGCATAGCCGAAAATCGCCGCCCAGTGCCACGGCGGCAGCAGCGAGGGCGCCGGTCGTTGGTTGCGGGTGCGTGGTTCGTGGTTCCTGGTCCGTGCTCCATTGCTGGCTCCTGGTCTGTCGCATTGAGCACCCACCAGGAACGACGGACCAGAACCAAAAACCCTGGATCGGGTGGCGGCTACATGGTCACTGCGGCCAAGCGCTTGCCACCTCGGCCTGCCCGGCGTGCTCGGCGCGACTCTCCACCACCCGGTTGTGGGCATCGACGAACACACACCGCGGGATCCAGTGGCGCGCTTCCTCGTCGGTCATCTGACCGAAGCTGGCAATGATGACCAGATCGCCCTTGCGCGCCTTGTGCGCAGCGGCGCCGTTGATGCACACCACCCCCGAGTCGCGTTGACCGGCGAGCGCATAGGTCTGAAAGCGTTCCCCATTGGTCACGTTCCAGACGTCGACCCGTTCGTACGGCAGGATATCGGCGCGCTCGAGCAGGTCGACGTCGATGGTCACGCTGCCTTCGTAGTGCAAGTCGGCGCCGGTGACCGTGGCGCGATGAATCTTGCCCCGAAACATGGTGCGCATGTCAATCCTCCCAGTTTTGCCAAGACTGCACAGCCCACATCCTCAATCCCGAGGTTCTCAGCCCTCAGCTCCCACCCTACGCGGGGTGCCGCCGAGGATCAGATTATCAATGAGACGCGTCTTTCCGACGAACACCGCGAGCGCCAGCAAGGTCGGCGCGTGCACGGTCATCACCTCGTCGAGGCTCTCGGGGTCGGCGAGCACCGCGTAGTCGAGGCGCGCCAACGGCTCGTCGGCAATCATCCGGCGCGCCGCAGCCAGGATCCGCAGGCCGTCGACTTCGCCGCTGCGTACGACCTCATCGGCCGCGGCCAATGCGCGCGACAGGCAGCGCGCGGCCACACGTTCGGACGCATTCAGGTAGGCGTTACGGGAGCTCATGGCCACACCGTCGGCCTCGCGTACGATGGGCGCACCGATGATCTCGATACCGTAGTTCAGATCAGCGGCCATGCGTCGAATGGTGACGAATTGCTGGAAGTCTTTGCAGCCGAATACCGCCACGTGTGGCTTGACGATATTGAACAGCTTGGCCACCACGGTGGTCACCCCGCGGAAATGCGTCGGCCGCGTTGCACCGCAGAGACCGCGTGTGACGCGCTCGACGGTTACGGTCGTTTGGTATCCCTCGGGATAGATGGCGCCGACCTCAGGCAGAAACAAGACACTGGTTCCAGCGTCGCTGAGCACACGCGTGTCGCGCTCGACGTCGCGTGGGTAACGCTCGAGGTCCTCGCTGGCACCGAACTGCAGCGGGTTGACGAAGATCGACGCGACCGTCAGGTCGGTACGGCGACGCGATTCGTCAACGAGGCTGAGATGGCCGTCGTGCAGATAGCCCATCGTGGGAACCAGACCAATGCGTTGCCTGCGCGCACGTGCCGCATCGGCCCAGTGCTGCATATCGCTGATAGTCGTGACGATCTTCACGGCGCTTGGCCTTTTTTCACCATTGCATAAGGAGTGTCCGACACGTCGCTAGCCTTCCACAGCGATCTTCTCCTCCCGTGTGATGGTTACCAGAGAATGGAAGGCGTGCGCGTCGCTGGGAAACGTGCCGCTGCGCACCTCGCTGGCGTACGCGCCGATGGCGTCCCGCGCCGCTTGCCAGAGATCGGCGTAGCGCTTGGCGAACTTGGGAGCGACGCGCTCGCAGAGACCGAGAACGTCGTGCAACACGAGAATCTGCCCGTCACAATGCGGGCCGGCGCCGATCCCGATGGTCGGTATGGACAGCTGTGCGGTGATCTCCGCCGCCAGATCGAGCGGAATGCCCTCGAGCACTACGGCGAACGCCCCGGCTTCTTCGACTGCGACGGCATCTTGCACCACACGCTCACGTTGCCCCGGCCGTTCTCCACGGCGTTGGCCCTGCACCTTGTGGCCACCCATGCGGTGCACCGATTGCGGCGTCAATCCGATATGGCCCATGACGGGAATATCGACGCGGCTGATGGCCCGGATGGTGTCCGCGATCGCCACTCCGCCTTCGAGCTTCACCGCTTCGGCCCCACCTTCCTTGACGAGCCGTCCCGCATTGGCCAGCGCCTCGACCGGCGAGACCTGATACGACAGGAACGGCAAGTCGGCGACCAACAACGCTCGCCGCCGCGCACGCGCCACCATGCGGCAATGATAGACGATCTCGTCCATGGTCACCGGCAAGGTAGTTTCCATCCCCTGCACGACCATGCCGAGCGAGTCACCGACGAGGATGACGTCGACCCCGGCTGCATCCGCGATGCGGCCGAAGGGGAAGTCGTAAGCAGTCAGCGCCACGATCGGGTCGTTGCCGCCCTTGCGTTTGAGAATCTCTGGTACCGTGATCTTCCGGTCCATTGAAAAGCCCTCCTAGGACCGAATCCCGGAGGGCTAGGCTGGACTGCCTATTGACGCTTCGTGGCGTGGAGTCGTGCTGCGTAACAACGAGTCAGCGTCTTGTCGCCGCTCTACGAAGTCCGAATCAACGCTCACGAACCCCTCTTTCGAGGGGCACTCCGTCTCGGTCCGATACGCCCGGCCTGTCCGGGCTATCTTGATCCAAGCGGTATGTAGTGTTGCACGCCCCGCCCCATGGCTTTGATCTCGCGTACCAGATCCGCCAACTCGTCCGAGTGCGCTATGAAGTCGACCTCGGAGCTGTTGACCACCAGGAGTGGGGTCTCATCATAATAAAAGAAGAAGTCTCGATACGCCTCCGCGATGCGCTGTATGTATTCGAGCCCGATGCGCCGTTCGTACTCGCGGTCGCGCTTGCGCAAGCGCTCCATGAGCACCTCGGCACGTGCCTGAAGATATACAACCAGGTCGGGCTTTGGCAAGCGGGAATCGAGCATATTGAACAGCTGTCGGTACAGAGCGATTTCGTCGGCTTCGAGGTTGGCCTGGGCGAAAATCTTGTCTTTGGCGAACAGATAGTCGGCGACCGTGCTCTGGTTGAATAGGTCCTGCTGAGCCAGTTGACGCTGTTGCCGATAGCGGCTGAGCAAAAAGAAGAGCTGCGTCTGAAAGGCGAAGGCCCCAGGCTCGTCGTAGAATTTCTTGAGAAACGGGTTTTCTTCGACCTGTTCGAGCACCGGGCGAGCGTGGAACTCTTCGGCGAGCAACCGGGCGAGCGTCGTCTTCCCCACCCCGATCGGCCCTTCCACCACAATGTAGCGGGCGCTCTTCACGATGCATCCCGAGTAAAGTGCGCGCTACGTACCACAGATAGACGACAGACAACAGAGGTCAGATGACAGACGCGACCCGAAGAACACGGACGTTTTGGTCTGTCGTCTGTCTTCCGTCGTCGTTGTTTCATCTCGATCGGGTCACCCCGCGCCGCGGACAGTACTCGACCACCGGGCAGCGGCTACACCATGGGGAGAGTGGCTGGCAAATCGTCTGCCCGAACGCCACGAGCAGGTCGTTGTATTCGATCCAGTATTGCTTCGGGAGCTGACGGCGCAGCGCCATTTCCGTCGCATGCGGGTCCTTCGTGCGCACGTAGCCCCAGCGATTCGATATGCGGTGCACGTGTGTATCGACGCAGATCCCCGGCTTCTTGAAGCCTTGCGTCAGCACCAGGTTCGCCGTCTTACGTCCGACACCTTTTAACTTGAGCAACTCATCGAGCTCATCGGGAACCTTGTCGTCGTACCGATCAATCAACACGCCGCAGAGATCGAGGATGGTGCGGGCCTTGGTGCGATAGAAGCCGACGGGGAAAATGGCCTTTTCGATGTCGCGTACGTTCAAGGTGACCATGGCGCGTGGCGTCTCGGCGAGCTGGAACAATCGACGTGTCGCGGGACCAGTCGTCGCGTCCTGTGTGCGTAAGCTCAGTAGACACGAGATCAGGACCTGAAACGGGTCGGACGAGTGACTTGCGATGAAGCTGACGACGGGCGCGTTCCACGCCGGTGCGGCGGCGTGCAACCGTTTGATGACGGCGTGCATGTCGAACGGCTTCGGCCGACTACGGACACGGGACAGAGCGGTCGAGGGAGGGCGTTTCGTAGCCATGGAGCAACGCCGGTGGATGTAGTGCAAGGGATCGCTACTTGCAACGCGAGCGGCGGCGACTGGCCTGCGTGTCGCCACGCGTATAGGCTTGACCGTATGCAGAGCGTTCCGTAAGGTCCTCCGCGCAACGTCAGTGCCCTCTCCCCGGCAAGGAGAGGGTGGGGTGAGGTCGAACACGGCATATTCAGCAAACCTCGGACTTGGAAGGCCCGTTGCATTCAGGTCGCGCAGCGGTTGCGGTGCGGAAGCGCTCCCGCGTTGCGGGTATGCGTGATGACCCCCATTGGCGTTGGACTCATCGGCGTTGGCCGGCATGGCAGCCGCTACGCGCATCACATACGCAACGACGCGCCGGAGCTGCGCTTGGTGGCGCTGGCGCGTCGTGATGTCGCAGCGGCACGCCGACAGGCCGGCGAGTTTGGGTGCCGTGCCTATGGTGACTACCGCGAGTTGTTGGCAGCAGCGGATGTCGAAGCGGTCGTCATCGTCGTGCCACCGACCTTGCATCCCGAGATCGTCGAGGCCGCGGCCGCGTTCCGCCGGGCGGTGTTGCTGGAGAAGCCGGCCGCACCCACAGTCGCGGCCGGGCGCCGCATGCTCGCCGCCATCCGCACGGCGGGCACTCCGCTGATGGTCGCTCAAACGTTGCGCTACAATGTCGTCGTGCGCACCTTGATGGCAGCACGCGAGCGCCTCGGCACCCTGCACGCGCTGCGCATCAGCCAGCATTTCGAGCCGTCGCGGCCCGGTTGGATCGATGATCCGGCGATCGGTGGCGGCGGCATCACTCTACATACCGGTGTACACAGCTTCGATCTCATGCGCACCTTCAGCGCTCTCGAGGCCGAGCGGGTGAGCTGCGAGATGACCTCAGTGGTGACCACGCGAACCGAGGACAATTTTTCCGCTACTATCCGTTTGGGCGGCGGCGCTGCCCTTGCCATGATCGCTGGATCGCGCGCCACGGCCAGCCGCTCAGGTGCGATCGAGTTGGTGGGCAGCGGCGGTCAGTTGATGGGGGACCACATCCACGGCACGGCGCGGGAAGTCCACGGGACGACCGTGACCCCACTCGTGGTTCCAGAATCCACCGCTACCGTTGGCGCGGTGCTGAACGACTTCGCCAACGCGCTGCGCCGCGGCACAGCGATGCCGATCCCACTCGAAGAGGGTTTGCGTGCCGTGGCGATTGCCGAGGCGTGCTATCGTGCGGCGCGCTCCGGCCGTGCGGAGTTGGTCGAGACGGTCTGACCGCGGTCTGAGATCCGCTCAGTGGGTTGCTTGGGCCGCGACTTCACGACTATAGTCCAGCGCCACGACATCGAGAGATACGCAATGCCGCCCCTCCCCCGAGTCAAACCAGCGACCCACCTTCCCGGACCAGAGACCGGGGACTACCGACCGACAACCAGGGACCGCGCACCTGGGACCACGCACCACGCACCACGGCCCATCGCGTGCCTCACGGCTTGCGCGCTAGTGCTGCTGTCAGGATGCGTGTTCATCACCGGGAATTTCAATCCGTTCAGCTCGACACCGCAGCCCTTGGAGGAACACGTCGTGAGCGGCAGCGGCAAAGACAAAATTCTGTTGATCGATATTTCGCGAATTATCGGCGGTGAGGAAGAAGAAGTCCCGTTCGGGATTAAACGCCGCGAGGGCACCACGGCGCGGGTTCGCGAAGAGCTCCGCGAAGCCGCGAAGGACGACCACATTCGTGCCGTCGTGCTGCGCATCAACAGCCCCGGCGGCACGGTGACGGCAAGCGACATCGTCTACCAAGATCTTATGCAGTTCAAAACCGATCGACAGGTTCCCGTTGTGGCGCAATTCCTCGACATGGGAACGTCCGGCGCGTACTACATCGCGCTCGCCGCCGACGAGATCGTCGCCAGCCCGACGACGGTGACCGGCAGTATCGGCGTCGTCATGTTCGGACTGAACGTCAGCGGACTGATGAGCAAGCTTGGTATCGCGAACCAAACGCTCAAAGCGGGAGCGCACAAGGACATCGGTTCTCCGCTACGCCCCATGGAACCCGAGGAGCGGCAGATTCTCCAAAGCGCCCTTGATCAGATGCAACAGCGATTTCTGGGACTCGTACGCCAACACCGTCCAGCGCTCAGCGACGCTTCAGCCCAGCTGATATCCGACGGACGGATCGTCACTGCCGACCAAGCAGTCCAGTTGGGGCTTGTCGATCGCATCGGGTACCTGGACGACACGGTACAGTTGGCCAAGCAGCGGGCCGGCGTCACGCAGGCGCGCGTGGTCATGTACCGCAGGCCGGACGAATTCGCGGAAAACATCTATTCCCGCTCTGTCAGTCCTGCGCAGGTCAATCTGGTAAACCTCGATTTCGGCGCGCTGGCCACGCCGCAATTCATGTACCTGTGGTCCCCCGGCATTGAGTAGCTCGGCGTCTGCGGCGCCGGCAGCGGACCAGCGCGCATCCCGCATCTGGACCCTGCTGCTGAGCAGTAGCCTGATCTATTTTTTCTCGACCAACGCTGCCGACAACGACTTGTGGGGTCATGTCCTGTTCGGCCGCGACATCATCGCCGGCCGCACGGTTCTACAGGTCGATCCGTATGCCTATACGACCGCCGGTCAGCCATGGGTGAACCACGAATGGCTATCGCAGGTGCTCCTCGCCGCCGTTTACCAGTATGCGGGATCTGCCGGGCTGTTGCTGCTCAAGCTCAGCGTGGCGACGGCGACGTTCCTGTGCGCGTTCGATGTCATCCGCCGGCACAGCGGCGCTCCGGCGGTGCGTGGCAGTATTGGCCTGCTCACCATTGCCGTCATGGCGCGCGGCATCGCGTTCCGTCCGCAAATTTTCACCTATTGTCTCCTGGCGCTTGTGCTGATGGTGCTCGACCGCGTGCAACAGAACGGCCGGCGTATGCTGTGGATACTCCCCGGAGTATTTCTCGTGTGGGCCAACCTGCACGGTGGGTTCGCACTCGGATTGGCGGTACTTGCCCTGGCCGCGGTAGCGGCGCTCGCTCGGCCACAGCGCTCGTGGGAGCCGGCGCTCGTCTTGA
>Ga0335069_10008210_pt1 | contig 14973 bp, 13 predicted proteins | sample Lox_Sample_11_FD_206714 | JGI IMG/M metagenome (GOLD analysis project Ga0335069, IMG submission 206714) | Soil microbial communities from Loxahatchee National Wildlife Refuge, Florida, United States - Lox_Sample_1.1 | ecosystem: Environmental > Terrestrial > Soil > Wetlands | place: USA... | reverse complement strand
CCTCGCCGTCTGCGTTGAACGCCACGGTGACTCCCAATGTTGGCGGAGCCGCAGATTCGACCCACGGCGGAACTCTTGGATGGAGCACAGCCAACCAGGGCCAGACCTCGTCGCAGTACTACAGCCTCGGCATTAGCGGAACAGTTACAGACACCAGCACCGGCGGTGGAACGGCCACGATAGGGCTGTCCTTCGACCGCAACGGTGCGGGCGGTTCGGCCACAATCGGCTATTCGGATGCAGCAGGTCAGTCGCTCTCCGACACCGATCTGACCAACCAGACCAATGCGCAGGCGGCCTTGAGCGCATTGAACTCCGCAATCGCCGATGTGGCCGCGATGGACGGCTACATCGGGGCGCAGATTAACACGCTGAATGCGGTGAGCCAGGTGCTCAATACCCAGTAGGAGAATGTCGTTTCGGCGCAGAATGCGATCCAAGCCACAGACTACGCAGCGGCGACTTCGAACATGTCGAAGTACGAGATTCTGACCCAGACCGGCATCGCTGCGCTGGCGCAAGCCAACAGCGTGCAGCAGGAAGTGCTAAAGCTCTTGCAGTAGCGGTGCATAAAAAGCAACGGGACAGCGGAGCGACGGATCCAGCGGCGTGGCACTGATGTTTGGTCGAGGTCGAATTTAGTAGAACTGTGGGATTTTGAAGACAACCCAGGGACAGGGCGGCGGCAGAGCAGAACTCTGCCGCCATTTTTCGGCTTGCTTCTACTTCGGCAACGCAACTGAGCCGTCGATCGTGAATTCGATCTCCGACTTGTCCTCCGTGTCCTGAGGTTGTGCGCCTCCAATGCTGAGCTTGTAAGTGCCCGGCAGGATGGAGCGGTTGCCTCTGTCATCGACACTCGACATCGAGCGCGGATCGATGTCCAGCGTCACATCTCTACTTGTCCCAGCTGAAACGTTAATTCGTTTGAATCCCACGAGAGAGCGGATGGGACCATCGACTTGCGGCGTTTTGAGATACGCCTCAACCACTTCCTCTCCTCCGACCGTGCTAGTGTTCGAGACGTTGACGGTTGCCGAGAGAGAATCACCGGCCTTCAGCGAGTCCGCCGAGAGTTTTACCGGTCCATACTTGAACTTCGAGTAGCTGAGCCCGTAACCGAAGCTCCAGAGCGGTTTCCCGCTGTAATAGCGATAAGTGCGATTCTTGAAGGTGTAGTCGGTGAACGCCGGCAGGCCATCGAGGTTCGCATAGAACGTGACGGGCAGTCGGCCAGAGGGATTGTTGATGCCTTCCAGCGTCCGTCGAATTGCCGTCCCGCCTTCGACGCCGGGATACCAGGCTTCAAGAATTGCTGCGGCTTGCTGGTTGGCCCAGTTCAATGCGACGGCGCTGCCGCTCTGGAGGACAACGACGAGCGGCTTGCCCGTGGCGGCCACGGCTTCGAGTAGTTTCTGCTGCGGCGCGGGCAAGTCGATGCTGGTACGGTCACCGCCATCGAATCCCTCGATCTTGATGCGCATCTCTTCGCCCTCAAGCTGCGGCGACAGACCGACGAAGGCAACCACGACATCGGCGCTCTTCGCAGCCGCGACAGCTTCGTCGAGCTGCGCTTGTGCCGGAGCTTCCCACTTGAGCGTGATGCCGCCGCCGGCTCTGTCGCCAGAGTGCGAGTACTCGAGAACAAAGCCGTGAGGCTTGGTGTCGGCGAAGTCGACCGGAATCGAAGGTACCTTCGGGAAGGCCATTACCGGCGGCGCCGTTGGCGAGGCGCCTGGGGCAGCTGTGAAGTTGCCCATCGCAGAGATATCGTTCCCCTCGCGCAGCGAGCCCTCGCCAATGACCTTGCCATCGAGCAAAAGTCGATAGGACTCTTTGGGCGAGTAAGGGAAACTGTCACCCGGCTCGACGGCGAAGACGTAGTGGCCAGGCGCCGGCGCCGTGAGTGTTCCGGACCAGCGCACCGAATAGTCCGTGGTCTCCACCTCAGGGACCGGCTTTGCATTTTCCCAATCCGTTTGAACAAGCGGCTCTTTCGTGGTGGCAACAGGACGACCCGTCCAGTCGGGCGTGGCGAAATACTCAGTCTTGAGGCCGGTTTTCAGCCCGAACGCGGTGCGCGGCACCGGGACGCCGACACCGATTGCGAGTGTGGAGCCCTGTGCATACTCGACTTTGCCGTGAAAGCCGTTGAGCATGCCATCGAGGGGAGTGATTGGTTTGACTGGCGTCCCGACATAGTTGCCGAGAATCGACGAAAGAAGATCCGCCGTCGGTCCCACCACGGCGATGTGGGACTGATTGCCTTTGAGTGGCAAGACACCGTCGTTCTTCAACAGGACAATGCTTTCTTCCGCTGCTTTGAGCGCCGTTGTGCGGTGCTGGGCTGATCCAGAGTCGGCGAAGCCAATCTTGTCCAGAGGATTCGATCCTTGCGGGTCGAAGAGTCCGAGTTGCATGCGCGCCGTGTAGAGCCGTTCGGCGGCCCGTGTGACTTGCGTTTCGGTGACCAGGCCCTGATGCACAGCTTCGCCGAGCGAGTTGAATCCTGGGGTCCAGATGCTGCAGGAGAGATCGGTGCCCGCATCGAGCGACATCGCTGCGGCGTGCACGATGTCGGAGGTCTTCTTGTGACCCTGGTAGACATCGACAATAGCGCCGCAGTCTGAAACGACGAAGCCTTTGAATCCCCAGGCATCCCTCAGATGTTCTTGCAGCAGCATCTTGTTGGTACAGGCAGGGAATTCATCGATGGAGTTGTAGGCGCACATGACCGACTGCACATGACCTTCGGTGACTGTAGCGCGAAAGGCGGGTAGATACGTCTCTTCAAGATCGCGTGCGCTTGGATCGACGTTGAACCCATGACGCAGTGTCTCAGGGCCTGAGTGCACAGCAAAGTGCTTGCTGGTGGCGACTGCGCGCAGGTGATCCAGATCTGGCCCCTGAACGCCCTGAATGAAGGCAACGCCTAATCGGCTGGTCAGATATGGGTCTTCGCCGTAGGTCTCCTGCCCGCGTCCCCAACGCGGGTCGCGAAAGATGTTGATGTTTGGCGACCAGAAGGTGAGCCCGAAGAAGACGCGGTGATTACCTTCGCGCTGCGCCTGGTTGTACTTCGCACGGGCCTCTTCAGAGATGACGTTGCCCATACTCTGGACGATTTGCGGATCCCAGGTCGCGGCCACGCCAATAGCTTGTGGAAAGACGGTTGCGTCGCCTGCCCGGGCCACGCCATGGAGCGCCTCGTTCCACGTCTGATAGTCAGGGATACCAAGCCTTGGAATCGCTGTTGCCCAGTCTTCCAGCTGGTTCACCTTCTCTTCGAGAGTCATGCGGCTCACCAGATCATGAGCACGCTCACGAGGCGAAAGGTGCGTGTCCAGGTAGGCAGATTGTTGCGCAATCGCGGACGCGACGCATGTTGCCAGCAATGCTGGCAGGTAAAAAAGGCGGCGAACCGGCATAAAAACTGCTCCTCACGACTTTGCCCAGCACTTCGCTCGTCGAGTGCCTGCACAGAAGAATTACCAGCGTTGGCCGGCACCGACGAGAGGGAAAGCCCGAGACGACTCTACAGGTCCGGAACCGGCTTTGGCTAGCTTTATCGGTTTAGTTGCGATGGCCGCCGGGCGTCTAATCCTTCGATTTGATCGCGTAGGTCAGTCCCATCGTGAACTGAAACGAGTTCCGTTTTGTTGGCGGAAGTGAGACCGGCGGGTCATTCAGATAGGTGTCGATGGTTCCCACTGAGAAGCTGAGATTCTTGTAAGCCGGGAAGGCGAAGGCGTTGGTCTCAGCCGCCGAATACGCGCGCTCATCGTTGTAGGCAGGGATGAACGAAAGGCCCTGCGTGTAGCTCACCAGTTTGGTCTTCAACAGGTAATTGGTTCCAAACGTCGAACCGATTAGATTCGGGGTCGTTGTCGAACCGCTGATGAAGCTCTGCTTTTCATACTGGACCGTGGCCTTGAGGTCGCCTTCTTGCTTGGGCGTTTTCAGCACCGTCCATCCGAGCCCGCCGCCATAGATCTGCTGCAGGTCAAGGTCTTGCGAGAAGTTGTGATCGAAGGCCGTCTGCACCAGAGCAAACAAACGCGGCGAGAAGTACTCATCGCGCTCGGCGTCGGCGTGATAAATCGCTGACTTGGTGGTTACACCTGGAACAAAGGTCGCCGGAGGACCTGGGTCGGTGTATCCCGGCTGGGTGATTTTGCCGAAGGAACCAGTGAAATCCATCGAGGTGCGATTGCGAGGATTGAGCCAGGTCACGATCGGAATGGCGCGCACGAGTCCAATGCCGCCCGAGACCGTGTACTGGTTTTGGGTCGCGGTTATCAGGGTTGCGCCCGCGGTGGCAGCGCCATTCCAGCCATGCAGGAAACTCGGTTCGTGATTGAGCTGCTTGTCCAGCGTGGCAGCATCCATGATGTAGGCAGCGTCCTTGACCGGGACCGGCGCATGAGCTTCGCCCTGTTCCGGCTTCACAGTGACCGCATTGTCCGCGACATCAAGCGTTCCGGCCGGAATCGCTCCGGAGCTTTTACGACCCCGCAGCTTCACGTTCTTCTCGACTATGGCAAACTTCTGGGTCGTGTGCAGTTCTTTCACCTTATCCCAGCTGATGGAGAGGTCGCCCAACGGATCACTGTGGAAGGTAAGTGTGCCTTGGATCGCGCTGACGAACTTGCCGTGGAGAGTATCGCCGTTACTGAGCACCAGCACGTCGGGATCGGGTGCCGGTTTGACCTGCGCGCCAACGATCAGTGGGAATGAGACGAAGAGGAAGGCTACGTAGAGATGGAAACGGGTGAGGATTGCGGAAGCCAGCGATTGCAAGGTCATAGGGGGTATAACCTCTTTTCAAAAAAGTCGAGGAGCTGGACGAGGAATGGTTGGGATCCGTTCGTTCCAGCTCCTTGCCGATGGTAACAAGCCACAATGGAGATCGCACACAAATCCGGCGCTTTGCAGCCCCAGTGTCTGTGTCTGTAGGATGAGTTGAACTCCGAGGGACAGGGAACGATGCGACCGAATTTCAATCTGATGAAAGCCACGCTCACAGGAGCGCTTGGCGGCTTGCTGTTTGGCTTCGACACTGTCGTCATCTCGGGGATCATCGACGCTGTTGTGCGGCTCTACGGGTTGAGCGATTACGGCAAGGGCTGGACCGTTGCCATCGCGTTGATCGGGACGGTGGTCGGATCGTTCGCCGCTGGTGTCGTCGGACACAAGCTCGGCGGTCGTGAAACGCTCCGGTTGACGGCGGTCCTTTATGTGCTCTCCGCGCTTGGCAGCGCGTTGGCATGGAGTTGGCCTTCGTTGATGGTGTTCCGCTTCATCGGTGGATTGGGGATTGGAGCTTCATCGGTGCTGGGGCCTGTGTATATCGCAGAACTGGCGCCAGCCAAATGGCGTGGCCGTCTGGTCGGAGCGTTCCAGTTCAACGTGGTGTTCGGTATCTTGGTCGCCTATACATCGAACTACCTGATTCGCCTGCTGCATTTGGGGGCGACTGAGTGGCGCTGGCAGGTAGGCGTAGCGGCGCTTCCGGCAGCTGGATTTCTGATCTTGCTGTTCGGCATTCCGAGGAGCCCACGCTGGTCGGCATCCCGTAACCGGATCGACGAAGCTCTGGCTGTTCTGAAAATGATGGGCGAACAGGACCCCGAGGCGGAGCTTGCGGACATTCGCGCGGCGCTGGCCGAGGAACACGCTTCGGCGCACGAGCCGGTGTTTCGGTGGAAGTATCGCTACCCCTTGTTTCTCGCGATCACCATTGGCGCCTTCAATCAGCTTGCTGGAATCAACGCAATTCTTTACTACCTGAATGACATCTTTCAGGCGGCAGGCTTCAGCCAGCTCTCAGGTGATCAGCAGGCGATTTCGATTGGGCTCACGAACCTGATCTTTACCATCGTCGGCATGAGCGTGATCGACAAACTGGGGCGAAAGACCTTGTTGCTGATTGGTGCCGCAGGAACGGCAAGCTGTCTGGCCGGGGTCGCGTGGATCTTCTCGACCAATTCACACCAGGGCATGCTGGTGTGGCTCCTGATCATCTACATCGGATTCTTTGCACTGTCACAGGGTGCGGTCATCTGGGTCTACATTGGCGAAGTGTTTCCCAACCATGTGCGTTCGAAGGGGCAAGGTGTGGGCAATGCGAGCCACTGGGCGATGAACACGATCATCGCGCTGACGTTTCCCGTGATTGCAGGGACAAGCGGCCGCGGAGCGCCGTTCATCTTCTTCGCAGTAATGACTGCGGTCCAATTCCTGACGGTTCTGTTCACCTACCCAGAGACAAAGGGACAAACGCTGGAGCAACTGCAGCGCAAGCTTGTTCCAGCAGATTAGGTCTTGCGCTCAGGCTTTGTTGTCGCGCGCGTTTCACCTGCCCCTTGCGATTACTTGTCTAAAAACTCAGGCTGTGGATCGACCAAATGTGATTGGGATCACCCGCGTCTCTCCCGACTCTAAGCGAAGATGTTCCTTCCAGCTGAGGACCCCCAGCTGAGACGCAGGAGAGTCATCGATGATACTGCCGGCGATTCCGCTTGACGAGCGCAGGAAAGATGGAGCTAAGTGCAATTCCGTCCTAAGGGAGTCTCTCCCGGAGGCTTTCCATGCCCCCGGATCGGCCAGCGTAGCTTCCTCAGAGGCCGATGCACTTCGTGCCGAGATTGTTGCGGTGGGCCGCAAGCTGTGGGAGCGCAATTACGTCGATGGCAACGGGGGCAACATCAGTGTGCGGCTGGGCAAGCATCATGTCCTTTGCACTCCCACGATGATTAGCAAGGGCGACCTGACGCCGGAGGACATCTGCCTGTGCGATCTTGAGGGAAATTTGCTGAGCGGCCGCGCGCAGCGAACGAGCGAACTGCGGTTGCATCTGGAGATCTACAAGGCCAATACACGGGCGCGCGCTGTGGTGCATTGCCATCCGCCACAGGCGACGGCATTCGCAATCACTGGAACGACACCGCCTTTCGGACTGATCTACGAATACGAAGTGCTTATCGGCCCTGTGGCGATGGCCCGGTATGAAATGCCGGGAACGCAAGCGTTTGCCGAGACCGTGCTGCCCTATGTTCAGGATCACAACACAATCCTTCTCGCGAACCACGGAATCGTGTGCTGGGCTGATACGGTAACGCACGCCGAGTGGCTCGTGGAAACCCTGGAAAACTACTGCAGGACCTACCTGATCGCGCAGCAGATCGGCAAGCCGTTGGCCTTTCTTCCCGAAGATAGAATCCAGGAGATCCTGGCGATGAAACAGCGCATGGGGTTGCCGGATGCACGAATGAAGTGCTGCCAGTCGTCAGGCAATGATCGAGACCGCTCAGGGGATCAACCAGCTTGAGCAGGAGAGCGTGTTGTCCTGAGGTTGTGCCCTGAGTTTGTCGCGTAAACAAACCACGCGAGCCATGCGGGCGTCGTCCAGACGTAGTACCAGGACGTGATGCGGATATTAGCGTAGAGCTCGACGAGAGCGATTGCAGTAATGAGCGCAATTGGAATGAGAGAGCGGCCAGTTGCCCGCGCGCAGTAGACGCCAAGGAGAACAGCGGGCAGAAGCACCGTTTCGTCGGTGACCCAGGCATACGGCGCGCAAAGGACGCCTACGATCAGTACGAGCATTCCATGCTGCATCCAGTCCCATCGCACGCGCCGTCGCCAAAAGTACACAATCGCCCAGATGCAGGCCAGAGCCATCGGTAGGTATTCGAGCCAGACGGCGCGGGGTGCGAGATCGAGTCGCAAGTATGCACTGAGTGTAGGGGCGAAACGGTCGTGCATCAGACCCGCGTGCGCCATGGCTGAGAACTGCGACCAGGCCTGCGGATCGAAGGCAAGCACGAGAGCGAAGCTCGCCGCCATCGCCGAGATCAGTCCGGCAAGGACGCGCGCCCTGCGTTCCATCGCGACCCAAAGCAGGAACACGATTGCGATGGGAAGAAACAGGTGTGGCTTGAGCGTCATCGGGAGAAGAGCTGCTCCCGCTAGAAGAGGCCGCATTTCGCGCCAGAGAAGGAAAAAAACGAGCCCGAGAAGAAAGAAAGTGCCTAGCTGGCCTGCCATGATGCAGGCCAATGCGGGGGCAAAGAGATAACCGAGAAGATGGAGTCGCGAGGGTGGCCTGCCCGCCAGACACCAGACGGCCCAGAGCGCGAGGGAAAGGCAGACGAACTGGGCCATCATCCAGAAAACGAGTCCTGCTTTCGCACCGAGAAAGCCAAGCGGAATCACCACTGCTAGACCGACAGGCGGGCTGGGCGTGATCTTGATCTGCAAGTCACCGAGGCCAACGGCTTTTTCTAGACGCAGGACTTCCTCGGGGTCGTATGGATTGGCGCCGTGTACGATTTGCTGGCCTGCTGACCAATAGCCGATGAAATCGCGGGCAGCTGCGCTGTGCTCAGTCAGACTCAAAGAGAAGATGGCCGTGAGCGAGACAATGCCGCCGAGGATAATGCCCGCCGCTGCGACACTTCGCCAGGAGGTTCTCATCGGCGTGCGGGTGCCCCGTTTCTCGAAGCGTACAGGTAGCACGCAAGCCACGCCGGTGTGCTCCAGAGATAGAACGGCGACATTAAGTCGACCGATTCGTAAACCTCGATGAGTGCTGCCGCTGCGACCAATCCGATGGGCCAGAGGGGACGGGCGTTTTCTCTGGCCCGCACGACCGCGGTCAGCACAGCGGGCAGAAGCAGTGACTCATCGAAGAACCAGCCGTAGGGCGCGCACATCACCGATACCAAGAGGACAATCAGGCCTTCGTGCATCCAGTCCCACCGTTCGCTTCTTGTTGCGAAGTACCATATCGCCCACAGGCAGCCGATTGCCACGGGAACGAACTGGATCCAGACTGCTTGGCGGTCCAGAACGAAGCGCAGTGAGACGCTTAGGGTTGCTACATATTCGTTCATCATGTCACCCGCGCGCATCATGCTTCGGTACTGCGACCAAATATGAGGATCTAGCGAAAAGGTCACCAATGATCCGGCGAACACTGCAGCGGCGAATCCGGCGGCGATCGCGTAGGCTCTGCGATAGACCACCCAAATAACCAGCACCACGCCGAAGACCAGAAACAGGTGCGGCTTCAGCACGCAAGGGAAGAGAACGAGACCCGCCAGAAACCTCCAAGACTTCTCAATGAAATGGAGGAAGAGGACGACACTCAGCAGGAAGAGGATCGAGATCTGACCGGCCTGGAAACAGAGAACGACAGGAGCAAACAAGTAGCCGCACAAGTGGAGGAGCGTGTCTGGCCGGCCGTGGATCTGCCAGAGAAGCCAAAGTGAAAGCGAGAGACACGCGAAGTGGAAAAGGGTCCAGACTATCAGGCCCGTCTTTGCGCTGAAAAAGCCGAGAGGTAAGGCGAGGACCAGTGCCGGTGGCGGGCTATACCAGAATTCGGGGCGCGCTTTGTCGAAACCGGCTGCCTGTTCCAGGGAAAGGATCGTAGCGCCATCGTACGGATTGGAATGATGCACCATGGCCTGTTCTGCGGCCCAGTATTCGATAAAGTCCTTGCCACCAGGGTTGGTTTTTGCTAGCCCGAGAGTGACGGCAACGGCGATGACCAGAAAGCCGGCGGCCACAATGGTGCCTGCTCCCAGGCGGCGAACGCGAGACTGGGTCATGGGAGATCGCCGAGGCTGGGAGGTTCTGACTGGGACATCGTGCCGGTTCCAAGAGATCTGGTGGTTGCTATCCTCTAAACTACCTTCGGTTTGGCCTTCCAGCCAGTTACGTCAGAGTTTCCCTCAGGGCAAGAGGGCCAGCGTCGTCACCGCATCGCGGAAAACCCCAGGTTCGGGGTCAATCCTTTTGACTCTGCAGGCTAATTCGGCTATTCTAGAGTCCTTGCGCGGTGTTGTGCCCGGGGTCCGTGTGCGCATTATCTGACCCTTCCGGTCAATCTCTTCCGTTGAGGTTCTCGGAACAGGCACCCGGCTGCTGGATACTTCTTGATCGATCATCCAGTCGCGTCATAAAGCCCCGCAATCCTCACGCGAACAGTTTTGTTTGGCTGTGGGTGGAATCGAAGCCCTTGCTTTTTTGCACGGGCCCCAGCGCATTTTGCGCAATTTGAGTTTTGGGCTTGATTTCAGGCTCAAAAGGTTTGTTCGAGGCAGAAGAGAATGTCGACCTTTGTTCCCAGCGGCAACAAGATTGACCGCAAATGGTATGTGGTGGATGCCGAGGGCCAGACCCTGGGTCGGCTTGCCACCAAAGCCGCCAGCGTGCTGAGTGGCAAGCTGAATCCCCAGTATGTGCCGTACATCGATACCGGCGACCACGTGATCGTGATCAATGCCGAGAAGGTCCGGCTGAGCGGCTTGAAGAGCCAGACGAAGGTTTACCGGCGCTACACGGGCTATCTGGGCGGTCTGCGCGAAGAGTCGTTCACGCGTCTGATCAGCCGCAAACCCGAAAAGGTTCTGGAAGAGGCGATTAAGGGCATGCTGCCCAAGACCAAGTTGGGTCGGGCGATGGGTTCGAAGCTGAAGGTCTATCGCGGCGACAAGCATCCCCATGCGGCACAGCAGCCGGTCGTTCTGAACATCGGATAACGGATTGGCCGAGCTCGAGAGAGCCGGCGGAGAGAGCTAAGAGAAGAATGGCAGATCTGGTTCAATACTATGGAACGGGCCGCCGCAAGTCGGCGATCGCTCGCGTCTTTCTGCGCCCCGGAACGGGTGAGTGGAAGGTCAACGACAAGTCCTTCGAAGAGTACTTCGTCACTGAACAGCAGCGTGTTGCCGCCAAGCGAAGCCTGGTGGTGGCCGACGTTGCGTCAAGTTTTGACGTGGTGGTGACGGTTTCTTCGGGAGGCGTGGCCTCGCAGGCGGACGCGGTCAAGATGGGTGCAGCCCGTGCATTGATCCAGTTCAACCCAGAGTTGCGCAAGACGCTGAAGGCAGAGGGCCTGCTGACTCGCGATGCCCGTGTGAAGGAGCGCAAGAAGTACGGCCAGAAGGGCGCCCGCAAGCGGTTCCAGTTCAGCAAGCGCTAGTTGTTGGCTCTTGCTGGTGCAGAGAGCTCAGGTAGTCAAATTCCCGCGAGAGCGGGTTCAATCCGGGGCCGGCAGTACTTCCCGGATGCAATCCACGAAGGAGGCCCATTGGCCACGATCACAATGAAGGAGCTGCTCGAAGCGGGTGTGCACTTCGGGCATCAGACCAAGCGCTGGAATCCCAAGATGAAGGAGTACATCTTCGGCGAGCGCAATGGGATTTACATCATCGATCTGCAGAAGACGCTCAAGCTGTTCAAAGACGCGTCGAAGTTTGTCACAGACCTGTGCGCCAGCGGCAAGACGATTCTCTTCGTCGGCACCAAGCGCCAGGCGCAGGACGCCATCGCCGAAGAGGCAGGCCGCGCGGGAATGCCCTACATTAACCAGCGCTGGCTTGGTGGACTGCTGACCAACTGGGTGACCGTGCAGAAGTCGGTGAAGCGCCTTCAGGAACTGGATGAGATGGCCGTGGATGGCCGCTACGAGCTGCTGACCAAGAAAGAGGTCATCCGGCTCGAACGCGAGCGCAAGCACCTTCAGGCAAACCTTGCCGGCATTAAGACCATGAAGCGGTTGCCCGACGCAATCTTTGTGGTCGATTCAAACAACGAAGCGATCGCGGTGAAAGAAGCCCGCAAGCTGGGCATCCCTGTGGTAGCCGTGGTTGACACCAACTGCGATCCGACCGTCGTTGACTACGTCATCCCCGGAAACGACGATGCGTTGCGTGCGATTCGTCTCTTTACCTCCAAGATCGCTGACTCGGCGGCAGAGGGTGTGAATCTAGTAGGCGACAAGGCCTTTACCGAGGAGGCTCCGGCAGAGCCGGCGGCCGAGGAAGGTGTCGCGATTGAGGCGTCGGCGTCGGAAGATGTCGATCTCGAGGCTGCGCTGGGTGGCGGCATTCGCAAGGCCCCCGCGGCGGTTGTGGCGCTGGACGAGGCGGAAGTAGCGGAAGGCTTTTAATCTTTCTTGCGCGTTACGGCGCGCATACTAAGAAGAGCGTGGCCGCATCCATTCGAGCCACGCTTTTCTTGTGCCACCACCGGTGGTTTTTTACGCGACTTCGCCGTAACTGCGGTGGGTCTGGATTGAGTGAGCGGCAGACGCGCGACGAACTGATCGCCCCTGGGGCTGGAAACTGAGAAGGAAGTGAGATGACGACTGTGGCTGAGAAGATAGATGCAAAGTTGGTGAAAGATCTCCGCGAGAAGTCGGGTGCGCCGATGGGCGACTGCCTGAAGGCTCTGCAGGAGACGAAGGGAAACATCGAGGATGCGTTTGTTGTCCTGCGCAAACGAGGGATGGCTTCCGCTCAGAAGAAGGCGGCTCGTACGACGAATGAGGGTGCGGTAGGTACCTATATCCATGCCGGCGGCAAGATCGGCGTGCTGCTCGAGGTCAATTGCGAGTCGGACTTCGTTGCCCGCACCGAAGATTTCCAGGAACTGCTCAAAGATATCGCCATGCACATTGCAGCGAGCGATCCGCGCTATGTGAAGCCCGAAGATGTAACGCCCGAGGACATGGAGCGCGAGAAAGAGATATATCGCGCGCAGGCGGCCGCAACAGGCAAGCCAGCCAATGTCATCGAGAAGATCGTAGAGGGCAAAATGGCGAAGTTTTACGAGGAAGTCTGCCTGCTTGAGCAACCGTTCATTAAGGAGCAGACTATCTCTATCAAGGAACTGATCGCCCAGAAGGTCGGCAAGCTCGGAGAGAACATCACCGTGCGCCGCTTCGCTCGCTTCAAGGTGGGTGCCCCCGATTGGACCGTGGCCCAGACCAAGCCGGCTGAAGCGGCTGCAGCCGAGTAAGTTCGGCGTTGGTTAGTATGACAGAAGGCCCGGGGCGCTGCTCCGGGCCTTCGCCATCTCAGAAACGACGAATCGGTAATCGCGTGTTCATCAAGAGCCTTCGGCCCTCCTGTTTTCTGCGGCGCTACTCCATGAGCCGCCGCCTGGACGGCCAGTCCGTGCGATACTCAAACAAGCATGTATAAGAGGATCGTTCTCAAGCTTTCCGGAGAGGCACTGGCCGGTCCGAAGGGGTTTGGTCTCGACGCCGAAAAAGTCTCTGGAATCACCAAAGAATTGGCTGAAGTGCACGCCATGGGCGTAGAGATTGGCGTGGTTGTCGGCGGCGGAAACTTCTTTCGAGGTGTCGCCGAGCATGCCAAGAAAATGGATCGCGTTTCCGCCGACAACATGGGCATGCTTTCCACGGTCATCAACGCCATCGCGCTGCAGGATGCCCTCGAAACGCGCGACGTGCAGTGCCGGGTCATGACCGCCGTGTTCATGAACCAGATCGCGGAGCCGTACATTCGCCGTCGCGCCGTACGGCACCTGGAAAAAGGACGCGTGGTCATCTTCGCTGCCGGCATCGGCAATCCATTCTTCTCTACCGATACCGCTGCCAGCCTGCGCGCGATGGAGATCAAGGCCGATGTGCTCCTAAAAGGCACTAAAGTCGAAGGCGTCTACAACGCCGACCCGGTGCTCGTCAAAGATGCCGTCAAGTACGACGAAATCACGTACATGGATATCCTGCGGCAGGGATTAAAGGTCATGGATCTGACTGCTGTAAGTCTCTGCAAGGACAATAATCTGCCAATGATCATCTTCAACATGAATCAGCCGGGAAACATCCGCCGCGTCATCCAGGGCGAGAAGGTTGGTTCGCTGGTGACGGCGTAGGCCGTTCCCATAAACGAAGCCTCAATTCAGTACGGCCGGGCAGCAATTCCGATTTTGGTGACTGCGCCAGTCGATTGCCCGGAGTCGTCTAAACGGTAGTGGAGAGCCCCAAGCCAGCCCCGCTAAAAGCCCTGACCGGGCTGCGCTGCTTTGCAGCGATCAACATCGTTCTCTTTCACTTTTCAAATCCTGACTGGTTCGGCTGGATGGCACCGGTCGTTAACGCTGGTTACGCCTCGGTGAGCTACTTCATTCTGCTCTCTGGGTTCGTGATGGCCTACAACTATGCAGCGCGCGCGCGGGCCGGCCAGTTCGATACGGTTCGATACTACAAGGCGCGCTTCACGCGACTCTATCCAATCTATCTTTTGAGTCTGTTGCTGGCCTGGCGCATGATCCCCCAGGAATGGAGTGCGCACACCCATGGAGTGTTTTGGACCGGCGTAGCGCTCACGCCGTTGCTGCTGCAAGGGTGGATTCCCCCGATTGCTACATTCCTGAACACCCCGGCGTGGACGATGTCTGCCGAGTCGTTTTACTACGTGATCTTTCCCTGGATGGCGAAATGGAAGAAGCCGGCAGGGCTTGGTAGACAGCTGTGGAAGCTGAGTGTTGTGTGGATGTTGGGCCTGATTCCTGGGACACTCTACATCCTGTTCAACCCTGATGGGATCCCGCAACCGGATCGATTCAGCTATGGGCCGTGGCTGCAGGCTCTCAAATACACCCCGCTGCCCCATCTGGCGAGCTTCGCATTCGGGGTTCTGCTGGCGGGGATTGACGATCTTATGCCGCGTCCGGGTTGGACGCGACTCTTCCTGGGCGTGTTCGGCTTTGTGGCGATCTTCGCCATCCTCGCTTCGGGCAAGATGCCATATCCGTTGCTGCACGATGGACTCCTGATGCCGTTCTTCGGGTGCATCATCATTGGTCTCGCCGGCGAGAATCCGCTGTCGCATGTGATTGGTGCGCGCCCCCTTGTCTTCGTAGGCGAGGCTAGCTATTGCCTTTATCTACTGCACTTCAACATGTGGAATATGATTCACGATACCCACATTCTCGAGCGTGTGGGGCTGCAGCATTACGATCCGTGGATCAGCTACGCCCTGCTCATCCTGATGGCGCTGCTTGCTCTTCACTTCATCGAGAAACCTGCGCAGCGGCAGCTGCGCAAATGGATGCACGCTCTGGGATAGACGGGAAACTGCGGCTGGATACGAAAAAGCCCGGCGCTAAGAGGCTGTTACGAAACGGGCTTTGAACTAAGAGGCGGTGCTC
>Ga0335069_10008209_pt1 | contig 14974 bp, 11 predicted proteins | sample Lox_Sample_11_FD_206714 | JGI IMG/M metagenome (GOLD analysis project Ga0335069, IMG submission 206714) | Soil microbial communities from Loxahatchee National Wildlife Refuge, Florida, United States - Lox_Sample_1.1 | ecosystem: Environmental > Terrestrial > Soil > Wetlands | place: USA... | reverse complement strand
TGAGGAATTGAGCCTGTAACTGCAGGAGCACCACGGCCACCATGAGGTTGGAGTTGCCAACCGACCAAAGTGGGTGGCCGTCTTCGGTTGACTTGTCGGCGAATTGCTGATGAACAACGTTCCAAAAGTCTAGGAAGAAGACACCCCAATGATCGAGCTTCCACTGGGTTAGCCGGTTCCTGGCGTTCGCTCGTCCAGGTAGATTCGGATAGAGGTGATCGATTATCTGACGAACGGCATTATCCTTTCCCAAATACCAAGTCTTGCCTACTTGCACCATCGTCTTGTATCCGATGAGATGTTCATTCTTCCTTGGCGTCAGATTCACGAGGTCTTTAAACGGACTCTCGCTGTCGAAGTTAATAATTCTCATCAGCTCGTATTCGATTACCTTTACTCCAGCTTGCTGGAGACGAGATTCCAGATCGGACAACTCCTCCGCTGTTAGTGAAAGCGCCGCGTTGGCTGTGATGAATTGGTCTGGTATTCCCTTTGCCGTATAGTTCACGACTGTGAACTGGAAGACCTGCTCTGCCCATGAGCAGTCATAGATTGCAATTATGGAGAACGGTATTCCACGCTCGCAAGCTTTTGCCCCTAGTAGACGATGCTGACCGTCGATGACGGTCGCCGGCTTGGCAAGATCCCGGAGATCCGCTTCGTTCTCGCGACACCACTCGGCGTCGTCGAGTCTGGTTAGTAGATTTTGCAGGAGCGATCTGCCCAGTTCCAGATCCTCATCGCCAGCGTCATAGTCTGTCTCGTTGGGGTCAGTGGCCGCTCCGGCCTCTTCTTCAACCTCATCTTCCAGATCTTCAGTAGTGGACTCAGGCGTCGCCATGCGAGCGAGTCGCGTGTTAATCTGTGCGCGCAGTCGAGCAATGGCGCCTTCGAGTGTCTCGCTATCGTCCATCGAGACGACGAGCTTGCATCTCCGAATCGTAGACGGACTATCGCCTTCTGCTTCCTCTAGGTTCTGCGCGTTAAGGAAAACTAATCTTGCACATTGGTAAGATGCGTCCTGTTGATGCATCCCCAAAACGAGGCTGGTGGGACTCTGATTCTTCGTGAATTTGCTAAAATAGTCTTTGGCTCGAAGGACGCGTGACTCTTCGTCCGGCCGTTGAAATCCAGTAAGTGTGTTGTCAGTCTTCCGAGGAATCCCAGCCCATTTGTCAACGTCCTCGGCGCTAGCGACGAATGACACAAGCCAGGGCGCAATCGGATCCAGGGCTTGCTTATAGGCTGTCGCCGGATACTCTCGTACGCTCATGGCTAATTCGCTCCTCTGCTAGTAGCTAGGTCCCGCCCCGGTGAAAGGCGATCCGCATCCCGCTGTTGAGTTCGATGCGCAATCATCAAGCGCCACATACCGAGAGCACTCAATGAAGAGATCAGATAGGGAAGCATCCTTGACACTTCAAGAGAACGTAATGGAAGAGCGAAGCCATCTGCTACGCGGCTACCGAAATGTAAACCCAAGGCGAGTGTCTCAAGCGTGATGGCAAAGGCGATCTGTATCCTGAAATGCATGATGATCTTGCCGTCTCTTGGTGGTCCGGCAAAGAAGGGATGCACATATTCCACGTCCCGGGACTCGAGGAAGAGTCGCTCAATGTTCCTAACGATGGCGATGTTTCGGTTAAACCAGGCGCTCGCGTCGATGCTCGAGGCAATCAACCAAGTGCACAGGACGACCACGAGGGTGATCCCGTAGTCGAGCGTTCGATCTCTTGTGTCCGTCCTGACTGAGGCACCGAACGCAACCAGAACTGCCAGACATTGCCACATTGCAGAGACATGACGTCCTAGGTGGCTGGAGCACTGCTTGTAGATTTCCAGAAGGAAGACATCCTTTCGCGACATGGAACTGACGTCTTCGAGCGCCGTTGCAATTGGGTTGAGAGTAGGTTGGCTAGAGTCCATGTGACTGACAACTGATGGCGCCTTGATGTTCCGAGTATCACGGATAGTGCCACACGGGCGCGCGTGCGTTTTCACCCCCCTCGGCGTCGGTGGTGAGGGTTAGGGTACTGGTGAAGCCTGGCGCACTGCGCGCCCATTGACGAAGTTGCCGACCGCGCTAGAACCAGCTTCGGATTCAACGTGCTCGCTGCCGGCGCCGGACGACCCAACAACACGCGCGTGTGTTCGCGATCTCTTCGCGTCGAGGGTCCGTGCCAAGACCATTATCTTCCGGTGCGGCGGATTCTAATGTGCGAGCCGTTCGAGTGATCAGCGGGGCCAATCAACGCGAGGATGGCGATCACCATCGCTATCGCCACCGCAGTACGCATCGGTCACCGCTCGCCTGCCGACCCACGGTGACGGCGACCAATGCGGGCACAGCCTGGTCTAGCTCGCGGCAGATGTACGAGCACAGATTTTCCAGCGTAGCTGGCCCGAGGTGCGGCACTTCGTCCAAGAAGCGGTGATCCAGTTGATTTCGGACCCTTTCTATCTCTTGACGCAAATAGGCGAGGTCGATGACCATTCCAGAATCGGGATTCGGTAAACCTTGAACGGTGACCTCGGCTTCATATGTGTGGCCGTGGATCCGCCGAGACCCTGTTGCGTCAATCGTGCGATTTAGGGTATGAGCTGCTTCGAAATAGAAACGTTGTGTGAGTTCGCAATGGCCTGCCGCTCGCCGGTGTGCCGCGTCAACCGCGGAAAAGACTTCCGGTCCATCGTTCTTCATCGGATCTCCAATATCTTCTGTGTCTGTAGTGAAAGGCGCCATTGCGGGTGCGCCTGGCAGTAGGCCACCGCTGCGGCCGTGCTCTGCGCTACGGTTGGTCCGTCCATCGGCTGAAGTAGGTAGTGCTCGAAGCGCAGCGTCGACCAGGGCAGGGCGTCTGGCATGAGGGCGGCCTGGGGATACACGAGCTTCAGTTCATTGCCGTGCGTTTGCACCAGCGGCGCTCCCGCCTTGGGGCTCACGCAGATCCAGTCGATCCCGTTGGGTGCGGGGATGGTGCCGTTTGTCTCGACAGCGATGCGGAAGTCGCGTGCATGAAGCGCTTCGACTAGCGCGTCGTCCAACTGCAGTAGAGGCTCCCCTCCGGTGATCACCACCAACCGGTGCTGGCGTTCACCGTCCGGCCAAAGCGACTCGATGCGATCCGCCAGGTTCTCTGCCGCCGCGTACTTGCCCCCAAAGGTTCCGTCTGTACCTACGAAATCGGTATCGCAGAACCGACAGACAGCATATGCCCGGTCAGCCTCGCGACCGCTCCAGAGGTTGCAGCCTGAGAAGCGGCAAAACACCGCCGGCCTGCCGGCCTGCATGCCTTCACCCTGCAGCGTGTAGAAGATTTCCTTGACCGAATACGTCATGGTTACGCCATGCGGGAAGGGCTGTTGGGCTCTGCACGCTCTCGATTCAGGCCGCCTCCAACTGCGCGTACGCCTCATATCCGTTACGGCGCAGCTCGCACGCCGGGCATTGGCCGCATCCATACCCCCAAGGGTGTAGATGAGTGTGATCTCCCAGGTAGCAGGTGTGCGTTTCGCTGCGGATCAAGTCGACGAGCGGGATGCCCCCGATCTGTTCGGCCAACGCCCATGTCTGAGCCTTATCAAGGCACATGAGCGGCGTCTCTAAGGCCATTGACGCGTCCAAGCCGAGGCTAATCGCCGTCCGGAGCGCCTTTAGCGTCTTGTCCCGGCAGTCGGGGTAGCCCGAGTAGTCGGTTTCGCACATCCCGCCGACCAGTACGCTCAAGCCGCGGCGGTAGGCGATCGCAGAGGCAAACGTAAAGAAGAGTAGGTTGCGCCCCGGCACGAAGGTAGAGGGCAGGCCGGACGCCTTGAACACAATCTCTTGGTCTTGGGTTAAAGCGGTGTCGCTTATCTGCCCCAGCAGTGCCAGATCGAGCATGTGGTCTGCGCCAAGGCGTGTGGTCCATGCTGGGAACTGCGACCGAATCCGCTCGAGGACCACCTTGCGACACTCAAGTTCGACCGCATGTCGCTGACCGTAGTCGAAGCCGATCGTCTCGACGTGCGTATAGCGGTCTAACGCCCAAGCGAGGCACGTGGCCGAGTCCTGCCCACCTGAGAAGAGTACGAGTGCTTTGCGTTCCATGGCTTCACCCATTTGCGACACGGCGTGGTTTGCGCAGCGCCTTCTTGAGGGAGCTGACCAGATAGCGGGTCAGCAGGTCGATATCGCTTGGCGTGTTCTGGATCCCGTTCCACGGTCGCGTGTCAAACGCCTCCAGCGCCCACTGCCCACTCGTCCACGCGGCGTATGGCGCAAGCAGACGCAGGGCGGGTTCGAAGTCGTGCCGCTTCGTTGCGCCCTCAGCCGCGTACAAGTGGTCCATCACAAATCCCATTGCAACGATCCCAGCGCCGTGCCGAAGCCGTGAAAATCGAGGCGTCATGCCACCCCACGCAGGCCCGTATACGTTCGCCACCGCGTGAAAGAACTCGTTTACCAACTGGAATGCGCGTTGATCCCGGTCTTCGTACTGCACCATCTCCCGGATGGCCCCATCCGAGGCCGAATTCATGACCAACCGCTGCATGGCGGTGTCGCTGATCACGCCGGTCGGATTGGTGTGCTGTCGGATTTCACCGTGCAGCGAGCTGCCAGGGGTGAAGTTGAGAAGGTCAACGATGCGCGCGGAGAATTTGCGCTGCGTGAACCGCTCCGGCAGACCGTCGACGTTGGGCAGCAGTTCGTAGATCAACGTCTTGGGCAACGGTCGCGTGTTGTTGATCAGCACGAACTGTTGGCGCAATTGGTTGTAGTCCTTGCAGACCAAGGCGGACACGAACAACTGGAAATCCGGCTTGTCGAGGCCGGCCAGCGCCGTCAGTCGCTGCTGCCCGTCGACCACGAACCCCGGCTTCTGGCCTTCGGGGGCTTCGATCTCCACCTGCACGACCCCGCCGGGCATGTCCTTGATTCTTACGCCATTGATAAACGCCACGATGACCGCGTTGGGCAAGAGAGCGTCGTCGCGCGCGAGGTAGTCGCGAATGTCGCGGATGTGGGATGCGACCTGATGGCGCTGAAAGCCCTTGAGTTGTCCGTCGTCTGCGCGTGCCACACGTTCGATGGCGGCGAAGGACAGGACGTCACTCGGGTGCGCGGCAAAGACAAAAACGTCGTGCCCGGGCGCCTGCCGGGCGCGAACGGCTTTGAACTTGTATGTGGTCACGCAGCTTCCCTCAATGTCTTGTGTAGGTGTCGGTGGTAGACGCCAAGGTTATGGAACCCCCGGCGCTTGTTGCGGTTGCTGGTCCGAAAAATGATCACCTCGACGCCGATGCTGCGGCAGACGTCGCATGCGCACTGCTTCCAAGGCTGGTGCTCCAGGGTGCGCTCGACCAACGCGGTGGTCTTGGCGAGCGCCTTGTTTTGCTCTTCCACTCTTGTGCCTTCACCGCGAAGCAGGAACTGGTGATAGTCCATGACTGCGGCCAGCGTGGCGCGAACCGTAGAGGAACCGCTGTCGAAGGCGCGTATTTCATCGAGCGCCTTGCGCTCGCGCTGCTGCAAATCCTCTGCGCTGAATGAGCCGCGTTTAATGCCCTGCATCAGCCGAGCGTTCTCGAAAGCCTGCGGGATACGGATGGCGGTGTAGTAGGCGAGTTTCCCGTCCGCCCCTTCGCTGTAGTAGTTGGCTTTCTGGTCCTTGAAGGCGCGGATTAAGGGCGAGGTGGAGTCAAAACTGGTGATGCCAAAATCGGTGAACTCGGAGATGTTGTCTGCCTTGGCAAATCCAAGCAGATGAATCTTGGTATCGCGGTTGATTCGCTCCCGGATCGCCGACAGCACTGCCTTGATCGCATCGACCTTCAGCGGTACCAACCCGCCTATTGCGAGGTAGCGATATCCCATGCGCTCCAGGCGGTGGGCTGCCTCGGCCATGCTCTTCGGTGACCACCCCTGCACTGGGCCGAGAGGTTCGAACGGCATTCCTTCCCTCCGTACGAGCCCGATGAACGCCTCAGCATTGGCTAGCGTGATGGCATAGCGCTGCCGCACATCAGGCTTGACTGCCGTCTCCGCCGGGTTGTTCAGATCACAGTCGAAGATGATGTGGTCGGGCGCGACGCCGTGCGTAAAACCCGCCTCTGTGTAGAACTCCAGCACCTCCTCTGGTGTATAGGCCGGCACCGGGTGGTCCACATAGGCGAAGGCTCCGCAATCGCCCATCAGCATGGCGTCCTTGAAGCGGGGCCCCCCGTAGCGCAGGAACTTGCGGGCGCCATCGCGAAGCATGCGCTGCTCTTCGCGTGTCGAGTAGCGCACCTTGGAGGCGGCAACGCCCGCGGCCTGACGCACCGCGCTCATGGAGACCAGTAGGCCGTCGTACGGCGCGGGTTGCATGAACTCGTGCGCGTAGACATCAGACCAGTACCGCTCGCGGCCAGTGCTGCTCCGATCGTTCAGGAAGTCGTACTCGGGGTCGACGTAGTCTTGGGTGTCGGAGTAGAGGAACTTCACGTCACTTGCCGAAATGCTTGCTGGCGGCGTATGCGTGCACCAGCACCTCTTGAAGCTTCTTCACGTTCTGGGAGGTCTTTTCGATGTCGTTCCACGCCAGACCTAGCGTCTCCCAGGTCCCTTTTGTCCATCGACACACAGGCGCAATCTTCTCCAGTTCTCCCTGGACCGTCGCGACACTGGCATCTGCCGGCAGGCGGCCGTAGATCGCATCCATCAGAAGGCCCATCGCCAGTAGTCCAGCCGAGTGCATCAGGCGGCTCTGTCTCGGATCCTTGCCCCACGCATCTGGAAAGACCGCCCTTACTGCTGTCCAGTACGTCTTGAGGATCCGATACATGCCCGCGACATCCGCCCCGCCGTCCCGTCCCGCCGACCTAAGAGGCGCGAGTGCCCCCAACGGATTGGAAAGGCTGCTCTTGATGGCAGACAGCAGGGCGGTTCCAGTCGCCACGGCGCCGGAGGCGCCTCGGTCCGACGCTCGCTTGACCAGTCCATGAAATGGGGAGGTCGGATCTTGGTGCAGCAGATTGACGAGTTCGGCTGGAACTTTGCGGGCCGCCAGTTCGCGCGGCAGCACCATGGCCGTCGTCTCAGGCAGCAGTTCGTCAATCAGACGCGTCGGCAGTGGCTTGGCTTTGTTAACCAAGATGAACTGCTCCCGCTGAACCGACACCTGGTCAGATACGAATCCGACCACAGGCACCGCCAAGTGCTTTTGTTGCGTCTGGGAGAGCGCGATGGACCGTTGCTGGCCGTCGACGATCCACGCCACGCGCTGCCCCTCTTCGTAGATCGGTAGGGTGAGCGTTCCACTTTCCGACACCCTGGCATCGCCGGTCGGCTTACTACCTCGTGAGGCGGCGAATTTCACGTCGGGGGACAGCGCCAGGATGATCGCGTTCGGGAAAAGCACGTCGCCCTGGTTCAGGTACTCCACGATTCCTTTAACGTGCTGCCGGATCTCCGGCCGTTGAAAACCCTTCAGAGCGTCGTTCGCATCGCGCTCGATGCGTGAGATGTCTGCGACCCTCACGATGTCGCCGCCTTTGATGAAGAAGGCATAGACATCGAGCCCTGAGCCCTGAGTCGTGTGCAGCGCGCGCACGACGAGCGCCTGCCTAGTGGACGAGGTTTGCGTGGGCATGCCACCACTACGCGCGCAATTCTGCGGAGAGCGACTGCCAGATGCGACGAAACCGCTTTTGTTCGCAGGCGATGCCAGCTTCGTCTCTCAGGTACCGAAGCAATCGTGTGCTGCTGCCCGCGTGGCGCGTCCACTGCGCCGTCAGCACGCTGCGGATCTCATCGTCAGACCTTCGTTCCCCGATCGATCTCGGCCGGCGCGGGCGCCGCGCCAGTGCCCTCAAGACCGCCGCGCGCGCCTCTTCGAGGGTTAGGGACGCTGCGTCGAGCGCCTCCACGAAGTGGCGAAGCGCGCGTTGCGCGAAATCGGATTGCGTTCCGGCGTAGTTAGGGACGGCTTCCAGACGATCGTCATAGGGCATCACACAGTGCGCCAAGTGTTCAGGTACGAACCGGGCTCCCCGCGAGGATGTGAAGATCCGCAGTTGGTCCGCCTTCGTGGCCGACAGATGTGCCAGATCATCGCGGACCATGCGCAAATAGCTCCCGGGGAGAGCCAGCAGGACCGGTCGCCGACTGATGAGCCGCGTAAGCGGCTGGGGTTCCCGCGTGGTGATGGCGGTCCACCAGTCACTGGTCGCAACACCTAGCCGTTTCAGCCGCCCGTCCAACTCGGACCCACCCGCCGCCGTGCACTCGTATGCGGGGACCGGTTCCTCGGAGCGCACGAGACCCAGCCCCCCAGAGACAACGTACCAGGGACATCCCAGATGGCTGGCGGCAGTGGCCGCATCAGCAATGGATCGCCCTTGGTAAACCGACTGCGCCGCCCCGGCCGGCGACACCGTGCGGAGAAGTCGCTGCCAGGCCTGTGCCAAGCCGGTGACGTTCGGGAATTGAGGTAGCTGTGCGAAGTCCACGCAGCGTGGCACCGACTTACGTTGGGTGCAGCTGGTGACAACTGCCGTAGTAGAAGGCACCGATCGCAACTCCGAGAGGAGCAGTTAATTTACGCCAAGTTGGCTGAGAACGCTACACTTATTTTGGCGGACGGTCCACAGCTTGGCGTTAATGCACACAGTTTGTTCTTGCGGCAGGCGACAACCGTAGCGACCACTCGGTCAAACCGCTGCAGGCCACTCTCGCTAAGCGCAACGGGCATCGGCGTTGCGCCGCTTGGCTTGGCACTGACCGGCGTGGAGTGCCATGCTTATGGCCGCACACTGAGTGGCAGCGCTGGGCGTGATATCTGAGCTGGCAGGGTAGTGGCGCCTGCCAACGCCCGCGAGCTGCCGCGGCGGGTCTTGAGGTCGGCTAACCCGCGCAACTGATAACACCGAGGCTGCGCGCGCTCTCGGCTCGAGGGCGGGTTCTGCGGTTGCCGATGGACACCGTCGCCTGTACCCTCTCAAGGCGCTGGCAGCGTGGGGATTGACCGATGCCGCAACGGGAGGACTCCGAAAGAGCGGGCAATGTTGGCAAGACGGCTCGCCGTCAGATTGCCATTCTTGGTGGCGGCTGCGGTTCAATGGCGGCCGCCTTCTGGCTAACAAACGATCCCGGCTGGAGCAACCAGTACTCCGTCACGGTTTACCAAGTAGGTTGGCGGCTCGGGGGCAAGGGCGCCTCCGGAAGAGGTGTGCAAGGGCGGATCGAGGAACACGGCCTTCACCTTTGGGCCGGGTTCTATCACAACGCATTCGAACTCATCCGTGGCTGCTATGGCCAACTGGGCTGGGATTGGCAAGACGTCTTCAAGGGTGTTGGTCAATTCTGCGCTGAAGAGTTTGTAGACCATAAGTGGTCGCCGTGGCCAGCCCAATTTCCGGACAAACCCGGTCTTCCGGGTGACCCGATGGACGCCGACGGGAGCAGCATCGCGGAAGTCGCGCCGGATAGGGCCATTCGAAGCTCGCTGAAGTGGCTCCGCCAGAGGATCAGCCTCTTCGACTTCGGGCCCAATGCTTCCGACGACAAGAAGCGCGTGCTGCGGTTGACGAGAAGGCTCGAGGTCAACGTTTCGCGGTGGGTCGCCGCAGTAACTCGAGTCGACAAGACCTTCGAAACCGCCCTCGCCAGTGATGCCGAGGCCGCGCGCAGCCACGTAAGAAGTCTCTTCTCTCGAGCGCGCGAATCGGATGATCTGAGACATATGCGAATCGCCGCAGACGTCGTCATGACCTGCACCTTGGGCATGATCGTCGATGGGGTGATGCAACATGGATACGACGTCATCGATGAATTCGAGCTACGAGAGTGGCTCCGCGATCGCCACCACGCAAGGCAAGAAACCGTTGACTCCGCATTGGTGATGGCGGGATACGACTACGTCTTCGCTTACCCGAACGGAGATGTCGAGCGGCCGGCGCTATCAGCTGGTGTGGCACTGAGAGGTATCACACGACTTCTGTTCGGCTATCGCGGCAGTCTCTTTTGGAAGATGCGTCGCGGCATGGGAGACGCAGTCTTTATTCCGCTGTATGAGTTGCTCAAGAGGCGAGGCGTACGGTTTGAGTTTTTTCATAGAGTGCTTGCCTTGCATGTCTCCGACGACGGGCGTGCCATCCAGAGTATTACGATGGCACGACAGGTTGACCTTAAGAACAAAGAGTACGACCCATCCATTTCCTGCAGATACACGTCGTGCTGGCCGGCACGCCCTCGCTTCGAGCAGATCGTGGACGGAGATGAGCTCGCAGCGACTTGGGACAAAAACAACCTGGAAATGCCCTCTTCGCAATGGCCGTCTACTCAATTCACGCTCGAGCGCCCGCGAGACTTTGATTTCGTTGTGCTAGGCATCTCACTCGCGGAGTTGCGGTCTGTCTGCTGCGACCTCTCCCGGAGCGATGATGCCTGGAAGTCGATGTTTGACAAGCTAGCAACGACCGCGACGCTATCAACACAATTGTGGTTCAACGCCACACCAGAAGAACTCGAGTGGTCGCCGCCCAGACACACCGTCATTACGAACTATGAGCAACCGCTAAATACGATCGCCGACATGTCGCACGTGCTTCCTGATGAAGACACACCGGCTATTGGAGCGCGTTGCGTACTTTACCTTTGTGGGCTTCTGCGTGACGGAGTTGTGCCAGAGGATAGTACGCAAAAGGACGCGGACGCGATCGTTCAGGAGCAGGCGCGCCAATGGCTTTCGTGTTTCGTCCGCACCATCGTCCGTCGCTACGACGCTGCGAACATCATCGACTTCCCTGGAATGCCTGGCACGGACTCGCTTTCAAAGCAATACTACCGTGCAAACATCACCCCGACTGAGCGCTATGTGCTCAGTGTTCCCGGAACATCCCGATACAGGATCTCTCCCTCAGATCCGAGGTTTCGCAACCTATTTCTAGCGGGGGATTGGACGGCGAACGGTCTGAACGCCGGTTGCGTCGAGGCGGCCGTGACTTCAGGCGTCCTTGCGGCGAACGCAATCCTAGGCGTGAGGCGCTACGTAGTCGGGACGTCCGATCGGGACGGCACGTCAACTCGCAATCGTGCACTGGCGCGCTTCGTGGCACCCGAGTTGGCCGGCCGCGTCGTGTCGAGGCCGTCTGGCGGAGCGCCAACGGACGCCCTCGAACTTCGGTGCGTTGTGCTCGTAGCTGACATATGCGACTTCATGAGCCTCGGAGACCGCCTTTCCGAGAGGTACGGGCACGAGAGTGGCTATCGGGTTCTCGCGCTTCTGAACGAATGCTTCTCTCCGATGACCGGAGCCGTCAGTAAGTACGGCGGCGAGGTGGTGGCCATTCGCGGCGATTCACTTCTCGCACTATGGTATGTGGACGAGACACCACTTGCCCACGCGATCATGGCATCTAACGCGTGTGCGAGGAGGCTACATGAACTCTCGTCCCAAGTGGCTGTTGGCGACGAAGAGTTGCAGTTGCACGTCGGTATTTCCTTGGGGCGCGTCGTTGTGCTTCCCCTTCTGACCGCACGGGATCGACTGAGACTCGTTTGTGGCGGCGATGGCGTATTCGAGGCTGAAGCCGCCCTTAAGGAGGCTCCGGGCGGCCAAACCGTTGTAAGCCCGAGCTGGTGGGCTGGTCGGCCGCCAGGTGTCGATGGCTTCGGACTGCGAGAGGGTCGCTTCTCGCTCTCGCGGGTGTCCGAAGAGGCGCTCTTTGAACCATGCCGCAGCCCTTGTCGACCGCTTTCGCGAGAGGCGATCGAATACCTCGTTCCCGAGGCTGTCATCGGACTGGATCTAAACGATCCGTTGGCCTTCAATCCACAGACGAGGCTCATCACCTGTGGGTTTTGCCGCGTCCACGGTGTTCGGGTCGAGGGCTCGTTGGGTGACCGTGGCATCCAGTCGATCGTCAGCCATATTCAGACCATAGTCTACGAACGCTTCGGATGCGTCGACAGGGTGGATCTGGATGACGCAGGTCTGCTCCTCGTGTTGCTCTTCGGGCTGCCCAACCGCCGTGGTTTAGGCACTCCGGTCCACGCAGTCGAGGCAGGTCTCCAGATCGACACCTGGCTGTCATCGCTTGGCTTTCGGTCGTCTATAGGCATCGCGAGCTACTCGGCTTGCTGCGGAGTTGTTGGTGGAGATGAGTTCGCGCACTACACATGCCACGGTCGATCTCCGAACGTCGCTGCACGCCTCATGTCTTTTATCGAACGAGGCGTGGCCTGTGACGACGAGACGGCGACGCTGTCGGAGGAACACTTCAGGTTCGAGCGGCAACCGCCGGCACCGCTGAAGGGCTTGCCGTCGGATTCCGGACTGAATCGCCTCACAGGTCGATCAAACGTAGCGCCCGGGAATGACTATGTTCGATTCACGGGTCGAGAGAAGGAGCTCGCACACGTCGTGAGTCGTTTAGCGCTCAATGTTCGCAACGGCACGACGACAACCGTAACCATTGAAGCAGATGCAGGTAGCGGAAAGACTGCATTCGTGGCAGAGGTGAAGCGCCGCATTGAGGCGCTCGACGTGCTGGTTCTCGAAATACGGGGAGCGCGCAATGGGGTTTCGGCCACCTTCGCGTCGAACGTTGAGGATTTCGGCGCACTTGGGGCCGCCGCGGGCGCGCGCGGGGACCTTGCCGGCGCGTGCACGTCAGTCGTCAAGAAGAGATCGCTGATCGTCCTCGACGACGAAGCTTGGATCGATCGCGACTCTCGAGAGTTGGCGTGGAAATTGGTGGCGGCGATGCCCAGCGGCCTTCTTCTTCTGACTAGGCGTCCAGATGATCCTCCAATTGGAGGAGTACCGCGCTCCGAACAGATCATTCGACTCCCGAGGCTCACGCGAGGAGAGAGCGACGCGCTGGTGCGGTCTTGCGCCGGCATCAAGAACGCTCCGGAGGAACTCTTCGCATGGGCGTTCGAGCAGGCACGCGGAATTCCGAGGCTCACGGTGGCGGCCCTTAAGGATCTCTACCGGAAGCGAGCCGATCTCTCGCGGACGCTAGGCTCGGTTGCACCCGAGGGCATGGTCGAGTCCGACTTGTTCATCGTGGAGCAGATTGATGCGATGGCCGCAGCAAGTCGACAGGCCCTTCTCATCGTTTCAGTCATTGAAGCGCCGTTCGACTTGGCAACGCTGTTGGGCGTCTCACCGTGGCCACTCAAACGCCGGGAGGCGCGCTTTGCGATTGCAGATCTCGAGCGCCTCGGGGTCGTCGCTTCAGGGCCGCCACACAAGTACCAACCTACATGGCCCCGATTTCTCTTAGTTGCTTCCTCACTGCTGAACGAAAAGGACCGAAGGATTATCCACAGCCGGATTGCTGACCATTTGCTCGCTGACCCAGCGCACGACGTCGCGAGTCTAAGGAGGCTGGCCACCCACCTCAATGAAGCGGGCCGGACGCGCGAGGCGACGGTGGTTCTCGACAGCGCCGCCGCGACTGCGGTCAAGACGGGCGCACACGCCCCCGCAAGGGACGCGCTAGAACTTCTCCTTCGCATGACTGAAGGATCGGAGACGGCGACTAGCAGCCGTGCCCACTGGTTAGCGATGCTGGCGCAGACCTACGCGGCTCTAGGTCGCTTGGCCGACGCGGAGTTCACTGCTCGTGAAGGCTTGTCACTCCTTCGGATCCCCCTACCGAAGGAAAGCAGGAGTTGGATAACTCTACTTGCAGGTCAGGTTCTTCGTCATGCGGCTATCAGAGCGTCGACTGCCATCGGTTTCAACGGCAAGCGGAAGTCCGACCACACAGAAGCCAGTATTACTGCAGTCAGAGCCTTCGGCGTTTCGACGTACTTTTCGGCTAAGCCCTTGCCACTGTTCGCCTCAAACTTGCTGGCGATGAATCTGGCGGAATCCGCAGGAAACGCTGCCGCCTCCGCGCCGGCAGCGGCGGTGGTCGGGTACATGCTTGGACTGATGCGATTTCGCGGATCGGCCGCAAGAGTCTTCGGTCGCGCGCGAACAGCTTGTATCCAGGCGTCGGACATCGCCGGCCATCACGCGACGCTGGGTGGCCAGGCCATGTGCGAGATCGGATTTGGCGAATTCCGGGACGCCCGGCGGACCAGCGCTGAGGCGCTGCGTCTCTGCCGATTGGTTGGCGATCCCTACGAAATTGAACTCGCTCTCACGTTAGCTGCCCTGAATGAGCACTATGCAGGCTACTTCAAGGAATCGCTTGAACTGTTCCGCGAGATTTATTCGTCCGCAAACGCCCGCAACAACAGACAGCACATAGCATGGGGTGCGTACGGAATGGCGCAAAACCTCCTGATCTTGGGCTTTACGAAGGAGGCGGTTTACAAACTGCAGGAAGCAACTGAGGCAATGCTCGCAGTAGACGACAGGCATTCCGACCTTATCTGCAGCGGGCTGCTCTCGTTGGCACATCTTCATCTTGGTGACTACACGCGGGCAAGCCACTTCGCCAGATTGGCGCTAGAACAGGCTCGGCACACTTCGCCCAACAATTTTGGATCTTTTGTCGGCTATTACAGTGCCCCGACCACTCTGATTTCGCTTTGGGGCCGAGCCTCTAGGTTTGGCCATGGAGACGCAGCGGAATTCGAAGCCGGTGCAAAGGTTTCGCTGGGCTACCTCAGGAGGTTTGCGGGCATCTTTCCGGTCGCAACACCGCGCCTTCACTTGCTGAAGGGATGGGTGGCGTTAAGAGGCGGTAGTAGGGCGAGCGCGCAGGTTCATTGGCGTCGGTCGCTGCGGTTAGCGAAGCGCCTCGAACTACGCTACGACCAAGCGCTGGCTCATTGGTCGCTTGCGCAACTTTCACGCGGTTCGGCGGCCGCGCGCAGCCATGCGGACGAAAGTAACAGGCTTTTTTTTGAATGTGAGTCTAGACCGATACTTGTGGAGATCGGTTCCGACTAGCGCTGGTTCACTGTTGTCGTAATCGGGAGGTCGACATGGCAAGTTTTCCCGACAGCACTGCGCGACGCGGGTTGTACCCCGCGCCGCCACCGCCG
>Ga0335069_10008208_pt1 | contig 14974 bp, 15 predicted proteins | sample Lox_Sample_11_FD_206714 | JGI IMG/M metagenome (GOLD analysis project Ga0335069, IMG submission 206714) | Soil microbial communities from Loxahatchee National Wildlife Refuge, Florida, United States - Lox_Sample_1.1 | ecosystem: Environmental > Terrestrial > Soil > Wetlands | place: USA... | reverse complement strand
CAGCCGCTCGATGCTCGGTCCGGAAAGATCAGATCCCGGGCACCGATGTTCCAGTGCCGCCGCAAGTAGTGAACCTGCAGGAGTAGCACCACGGGAGGCACCACGAGCCAGACGGCAGACATGCCGACAATACCCGCTGCCACGGGCAGGGTGAAGCCGGCCAGCAGCATGCCGGCGCTGAGCAGGAACAATGTCGTCGCCGACAGCCGCACCGCCAGCTGCGGACGCCCCGATGCGAAAAGCACAGGGTACGCCAGTTGCATGACCACCCGCAGCACCGCCGCGGCTGCCAGCAATTTCAGCGGCAGGCTTGCCGCGGCATAGCTGCGGCCCTGCTCATCATGGATCCACCTCATGATCGGGTCCGCCGCCAACAGGATCAGGAGTGCCAGCGGGGCAACCACGACCAGCAGCCGGCGCAGCGACCAGCTCAGGGACTGCGCCAGAGCGGCGCGCGCGGCCGCAACCTTTGCGAAAACCGGCAACGCGGTCCGGTTGATGAGCGTGCCGGCGGCGTTGGCGGGTTCCATGGCCAGATCGAACGCCAGCCGATACTCCGCCAGCGGCGCCGCGCCGTAAAACCAGCCGACCAACAGGTAATGGACATTGTTGATCATCTGCTCGAACAGGGCGGAAACACTCGCGCGCCAGCCGAAGCGCACCAGCGAGGAGATCGCCGCCATGCTCATGCGAAGTCGCGGCCGGAAGGATTGGGCCAGCATTGCCCCGAGGAGGGTGTACAGACCGCTCGCGGCGTACGCGATCACGATCGCCCAGGCACCCGCTCCCGCGACGGCAAGACCGAGACGGGTCGCGGCGGCGGCCAGGGTCGCACAGACGTTGACGATGGCGATGCGTTCGTATTGCAGCTCCCTGTTCAGCAGGGCAAGTGGGATCACCGCGGCGCCCACGAGCGGCTGCTTGATGGCCACGGCGAGGAAGTAAGCGGCCATTCCGGCGATACCGTACAGGGAGGCGATCCAGGGGGCGGCGAGCAGGGTCACGCCCCCCACGAGCAATGCTGCGCCCACGATGAACCAGAAGAGCGAGTCGAGCTGAGGTCGCGACAGCGAGGGTGCCTGCACGAGTGCCGCGCTGGTGCCCAGGCCATCGAGAGCCTCGATGACCGTTCCGAATGCGACGACCAGTGAGGCGATTCCGACCTGCTCCTTGGTCAGCAGACGCAGCACGAGAAGGATGGTGCCCAGATCGATGAGCTTGGCGATGATCATCGCACCGCCGAGCCAGTTGAAGCCGCGGCGCAGGTGCTGGCGGGGACTGTCCATCCGGGGGTGATGCCGCGCTGCGCCGCCGGGGCGCCCCCTAGAGCCGGCCCGAGCTCAGCAGTTCCTCGGCCTTGTCCAGGCTGACCGGATCATCGACGTCGAGCCAGAGCCGGCCCTGAATGTCGAAGACTCGCGCCTGCTGCCGGTGCGCCAGCACGTTCATGGCTCCGGAAATACTGTCATCGCCTTGCGCCTGGCTCGCCTCGAGCGCATCGAACATCACGGGGGTGCAGAGGAAACAACCCGTGTCGATGGCATTGAATTCGCGGATGACCTTGCCGATGCGCACGATCCGGCCGTTGGCACAGTGGACGCGCGTGACATCGTCCGGGTCGTTGATCGAGCCGGCGATATTGAAATCCACCGCGAGAGTCACGGTGTCCGGTGCGGGCGTCGTGGCCATCAGCCCGCGCAGAATCGCCGGGTCCACCAGGTGATCGCACATGGTCAGCAGGAACGGACCATCCAGATAGGGCTTGGCCTTGAGCACCGAGACACCGTTGCCGCGCTGCCACTCCTCATTGACGATGTGCACGACCGGGATGGCCTCCCGGGCGGAGAAGGCGTCCAGTGCCGCGCGTACCTCCTCTCCGCGGTAGCCCGTCACCACGAAGAACCGTTCGACGCCCGCACCGTGGGCCCGGGCCATGACGCGCTCGAGCAGTCGCACCCCGTTCACCGGGACCAGAGGTTTGCTCTGCCCCCTCTGCCTCAGCCGGCCGCCGGTACCCGCGGCGACGATCAGACAGTTCACGGGGCGACGGCGCGCAATTTCGCGGTGTTGCTGCGGATGAAGGCCTCGACCATCTGGTACGCCTCATCGTCCGGGAATTGCCGCGGCGGATGCTTGCAGAAATAGGCGCTGGGCCCCTCGATCGGTCCGCTCAGTCCGTTCAGCAGGGCGAGCTTGCAGCAGCGGATCATGTCGATGGCGACTCCGGCGGAGTTCGGCGAATCCTCCACCGACAGCCGCAGTTCCACATCCATGGGAACATCGCCAAACAGCTGGCCTTCCATTCTGATGAAGCAGACCTTGTTGTCCTTCTGCCAGGGTACGTAGTCGCTGGGGCCGACGTGGATGTTCTCATCGTCGAGGCGTTTGGCTGCAACGGCCTGCACGGCTTCCGTCTTCGATGTCTTCTTGGAGGCGAGGCGGCTCGGGTTCTTCATGTTGAGGAAATCCGTATTGCCGCCGGTGTTGAGCTGGTAGGTGCGCAGCACCTTGACCCCACGCTTGGCGAACAGGTCGGTCAGAACCCGATGGATGATCGTGGCACCCAGCTGGGACTTGATGTCATCGCCGATGACCGGCAGGCCGCGCGCCCGGAAGCGCTCGGCGAATTCCTTGTCGCTGGCGATGAATACCGGCATGTTGTTGATCAGGGCCACACCGGCTTCCAGGGCGCATTCCGCGTAGAAACGCGCCGCCTGCTCCGAGCCCACCGGCACGTAGCTCACGAGGATCTCCGCTCCGCTGCGCTTCAATTCCCTGACGATCTGTTCCCGGGTCGATTCGGGCGCTTCCGAGCGCACGAACGTCCGGTCTTCGGCGCAAGCGAGCATGTGCTCGGAAATACCGTCGAGAACCTGCCCCATGCGCACGCTGACCCCGCTGTCCGGGATGTCCTTCTGGAAGATCTTCGTGCAGTTGGGTTTCGCGAATATGGCCTGGTGGACATCCACGCCGACTTTGCGCGCATCGATGTCGAATGCGGCGACGACTTCGATGTCGCAGGGCAGGTACTCGCCGATCTGCGTGTGCATGAGGCCCGTCACGCCCTGGCGGCAACGCTCGCGCGTGTAGTAGTGAATGCCCTGGATCAGTGAGCTCGCGCAGTTGCCCACGCCGACGATGGCGATACGGATGGCGTTTCTGTTGTTCATGACTTCAGGCCTGTGATGCAAGTTGGATGGGGCGGCTCGGACCCGGCGCCTGCCCGGCAAACCCTGCGAGCAGCGGTGCGAGCCTCTTGCCATAGACACGGTAAGTCTTGTAGGCGCGTGCGCCGAGCCGCTCGAGAATCCGGCGCATCGGCAGGTTGTCCTCCAGTATCCAGGACAACTCGATCGAGCTGAAACCGAAGACGGCGTTGGCGGGCAGAACCGATCCGATCAGCCGCAGCGGTATGGCGCTGCCGATCAGGGTGCCCGCAAAGCTGCGCCGCACGCCGAACAGGGGCACCCGGGCGGTCTTCACGCGGCGCATCTTCAGACGCCACAGCAGCTTTGCCCAGCCAAATGGCAGCAGCCGCCCGCCGAGGTCGCGCACGGCCTCATTGACGTTCGGCAGCGCGACGATGAATGCAACGGGCCGGCCGTCGGCTTCCGCGAACCAGACGAGCCGATCATCGATCAGCATCTTCATCTGTTTGGCCATCGCCTCGGCCTCCGCCTCGGTAAGGGGAACGAAGCCCCAGTTGCCGCTCCAGGCGTCGTTGTAGATGTCGACCATCGTGCGGATGTCGTTCGCGTAGTCCTTGAAATTGAGCCGGCGCATGCTGATGGAGGCAGGCAGCGGGCGCTCGAGCATGCGGCGCACCGAATCCGGGAGCGGCGTCTGCATGTTGAGCACATAGGCGTACACGTCTTTTTCCTTCCGATACCCCAGGGCTTCGAGCCGCGCCGCCGCATAGACCGGGTCGTGCCCCATCAGAAGCATCGGAGGGGTGTCGAATCCGTCGATCAGCAGGCCGGTTTCCTCGTTGATCGACAGGGAAAAGGGACCCTGGACGTGGGTCACACCCCGGCTGCCCAGAAACTGCTCCGCGGTTTTCAGCAGGGCGGCGAAGACCTCCGGGTCGTCTTGCGCGCTGAGACAGCCGAAGTGACCGACGCGCTCATCGCTGCCCTGCTGGGCCAGGGGATCGATCTGCGCGGTGATTCGTCCCACATCCCGTCCGTCGCGCCGCGCGAGCCAGAAGCGTACGTCCGCCCGGCGAAGAAATGGATTGGTCCTGGGGGAGAAGGCTTCCTCGCGCTCCATGAGCAGGGGGGGAGTCCAGGCCTCATCATGCTCATGGACGGCGAAGGGAACGCGGATGAAGCGCCGCAGCATCCCCTTGTCGGTGACCGGTATGATTTCAATCGTCATGGCGGCAGGCATCAGGCAAGTGGCACCGCAGCCCTGGCAGGTCGCTGGTCGAGCACTCGAAGGTCGCGTCCCACGGCAATCATGATCGATACAGCCCGATCGATCTGCGCCGGCGTATGGGCTGCGCTGACGCTGCAGCGAATCAGGGACAGGCTTCCGGGTGTCGCCGGAGGCAAGGCCAGGTTGGCATAGACACCCCGGTCGATGAGGCCGTTCCAGAACCGCACGGCCGTCTCCTTGTCCGTCATCTTCAGGGCGACGATCGGATTGGGCTCCGGGCCCACCTCGAAGCCCGCCTGGCTGAGCCCGCGATGGAGGCGGTCGCTGTTGGAGCGGACTTGCGCGCCGAGTGAGGGATCGGTCGAGATCCGGGTCAGGGCAGCCGTCACCGAGGCTACGACGGCCGGTGGCAGCGAGGCCGTGAACATGTAGGGGCGGGAGGCGATGCGCAGCAGGTCAAATTCGGGGAAATCGGATACCGCGAAGCCACCGATCGCTCCCAGGCTCTTGCTGAAGGTGCCGACCACAAAATCCACATCGCCCTCGACGCCCATGGCCTCGCAGATGCCCCGGCCGTGCTGGCCGCGGATCCCGAGCGAATGCGCTTCGTCCACGATGAGCGTGGCCCCCATTTCGCGCTTGACCGCGGCAATCTCGCGCAGCGGCGCCGTGTCGCCGAGCATGCTGTAAATGCCTTCGATCACGATGATCCGGTTGCCGGGCCGCTCTTCGAGGCGGCGCAGTCGGCGTGAGAGGTCCTCCGGGTCGTTGTGGCGAAAGCGGATGACCTGCGCGTTGCTGAGCCTGCACGCGTCATAGATCGAGGCATGGCTGTCCGCGTCGATGAGCAGGCAATCGTTGCGGTCCGCAACAGCGGAGATCAGGCCGAGATTGGCCTGGTATCCGGTCGTGAAGATCATCGCCGAGCGCTTTCCGTAGAACTCGGCCATGCGCCGCTCCAGCAGCGCGTGGTCGCCATAGGTTCCGTTGGCGATGCGGGAGCCGGTGGTGCCGGTGCCCGCCTCCTGCACCGATCGCACGCTCGCCTCGATGCAGCTCGCATCGAAGGTCAGGCCCAGATAGTTGTTGGTTCCAAACAGCAGGCACGGCCGGCCTTCCAGCACGGCTTCCGTGGCGGAAAGAATTCTCTCGAAGCGCACGCCGAACGGGTTGCGGCCGCTCGCCGTGAGCGATTGGATGGTCGTGCGCAGCGCGTCGAATTTCGAGAACAGCGCCATCAGCCTGCGCCTTTCCTCAGGCTTTCGATGGCGCGGCTCAACTCGCCGATGGTCTGCACTTCTGCGACCCGATCGAGCGGAATCGAGATGTCGAAACGGTCTTCGATATCCATGATGAAATCCAGTATCGCCACCGAGTCGAGCCCCAGGCCCCCGACGATCCGGGTTTCGGCAGACACGTTTACACCCGGGGCAACCCTTTTGGCGAGCAGCTCCACGATCTGCGACTCGATGCTGGCGGCGTTGCTGGTCAAGTCAGTTTCTCCCACGCATCACCGATCTGGCAGCAGTCAGCGGGCCGCGAGCCAGTGCCGGTCCCGGTACCAGGACACGGTGTCGCGGAATCCTTCGGCGATGCCTATTGCGGGGCGCCACAGACTTCGCGGCGGCTGGCTCTCGGCCGTGGAGCCCCAGTCGGAATGCAGAATCTCCCGGGCTTTCTCCGGCGTGAACATCGGTGTGCGGCGCAGCATCCGGCCCACGGCAAGGCTGACCGCCGCGGCGGCCCGGACCAGCGGCGCCGGCAAAGGGATCACGATAGCCCTGGAATTCGTGGCTGCTTCGACGGTCCCGAGGATCTCATCCCAGGAATATCCCTGAGTGCGCTCGTCCGTCAGTTCGAACACGGAACGGGCAGGGCCCTTTTCACAAAGAGCCGCTACGGCCGCCGCGGCATCGGCCACATGGATCACGGCAATTCGCCCGTGGGCGACACGGGGCCGAATGAAAACGTGGTAATCGACAGCCCGAAAGATCGCCAGGGTCTCCCGATCCCAGGGTCCGTAGATGGCGCACGGCCTGAGAATGATCCAGTCGCAGCGAGGGCTGAGAACGCTGACGAGCAGGTCTTCGGCCGCGCGTTTGGTCCGCGCGTAGGCTGACAGTCGCGGTTCACGGGCAGCCATCGAGGAAACCAGCAGAACCCGAGCCGCGACGCCGCGTTCCTCGATCGCCCGCAAGAGGTTGGCGGTTCCGTGCACATTCACCGCCTCGAAGGCCCCGGCGCTCGAGGCTTTGATGAGGCCTGCGGCATGGACGATTGCATCGGCGCCGTCCACCAGAGTGCGCAGGGCTTGCCGGTCCGACAGGTCACCGCAGACGACATCCAGCTGCAGATCCGCCAGTTGGGGATGATCGATCGCGTGCCGCGCCAGAATCCTGACCCGCCAACCCCTGCTCGCGAGGGCGCCGACAATGTAGCGCCCGAAGAATCCCGTGGCGCCCGTGATCGCGACCAACCGGCTCACGATGAACGCGGCACCGGGATCTCCGGAGCGTACTCGCCGGCCAATCCCGTCGGCGCGAGGTTCGGCGGCGACTCGCCGAGCAGTGAGGCCAGGTACATGTCGCGAGCCCGCATGCGGCTCAACTTGCCGGAGGACGTGCGCGGCAGGGCATTGTGGGAAACGAGCACCACTTCGCAATTGAGGCCTGCCCTTGCCAGCACGACTTCGGCAACCCCTCTGCGCAATGCCTCGCGCGCCGCAGCATCCAGCGAACGGCATTGGACCAGGAGCACCACTCGCTCAGCTTCCTGTTCATCCACCGAGAATGCCACCACGTCTGCCTGGCGCACCCCCTCGATCTGATGCTCCACGGCCAGTTCCAGATCCTCGGGCCAGACGTTGCGGCCGTTGACCAGGATCAGATCCTTGCTTCGTCCGGCCACCACGAGGGACTCCCCGACGAGATAGCCCAGATCACCGGTGTCGAGCCAACCGTCGGATGAGAGCACCCGCGCCGTCTCTTCGCTGCGGCCGAAGTACTCACTCATCACGCTCGGACCGCGCACCATGATGCGGCCGACCGCGCGTTCCTCGAGCACGGCACCTTCCGCACTGCGGATCTCCAGCTCGTGCCCTGGCAACCGTTCACCGCAGAACACGAGCTCCCGCACGTTGTCGCCGTCCGCGGGGGTGGCACGGCCTTCGCGTCGCAGGCGACCGAGATCGACGCGATCGACCTCCAGCCCCCGACCCAGTGGCGCAAAGCTGACACCGAGCGTGGCTTCAGCCATTCCATAGCTGGCCACGAAGGACTGCTTGCGAAAGCCGCAAGTGCCGAACGTATCGGCGAACCGCGCCAGGATCCCGGGGCGGATCACATCGCCGCCGATACCGGCGGCACGCCATCGCGACAGATCGAGGTGGCTCAGATCGGCATTCCTGCCGCGTCGGGCACACAGGTCATAACCGAATGAGGGGCTGTACGAGAGTGTGCCGCCGTTCAGGGAAATGAGGGTCGGCCACAGAAGCGGCCGGCGGGCGAATCCATCGGGAGCCAGGTAGTCGGTCGATATCTGGGCCGTCAGGGGCACGAGAAGGAATCCGACGAGACCCATGTCGTGATAGAAGGGCAACCACGACGTGCAGCGGTCGCCTTCCCTCACTTTCAGCCCATGGCAGACGATTCCCCGCGAATTGGCCAGCAGGGCCCGGTGGGTTACCGATACTCCCGTCGGAGAGCGCGTGCTGCCGGAGGAGAACTGCAGGTAACACACGGCCTCCTGCCTGACCGGTGGCAGATCCGCACCCTCTTCGGGCATGCGCTCCAGGTCCGCGAAGGTGCCGATGAGCCCGACGCCCAGTCCCGCGGTCGCGTGCCGGACCGACTCGAGGAATACCTCGGGAGCGAGCACGGCGCTGGGTCGCGCGCTGGCCAGCATCGGACGGATATGCTCGACATAGCTGACCCGTCCGGCGAACGCAGCCGGTGGAGGTAGCGGCACGGGAACCAGGGCTGCGTACTGGCTGGCGAAGAAAGCGCGCACGAAGTCGGCGCTCGTTTCGGCAATCATCGCGATTCGCTGACCCGGTCGCAGGCCCGCACGCAGCATCCGCCTGGCGAGCGATTCGGCCTGGTCCCTCAAATCCCGGTAGGACAGTACGCTCAGGAGTTCGGCGCGGGCGGAGTAAAAGTTGAAACCGGCACGACTGCGAGCCGCGTACTCGAGCGCTTCCTTCAGTGTCGAAAAATCCGCCGGTCGGAGTCGGCAACCGCCTGCCCCCGTCGGCCTCAACTGAGACATCACCCTGCTGTCCCTCCGCAGGCCGATCCGCGGCGCCAGCTCGAGCCGCGCCCTTGGATCGTCCTCTGGACCTGTCTGATTGTCTTTCTCGGTTGACTCATCCCGGCGAGATGCCAAATCTTGCAGTCAAATCTGCCGTTTAGCCACCCCCCTTTGGGAGGATCCCGCGGCGCCAACGACGCTTTTATACCTGCTTGCGGCCGATAGCGGCCTTCCGCCACGCGACCCATAACTTGCCGGGGTCCAGATTTGGAGTCAATCTGTAGCGGCTTGAAGATCCTGTTCACTTACGAGAATCCCCTGCCGAATGCCCAGGCGGACGCGGAGGTTTTCGTATCGACCGCCAGACACCTGGCCGCCTTTGCGGCCCGGGCGTGGTTGCATGTTCCGGCTTCGGGCGAGGCCAATGCGGGAGTCGCGGCCGCACTGGCGGGTATGGAGGTGGTCCGCGCCAGGGTCCCCCTTCGACCGGCGGCACTGAGGCATTTTTGCTGTGGCCTGACCCTCCCGTTGCGGCGTGAATTCCGGGAGGCGGACCTCGTATACACGCGCAACCTGTGGATCGCCTGGCTCGCGTTGCTCTTCGGGCAGCGCGTCATGTTCGATCACTACCGACCGTGGCCCGATCAGGTCCCGCCGTTGCGGCCCTGGATTCGCCATATCTTCTGCCATCGACGCTTTCTCGGCGCCATCTGTCATTCGGAGTACACGCGCAGGAAGTATCTCGAGCTGGAGATCCCGGCTGAGAAACTGCACTGCGTTCACAACGGTTTCGATCCGCAGCGTCTCGGCCCACACCTGCCTGCGGAGGTCGCGAAGCAGCAGATCGGTGTTGAAAGCGGCGTCAAGACGGTCGTCTACACGGGACGCATCAATCACAAGAAGGGGCTGGAACTGGCGCTGCAGGCCGCCCGGCAGCTTCCGGACCATCTGTTCATTCTGGTAGGCGCGTCGGGCTCCAGCACGATCGAAACCGCCGCACAAGGGATCGGCAACGTCCGGATCGTCCCCTGGCAGCAGCCCGATATGCTGGCACGCTATATCTACGCTGCGGACGTACTGCTGATTCCGCCATCGGTAAAGCCACTCGCCGAATTCGGCTCCACGGTGATCCCGCTGAAGATCTACCTCTACATGGGCTCCGGCCGGCCCATCCTCGCGGGCGATACGCCCGATGTGCGGGAGATCCTGGAAGATGGAAGGAACGCACTTCTCGTCCGGCCGGACTGCGTGCAGGCTCTTGTTGCCGGGATCGTTGCGTTGACCGGCGATGAATCGCGTGCACGACGTCTGGGGGCGGCTTCGCTTGAAGCCAGCCGTCAATTCACCTGGAGCGCGCGCGCTGGCAGGATTGCCGCGATCCTGGCCAACCGACTGGAGACCGGTCCGACGCAGTGCGCTGCCTGGGGCGGCGCGCAATCCCGCGCCTGGATGCGGCAATCGCTGCGCTGGGCCATTCATCTCATCCGTACGCGCTCCTGGGTGCTTCCTCCTGGAGCACCCCTGTCTCCAGCGACTCACCCGGAAGGGGATTGAGGGCTTGCCGGGGATGCAATGTCGGCTGGCGTTTTGCCTTCTGGCCATGACGTCGCTCGGTTCATCGGCATTCCCGCAGGACTCCCCTGGCGCGCAACCGAGACTGCCCGGCGCGCAACCCAGACTGCGGCTGCTGAAAACGATCTCCCGTCAGGAAGGCGACGCGCGCTTCGCTTTCGCCTCGGTTGACAGTGCCGCGCGGCGTCTTTACGTCGCCCGCGGCTTCGGTGTCACCGCCGTCGATCTGGATGGCGAGCATGTCAACCGACAGCTCGTGCCCGGCGATCACGTCCATATGGTGATTGCGCTCCCGGGTGGACGAGCGCTCAGTACCAATGGCGATGCCAATACTGCGACGCTGTTCGACGCCAGCTCCGGTGAGGTCATTGCGCAGCTGGACACCGGAAAGGACCCGGATGCCGCCACGTACGATCCCGTCAGCGGACTCGTTTTCGTAATGGGCCACCAGGAGGGCGATATCACTCTGATCGATCCCAGGGAAGCCCGAGTGGCAGGACGCCTGGCCGTCGGCGGCAGGTTGGAATCCGCGGTGGCGGACGGCCACGGCCGCCTGTTCGTCAATGTCCGGGACCTGAACCAGATGGCGGTCATCGACACGCTCGCCGGCAGGGTGTTGCGCCGCAATGACTTGCCTGGCTGCGAGGGTCCCACCGGCATGGCTGGCGACGTTGAAACGGGAATACTGGTCGTGGCGTGCGCCAACCGCGTGGCCGTGGGACTGCGTGCATCCGACGGATCCGTCCTCGCACCGCGCCTCCCCATTGACCGGAAAGCCGATGCCGTCATGTTCGATCCGGTGCGGAGAAACTTCTACATTCCCTGTGGGCGTGACGGAACCCTCATCGTGATATCCGAATCGAAGGAGGGCGGGCTCGCGGTGCAGTCGAGCGTTGCGACCGCTGTGGGTGCCCACACCGGTGCGCTGGATCCCCAGACCGGGCGCCTCTACCTGCCCACCGCCGACTTCCATCTCACACTCGGTGGCATTGCGCCGACCGATGGCACTTTCCGGGTCCTCGTGCTCGGGTTCGAGCCCTGACTAAGCCATTGATATTAAATCGATTTACCTCCCCCAACCCCAGTGCATTGCCTGGTGGATCGTAAAAGCATATAAGCATATTTGTGAGAACCACATTCGACTTGCCAGATGACCTCATGAAGCGGGCCAAGATCGCGGCCGTAAGGCGTGGTTCGACGCTTCGCGACCTCGTGGCCGAGGCGCTGCGCCGTCTGTTGGCTGCGGAATCCGGCGTCGCGCCGAAGCGGATGACCGAAGCGCCGATCAAACTTCCTGCGGGGCACACCATTCCGATCCGCTCAAACAGCGAGCTGGCGCAACTCTTCGACCAGGAAGACATCACGCATCTCAATGACCTGTATCGCGGACGCTAACGTTCTGTTCCCGTTGCTCGTGCAGGGTCACGCCGCCCACGAGGCTGCCAGGGCATGGTGGAATCAGCAGGCTGATGCGGCTGTTGGAACGTGCCTCCTGACCCGGCTCGCGGTACTTCGTCTGCTGAGCAACAAAGTGGCGATGAATGGAGTGCCGGTCAGTCCCGATGAGGCGCTCAAGGCCTGGCGCCGCCTGGGCGAGGATCCCCGCACGTTCCACATCGATACCCCGCCGGCGGAACACGAGAGTCGCTTTGTCTCGTTCGTGGCCTCCCGGGAACCGGCGTCGAACCTCTGGACCGACGCCTGGCTGGCTGCGCTGGCAGCGTCACTGGACTGCGAGATGACGACCTTCGATCGTGGCTTCAGGGCATTTCGTGGCCTGAAGCTGCAGTTGCTCCAGTTGACCGATCGGTAAGGCGTGATCCGGGGACCGAAAGCGAACGGCTCCGGCGAGCGAGCTGATTGACCTGCCGGCTCCAGTCCGCATCGTCCTCATAACTCTCTCCAATCGGCGATAGCCCGTCTCGGCCTGGCTGCAACGGCGAGTCAGTCCGGCACGAGACTTGCGCTGCAACTTCAGCGGTTGATGTCAATGGTGAGAGGGATGCGTCTGAACTCAGTTTCTGGATGGCAGGCGGCGCTCACGGTGGCGATGTCAATGTTATTTACCGCGTGTGCGCACACGAGTCAGGTGAATGGTGGAGCACACGACAGCGACGCCTCTCGCGCGCAGCTCTCGATCGGCTACAGCCTGCTGTACCAGGAAGCCGACGGCATTCCGAAGCTGAAGTGGCTGTTGATGTTCAAAGACAAATCCGAAGACATGGGGCGGACGACCAATGAGCTGGTGAGCTACTACCGGCAACTGGCCGAAAACCTGCGGAGGCTGTCCAGGGAATTTCCCGCCCTGCGCATCGATGCGCAACCCATGTCCCGCATCGAGGGGGACGCTCGCAAGGCGATGGGCGAGGACACGGCCAAGGACCTGGCGCCGGTCATCGGCAAGAGCGGACTCGACTTCGAGCGCGAAGCCCTGCTCATGTTCTACAACGCCCTGGACGAGCAGCGTCACCTGGTGGGCGTGATGGCGGAGCTCGAACCCGATCCGGCCCTGAAGAAATTCCTGGTGACCACCAAGGCCCAGCTGGAGGCACGCCACGCGAGAGTGGGGGACTTGCTGAACCGGCGCTATTTCACTCACTGATCGCAAAATCATGGCCACCCCAGTTCAGGCTGCGCTTTGCGGCACGAATGGGGGTGGTTGCTGAGGCGGCGCGGATACTCCCCAGGCTCTGTCGAACCGCCCCCCGAACTTCTGCAACGTCCCGCGCTGCGTCCACAGGAACGATTCGTGCTCGGCCTCGGGTGGGCTCATTACTCTTACTCAACCCTGTGGAGATTCACCATGACAACGGCTAGCGGACACACTTCGGCCATTCGTGCGAAGAAGGTGTTAGGAACGAATGTGACCGATCGGTCCGGAAAGAAGATCGGTGAGGTCGAGGACGTCATGCTCGACAAGCAGTCCAACAGTATTCTGTACGCCGTCATCGGGTTCGGTGGATTTCTGGGCATCGCCGAGAAATACCATCCGATCCCGTGGGCCTCGCTGGACTACGATGAGGCGCGGGGAGCCTATGTCGTGGACTATACAAAGGAGCAGTTGCAGGCGGCTCCTGCGGGCTCGATCGACGAGTTGACACGCGAAGACGGTCTGCAGTACCGGGACCGCGTATACGACTACTACAAGGCGCCGCGCTACTGGGAAACTCACTGAGCACAGGCCCTTGCAGGTCGGATGGTTCGTGCGTGCGCGGCCGGGCTCCGCTCCGGCCCGCGCCGCTCCGGGCTGCTTTGCCTGGGCCCGTGCCACCCCGGGAGGCTACTCAGGAGCTGCCTGGGTAATTCGTCGCCGCGCGGCGTATAGGCCAACAATTGAGCGTGCCCGACTGGCTCCAGTGGCCTGCGATGGCCGTCACCGTCCTCGCTGCATGGTACGTCGCCTCAACGCACTCGGCGCGCAGGCGCCGGGGTTTCTGGCTTTATCTCATGGGCAATGTTCTATGGGTCGGCTGGGGCCTGCAGTCGCGAGCCTACGCGCTGATCGCGCTGCAGGTATGCCTGGCGGTCATGAACATTCGCGGTGAGCGCAAGACGCGGCAGGCCCAAGCGGATTCCCGGAACTCACGCGCCAGTGCCCCGTTCAGTCCGGACTGACCTTTGAGCATTCTTTCCAACACACAGGAGACCAGCAGTCATGGCAAAGGCAAAGAAGCGCACGCAAGTGGCTCGTCGTAATTCCCCTCCGGTTCGCCCTGGAACTGCGCGGCAGCAGGACGCGGTGGAACTGCTGAAGGCGGATCACCGGCAGGTCGAGGAGTGGTTCGCCCAGTTCGAGTCCACGCGCTCGCCGGACCGCAAGCAAAGGCTGGCCAGCCAGATCTGCCAGGCTCTGAAGGTGCACACCCGGATCGAGGAGGAGATCTTCTATCCGGCTTTTCTGGAGGCGACCGGCGATGAGGACGTTCATCATGAGGCTGAGGTGGAACATGAAGGCGCCAAGCGGCTGATTGCCGATATCGAAGCCTCGAAAGGGCCGGATGACGATTATTTCGATGCCCGGGTGACGGTACTGTCCGAAATGATCAAGCACCATGTGAACGAGGAGGAGAAGCGCGACGGGATGTTTGCGAAGGCTCGCAGGGCGGATATGGACCTCGTGGGGCTGGGGCAGGAACTCGCCTCACGCAAGGCTGAGCTGATGAGCAATGCGGATGCCGACGCAGAGGGATCGAGCTCGCGGACGCTGGCGCCCGGCAATGCGAACGCGCGCGTTTGAGGGAGTGCGTGGGCGCAGCTCAGCTGCGCGGCGAAGGGCCACCGTCAGCGGTGCATGCAGCACGTAGGGAGGACTTCGTCAATCGCGGTGACAACCGGCCGTGAGCGCGGCGATCTGATACTGGCGGAACGCGCGAATGAGCAAGCGCCGATAAGGCATTCTCGTAGCGATGCAGGTGCATGAACGCCTGCGCCAGCCCGCGCCAGTACCACGGCACATCGAAGTATGGGTCGATCTCTCGGGCCCTCGAGAACCCGCTGAGGGCCTCTTCAAATCCGCCAACGCAGATCAAAGAGGCGATCGTCTCGACCGGGGATGCCGGCCGACAGCATGCGACCCCAAGGCGACATCCCTTGAAGTCGCAGGACTTCAAGGGGCCCGCTGAAGGGGAGGAAGGGTCTATATCTCCCGATGGCTCTTCGTTGTCGTCTTGTCCGCCCGCTTTGCGCGCGAACCCGCGGGGGCGGCCTCGGCGGCAGAAGCGATATCCTCGGCTGCGGTCGTCTCCAGAAGATCCTTGGCGAGCCTGATCTGCGCCGC
>Ga0335069_10008207_pt1 | contig 14974 bp, 13 predicted proteins | sample Lox_Sample_11_FD_206714 | JGI IMG/M metagenome (GOLD analysis project Ga0335069, IMG submission 206714) | Soil microbial communities from Loxahatchee National Wildlife Refuge, Florida, United States - Lox_Sample_1.1 | ecosystem: Environmental > Terrestrial > Soil > Wetlands | place: USA... | reverse complement strand
GCGGCGGGCAGCGGTGAGCCGCCACCCAAGCTATTGCGACATCTTCGCTCTCACCCGTAGTGCGAAGCGTCAACTCTTTCATATCGGGTACCAATCCCATCGGCCGCGTGTAACGATTGCGACATTGTCGAAAGTTGGCATTAAATGCGCTTTGGATATTCCGCGCCTAAAAAGCTGAAGTCGCATTTCCTCGGCCTCCGCCAATGGTAGTAAAAATTGAACCGCTTCGATCGGATCGCTAACCGGAGCAACACAATCTAGCTCCCGCCATAGTCCTTCGCCGAAAACGGGATACCTCTTGCACTGATATAAAAATGGTTCTGCGTCTGCTGCAACAATGGAGAATAGTCCATTCTGCTTGTGCAGGTAATGGTGCTGACCTCTTGGAACGGTCACCCAACGAATCCATGGATCAAATCGAGCATCGCGCTTTATGCCCCAAACGCACACATTGGGGCTTCCTCGTGACGAATGCGGTTTGCCCGCATCTTCAACAGAAAAGAAAGCAGCAATGAAGGGATCTCTGGTCCAATCGAGATATCGCGTGGGAATACCGTGATGTTGGGCAAATGCAAAAGGGACGTCCTTAAAAATCAAATTCCCGATCAACGGTTCCGGCGGGTGCATTAACATCACCATGACCCGTTTAATTGCCCCAGAAAGATCGAAAACCTTATCCGCATCATCAATAATCATTCCTAATTCGTCAGAAAGGTTGCAAAACTGCTTCACGGCGATCGCTTCCGCAAGCACCTGAAGGCCAATTTCTCGCCGCCGTTCGCGTTCCTTCGGTTCAAAGGCTTTATATCGCTCTACAAAGTCATCGAGATACGGCCTCAACCAATTCGCCAATTTCAACAGCTTGTTCTGTCCGTCTGGTCGCCATGCCGAAGGCAATAATTCCCACGATGAGTCCCAATGCCCTCTAAACACCCAGGGACTTCTAAATTCTGGAGCCTCTCCCACAGAATTCAGTCGATCAAGCTTTGCAATGAATTCAGACGCGGATTTGCAATTCTCCTGCCGCACCTTAAGTTTGTTGATTGTCATGCCGCTCAATTAACCTCATGATTCCACATAATACTTGGTGCGCCGCATGCCCTCGGTCACGTCCGTTTTGATCGAACCGATTTCGATCAGCGGCTTGAGGAACATGCTCACCTGCACACCCTCCAGTTCGGAGAATTCCCGCATCAGATCGCGCGCCAGGAACTGCTGCCCCCTTCGGCTCTCCATCCAACGGGCCACCCGCTCCCGCACATCATCGAGATTTCGGCGAGTCCTTCGCTGGCGCGGTGACGTCGATTCCTGCCCCGTGACCGCTGCCATCGCCTGATCAATCTGCACCAACTGATCATTCAATTCGTTCAGCCGTGTCATGATTGCATGCTTCGCCGACCTCAGCGTATCCAACTGCTCAAGTTTGCGCTGCTTGGTCTCTTCGTCAATCTTCCAAATATTCTCCATCGCCTGCTTGACCAGCGCGTTGTCGGAAAGAACGACGGGTTTCCGACCGGTTCTCGTTGCGGTTTTCATGCAATCCTTCTTTTTGTACACATTGGGCACAGTACTGTAACGCCAGATTATGCTGTTTTATTCTCCATCGAATCAACCCGACTCTACGCCCATTCCAAGGGAAAGGCCAATCCTCTCCCTTGGGATCCTCACCTTTTTCCCACCCCACCCAGGTCAATAAGGAACTTTTCTGCCGACCGGTAGACGCTTCCATTCTAACTACGGCCGTAAAGGTCCCTTCCCAGGGGGAACCCTTCCCGCTGGGCGATCCACCTTGACGGCCTCCGTTGGTGCCTCCCGCGTAACCGGCCATCGGAGCCGGGATCGTTTACGCCCATTCATGGGAGGTGCCTTATGGCAACCGCAGTCTATCTCGTTCACTATTCCCAGCCCCGTCATCACGTCCGCCATGCAGTCCGCGTGGTTCAGGCCCCTGCCGGCGTGATCCGCAAACTGTACCGCCACTTACACGAGCAGCCCATTGACCCGCTTGCCACGCAACATGGCATCGGCTTCCTGCACGTCCGCACGTGGTGGGGCAAGGATAAGAACTTCGAGCGCAAGCTCAAAAATCAGAAGCACCATTCCCGGCTCTGCCCCGTGTGCAATCCCGACGGATACGTCAAACGAACCACCCGAACGCGGGACATCTGAATTCAGGCCGGGGCCATCAGCGCCCCGGTTTTTTTTAGTCGCCATCATGGGCGATAACGGACACGCGATATTCGCCAATACAAGAACTTGCCTTCTCCCTGCCACATGGACGCCCACCACCAGTCTTTTAAGGAGCGTCCCTATGCACACGTTTACGTTGAGTGTTCGCCTCCCCACCCCCCCAGGCCATATCGAAGAACCGATCACCGACTTTGGCCTCATCATCGAGATCGCGCGGGAACGCGCCCACGCGCTCGACCAGGTGGTGTACATCCACATGGAAGGAGCCGGGCGGGGTTGCCCGAATAGATGGGCGGTCTCCCCCAAGGGTTACTTGTCTGTCGAAGGCGTCAGCATGGGAATCTGTCTGGGCTGCGGCGAGTAGAGCTCGCGCTGGAATGGGGGCGAAGGGGGATCTTCTTTGTTGAGTCGCCCCCAATCATCAACAGCGCTCATCGTCGCAGGCGGATTGGCGTGCCGACGCCTCTGATTGAAACCCCTGTGGAAATACCGCCCCTCCACAACCCCGCCCGCTCCTTCCGAATGATACCACCCGGTCGAACGCGCATTCGATGATGCACACCGTGGCGCCGGTCCTCGCCGTGGCCCGGGGGGAAGGGGAACACGCCAAACGTGTATAGGGCCGCTCCTTAAAAGACAACCGCCCCCCGCACCCCTGCCATGTGCCATTGAGAAGGCAAGTTTTGCATTGGGCGAATATCACGAGCAGATTGCATTCGCTCGCGCCGGCGCAACGGGGGAGGGACCAATCCGTAGTCAAAGGAACCGCTTTGCGGGAGCATTACCGCCGCCTTCCTCTTTGTCGTCCGATTCTACACACCCGTGCTCACAGTCAAGGTCCTACTCCGTGCGCGGAGCCTCTTCTCCGACGGTTCCACCAATTGACTGCTGCGCGCGGGTGCTTCGCCTCTCCTCTCCGTCGAGGAAGGCGGGCTGCCTGTGGGTGTTCCACACCCCGTCTCCTCATGATTTACAGGAGACATTTACCATGTCGATCGACCTCTATCAGGGCGTGACCAATCAGATTATCGCCATGCTGGATAAGGGCGTTGTTCCCTGGCGCTCGCCCATTCTCGGCAAGGCCTCCGCAGGCCATCCGAAGAACCTCATCACCGAGAAGCCTTATCGTGGCGTCAATGTGTTCTTGCTCGCATTCACGGCGTGGAGCAAAGGCTATGGCTCGGCATGCTGGCTCACCTTCAATCAGGCCAAATCGCTTGGCGGATCAATCAAGAAAGGCGAGAAATCCTCCACCGTCATCTTCTGGAAGCAGTTGGAGACCGTTGACAAGGACACGCAGAAGCCCGCGACGATTCCCCTCCTGCGCTATTTCAATGTGTTCAATGCCGAACAATGCGACGGGATCAAAGCGCCAGACGCTCCCGCACTTGAGCCGACGAACTTTCAGCCCATCGAGCAGGCCGAGCACATCGTAGAACGCTATTTGACCGATGGCCCCACGGTGGAACACGTCGGACAACAGGCGGTTTACATGCCGATTGCAGACAGCATCCGCATTGCCGAACCCTCCCGGTTCACATCGTCAGAAGAATATTACGCCACGCTCTTTCACGAACTGGCCCACAGCACCGGCCACAGCACGCGCCTTGACCGCAAACTCGACACCCAGCCCCGACCTTTTGGCACTGCCGATTACGGCAAGGAGGAACTGATTGCGGAAATGGCCGCAGCCTTCCTTTGCGGCGACGTGGGCATTCAGCCGGCGGTGATCGACAATCAGGCCGCGTACATTGGCGGATGGCTCAGGACCATCAAAGAAGACAAACGCCTAGTGATCGCGGCAGCGGCAGCAGCGCAGAAGGCAGCCGACTGGATCAATGGAGTACGAGGATAATCGAGACGGGGGCGAAGGCACTCGCAGGGACGCGGGTGCCTTGCCCATTTTTGTATCCACAAAATTCATCAGCACGTAAGCACTTTGTAAGGTATACTTTGGCAACGAACTTATAGGAGTTTTCATCATGACCACCACGACCGCCATCGGATACGTTCGCCGTTCCACCAGCCGTCAGGAAGAAAGCCTTGAGCAGCAGCGCGAGAAGCTCGCTGGGTTTGCGGCAGCCAAGGGATGGACCCTCGCCCAGATTTATGAAGACGACGCCATCAGCGGCAGCGACATGCAGCGACCCGGCTTGGAATCGCTGATGCGCCATGCCGAGGAAGCAACGGACGTGGGTATCGTCCTGGCATGGGAGCGCAATCGCCTTGCCCGGCCTAAAGACCCGGTAGACGGATTGCTCCTCGAACGTCGCCTCATTCAGGCGGGAAAGCGCGTTTGCTACGTGGCCACGGGACAGGAGGCCGACCGCTCTTTCACGTCCGGACTCGTCGGCTTCGTGGAGCACTACCAGAATGGCGACTATTTGCGGAAACTCTCCCGCGACACCATGCGCGGCCACGTTGCGCGCGTCCAAAAAGGCTTCCGTGCCGGGGGCAAAGTCCCGTTTGGTTTTGACCGCCTTTGCCTTGCACCCGACGGCTCCCCCAAACGCATCATTCGCGACCTTGACGACGGCACCCAAATCATCCTCTCCCCCGACACCCACGAAGTGATGGAGCACATCACCGATGGTCACCGCTACATCAAGCCCGACCACGAAAGCGTCACCCTCGTCCCCTCCACGCCCGAGCGCGTCAAAGCCGTCCAGCACCTCTTTACCGAATACGCCAATGGAACGCCCTTACGCATTTTGCGCGATCAGATCAACGCTTCTGGCCTGCGCACCAGCACCCGAAGCATCTTTACCATCGGCTCGCTCCATACCATTCTGCGCAACTGCGCCTACAAGGGAACGCTTGCCTTCAACCGTTCCACCCTAAGCAAATGGCACCGCTACTCCGGTGGCACCAGCATCGAACGCCACAGCGAATCCTACGAGGATCGACCGAGAGAGGACTGGATCACCGTGGAAAACGCCTGGCCCGCCCTCATTAATGCCGACACATTCGAGAAAGTGCAAATCAAGCTGACTGAAGGAGGCATCCGCCGAAACTCCTGCACCGGCAGACGCATTCACGCCAACTACCTCCTGAGCAACACCCTCACCTGCGGCATCTGCGGCGGTCCCCTCACCGGTCAGACTAGCACCCACACGAGCAAGAACCGGGGCAAGATCAAAACCCGCTATTATCTCTGTGCCACCCACCACAAAGGGGACTATGCCGCCTGTCCCAAACGCTTCACCGTCCGCGCCGACATCGTCGAAGGACAAATCATCCAACTCATCCAAGACGACTTGCAGCACCTCAAGCAGGACCGCGAACTCCAAAATTACATTCAAGACGAACTCACCAAGCTCTGCGGCAATCAAACCGACGCCCGCAAAGGACTGCAAGCCCGACTCTCCGAGATCGACGCCCAAATAAGCAAGCTGACCACCCACCTTGCCGTTCTGGATGTCCAGACCGCCACCACCCTCGGCCTATACACCAAAGCCAAGTCCCTCTCCGATGAGCGCCAGCAGTGCCAGTCTCAACTCGAATCCCTCGCCGCCAGCATGCCCGAACTCCCTAGCCCCGAGGAGATTGCTCAGAAGGCCCACGAAGAATTCTCCCACTTAGACACGCTCCTCGCCGCAGGCACCCTTGAAGAACGTCGCGAACTCATTCGCACTTACGTCAAAGGGGCGAGGGTTGATCCCGACGCCAAAGAAATAGAGGTTTCTTTCGTCCCCGCTCTCTTTAGTAGGATCGCGACAGGGGGAGATTGCCAATGACGTACACACCTTGGCAATCTCCCCCCTCCCCGACGGGAACCGGGCTCCTGTGGTAAAGTGAGGCAAAGAGGAGTGACTCATGGCGCACGTGATTGTGACGGCAGTCGGGCAGGATCGGCCCGGGCTGGTGGATGAGCTGACCGGGCACCTCCACACCGGAGGAGCCAACATTATTGAATCGCGGATGGTGAACCTGCGAGGGCAGTTCGCGGTGATCATGCTGCTGGAGCTGAGCGACGCGAAGAGGCTGCGCTCGTCGCTGCCGGAGGTAGGGGCGAAGATGGGGCTGGCGATCTCCGTCGTGGAACAGTCCGCTCCCGCCACGCCGGCCAAAGGGATTCCGTACAAGCTCAAGACCTACTCGCTGGATCAGCCGGGGCTGGTGCATCGCATCTCGGCGGTGCTCCGCACGCACGGGGTAAACATAGAAGATTTGACCGCGCGGCAGGAATCGGCGCCGTTTGCGGGCGATCCGCTATTCACCATGGAGATGCGGCTGACGGTGCCCGCGAGCGTGCAGGTGCGGCAGTTGCGGAACGATCTGGAATCGGCGTGCGAGAAGGTGAACGCCGATCTCGACCTCGAACCCGCCTGATCGCTTTCCCACAAAACCTGCCCGCCATAGGATAGAAAGCCTCGGAGGACTCGCATGGCTGTCCCTATTTCACCGCTTCCCGTCTGCCGCTTCGCCGGACTCCTTGCCGGCAATGAAGAGCAGCTCGCCGCCGCGCGTCTGGAACTCACGCAGTGGTACGGTCAGATCGATGACACGTCGGACATACTCCCATTCACGTTCACCAGCTATTACGAGGACGAGATGGGGCCGGGGCTGTTGCGGCAATGGGTGCGGTTTCAGCCGCTGTTCAGTCCGGACCACCTGGCGAAGTGCAAGCTGGAGACGAATATGGCCGAAACACTTCTCGCGCGGCAGTTCTCGGTCCCGGCGAAAAAGTTGGGGGGCACCATCCGACGTCCGATCAATATCGACCCCGGCTACGTACATAGATACAAGGTGGTGCTGGCGACGACGAAGGACCACAGCCACCGCGTGTACATCGGCGAAGGGATTCACGCGGAGGTAACGTTGCACTGGCATCAGAACCGGTGGACGCCGTGGCCGTGGACGTACGCGGACTACCAGACGCCGCAGGCCGGGGCGTTTTTTGAGCGGGCGCGGACAGCGTATCTGGATCAGCTTGCGCGAATTGCCGGCGGGCAGTAGTTCCGAATTCCCGGTTCGGAGTTCCGCCTTCAGGCGGCTTTCTTCGGAGGATTCCTCATCTCGCCATCTCGCCCCAACTCCACGAAAAACCGCCTGAAGGCGGAACTCCAAACGAAACTGCGAGCACCTGCGAGGTCTGCGTGATCCTCGGCGGTGTAATCCTCTTTTTTGTGGCGTTCTCCATCAGCCTTTGCGGCACGGCGCTGGCCAAGCGTTATGCGCTGCGATTGGGGCTGATGGACGATCCTGGACATCGGAAAGTGCACACCGTGCCGACACCGCGCAACGGCGGAATCGGAATCTTCTGGGGATTTGCGCTTCCGCTGATCGTCGCCATTCTGGCCGTCGCGTTCATCGCTCCAGCCGGCAGTTCCGGGATTACGGTGCTGGGTTGCCGCGTTCCGGATTCCGTCGCGCTTCATCTGCCCGGCATGCGGCACGACATTCCGCTGGCCATTCTTTTTCTGGTCGCCACCTTCGGGATGCATGTGCTTGGGCTGCTGGACGACCGCAAGGCGATGGCGCCGTGGCCGAAGCTTCTGGCGCAACTCGCCATTGCCGCGGTGCTGGTGATTGGCGGCGAATATTTAGTCGGAACCGGCGCCTTTCGCGTGGTGACGTTCCTCGGCTTCATTCCCTCCGCGATCGTCTCGATCTGCTGGATCGTCGCCCTGACCAACGCGTTCAATTTCCTCGATAACATGGATGGCCTCTCCGCCGGGATCGCCTTCATCTGCGCCGCGATGTTCCTGATCGCCGCCGTCTTCAATGGCCAGTGGTTTATCGCCGCGCTGCTTCTGCTGTTCATGGGCTCGACGCTCGGCTTTCTCTGCTTTAACTTTCCGCCGGCGTCGATTTTCATGGGGGACGGCGGCTCGATGGTGCTGGGATTCATCCTCTCGGTGCTCACGATCCGCACGACGTATTACGAGACCGGGCGGCAATGGTACGCGGTGTTCATGCCGGTCTTCGTGATGGCGGTGCCGCTGTACGATCTGATCATTGTGAGCGTGCTGCGTCTGATGAAGGGACGCAGCCCGATGCAGGGGGACACGAATCATTTTTCGCACCGGCTGACGCGGCATGGGTTTTCGAAGCGCGGCGCGGTGCTCGTGATCTACGGCGTGACGCTGGCCACGGGCATTACGGCGCCGCTGCTGGCACGAGTGGATGACACGAGCGCGATTCTTCTGGCCGTGCAGCTTCTGGGAATGCTGGTGGTGATTGGGTTGCTGGAGCGCGTGGGAGAGCACACGCAGTGAGCACGTCTGCGACTCCATCCGCCGCTCCGCCCTTCGCGAAAGGCCGCCTGCATGTGCTGGCGATTCTTCTGCTGCTGGGGCTGCTGCTGATTCTGTCGCTGCGGCTCACGATGACGGAGTCGCTGTATCAGGCATACCAGCAGGTGAGCGCGATGTTCGGGGCGCGTCTTCATCCGCCGGGAGACGTGATTGCGCCTGAAATTGGCCCGGCGGTGACGTTGGGGCTTTCCGCTGTCACGCTCGTGCTTGCCGCGATTGTTGCGGGAGTTGCCACTGCGGCGCGGGCGATCACTTCCGGAAAGATGCTGCGATTCTGTTTGATCGCTGCGATTCTGGGCCTCGGCATGTTTTCCACGCTGCAGGCGGATAACCGCTTTGCTGCGCTTGTCGGGCTCTGCGACATCGCCGGCGCGCTCGTCGGCGCGTGGGCCGTGGGGCTGCTTTGTCATCCCACTCTTCTCGGCTCCGCGGGGCGGAGGATTGTGACGGCGGCGCTCATTTCGGTTCTCGCCGTGTGGATCGCGAAGGGGCTGTATCAGCGGGCCGTCGAGATTCCGGACACGATCGACTACTACACGCATCACCGCGAAGAATCGCTCGCCGCGCAGGGGATGAGCCCGAATGATCCCGGCGTGCGGCTCTATGAAGCGCGGATGATGAGCAAGGAAGTCGCGGGGTACGTGACGCTCAGCAACGTGATGGGGGCGGGGATGATCGGGCTGCTGGCGGCGCTGGCGGGAATTCTGGCGGCGCGAATGGCCGGGACCGTCGAGGAGGTGGCCGATCCGACCACCGCCGCAAGGAAGCGGGACAAGTCGAAATCCGCCGCAGCCTCGGTCGAAATCCCGGTCACGTCGCTGCTGCTTTTTTTCGCCGTGCTGCTCCTGCCGCTGGGACTGATTACGCTGTTTCTCACGCAGAGTCGCGGCGGATCGATCCTTGCGGTGGTGTGCATCGTCGCGATTTTTCTGGGCGGGTATTACTGGACGAGAATCGTCACGCATCGGCGTATGATTGTCGCCGGCTCGCTCCTTTTCCTGGCCATCGCGGCGGCCGGGGTGCTCGCCTTCGGCATCACCCACGATCGCCTCCCCTCCAAGAGCCTCATGTTCCGCTGGCATTACTGGACTGCCTCCGCGAGCCTCATCAAACGATTCCCCATCACCGGCGTCGGGCTGAACAACTTCGGTGATTACTACGCCTCGGTAAAACGGCTCTCTTCGCCGGAGACCGTGCAGGACCCGCACTCGTTCTTTGTTCGCCTCGCATCGGAAATGGGGCTGCCCGCGGCGATCCTGATCGGCCTTCTCATTTTCTGGTCAGCCCTCTCCGCCACGCGCGTTCCCGCCGAGCCCGACGTTCCCGCCTCACCGGAGCAATCCCGCAGGCTCCAGCAACTCGCGATCCTCTTCTGCCCGCTCTGGTGGCTGCTGCACCTGCTCATCGCGGAAACGTCCGAGGCTTATTCCGTCATCCTCTCGTTTCTCGCCGCCGTCATCGCTTTCGCCGGATGGTCGATAGCGGCGGGACTCCTCTCGCGGCTGAACGCTCGCGGCTTGCGCGTGATTACGATCGCCCTGCTGCTCGGGGCCATGGGCATGTTCGTGTACGACCAGATCAACATGGCCCTCGTGACCGGGCCGGTCGCGATGCTTTTCTGGTTCATGCTCGCCGCGGCCGACTCCTACGATGCGCCGGCGCAACGCCCGGGCCTCCTCAAGCCGTTCGGCTTTGCCGCGGCCGTCGTTCTCTTCGCTGCCGCGGTTTGCATTGCCGTGCTCGCGTGGATGCCTGCGCTCAACGGCACCATGCCCTGGGATGCGCGCCCATGGATCGACCGCTACATCACCGCGGCCTCGCTGCCGCCGCAGGATTTCACGGCCGCCAGGACCTCTCTCACCGAAGCGATTGCCCGCGATCCCCGTTCCGTCGCCCTGCGCCGCCAGATGATGCTTCTGAAGGAACGACTCCACGAACCGGTCGATGAAGACGCCCGTGAAATCCTGGCGCTCGATCACGCCGACATGCATCTCCGGCTCAACATTGCCACCGAGAATTCCTCCCTCCCGTTGCCCGAACGCATCCGTATTCTGAAGGATGTGCTTTATCTGGACGACCAGTTGCCGACGGACGAAGTAACCCGATTGTCCGGCAAGGAAAGGTCTGAAGTGCAGGCGATGATTAAGCAGGTCGAATCGGCCACAGTTCCCGCCACCGCCCCACGTGCGAAATAGCCATGCGGTTCACACTTTACACGCTAGCCCCGAGCGTCTTCAGAACCCGTAGCGCTCGCCGCTGGATTCCGGCGATCCCCCGATCGTCTCGTGCACCGACATCGGCGCCGTCACGACGAGTTGGCCCATGAAATAGCTGATGGAAGCAGTGCCGCCGTTTTCCTGCCAGATCGTCGGCCGCACCATGGTTCGAATCAGTGTCACCAATTGATCCGCGCGCTGCTGCGAGGTCTGCTGTGTCTGTTGGCTGTTGGTGTCGGTGAAGAGCCCCGAGCCTCCGCCGCCGCCCTGTGAACCCTGCTGCGTCGCCTGCGTCAAGCTCAATGTCGGCGGCGCGGACGTGACCGGCGGCAGCACCAGGTCCGCCACCGAATAGGTGCGCGTCACCAGCTTCCGATCGGCCGCCTCCTGCGTCGTCACCTCGATGACATTCTGATCCACGCTCATCGTCAATGCCGTGTTGGGCGATGCCTGATCCAGCGCCAGTTGCAGCACCTTCCGAAGCGTCAATCCCCGCACCTGCAGCGTCACCGGCGCATCCTTGCCCACACCGGCCCCGGTCAGCGTGTTCCAATCCACCACGATGTTCGCTCCGGAAACGTTGCGCAGAAAGTCGATCACGCGATCGATGCCGACGCCGTCCACATTCACGTCCGGCATGACCTCGTCGAGCGCCCAGCGCGCATTCACCGCCGGATGAATACCGACTGCCGGCAAGGTGGTCCCCTGGTCCGCCCCCATCGCCGCTGCCGTCATCAGAACCGACCCAATCGCCAGTATCGCAACGCGCTTCATACCCGCCTCCAAGGAAGCCCCGCTCCCACCGGAAGGCATTATACCTATTTCCCCCACCCCGCCCCACCCTCTGCCGCCCTCTGAATTTCCGCATAACGCTGGGCCGCCTCATTCCGCCAGCGCTCCTTTAACCGGGCCTGCAGATGCTCCAGGAAGGCCCGCTTTTCTCTGGACGTCGGCGAATATTCGTCCGCGACCGCCTGCTGGTCCTGCGGACTCGCTGAAATCACCCGCGCCGGTCCGTCGACCAGTCTTCCCTCCTGCACCTTCGTCGGCACAAACGTCGGCAATTCGCCGAATCGCGCCAGCAGTTCCGGCGGATCGCCCGCCCGCTTCACGGCCCCCCGCGCCGCCATCAGCGCCTGGTAATTGTCGACCATCGCCGCCTTGATCAGATCGCCGATGAAAATCGTGCGGAATTTGGCCCCGTCGGCGGGGTTCGGTTTCAACTGCTCCGTCGCGCCGAACGGATTGGTCGGATCCGTCATGTACTGCGATTCTTTTTCGTACAACTCCGGTAACACCGTCATCCGCCCCAGCCCGCTATGCACCGGCCCGCCCGGTGTTCCCGGCCGAAATACCCACAGCCTTTGCCCGGCCGGCGAAATCACGAACTGGATGAAGTGCGCCGCCAGTTCCGCGTGCGGCGCTCCCTTGAACATCGCGATCGGATCCGCATCCACCGTCGAGCCTCCCTCCGGCACGATGAATCCCGCGATCCGCGGCCCCACCCGCACGATCTGCTTGCGCGCGAAAAAATCGATCGTCGCTCCCGCAATCGCCTCCGCCGATCCCACATCGTACGCCGGATCGGACCCCGTATCCCGCAGCACCCCGGCATTGGCAAACATCTGCGTCAGCACCCGCCACCCCTTCTCCCACCCGTACTGCTGCAGCACCATTTCGTAACTCGTCCGCACCGAGCCCGACTTCGACGGATCCCCCAACGACAACCGGCCGTACCAGTCCGGCCCCGCGATGTCTTCCCAATACCGCGGCGTCTTCAACCCCAGTTCCGCGATGCGGTCCTTGTTGATCGCGATGCCGAAGTTCGACATCGTCGCCGCGATCCAGTTGTCGCCGGTCCCGTGCAACGGACTCCCGTGAATGTCCGCCGGCACCTGCGCCAGGACTTCCGCAGGCAAATCAGGCTTCTGCAGAAACCCCTGCGCGTTCAAATCGCTGAACGTCCGCGACCCGCCGCCCCACATGATGTCGTACCCCGCACTCGTTCCGGCGGCATAATTCGCACTCAGCGCCTTGACGATATTTCCCGTCCCGCCGCCGCCGAGGTCGGCCCAATTCAGGTTGACATCGCTTCCATATTTCTCGCGGTGCCAATTTTCAAACGCAATTGCAAACTCGCGCCGAATATCCGACCCGTGCGGCGAAACGATGATCAGTTGCGCCCCTCCTCCGCCGCCGCCCGCCTTCTTGTCGCACGAAACCATCCCCGCCGCCAAGACGATTCCCAACGTGCACCACAACCAGCAAACCAGCGTCTTCACCACAGCTCCCAAAAATCTCAGATTATGCAATCATACTTCGGAAAAGCATTGCTTGCGCACCCGGAACTCCGTATCTTACATGCGTTTGCACAGCACAAACATGTAAAGAAATGATGAAGAACCTGATGTTTTTTAATTAAGGCCCGCAACCGACACGCTGGGTCGCTTCATCGCTGCGCACAGATGTAACTCGTGAGGTCCCATGAGCCAGACAGACTCGATATTGCCCTACGCCTCTTCGCCGGCTGGCGCATCAGACCCACTTCCTGATCGTGGCCCATACCCCAGAGGCTTCCGCCCCCGCCGCGGGATTAACTGGGGCTACCTCGGCCTTCTTTACACCTCCTTCTATCTTTGCCGCTACAACCTCTCCGTCGCCAACAAGTCCATCGCCGATCAATACCACTTTTCCTACACGCAGATGTCGGAGATCATCTTCGCCTCCACCTTCGTCTACGCATTCGGACAGATTTTCAACGGCCTCATCACCGACCGCATCGGCGGAAAGGCCGCCATGCTCATCGGCGCCGCCGGCACCGTCACCATGAACCTCCTCTTCGGCGCCGCCTCCATCTGGGGAATCCTTGGCCTCTTCATCGCCATCCGCGCCATGGATGGCTACTTTCAGTCCTTCGGCGCCCCCGGCATGACCAAAATCAAAACCGCCTGGTTCGTCAAAACCGAGCGCGGCGGTTTTGCCGGCATCTTCGGCTTCATGATCAATCTCGGACGCCTTGGCATCTTCACTTTCGGCCCGGCGCTTCTCTCCGGATTCCTCCTCTTCGGAATGATCCGCGTCGACCCTCTCCAGTGGAAATGGATCTTTTGGGGACCCTCCATTGTCTGCGCACTCGTCGCTCTCGCCATGCATTTCGGCGTCAAGGAAACCCCCGAAGAATGCGGCTTTTATCCCGTCGAGGAATACCACCCCGCCGCGCCTGCGCTCTCGCAGATCATCCGGCGCATCATCGTCGGCCTCTTCATCGCTGCCGCCTTCATCTCCATTTTCTGGCTCTACCACCTCAACAAGATCGGTACGATGGACATGGGAGTCGCCGTCCTCGCCGCCATTCTCCTCATCTTCATCACCCTCCACATCATGGCCCGCGCGTTCAAGCCGGACCCCGAATACATTCGCACCGCCGCGGAGCACGCCGTTTCCACCACACGCGTCGATTTTCGCACCGCCTTGAAATTGATCGTCGCCAACCCCGCTGTCTGGATCGTCGCGGGCGCCTACGCCTGCACCGGCGCCGTCCGCAACCCCATCGACCAGTGGTTCCCACGCTACATGCAGGAAGCCCAGCACACCGACATGAAGTCCACGATCTTTCAGGTGCTCGCGTTCCTCATCCCCTGCACCGCCTCCGCCGGCTCGCTCCTCTCCGGCTGGATTTCCGACAAATTCTTCGCCGGCGCCCGCGCCCCCGTTGCCGCCGTCCTCTACATCATCGAAACGGTCATCGTCATCGGCGCCATTTTCTTCGCCACCACCCCCTGGTCCGCCGCCATTTTCTTCACCGCCCTCAGCTTCACCTGCAACTCCACCCACTCCATCCTCGGAACCGCCGCCGCCATGGACATCGGCGGCCGAAAAATGACCGGCTTCGCCTCCGGCGTCATCGATTCTTTCCAGTACTTCGGCGCCACCATCGGCCTCTGGATCCTTGGCCCCCTTCTCGACGCCTTCGGCTGGAAATCCTACTTCCCCTACATGGTCCCCTTCGGCCTCATCGGCTTCTTCCTCATGGTCTTCTTCCGCAAAACCATCGCGAAGAACTCACACCGTTGAAGAAATGCGGACTCACTTCCGCACGCCCGCCCCGCTCCGTTATTCAGTCATTGGTCATTTGAATTTGATTCGTCATTCGTCATTCCCCACCACCATCACATCCCCGGCGTTCACATACAACGTCATCGCCTCCCCCCCCACGCTCGGCCGCACATACCGTGGATTCATCTCAAACGCCTTCACGCGTTGCCCCCCGGCTCCCCCCCCTACCTCCACGACATGCTCCGCCATCTC
>Ga0335069_10008205_pt1 | contig 14976 bp, 13 predicted proteins | sample Lox_Sample_11_FD_206714 | JGI IMG/M metagenome (GOLD analysis project Ga0335069, IMG submission 206714) | Soil microbial communities from Loxahatchee National Wildlife Refuge, Florida, United States - Lox_Sample_1.1 | ecosystem: Environmental > Terrestrial > Soil > Wetlands | place: USA... | reverse complement strand
AACTGCGGATGAGTGGTGGACCAGGCGCCGCCCCGAAATCGTCGCCGACTTCGAACACGAGATCTGGGGCAAGGCGCCGCCCAACCTGCCCAAGGTGACCTGGGAAGTCGTCAAGACCACGCCGGAGACTTACGGCAGCTTCGACGTCATCGCCAAGCACCTCGTCGGCCATGTCGACAACTCAATCGACCCGCAGATCGAGGTCAACATTCAGATGGTCCTCTGCACCCCGGCCCACGCCTCCGGCCCCGTGCCTGTCGTGATGGAGTTAGCCTTCGATCCGGACTTCCATGACGCGCTCACGACACCCGTCTCCGAAGTGGTTCCAGCCGGTCACGGTCACTACGGCGTCGAGTGGGGGCCTCTGCTCCAGCGCGGCTGGGGTTTTGCCGTGCTCTCCCCCACCAGCTTTCAGGCCGACGATGGCACTGGCCTCACCCAGGGCATCATCGGCCTCATGAATCATGGCCAGCCGCGTGGACTCGACGATTGGGGCGCCCTGCGCGCATGGTCCTGGGGCGCCAGCCGTGCCATGGACTATCTCGAAACCGATCCGGCCGTCGACGCCAAACACGTCGGCATCGAAGGCCACTCGCGCTTCGGAAAAACAGCCTTGGTGGCCATGGCCTACGATCCGCGCTTCGCCATCGCCTACAGCAGCTCCTCCGGCGAAGGCGGCGCCAAGCTCTATCGCCACATCTTCGGCGAGCAGATGCCCAACCTCGCCGGACCCGCGCTCTACCACTGGTTCGATGGAAACTTCCTCCGCTATGGCGGACCGCTCACACCGGCCGACCTGCCCATCGACAATCACGAACTGATCGCCCTCTCCGCGCCACGCCCCGTCTTCATCGGCGGAGGAGCGAGCACCGGCGACGGCTATGCCAACCCCGCGGGAGACGCCTGGGCCGATACCACCGGAATGTTTCTGGCTGAAGTCGCCGCTGGCCCGGTCTATCGGCTCCTCGGCGCAAAGGATCTCGGCGTCACAACGTTCCCGCCGATCGAGACCGCCCTCATTTCCGGCGATCTCGGCTTCCGGCAGCATCCCTACGGCCACACACCCGTGCCCAACTGGCCGGCCTTTCTCCAATTCGCCGGCAAATATTTCCCGTCGCCCAAACCGACCGGCACACCCTAAGCTACTTCGACGGCGTCTGCGAATTCGCGGGCCGATCTTCCACCTGCAGCGGGATCTCAAGGGTACCGGCCTTTCCAGTTGTCCAGTCGTAGATACCCGTGACCAGGATGAGATCGCCCTGGGGAAGGTCGATGTTCATGTGGGCAGGCAATCCGGACTTTTGCACCTCGGCATACGTTGCAGGCTGCAGGTGCGTCTCCATCGTGCCACCCTCCCAGTTCACCGCGTTGCCGGTCTTCCGGTCCCATGCCAAAGTCTCCACTTCAATCTTCCCGTCATGGGTGTTGTGAGGGCCCGGGACCAGACTTATATCAGTCCAACGGATGAAATAATCCAGCGCATAGCGCGTAAGGGGGCCGCTCAGATCGCGATTCTCCCCGGCTGGCTTCTCATGCGCGGTTGGCTGCACCGGAGCGGGAAGGGCTCGCACCGCAAAAAGAATCTGGGTCGCTCCAGGTAGACCGTACTTCATCAGCGGCTTCAGCGGGTCTGAATCTCCTTGCAGACGATTCGCCTCCGGAGTCTTGCTGTTGCTGAAATACCCTTCGCGATAACTCAGCTTGTAAGCGCCTCCCGGCTCGACCTTCACCTCGATCTTTCGGAAGTGGCCGTCCATCTTTTTGTTCGTGGGCGAATAAGCCACTGTGTAATACGCCGCCCCATCGGACTCGGCGCGCTGCAATTCTCCCGCGAGGTCGTTGGAGTTGTAATAAGCCTTTCCGCCCGTATCGGAAGCAATCTGATTCATGCCGAGGATCGTATCCGCCCTCGTGCTCGCTGCCTCGATATTCGCCGTGGGCGCTCCACCCTGTGGCCGGAGATTCACAGGAACGCTCCCTGTAGGCGCGGCGTTCGATGCATCCAGGATGTTCTCCGTCATCACTCCCTGCGCGCCGATCGGATAAATCGCGACCCGCGCCCTGGTCAACGCGTTCAAGGTCTTCTTCGCCAAGTCTCCTATCCCGGGTGTGTCTCTCACACTCTCCGACGAGAGAGAAATCGGATACGAGCTCGAAAACCAGATCAGATTCTTGCGCCCCGGAATCCCGGTGAGATAGCGGCCCAGATACTCGAGCGCCTCCAAAGTCATGTCCGTCTTCATCAGCCCCAGATAGTTATTCTCGTTGGCCGTCGCGAAGTGCGTGGTCGCGCCCTTCTGCTTTGCCACGATGTTGCCCATGTTCCCGGCCACACTCTCCGCATCCTTCGAGAGCGACTCCTGACGTGGCTGCCCATCCTTGTCTCCAGCGGTGATCGCCGACAGAAGGGCGGATGCATCGGAAGTAAAACCCTGCACCAAATCCAGCTTCGCGCCCAGGTGGAAGATCGCCGTCTGCGTCCCCGGCGGCCGCGTCCGGAAGAACTCGATGACCTGGTTGTGCACCAGACTCTGATCCTGAAACTCCGAGTTCAATCCATCCAGCAGCACCACATCCACAGCGTCGCTCTCGGGCTTCAGCGGCACGTTGCTATACACATGGGGCGGCATCTTCGGCATCTCCAGTACCGCACCAGCAGGTAGCTTGCGATCCTCGTGCTCTTCAAAGTAGTCCACCGTCTGCCGCTTCCCGTCTTCGTAGACGGCGAGATCCTTCTCTTCGAGCCCGTGGACGGATCGTCCTTTCTTGTCCGTGACGACCACATCCACCAGCACAGTGTTGGCCTCAACTTGCAGTTCGGCTTTGTCCTTGCTTTGCGCAAATGCAGTGGGTGCCGGAATAACTCTGAGCGCTATCGGAATCAACAGCAGGAAGAACAGCTCCTTTCCGCGCATAATGAACTCCCATCACCAGGTGCCTTTCTGCCGGCTCCCATGATCATCCTTCACCCAAGACGGGTCAAGAATCCAGCCCTGTTGCATGGGGAATATCGGCAGCCGTCATCAACCCGGCCTACGCGTCAATTCAGCCTCTTCGACATCACGATGCAATGGCACTCCAGCCCTTCCTTCAACGGCTGCGACGGCACAAAGGGCTCGGTGCCCGTCTCCACATACCCGAACCGCCGATAAATCGGTGGCAGCTCCGGACGAAGGCTCAGCACCGTAATGTCCACCGCCTCGCACCCAACCCGACGAAAATGCTTTTCGGCGGCCTCGGTGAGACGCCGGCCAAGCCCAAACCGCTGACAGGCCGGATCGACAGCCAGCATGCCTAGATAACCGCGCGCACCGCGTCGCTCCATATACACCGACCCGATCAGTTTGCCGCCCTCATCCTCCGCGAGCAGAAGACTGCCCTTGTCCATCAGGGCCGCCAGGCGCGCCTCATCCGTGCGCGTCGATTCCAGAAACGTCTCGATCGCAAACGCCGCATTGATCATGGCAATCAAGCGCGGGCGATCCTCCGCGGTGGCAAGCCGAAATCGAACATCGCCCATCTCATTCTCTTTCGCGCTCATGACTTCATCGTACGTGTTTCCATCCGCAATCCTGGGATCGAAGCGCGTCCGGCCTGCGCAAGCTCGAATGCCGAACGCGCCCGTGCACAGTCAGTCCTTCATGATCCCCCGCTCCTTGAGAATCGCCATGATGTCCTGGTGAGCCAGATAGAGCAGAATCTGAAACGGCCGCACACCGGTATCGACGAGGAACGTCGAACGAACGACAATCTCCTGCGCCGCTTGTGTTCCACAGTCAAACAGCATCTTCCACTGCGTGCGAGCCAAGCTGTACCGCGCATCCAGCACGTCGCACTCGATGCCGGCGAACACCGTGGACCTCAACCCCAGGCTTTCAAACATCTGTTTGCGCTTCGGCACCACCGCCGCAAAGTCTTCCCGTCGTACACAACTTGTGCCTTGAGGGCCGGCTGCGAGAAACGTCGCAGCAAATTGAGCAACCTGGGTTGGCACATCTCCCTGATCGGTGTTCTGGATAAACAGGCGAAAGAAGTCTTCGACGGCAGTGCGGGTATCTTCCATTCATCTCCTCGATTCGTTGCATAGTGAACTTTCGCGCCCAAAGGCACTTTAGTATTATATCAAACATCGAGTCATAAGTCAAGCTATTTCTGCTGTTTATGGCCCGCCGGCCCAACCCCGTAAACCCCCGCGCACGTTCCACCCAGAATTGCATCCTGCTCCGCCGCAGCAAACTGCCCGATAAACCTCTTCGCGATCCCTAGCGTGCCCTCCGTGATCGCAGGCTTCGCCATGTGGTCCAGCACGAATTGCTGCACAGGGAACCCGCGCACCAGCTTGGCTGCATTCTCGAGATGCCTCGGATGAACCAGCAAGTCGTAGACCCGCCGAAACTCCGCCGCAGCAGGAACCCATTGTCGGGCTCATCCTGCACCACTCCGTCGCCGAATACTGCTAGAAGTGTTGGTACGCGTCGATCCTCGTCATGGCAGCGTCATTCACGCCATCCCGTCCCGCACGCAACAGGATCTGGCGCGCCGCGACGCCCTCAGAAGCCCCAGCCAGCACAGGTATAGTGCTGATATGCGCCTATCCTGTACGTTATGGGCCTCTTCTCTTTGCCTTGTAGCTGCGGTCGCTGTCGCCCAGTCAGCAAAACCGGCAATCACCCTCGATGAGTACCTGAACACCACCGACATCTCATCGGCGCGCCTGTCGCCCGACGGCGCCTCCGCCGTCATCGCCACCGACCAGCCCGACTGGAAAGACAGCATCTACCGCCACGATCTCTGGATCTGGAATGCGCAATCCGGCCTGCGTTCCCTCACCCACACCGCCGGCGAAGACGAGCCCAAATGGAGCCCCGATGGCAAGTGGATCGCCTTCCTCTCCGACCGTTCGCTCCTCGGAGACGATGCTTCCTCCGATACCGAAGCCGGTAGCGATGCAACCAAACCGCGCCGCCTCTGGATCATCTCCGCCACCGGTGGCGAAGCCCTCCCCCTCTACAGCGAGAAACTCGATGTCCACGCCTTCGCCTGGGCGGCGGACAGCTCCGCTCTCTACTTCTCCGCCCAACAGCCGCTTGACCACGACGAAACCGAAGCCCGCGCCGCCGAGTGGCAGGACGTCATTCGCTGGCGCGAGCAGAATCGCGGCGATCTCCTGTTGAAAGTCGAGATCGCTTCTGCTGTCGCGAATACGCTGCTCACCCCGTTGCCCAACGGACCAGCGGCCGCAAAGACCGCCAAGGGCCGCGCCGACACCATCGCCACATCCACGCTTCCGCCCTCGGCGGATACCGTGACCAAGAGCCAACTCGCCATCGACGAAATCGCCGTCGCGCCCAACGGCAAAACCCTCGCTTTCCTCACCGGCCCCGTCCATCGCCGCACCGAGAATCCATCGGACTTCGAGATCTATCTCGTTTCCGCCGCCGGCGGCGATGCCAGGCAGCTCACACATAATCAGGCGCTCGAATCGCGGATCACCTGGGCCCCCGATGGCCGTTGGCTCCACTTCCTCGTCGCCGCCGCAGCCGGTTCGCTCGAAGGACCCTATCGTGACGTGCAAGGCCGCCTCTACCGCATCGACACCGAATCGGCAAAGGTCGAGCGCCTGGGCAGCAGCTTCGACGGCTCCTTCGATCAATTCGCTTTGCTGCCCGATGGCCGACAGATCGCGCTCGGGATGAAAGGCGTAGAGACCCAGCTCTACCTCGTCGAAGGTGACCACGCCACCCGGCTCCCCGGACAAGACGGCGCCTACGCCGGCATCGATTCAGCCGCGCAAGCCAACGCAATTCTCGTGCGCCACTCCACGGTCAACAATCCAACCCAGGTCTATCTTGCCGCCGACCCGCTCCACCCCGACCAGCTCAAAGCACTCACCGACTTCAACTCGATCTTCCGTGACCGTGCGCAACCGGAGTGGCAGCCTTACAGCTGGAAATCCGACGACGGCCGCACCATCGAGGGCGTCCTCCTCTTCCCCCCGGGCAAGAAGGAAGCAAAACATCTGCGCATGCTCACCCTGATTCATGGCGGGCCCGCCGATGCCGACGGCAATCGCTTCGGTGCCGACTGGTATGACTGGGCCACCATGGCAGCCGATCGCGGCTGGCTCGTCTTCCGCCCCAACTATCGCGGCTCCACAGGCTGTGGCGACGACTTCATGCTCGAAATTGCTCCCCATCTGGTCTCCAAGCCCGGCCGCGACATCCTCACCGGCGTCGACGCGCTCGTCAAAGACGGCTATGCCGATCCCGATCATCTGGCCATCGGCGGCTACAGCTACGGCGGCTACATGACCAACTGGCTCATCACTCAAACCACGCGCTTCCGCTCGGCGGTCACCGGCGCAGGAGCCGTCGAGCACGCCGCCAACTGGGGCAACGACGACGAAACCTGGGATGACGCCTGGTACCTCGGCGGCCAACCTTGGCAGACTCCCGAGCTCTACCAGAGCGAGGCCGCCCTGTTCCGCTTCGACAAAGTCAAAACGCCCACCCACCTGGTTCAGGGCGGCGCCGACATCCGCGTCAGCTACCTCGAAGGCGAAACCCTGGAGCGTGCGCTTCAGGCCCTCGGTGTCCCGCACACCTTCCTTGTCTTTCCCGGCGAAGGCCACAGCCTCGACAAAAATCCCTGGCATGGCTATATCAAGCTCCGCGAGGAATTGAAGTGGCTGGAGCAATATGATGGAAAGTAGCTGGCTCTGGACCCGGTCCCCGGATATTGAGGAGACGCGGGCCCAGGCAGCCGCATCTCTTATCCAGCGATACGCATGAATCCCGTCGAACAAGCCCGTCAGATCGCCTTCCAGCAGACGCTGCTCAGTGCCCGCCGGACGATGCTGATGAGCGAAATCCTCAAGCTCGCCATCGATAGCTTTCGCGCCTCCAAGCTCCGCTTTGCCCTGACGGCCCTGGGCATGGTCATCGGCACCGCATCGGTGATCCTTGTCGTCACCATCGGGATGAAGGGCAAGCAATACGTCCTCGAGACCCTGCAGAAAATCGGCACCAACTCGGTCGAAGTCGAGTACGCCGGAGGCGGCGCGACCGGCATCGACCGCGTGCTCTACAACGATGCCTTGACCCTCGACGACGAGAAAGCCGTCGATGCCCAGGTGCCCGGCGTCATGTACTCCTCGCCGATTCTCGAGATGCATCCACGCATCAGCTTTGGCGGCGGCATCGTGAAGGACATGCTGGTGCTCGGCGTCAGCCCGCAATACCGCAATATCCGCAACCTGCTTGTTCCCTATGGACGCTTTCTCGACGAAATCGACGACTCTTCGCACAACTACTGCGCCGTCGTCACCGAGGCCTTCGCCCAGGAGCGCTTTGGCAGTGTGCCCGCGGCCATCGGGCAGACGTTCGAGATCTACGGCATGCCCTTCACCATCATCGGCATCTTCAAAGAGAGCGTCGACGATATGGGACAATCTGAGATCGCCGACCAGACCGTCCTGATCCCCTACTCCGTCGCACGCTTCTTCACCGGCACCGAGAACGTAAAGCAGATCTACTTCTCCATGCGCAGCATGAACGAAGTCCAGGACGGCGCCAAGGAGATCATCCGCATCATTCAGTCGCGCCATCGGGTCGGCTCGGTTTACAAAGCACAAACATTGACCGAAGTGCTGACCTACGCCGCGGAGATCGCCAACGCCTTGACTGCCGTTCTCGTGCTGGTCTCCGCCATCACCCTTGCTGTCGGCGGCGTCGGCATCATGAACATCATGCTCGCCAACGTGCGCTCCCGCATCCGCGAGATCGGCATTCGCAAAGCCCTGGGTGCCACTTACCGCGAGATCAAGCTGCAGTTCCTCGCCGAAGCCGTCATTATCTCCCTTTGCGGCGGAATCGTCGGTGTTCTCGTCGGACTCGCCATCCCCTTGTCGGTCCGGTTCTTCACAAGCTATGCGCTGCCCATCTCGAGCCTGTCGATTGTGATTGCCCTGGCCGCTGCAACCGTGGTCGGCGTCGTCTTCGGCACAGTCCCGGCAACACGAGCGGCGCAGATGGACCCCGTGGACGCGCTGAAATATGAATAGCGAAAACCATGGCGAGCGCGAAGAAGCGCCGGGGAGCGGCCCCAATCTTGTTCTGATCTACAGCCTTCTCGGAATCGCCATGCTCGCCGCCATGGCCATCGCCGCCCTTATCGTCCTGCCGTTCTATCGCCATCGCTGAACAGAAATGAGAACCGATGCCCACCCAAGCCGAGAAAGCTGCAGCCTTTCAGGTGCTTCATCAGAGGTCCGGGATCTTCGTTGTTGCCAACCCATGGGACGCAGGAACAGGACGCATCCTGACCGGCCTCGGCTTTGAAGCACTTTCCACCACGAGCGCGGGACTGGCTTTTACGCTCGGGCGCCGCGACGGCACCGCCAGTGTGACGCGCAACGAAGCCCTGGCCAATGCAAAGGCCATCGTCGACGCCACCCATCTTCCCGTCGCCGCCGATCTCGAAAATGGCTACGGCCATGCTCCTGAAGCCGCCGCTGAAACCATCCGCCTCGCAGCCGCTGCTGGCCTGGTGGGCGGCTCGATCGAAGACGCCACCGGCGATCCCGCAAAACCCATCTACGATTTCGAGCATGCCGTCGAGCGCGTCGCCGCCTCTGCAGCCGCTGCACAGTCTCTCCCTTTTCCCTTCATGTTCGTGGCACGCGCCGAGAACTATCTCCACGGCCGACGCGATTTCGACGACACCATCCGTCGCCTCCAGGCCTACGAGAAAGCCGGTGCCGAGGTTCTCTACGCGCCGGGAATCACCGATCCCGAACAGATCCGCACCGTCTGCGCCTCCGTCAGCAAACCCGTGAATGTCCTGATGGGGCTCAAAGGCGTTCCGCCGCTGACCGTCCAGGACCTCGGAGCGCTCGGCGTAAAGCGCGTCAGCATCGGCTCAGGGCTCAGTCGCGCCGCTCTGACCGCTTTCTTTCACGCCGCACGCGAAGTGCGCGATCACGGCACTTTTCGCTTCGCCGACGAAACAATGTACATATCCGAGCTTGCCAACCTCTTCGGCTGACACGAAACCGGCCCGCGCGACACCGCAGAGCCCCACGCAATCCGCCTGGTTTTGTTATCGCGCTGCTTTACCGGATCGCAGGGAAGGGAATCCGCTCCCAAGCCGCGCCCCGCTCCATCGCTCCAATCCACGCGCGCAGGTTCTCCCGAAGACTGCGGACATCGATCCCGCCAAACTCATCCGGCAGCGGATCGAGCCGCCCCAGCGCCTTGCGCAACAACGACGCCGTTCCCACCACATTTCCGCGCTGCAGATGATGAAATGCCCCGGTGGTCTGAATCAGCGCCTGCAGGAATAACTTCTCCCGCCCCACGAGTCGCAGCCACACCGCCTCCCAGTGCTCATGCGCATGCCAGAACTGTCGTTCGCGATAGCAGCGCAAGCCCTCGGCAAGCTGGCCGGCGGTCCATTCAAAATGCGTCCCGGTCACTGCGCGCCCGTCGATCCGGAATGTGTCGACACAGATCCCGGCTCCGTCGCTCTCTCCGCGATCAGCACAGGAATTCCATCGATAACCGGATACACCCGCCCGCACCCCGAGCACACCACCCGCGCCTCTTCAAACTCGAGCGCCGCATGGCACGCGGGACAAGCCAGGTCCAAAGCCCAGCCCGCCACAACCTTTACCTGTGCTCTTTGAGAATCGGACGGCATCGGTCGTAGCCGCTACTGGATCGTCGCTTCCGGCTCGTCGCCGGAAGATTCCGTATGCCGCTGCGGCCTGCTCGCAAACTCGCGCTCGATCTTCTCATTGGTCCCCGCACGCGCAAACTCATACGCTACGCGAATGCCATTGAAGATCGCGTTGTCGTTCGACGAACCGTGCCCGATGATGCACACTCCGCGCACGCCCAGCAGCGGAGCGCCGCCATACTCCGTGTAGTCCAGCCGCCGCCGAAAATCGTTGAACGCCCGCCGCGAAAGCAGCGCGCCCACCTGCGCCGTCACGGTCCGGGTCAGAGACTCCCGCAGCACATCGCGCACAAACCGCCCCACACCCTCGCTGGTCTTCAACGCCACGTTGCCCACAAACCCGTCGCACACAATCACGTCCGCCCGGTTGTTGAAGATGTCGCGCCCCTCCACGTTGCCGATGAAGTTAATCGGCAGCGCCTTCAGCAACGGCTGCGCCTCGCGCGTTAGCTCGTTACCCTTGGTCTCTTCTTCGCCAATCGAAAGCAGTCCAACCCGCGGCTTGTGGAGCTTCAGCACGGTGCGGGCATACATCTCGCCCATCACCGCAAACTGCTCCAGGTTGTGCGCCTTGCAATCCACGTTCGCGCCCACATCCAGCAGCACGCACGGATTGCCCTTCGCCGTCGGCATCGGTGTCGCCAGCGCCGGCCGGTCCACGCCCGGCAGCGCGCCTAGCACCATCTTCGCCGTCGCCATCGCCGCGCCCGTGTTGCCCGCCGTTACAAAGCCCGAAGCCTTGTGCTCGCGCACCAGCTTCAGACCCACGCGCATCGAGCTGTCGCGCTTCGTGCGCACCGCATGCGCTGCCTTCTCGTCCATCCCAATCCGCTCCGAGGCGTGGTGGATGACGATCGGCAGGTCTTCGTTTTCCAGGTGCTCATCCAGCAGATCGCGCAACTCCGGCTCAGGCCCAATCAAATGCACCCGGACCGGAAGCTCCCGGCACGCCAGAATCGCGCCGCGAATCTCCGGCTCAGGCGCCTTATCGGATCCAACGGCGTCCAGCACAATATCGGTAAGCAGGTTCGGCTTCACCAGGGAGAAACCTCGCTGAAAGCAGCATGACCGCGCCCCAAGACTCCGAAGAGCCCCCCGAAGGACAGGGCGGGTTCAGATTACTTGGCGGCTTCCTTGGTGTCCAGCACTTGGCGGCCCTTGTAGGTGCCGCACTTGGGACATGCGTGATGGGGCAGCTTCTTCTCGTGGCAGTTCGGGCATTCAGATACTCCACTTGCCGTGAGGAAGTCGTGCGCCCTGCGGTTGGCAGTGCGGCGTGTCGAGTGGCGCCTTTTCGGATTCGGCATGATGCAATTCCTTTTCTAGCTATCGGCCGTCAGCCGTTCGCTCCTGCATCGGGTGAGCAATCCTGCTCAACCTCCCGCACGATGGAGCTGACAGTTGATATCTAAGAGCTGTTTTTAGGACTTTATCCGGCTACGGAGACCTGCCAGCGCTTCCCAGCGGGCGTCCGAAGGAGCCTCATCGCAGGAGCACGCCTCGAGGTTGCGGTTCTTGCCGCAGCGCGGGCAAAGTCCTTTGCAGTCAGGCTTGCACAGCGTCCTGACCGGCAGGGACAAAAGCACCTGCTCGCGCAGCACATCCTCAAGCAAAAGACTGTCTCCTTGATAATACCCGATTTCCGTCTCCCCCGCCGAGATCGACCTCTCCGATGCCCCCGCATCCACCCCAATCGGCCGGAAGATCAGATCGAACTCCGCCGCCAGCGAAATCTCCACCGGCTCCACACACCGCGCACAGGGCACCTTGAACTCGCCTGCATAGCTGCCCTTCAGCCGGATATCGGCGACAATCTCTTTCGGCCCGCGGTGCTCGTGGATCACCTCGGCCCGCCCCGACGTTCCGAGCGCCCCGTCCTGCTCCACCTCGTCGCCATACTCAATGGCGCCGGGTGCCACCTTGAGGTCGAACTCCGCCGCCTCTTTCTCGAGTTCGCTGACCCTGAATTCCATAAATATGAGCCTAAGTCCCGTAAGGTTGCGCGTCAATGCGCCGCCAGATTCAGCCGTCGCTAGAGGAGGGAGCAGGGGCCTTCAGGCCCCTGCACAAGCCGCCATCATCCCCGCCGGGCCCCTTGTTCCCGGCGCATCTGCGATGCGCGTCGGAAACAAGGGGCCCGAAAGCAAAGCCGAGGTCGCCAAATCCCGGATGCTGCTGCCGGCACACACAGGGGGCGCCACGAACCTCAACGCCAGCAATCACCCTCCCAGCGCCCCTCGCATCTCCACAATCTGCTCCGCGTGCCGCCCCGGGTGCGCCGCCATCATCAGCACGGTCTCGTAGCACGTCACCGGCCCGGGAAACAGCGGATGGTCGGTCGTCCAGCCGCGCAGGTCCCCTTCAAAGCGCTCCAGAAACCCAATCGTCTCCCGTCGCGCCGCTTCGAACGCCGCCACCGCATCGTGCAGCGTCGCATACCGGCCTCGCGGCTCCGAGGCAGCGGGAGCCGCAATCGGCCGTGTGCGGTCCGCGGCCCGCGCCGCAATCCTGGCCTCGCGTTCCCGCCCGGCGGGCAACGTGCTCGAAGGCTGCGCGATCGCGAGCCGCGTCAGCAGATACTGCTCCGACACAACCACGTGCTCCACGCACTCCAGAATCGACCAGCCTTCCTGCGGCGGCGTGCGCGCGGCCAGGCTCTCGTCCACTCCCTCCAGCGCCCGCTGAAGCGCTGCGTGCCCACGGTTCAACGCGTCCAGCAGTTCCTGTTTCTCCACATCGAGCCTGCGATCTTCCGCCATGTTTGGGAAGGGTACCACGCATCCTGTCGTCCACTTGCCCCACCCGGAGCGGGCTCGGCAGCGAGATCGCCGTAGCTGACTCGCCGGCTTGCTGACTTGCTGGCCTGCTGCAAGGGATGTTGCCACTCCTCCAGCCTCCCTCTACACTTGAGAAGGACCGGCCCCGTCGCACAACGCCGGTTCCTGCCACGGCTGCGGAAGTGGTGAAATGGCAAACACACTAGCCTTAGGAGCTAGCGCCGCAAGGCTTGCGGGTTCAAGTCCCGCCTTCCGCACCAGATTCTCCCCCCCCGATTGGGAACGTTGAAAGCACGAACCCAATGCCTCCTGTCGTCCACGTCACCGCACGCTCCAATGCGGTGTCACCCTGGATGGAGCGGCTTTCCGGGGACCCAACGAACGAGAGTTTGTTGGGTCGAGCGAAGGGAAGGGTCTGCTTTTCGCGCGGGCTTTCCCCGAAGAGAAACCGGCTCCATCTGGCCTGACGAGCGAACGCCGCAAGGCATGCGGGGTCAAGACCCGCTTTCCGCGCCAACTCTTCCAAACAGAAAGCATTGGACCGAGAACTGGCCGAAGACAGCTTGTCCCTTGATTCTCCGGAACCTGACGGCCCACGGCAAATTGGGCGACGATAACTGGCAGGTGCTGAGCGGCGCTGCTTGAGAATCGCGGTGCCGCTTTAGGTATCACTCTGAAAGCATTGCACTATCGGTGGTGGAAGGCGCAAGTTTTTCAGAGATGGGGACGGGTTTTCCACGGATGCGGGCGACAAAAGGGTGCTTACACTTTAAGAGTGGCGGGGTGGCCGAGTGGTCCAGGCGCATACCCTCATCAAGTGTGACACACCGGTTCGACTCCGGTCCCCGCCTCTCTATAGAGTACCCTGGCACGGTTGTTCAACCGCGTCAGAATACTTCGTTGCAAAGCATAGCTGACATGCTCCCCTATTGGGGGAGTTTTTGTTGCACTAGAATTTGTGAAATCCGCAACTCCAGAGGCTTTTACACAACCGCATAGCTGTGCGGCACTTGGCGACAGGGCTGTCCTTTGACCCTGGCGAGGAAGATCATTGAGAGAATGTGGTTGGGGGCTTCATGCAATCACTCCATGCTGCTTTCGAATGGCTCTTTTCGGATAGATCGCTCGCTCCGGCCACTTGGGGTCTTGTTCTTGTCACAGCATTGCTGGTGCTTGATGGTGCACGAAAGAGCAGAGAGCAGAAGAGGCAATGGGACGAAGAGAGGAAGCTCCGCCAAGAGGAGGCTAAGCCCTCCGCTGTTGTTGAAATAGTTGTGAAGGAGGAATCTCCTCTCGATATGCGGTTCGCTGTCTTCAATTTGGGAAGAAACAGTTTCTTCATTGACCGGATGATTGTTAGGGCCTCCGATGGAACGCGAAGCGAAAGCGACTTAACTCCCAGTGTCGTGACGCCGGGGACATGGGTGACAATTGATTTCGATCCGAAAGTCCTCTTAGGGGTGTTCGGCGAGAATACCCAGTTCAAAGAAGCTAGTTGTGAGTTCCTGTTGAAAGGAGCTTTCGGCACCGTCGCGACCGAACCTGAGTGGTTTTACGTGACCTACGGACGCGACCGAACTCTTTGGTACAAAGGACGTCTCTCCGAAAGCCGCCTTCCCGGAGTGATAGCACCACAGCCGAAAGTGATCAAGCGAAGTGAGGCTTAGTAAATAGTGCTTAGGCATGGTATCTGCCCATGAAGAAGATCTTTTACACCTGTCAATCTTGCAAGGTGTGGAGAAAGATGGAGAAGGTCGGAGCGCTTGAATACACCTGTGTATGTGGGGGAAGTATGTCTCCTTCCAACCCTCGCAAGAAAGTCGCAAACAAGATTACGGTCGCTGCTCCGCAGCCGAAGTCACCTCTCAGGAAGCCACGAGTAGGCGGCAAGAAAAGCACAGGAAAAAAACACAGGGTCAAGAGATGAACATGGCATCACACTCAGGGTGGGCGAAGCCCTGCGAAGGGCTCCCACTTCCGCGTGTACCTGAATGGCAGGCAATCCATCTTGCCGATGCATGCCAAAGAAATCAAGACGGGCACGGTCGAGGGCATCAAGAAGCAGCTCGGTCTGAAATAGGAGCACACATGCGTTATCCGGTTCATTTGAAGAAAGCCAAAGAAGGCGGATACGTCGTCACCTTCCCCGACATCCCCGAAGCCATCACCCAGGGCGAAACCATCGAAGACGCACTGCACCGTGCCCAGGACGCGCTCGAATCGGCAATGGAGTTTTACTTGGAAGATCGGCGCCCGGTTCCGGCCCCTTCCAAAGCGAAGACCCGCCAGCATGTCATCGAACTACCCGCCAGCCTCACCGCGAAAATTCTCCTGCTGAATGAAATGCTCCGCCAGAACGTGCGCCCCGCCGAACTCGCCCGCCGCATCGGCACCACGCCCCAGGAGATCAACCGCCTCACCGACATCCGCCACACCACCAAAATCGACCGCATCGACGATG
>Ga0335069_10008203_pt1 | contig 14978 bp, 12 predicted proteins | sample Lox_Sample_11_FD_206714 | JGI IMG/M metagenome (GOLD analysis project Ga0335069, IMG submission 206714) | Soil microbial communities from Loxahatchee National Wildlife Refuge, Florida, United States - Lox_Sample_1.1 | ecosystem: Environmental > Terrestrial > Soil > Wetlands | place: USA... | reverse complement strand
TCCGTTCGCTCGAATAATCGAGCTTTTCTCCAGAACCGCGCCTTCCCTGCGACTCGATCGACACATTCCCTCTCGCCGTCATGTGATCGACCTGCGCCGATCCTCCGTCCTTGCCGGCATGATTTCCGGGAGGCATGAGACTCAGGTCGACCTCCAGAGAACGGGTTGTCGCATCCGAGGTCTCGACGACGACATTTCCCAACACACCACCGCGCATGACAGCCTTGCGTTCCGCTTCCGAGTACTTTAGATCTCCCCCTCGCACCTGGATCACTGAAGGAGAAGCTGTCGTCCCCTTGGATCTGGACTGATCCATATTCCCTGTGCTGACCAGCACGACTCGGACAGGATCTGCGGGACTTGCAGTCTGGGCCACGAGCGTCTGCCGCATTCGATCGAGCAGGATCACAGGCGCCGAGATCGAGTTTGCCTGCTGCCACAATCGCGCATTGCCGCGAAAAGTTGCCACACCGCTTCCCTCATTCAGCTGCGCCTCGTTTGCAATCACGTGGGCCGGCCCCTGCGCACCTAGGCCTGCCCCTTGGCTTCCGAACCAGGTCCCTTTCACGGAACCGTACGCAAACGCATCGCCCGATACGCGTGCCAAATCGACCCTTTCTGCGTCGAGAGCAATTTCTCCGTTCTCCACATGCGGAGTTCCGGTCAAATGCAGCCATTGCCCGGCGCCTTCATAGTCGGCACGTTGCGCGGTCGCACGCAGAGCTGCGGGGGGAGCCGATCCGCGATGAGCGGCTGCCTGCTGCGTCAGCACGACATGCCCCGTCACACTGGCCTTTTCGATTTGCCCGATGCTGGCATGTTCCGGTGGTCCCATCGATCGACCGGAAGCCCGTTCCGGCGGAAATTCCACTTCCACATGATCTCCGTGTGTCGTCTGGCGGGTACCCGTCTCGGTGACCTGTTCGAGTGCCGCATGACCGGTGCCGACCATTGAGCTCAGCGCGGAATTGGCACCGAACTGCCCGGTCACGTCATCGGCCGTCATGCGCGCGTGCGACGGCGACGAATTCCCGCGCTGACTTTGGCTCGTCACAGTGACCCCATCGATTCCGTGGATCGATGCGAGTTCGACGCGCCCCGCGCCGGCGGCGCGAAAGCTCAGGTCCGCCATCGGCGACTTCCAATCGAGTTGAGACCGCTGCTCGACTCCAGCCCGCACTTCCTCCTCGTCGCTGGCAAAATCCACGCCGCGCTCCAGATGGACCCGCTGCAATTGGCCGGTTGGCGAGAATTGCAGGTTCGCGCTCGGTGCAGTTCCGTGAAGCGATCGGCCGTTGCGATGGTCATCGAGAACCACGTCCCCCTGAAGGGTTCCGGCGATCGGCTGACTCTCCTGATTGAATCGAAACGAGCCTGTGGACGCGGCGATCCGCGCCCCCTCGGCCGTGGTGAACAGAACTCCCTTCGCGGCATCTAGCTGCTGCGCAGTACCGTCGTCGCGGAATCTGATCTTCGCCTGTGCCGCGTGCGCCTCCGCATCGCGATACTTTGCAGTTGCCTCAGTAAGATCGCACTCACCACTGTCGCGGCCGAACTCGGCATGCCGGGCGTCAATCTTCACTGGGTTGTCGCCGCGCTGCGCAGTCAGCTCAACTGCGCCGGTCAGAATCAGCTTGCCTAACTGGGAATCGTACGAAGCGCCAAGTGCGCTACCGGAAGCCTGAGGCAGATCGAACTCAACGTGGTTCGCCGAGGTCGCTACGCCATTGTTCTGGTTGAAAGTCAACCCCACCGTCTTCACATGAATCTGACGCAGTCCCGGCGGTGCATCGGACCCGGCAGCCTTTGCTTCCCTGGGCGCCAACCGATGTACGCCTGGAGCTTGCTCCAGAGTAATCTCCACTGGACCCGAGGCTTGGGCCACGCCTGCCTGCTGGTTGTACTCGAAGTCTGACCCCTCGATGCGGTCGGTTCCACCCTCGTTCGGGCTGTACATCTCAATTTTGACCGTGTGTAGCCGATACCGGCTGTCCTTCAGCTGCTCAACCTTAGAGGCGGTGATCTTGAAGAGCGCATGCCCGGCGTGAAACTCGGCATGGGTAAAGCCGTTTGCCTCTTGCTGAATATCAACACCGAGCTTCTTGGGGAGATCGCGACGGCTGAAAGGACTCCGCCACCGTCCGATGGTCAGAAAAACCCCGAGTGCCGCAACCAGGAGCAGGCCCGCGATCAGGATCATCGTTCGAATCCGCTCAATGGTGAAGCGCACGGCTCAGTTCTCCATGCCAAGTCGCGCAGCAAGGCGCTGAGCAAGGCTCTCACCCAACTCGCTCCATAGCAACCGCGCCGTAGCTCCTGAGGCCTTCTCAACTGCCCCGGTCAATTCGATGAGCTGGCGCACGTTTTCTTCCACGTGCCGGGCGGCCGCAGCATCCAGTTGGGTGCCTTCTTCCAGAAAGGCGGCATCGCTGCCGAAATCGATCCGGATGTGCCCCTCTTGCTCATAGGCGCCCTCATCGAACAGTGGACCAAAGGCCGTCACTCGGACCAGCCGCGGCACTCGTGCCCATCGAGGATCCAGGCCCGCAGCAGTTTCCACTTCCCAAAGAGTCCAGCCAATCTGAAACTCATAGGCATAGTCGTCGTGAAGCAGTTCAAGCGCCTCTTCGATGGCCTGTTTCGGCTCCACTCCACGCTCGCCATGCCCGTAGACACGCTGGAAGGCAGGCGCCTCTCCCCACCCAACGGGCCAAACCGTTGTGGCATAGATGCGCGCATCTCCACCATGGGACGAGAAAGCCCCAAGAACCGAAGCCATCTTGTCGGGGAGCGCGGTAAGCCGCAAGTTGGGGTACCACAGACTTAAATACAGGTTGTCGGACATCTCTAGCAATTTTAGACGCCCGGCTGGACGCCAGGATGCAGGAGGATATTCAGCCGGTGCCGAACCGGGGCCGAGAAACGAACGTTGACAGCATCCGACTGCATTCTGGAAGATGATCTCATTCGGCACACGCTGCTGCGTCTTTCCCCACCCTGGGATCGGGACTCGCTCGCAATTGGATTGCGTCAACGGCGCTGTCCGTCTCAATTCCTGAACCATGAGGCTTCCCATGCATCGGCTCTGGACTGCTGTCTCTACCGCCCTTTTCGTGCTTTTTGCCGGCGCACCGGCTTACCTGGCAGCCCAGGACAGCAACGATAGCTTTGTCGCGCTGGTGAATGTCCAGGGTACGGTGAGCGGGCCGGACGGCAAACGGATCGCCGGTGCGCGGGTTGATATTCGCGCGGGATCGAACAGCGATAGCGTGTTGGCCGATACGCGTACCGACGTGGACGGAAGATATGCGTTCCTGCGCATCGGCATCGCGCCTGGGCGCTACTTGGTCCACGCTTCCGCTGCCGGCTTTGGCGCGGCCGAAGACACGTTCAAAGTGGAACGCGGGCGAAGAACGCCGGACCAGACACTTCCCCTTGTCCTTCCTCCACAACCCAAAGAGCGGGGCGCGAGCTCCGGCTTCACCGTAGTTCGCGTTCTCTATGCGACGGACCGGAAGGCGCAAACGGATCAGGGCTCGCTGGAGTATCTCGGTGTCAGGTCGGGGGACGGCGCTCTTTCGTATGGGGCATGCGATGTCAGTATCCCAGAGACGCACGTCGTGGCGGAACTCGAGCGACCTTCGATCTGGCGGCTCGAGTTTCACCCGGATCCCGAAAAGCATATCGTCCTGCGAAAGGTCGAATCCGAAGCCAAGGCCCAGTTCTTGAAAAACGTGGCCGCCATGGTTGCGGCGTCCCCTGGCAGAGAAGCCTTCGTCTTCGTCCATGGTTACAACGTCAGTTTTGAGGACGCAGCGATCCGTACGGCACAACTGGCCTACGACTTCGGCTTCAAGGGCGCACCAATCTTCTATAGCTGGCCCTCGCGCGGGAGCCTCCTCGGATACCTCGACGATGAGCAGAGCGTTCAACAGACCGTCGGGAATTTGAAGCAGTTTCTCGAAGATGTCTCCGCCGGCTCCGGGGCGACTGTCATCCACCTGATCGCCCACAGCATGGGAAACAGGGCTCTGCTGCCTGTGCTGGCACAGTTGGCCACCGATCCACAGTTCAAGAGCTTCGGCAAATTCAACACCGTCGTGTTCGCGGCGCCCGACGTTGATCGCGATGTCTTCGTCCAGCAGGTCGGGCAGATTCACAGCTCCCAGAGCAAGATCACGCTCTATGTCTCCGAGCACGACCAGGCGCTGGCAGCCTCGCACCTGCTCTTCCACAAAGAGCCGCGGGCCGGCGAAGCAGGCAGCGACACCATTGTGATGCAGGGACTCGACACGGTCGACGTATCGAAGCTAAGCACCGACGCCCTGGGCCACAGCTACTACGGCGACAATCGCAGCGTCGTCGAGGACCTGCTCAAGTTCCTCAAGGGACAGTTGGCGCCGCGACCGGGATTATCGAAGGTGCCGCTCGGCAGTCTGGCCTATTGGCAGTTGATTCCAGCCAATTGACGGCCAGGCCATCCTAGCTCGTCACGATCTCGCTGAAGTCCGCAATGCCCGAGAAACCTCTGAGGATACTGTCGATCAGCACAAGGTTCGCATTCCGCACAGCCGGATCGGGGTCAAGAACCATCACTTTGTCGAAAAATGTGTCGACGGCGGGCCGCAGAGTGGCAATGAGCGCCAACGCATCGCCGTAAGCACGCGCCTCACGCAGTTTGGCCACGTGGGGCGCGAGGGCTGCAGCGGCATCGGCAAGCAACTGCGCTTCAGGAGCCAATGTCGCATCCGATTTTTCAGGAATGGCAATTCCCTTCTCGCCTGCCTGACGCAGGATATTCTTGATCCGCTTGAAAGCTGCTGAGACGGCAGCGAAGTCGGCGGAGGAGCGAGCTGCGGTAAGTGCTTCAGCACGGGCGATCGCATCCCGTACATCGTCGGCCCCGACGGCCAACACGGCGTTCACCACGTCGTATGCGAAGCCGCGAACGTCTTTCAGGTAGAAGTGCAGGCGCTCGCGGAGAAAGCCCGCCACCTGCTTTAGAGTCTGATCAGAATCGATATCTGTTGGTGGATAGATTGGTTCATTAGTTTCACCCCTAAATGCTCGTCCGGGGTAGGCCCCCAACACATTCCGAAGGGTCAGCGGCAGGGCCGACTCAGCGAGGATCTTGACGATGGCGTTGGCGCCGCGCCGTAGAGCGAAGGGATCTTTCGAGCCTGTGGGTTCCATGCCGATCCCGAACATAGCAACGATGGTTTGAATGCGGTCGGCGAGGCCGAGGATCTGGCCTTCGATAGTCTGCGGAATTTCATCTTCGATCGAGGCAGGAGCGTACTGGTCGTAGATGGCACGGGCGACAGCACCATCCTCGCCTTGATGCGTGGCGTATAGGCCGCCAATGATGCCTTGCAGCTCCGTGAACTCCTTGACCAACTCGGTGGTGAGATCGGTCTTGGCAAGTCTCGTAGCCCTACGGAGCGCTGCTTGATCGAAGGTTACGCCGGCGGTGAGGAGGGCGGCAGCAATGCTTTCGGCCGCAGCCAGATTCTGCCCGGTCTTCACGTAATAGTCGCCCAGTTCCTTCTGGAACGTCACGTTCTTCAGACTCTCGACTCGATCCACGAGCCGCGTCTTCTGATCCACGTCCCAGAAGAACTGCGCATCCTTGAAGCGCGCCCGCAACTCCCGCGCATTGCCGTTCCGAATGATGGTCGCGCCTTCGTCGTCGGTTTCAGTATTGAGAACCGCGAGGAAGTGCGGCGCCAGCTTGCCCTTGGCGTCTTCCACGGCAAAGTACTTCTGGTGATCGCGCATGACGGTCACCAGCACCTCTTCGGGCAATGACAGATATTCGGCCTCGAAACTGCCGAGGATGACGGAGGGCCACTCCGTGAGATGAACCACCGTCTCGACGAGCGCCTCGTCTTCACGCCAACGAGCGCCCGGAATAGCACGTGTCGCTTTGTCGAGCGCCTTTCTGATCCTCTCTCTTCGAGCGGCGACATCGACGATCACGAACGCAGTGAGGAGATTGGCGGAGTATTTCTTGGGCTCATCAATGACGACAGGCGCCGCACCATGAAGCACGCGATGACCCCGGCTGGCATTGCCAGCGGCAATGCCGGCGATTTCAAGCGGCACAACGACCGAATCGAGAAGCGCAACAACCCACCGCACCGGGCGGACAAACCGCTCGGGCTTTCCCGCACGCCAGTACATGTTCTTGGCCCAGTATATGGAGAGAACCTCTTTGGGAAGGTCAGCACTCAGGATTTCGGCCGCCGTGCGGCCCTTGCGCTTGATCATCGCCCCCACATATTCGCCCTTGGGATTGATGATCTTCTGGAGTTCCGAAACGGCGATGCCCGCTTTCTTGGCGAAAGCTTCGGCCGCAGGCGTGGCTACGCCATCCTTGAAAGCGATCTTCCAGGACGGTCCGGTGAGCTGCTCCTCGGTGTCGGCCTGGGCGGCCAGCACGCCTTCGACAAGGACGGCAAGTCGTCGCGGCGTTGAGTAGGTCGTAACCTTTGCCGCGGCATCGAGCAGTCGCTCGCGGGTGAGCAATTCCTGCACGCGGCGCCCGAGTTCTGCCTCGGCGCCGGCGATCATGCGAGCGGGTACTTCCTCGAGCCCAATTTCCAGTAAGAAATCTGCCATGCGTACTTTCTCAGTCCGAGCTTCTTGCATCGTGCGTTCAGTCGTCAGAATTCCATCTACCTGTTCCCAGCCTGCTGTTGCAGGGCGTAGGCCTTGGCCACGCCGACCGCCAGATTGCGAATGCGCCCAATGACACCGACACGCTCAGTCACGCTGATGGCGCCGCGAGCATCTAGGACGTTGAACAGGTTCGAGCACTTCAGAGCTAGTTCGTACGTCGGCAGCAACGGAAACCTCTTCCTCTCGGATGCGCTGGTCTTCTCATCCTGGAGCAAAGCATCCGCCTTCGCCAGAAGGCCTTTCGCTTCCGCTTCGTACTCGTTAAAGTGGCCCCACAGCCTCGGCACATCGGCCTCTTCGAAGTTGTAGACCGAGAACTGCAGTTCTTCAGTCAGCCGCACTTCCCCGTAGGTGACCGGAACTCCGGTCTCAGGATCGCGCGCCCACACGATATCGTAGATCGATTCCACATCCTGCAGGTACTTGGCGATGCGCTCCATGCCATAGGTAAGCTCCGCGCACATGGGATCGAGATCGAGGCCTCCGCACTGCTGGAAGTAAGTAAACTGGGTGATCTCTAGCCCATCGAGCATCACCTGCCAGCCCACACCCCAGGCCCCGCCCGCAGGCCACTCCCAGTTGTCCTCTTCGAACTTGAGATCGTGCTTCTTCAAGTCGATGCCCATCGCTTCAAGCGATTCGAGATAAAGCTCCTGCACATTGACTGGCGGCGGCTTCAAGATGAGCTGAAACTGCGTGTGCTTGAAGAGCCGATTTGGGTTCTCGCCATAGCGGCCGTCCGCTGGTCGCCGCGAGGGCTGAGCATAGCCCACTTTGTATGGCTTCGGTCCAAGTACCCTGAGAAACGTCTCCGGGGCCATGGTGCCCGCGCCTACCTCAACGTCATAAGGCTGCTGGAGAACACATCCGCGATCGGCCCAGAAGCTCTGGAGACGGAACAGCAACTCCTGGAAAGTAAGTGCGGAGGACTGTGGAGACGACACGACTGAGCTCGACGGCACAAAAAACTCGCTTGACTGGATTTGAAGCGGATCTAAACCCTCATTTTATCAGCCGATCCGATGCCGCTCGTTTGATTCCGAGCGCAATCGTTCACAAGCGTGCCAGGATCTCCGCCGTTCGCAACTTTCGCTCCAGGTGCCGCTCAATCGACTGAAGCGTGAAGCGGCGCAGATCCTGCGCTCTGCGCCGGGACCACAATTCGGCTGCGAACGCGGAAACCGGAGCCCGCAACATGCGCAGCGAAAGCTGCCAGGAGTCGGCCGAGAGCGCACTCCCCGAACCATTGGCATGCACCCGGCAAAATAGGCCGTCGTGATTGCTGCTGTAAGAAACTTCTGCTGCCTGCAATGCTTCCCCGCATGCTGTGCAATGCGCTATATCCGGCAGAATGCCCATGAGGCGGGTCATCCACAACTGGAAATAGGTGAGCGGCATCCAGGGCTGCTCGATAGTCGTCTGCTCGAGAACCGAAACAAGAAGCCGGAAGACTGTTTCCTGCGGGTCGTGCTCGGGAAGGGCCTGTTCCAGAAGTTCGGCAAAGAAGCTGAGTACGACAAGCCGTACGTGATCCACCGGCGCGGAGAGCGGCGACCTGACGATCTCCAGCTGATCCAGACGCACAAGTTCCTGGCGGGGGCGTTCGGCGAACCATGCGCGGGTTAGGGTCATCGGCTCCAGCGCGCCGCCGAATCGCTTGCGACTTTTAAGGGCGGCTTTGGCAACGCCTTTGATCCGCCCGTAGTCGCGCGAAAAAAAACTGACGATCAGGTCAGATTCGTGGATAGGCCACGTGCGCAACACCACCGCTTCCGATTCGAGGACGGACATTGGAATCTATCATCGCACCGGCACTTGACCGGATGAAACCGAACTCAATCTGGCTCGATTCATGGACAACTGCCCGCACATCGACGGGATCGAACGAGGAGCAAGTGAAATCTCTGAGGAGCTTACTACGATGGCACAACATGCAACGGATGAGCGAACCCACAACCAGCCAAATCAGGAAGCACAAGTGAAAGGCGGAGAGCACTCACACCAAAACCAGTCCACGAAGGGCAGCTCGACTTCGCACAACCAGCCGAGCCATGAGGCCCAGGTCAAGGGCGGGCAGCATTCACATCAGGGAAGCGAGAATCGAGCAGATGAGTCTGCCAACGAGCGCTCCCACAACCAGCCGAGCCATGAGGCCCAGGTTAAGGGCGGGCAGCATTCCCACGCGGGAGGCGCCCAGCGCTGAAGCCTCGTTTCTGTCGTGGCACAGCAAAGCGCGCACCCGGAGACGAGTGCGCGCTTTGCACAGCTAGTCTGGATTAACGCCCGAAGTGTTCGGCGTTCTTCTGCGTGAAGTGGGCCCATTTCTCCGGCAGGTCATCTTGCGCGAAGATCGCCGAAACAGGGCATGCTGGAACACAGGCGCCGCAATCGATGCATTCTACGGGATCGATAAACAGCTGATCGGCTGTACCGTGATCGGCTTCGTCCTTCTTGGGGTGGATGCAATCGACTGGACAAGCGTCCACACAGGCGGTGTCCTTGGTGCCGATACAGGGTTCTGCGATCACGTATGCCATCGTCAATTTCTCCGAAAGGGAATCTTCTCGACGCTGATAGTAGCACACGACCCTTAAGGCCTGACGAGTCGCCAACATCCGGCGTTTTGCTATGCGGGAGGAAGTGCAGCGTCCCATGAAAAGACGCCACGGAACCCTGCGACGGACGCGGGACCGGAACCTAACCCTCTATGAACGTGCAGCGCGTGCTTCCCGCTCTGCGGCCCACTCCCGGGCAGTCGGAATAGGCGCCAGATTCCTGCCGGCAAACATATCGCTGAAGAGCGCCAGCAGCTCGGTGTGAATCCTGCTATTGGATGCCAGAATCTCCTCGCTGGCAAGGCGATAGTGGTTTCCCGAGAAGTCCGTGACGCGTCCGCCTGCCTCTTCCACAAGCAAAATACCGGCCGCAGTATCCCAGGGATTCAGGTTGAACTCCCAGAAGCCTTCCATGCGTCCCGCTGCGACATAGGCCAGATCGAGAGCAGCCGATCCCGCGCGCCGCACGCCATGAGAACGTAGCGTGAACTCCTGGTAGAAATGGATATTTGGACTGGCATGGCGTTTCCGGCTTGGGAATCCGGTCGCGAGTAACGCTTCAGCCAGTTCAGCGGTCGCAGAGCAGTGAATCGGCTGGCCGTTCAGATACGCGCCCTTTCCCTTCTCCGTTGCAAACAGCTCGTCGCGGAGCGGGTCATAGATGACCCCCGCAACCAGCTTCCCGTCTTTCTCAGGCGTAGTGCCAGACGGACGGCGCTCCAATCCCATCGACACACAAAACTGCGGAAAGCCATGAGCGAAGTTGGTCGTGCCATCCAATGGGTCGACATACCATCGGAACTCGCGCTCCAGCCCCTCCCGGGTACCCTCCTCGCCATAGATCCCATGATCGGGAAACACCTCGCTTAGGCGTCCTCGAATGAGCTTCTCGACGGTCCTGTCCGCAACTGTGACCAGATCGACGTCGCCTTTGTATTCCGTCTTAACGCCCTGGGCAAAGAACTCGGCCAGGCGCGCGCCTGCCTCGCGGGCGATTCCGGCGGCCTTTGGAACCCAGGCGAACTTCGGGTCCACCATCATCGTGCCAGTCACGAACCGGCTCCCTCGGCGATTTTCCGCGGCCCACGCCTGCGTGCCGACTCAGTAATGGTCTGGATCTGATGCTTGTAGATGAAGAGATTCGGTTTCCCTTCCCGGGTCAGGCGCAGCATCCCGTCGTCGTAGTACTCGATCCAGCCGCGAACCGTCTCTCCATCCCAAAGCTTGATGGAAACGGGAACCTGGCGGTCGCTGAGTGAGCGCAGATACATCGCCTCCTGGCCCGTCTCGCCAGGCGGAGGCGTCTTGGACCGACGATGCGCTGAAAGACGCGGGGACATGGTGTTCATTTTAGATGCTTCCGATGCGAAAGAACGACAAACTCTTCGCGTGGTGTGGGAATCACGCTCATTCGCGTGAGATCGAAGAACTCTTGAGTGGCGAATCCGCATAGTATCCGGTGCGGTAACGCACGTTGAAAGCATCCGGCGCAGCTCGCGGAATCGTGACGCTCAGCCGATGGAACACCTTGCCCGGCTCCTGATTGTGCGGATAGTAGCCAATCAGGTACTGAGTACGAAGATCCTCGCTGACACGCGCAAAGGCCTTATCCAGCCCCCCGGCTTCGACATAGAAGCTCTTGCCGCCGGTCTGCTCGGCCAATGTGATCAACGCGTGCTCGCCGCCGGTATCGCGGCCTGCGCTGGCCTCGATGGGCACGTCGATGATGCTGTAGATCATCACTTCATTGCGCAGCGCCTGTTCGAGAGCCTGGGCATAGCTTGTGCCCTTCACGGTGTCGCTGCCGTCCGAGACCAGCACAAGGATCTTCCGTCCATCTTTGTGCCCAAGGCCCTGCGAACCCAGATAGATGGCGTCGTAGAGCGCTGTCCCCCCCGAACCACGAATACGATCGAGACCGCGCGCAATTTCTGCTTCCCTGTTCGTGAACGATGTCAGTTCGGTGACAAATGTGTCGAACTCGAGCAGGCTCATCTGGTCCTGGGTACGCAACAACGCATGAACAAAGCGTTTGGCGGCCTGCTGCTCGATACTTCGATCTTTGAACGTGCTGGCGCTGGTATCGATGGCCAACGTGAGGTTCAGCGGCAGCTCCGACTGGCGCTCGAAAACAGCGATCTGCTGCGGTCGATTGTCCTCGGCGATTGCAAAATCGTCGCGGGTCAGGCCCCCGACAATCGCGCCGTGCGCGTCCGTAACATTCACAAAGACATTCACCAGCTTGACGTCGACGTGGAGCGTGATGTCGCCCTGCCCGACCGCCGAACGTGCCCCCAGAATCAAGGCGAAGGCCCATCCAAGCAGAGAGACATGTCGAACATAACGGCGCCTAGGAGGCATCCGTGGCCTCCGTCTCGAACCCAGGCGGAAAGGGCTCTCCGTCGGCCCATACGACGCCATCGACAAAGGTCTCTTTCTTCCATATCGGCACGGTTCTCTTCAACGTGTCGATGAGCCAGCGGCTCGCCTCATAGGCTTGCGCTCGATGGGCCGAAGCCACAACGATGAGCACACTGGTTTCACCTACCTCCAGACGGCCAAGACGATGAACGAGAACAACCTGGCGAACCGCAAACTTGGCCGTCGCCTCGTGGGCCAACTCGCGCATTTGCTTGTCGGCCATCTCTTCGTACGCTTCGTAATCGAGGTAGAGGGTCTGGCGGCCACGGGAGTGGTTGCGGACGATGCCATCGAACACAACGACGGCGCCATCTTCGGGACGTTTGATTGAATCAACGATCGCCGCAGAATCAATAGGGCTGCGGCACAGCCCAACCGCGGCCTGGCAACCGGGAGCACTGAGAAAAGCCAGATCCGGCCCCTCCGCCCCGCCTGACACCGGAGGCAGCAGCCCCACCTCATCATCCTCACAGAGCGATCGCGAGGCCACAGCATATTCGGCGTTCACGCTGACCGCAATACCTCGCAGCACTACATCAGGGTGCTCGCGCGCAACCTGGGCGAGCAAATCCCCAACCGTTGCACCCTCGGGTATTTTCACCTCGGTCGCATTGGAGCCAAGGGAGTCCTTTAGCACACCAAATGCAAGCACACGGACCCGGATCATAGAAAGAAGCATACCGTCTTCGGGTTAGACGAAACACCCGTACATCCGGAGGCGGCAGCGCATCCGAACCCAAAAATGGAAATGGCCGGCAAATTCTTGCCGGCCACAAACCGAAAAGTCCAGGTTATGCCGCCACGCTCGTGCCGGACTCCGCGATTGAGGCTGGCTGAGGGTGCGCCTTCATCAGGGGCAATGCCACCGCCAGTACGTCCTCGATCTGGCTTGCAAAGTGTATGTCGACTCCCTCGATCATCTCCGGAGTCAGGTCTTCCTCGACGTCCTGGCGATTGTCGGCGGGCAGGATGATGGTTTGCACTCCTGCCCGGCGTGCCGCCAGGAACTTCTCCTTGATCCCGCCCACAGGAAGCACATTGCCGCTCAGCGTGATTTCACCGGTCATTGCGGTCAAGGGTCGCACTGGTGTGTCGGTCAACAACGACGCCAGCACAGTCGCCATGGTGACACCAGCCGACGGACCGTCCTTGGGGATCGCACCGGCCGGGACGTGAATATGCAGGTCGACATCCTTGTTGAAGTCCTCGGCAAGCCCCAGCCTGGACGCGTTCGACCGAACCCACGTGAGCGCAGCCTGCATCGACTCCTGCATCACTTCGCCGATCTGGCCGGTCATGGTGAAGCCGCCCTTGCCCTTCATCTTGTTGGCCTCGATGAACAGAACGTCTCCGCCGGCGGGCGTCCATGCCAGGCCCACTGCCACGCCGGGGCGTTTCACGCGCTCTGCAACCTCGGTGTCGACGCGTACCTGGATTCCCCCCAGAAAGTCTTTCAGGATCTCCTTGGTAACGGTCAGTTTTTCAGTCTTCCCTTCCACCACCCGCCGTGCCTGCTTGCGGCACACGGTTCCAATCACCTGCTCGAGTTTGCGCACGCCCGCTTCCCGCGTGTAATGACGCACCAGATGACGAATCGCCTCATCCGGAATCTCGATCTGCTCATCGGTGATGCCGTTCGCCTTCACCTGGCGCGGAATCAGATAGCGCTTCGCGATGTGCACCTTCTCTTCTTCACTGTAGCCCTGCAGCGGGATGATCTCCATCCGGTCCTGCAGCGGCGCTGGTACCGTATCCAGCATGTTGGCCGTACAAATGAAAAGCACCTTCGACAAGTCGAATGGGACGTCGAGATAGTTGTCCCGAAACGTGTTGTTCTGCTCCGGATCGAGCGTTTCAAGCAAAGCTGCCGCTGGATCGCCGCGAAAATCGCGCCCGAGTTTGTCGATCTCGTCCAGCATGATCACAGGATCGTTGGTCTCCGCACGCCGAATACTCTGTATGATCTGGCCCGGGAGCGCCCCGATATACGTGCGGCGATGACCCCGAATCTCCGCTTCATCGTGCATGCCACCCAGTGAGATCCGCTGGAACTTGCGGCCCAGAGAACGAGCAATCGAGCGCCCAAGCGAAGTCTTGCCCACACCCGGAGGCCCCACAAAGCAAAGTATCGGTCCCTTCATGTCCGGCTTCAGCTCAAGCACGCTCAAATAGTCCAGGATCCGGTCCTTCACTTTCTTCAGCTCGTAATGATCCTCGTCGAGGATCTCGCGCGCCTTGCCGATATCGATCTTCTCGCCCGAACTCTTCGACCACGGCAGCACCGCAAGCCACTCGATGTAGTTGCGCGTCAGGCTGTAGTCGGCAGCCATCGGGGACATCCGGCTGAGGCGGTTCAGTTCCTTCATCGCCTCCTTTTTCACATCCTCCGGCATCCCGGCAGCCTCAATCTTCTGGCGCAACTCATCGATCTCGCGCTGGCCCTCATCCTGCTCTCCGAGTTCCTTCTGGATGGCCTTCAACTGCTCGCGCAGGTAATAGTCCCGCTGCGACTGCTGTACCTGATCCTGGACCTCACTTTGGATCTTCGTGCGCAACTGCTGGACCTCGATCTCCTTGGCAAGGTGCTTGTTCAGCTGCTCCAGACGGGCGGATACGGAGGGTGTCTCCAGAAGCTTTTGCTTATCGTCCGTCGTAAGAAATGGCAGCGACGAGGCGACAAAATCGACAAGCCGGCTCGGGTCTTCGATATTTGCAGCGATGGTGCGGAGTTCGTCCGAAAGCGTCGGCGATTCGGCAACAATCTGCTGGAACTGGCTGATCACGTTGCGAACCAACGCTTCGACACCGGATGTCGAATCCGGTTCGACGTCTTCCAGTTCCTCGATTTCCGCCATCATGAACGGCTCGGTCTGGACATACCCGAGCACCTTGACACGACCGACGCCCTCTGTGAACACAAACCTGCTTTGGTTCGGCATGCGAACAACTTTGTGGACGGTGGCAAGTGTGCCGACTCCGTGCATATCTTCCGGCTTCGGCGTGTCCAGCCGCGGGTCCAACTGGGCCGCAACCACGATGGATCGTTCCTCACCCAGGGACTCGATCAGCTGGATAGAGCTTTCGCGCCCAACTGTAAGCGGCAGAACAGCATGCGGGAAAAGCACTGTGTCGCGGACGGGAAGAACAGGTATCCTGCGCGGCCCGGGGGTCGATGTCACCTTTGGAGAAAGCCCAGCTGGCTGACTTTGCATTGAGTGTCCTCGTATCAACTTTCCTTAATTAGACCACATAAGGAAAGAAAGGATTCAAGAAACTCCCCTCCGACTCGGGCCCCCACCTTCAGCGCAAGGAAACGAGTGA
>Ga0335069_10008202_pt1 | contig 14979 bp, 9 predicted proteins | sample Lox_Sample_11_FD_206714 | JGI IMG/M metagenome (GOLD analysis project Ga0335069, IMG submission 206714) | Soil microbial communities from Loxahatchee National Wildlife Refuge, Florida, United States - Lox_Sample_1.1 | ecosystem: Environmental > Terrestrial > Soil > Wetlands | place: USA: Florida... | reverse complement strand
CCGACTACCCGCGTCGCGGTGGGCGCATGCTTCGCCCCAGTCTCCTGATCGCCACCGCGCGCGCGTTCGGTGCCTCATTGGAGGACGCCGTTGGCACCGCCGCGGCGTTGGAGCTGCTGCACAATGCGTTCTTGGTGCACGACGACATCGAAGACGAGAGCGAGGAACGCCGCGGCCGGCCGACGCTCCACGCCCTCCACGGCGTCGCCGCCGCGATCAATGTCGGGGACGCGCTCACGCTGCTCGGCCTGCGGGCGCTGATCGACAACCGCCAGCGACTGGGTCCGCGGCTGGCGATGCAGGTGATGGAAGAAGCCGAGCGGATGGCGCGTGAGACGGTCGAGGGGCAAGCCATCGAACTCGGCTGGCGCCGCGATAACGCGCTGCACATCTCGGACGCCGACTACCTCGACATGGTGTTGAAGAAGACCTGCTGGTACACGACGATCTTTCCAATCCGCGCCGGCGTCCTGATCGGCACGCGCAGCAATCGCGACCTCGACCGCTTCCTGCGCTTCGGGTTCTTCCTCGGCGCCGCGTTCCAGATTCAGGACGACCTGCTCAACCTGCAGGGCGACCCGCAGCGCTACGGCAAAGAGTTGAGCGGCGACCTCTGGGAGGGCAAGCGGACGTTGATGCTGATCCACCTGCTGCGCTCGACGGCCGAGGATGAGCGTGATCGCTTGTTTCGGTTCCTGTCCATGCCACGCCGGGCGCGGACTCCCGAGGATGTCAACTGGGTGGGGGGACTGATGAAACAATACGGAAGCCTCGAGCATGCACGACAAGTCGCCCACGGACTGGCGGGGGCGGCGCGGCACGAACAGCAGATCCTCTACGCGCAAATGCCAGCGTCGAGGGACTTGTGCTTTGTCGAGGGTATCCTGCGATGGGTGTTGTTGCGCACGTGAAGTAGGGTAGGGGCCACTTCTGACCCGCCTTTCTATGCGCCTACACGATCTCGATCGTCACGAAGGCAACGTCGAGCGTGTCATTTTCCTTGAGATGGATTCGTCCCTCATATTCTCCCTTCTGCAGACCGCGAATCTTGTCGAGGTCCGAAATGGTAACGGTGAGGGCCTCACCATCTAGCGAAACCTCTGCGGAAACCTTGTCAATCTGCGGCTTGGTGCTACCTAGTGATAGGGGCGTCGCGTCCACGTTGACGCGGCTCGTGAACGCAAAGAGCGGCACACTGCGCGCAATCGATCCTGTCGTAGTCGCTGCGACTTTCCCGAATGCAACTGTCGGAAAGTCCCCGGTGAACAGATCCGACCACAGGCTCAGCCCCGACGCAGCGTCACTCCAGAAACCAAACATATCAGACAGTAGTTTGCCTGGGGTATATTCGCGGCGAAGTGCCTCTTCCGCAGCAACATCCCAACGCCCGAGCATTCTATCCGCGATATCCTGATACCTCAGACGAAGCCTCGAACCGTGCGCACGCGCTTTGGCCGACATCGTGACTTCTCCCTTTTCCAAGGTCTGTATCACCGCCTTCTCACAAAACAAAGGCTTTCATTTCGTACAGCAGACTCCGCCGCCGGACACTCCCGCGGCCTCTTCGCACAACAGTGGCAGGACGTACTTGGCCCAACCGTTGAAGCCGGGGTCGACGCCTCCAGCTACAAATTGTATGAACTTAGTGCCGGTCATCTCGGTTGGAGTGGGACTTGGCGCCGCAATTGCCACTACCTGCCCATAGTCCGTTGTGATGACGCCAGGCTGCTTCTTTCCCAAGACGGTGCTGCATTTCGATGTGTTGAGATTGTAGGTCATCACATAGTTTGGCTGTCCTGACGCTGCATCAGTCCCATTTTTCGCCTTGATCGACAGAATATTCTCGAAGGACGCGCCGAACTTAGTCAACCCAGGAGGACAACCGTCATCACCTCCGCAAGGGTTGAAGACATAGTCCTCGAACAAGGGACGTTCGTAGTCGCTCCCACGGGGCGGCTTGTTGGACGCCTCCTTCGGTTCGCAGGGCCCGTGCTCGAAGATGGGCGTTCCCTTCAAGGACAGTTCTGTGACGTAGGTCGCTTTGAAGCTTGCCGAACTGCAGAGGGCCCACGCTTGCGGATCGATGGCCTGTTTGACGTCATTCAGCGACTTCCGCGCACTGATGGAGAACTCTACACCCTCTGCCCCAGAGGGGTCCTGGACGAGGCGGCACGAGTTGAGCGTCGCACAGTCAGTGTTCAACGCTCCATTTATTCTCATGAGCTCGTCTCGCACGCGATTTTCGATAGCAAGTCGCTCGTGAGAGGGGAAGTTCTCAATATGAAATTCGTCGCTGCCAAGAATCTGATCGAGAGGACCGAGGGCCCTTATCGCCGAGCAGAAGCTCGGCGGCCCCAGATCAGTGTGGCCTGTTACCTCATTGGGTGCAGGCTTCAAGCCAGCGAAGAGGAGAATAAAGGCCAGGCGCTTTCGCGCCGCGTGGTTCTCGCCATTGTCCCGCAGCAGAACGCAGACGGCACGATCCAAAGTCATCGGTCGTAGCGAGGCTCCCACGGCGGTGCTGTCACCGCCGTTCGCATAGAACGCGATACTTTGCATGGCTCCGCGTACTTGATCTTCCGAGGGCTGGGTTTTCAGATCGCAAATCGGAGCCTGATCACCGGCGCACGTCAGAACCGCTGAGGGGGTCCGGGCCGCCGTCGGCATGCCGGCGACCCCCTCATCCTCCCCAGGTGTCGGCGACCTTGCGGGACTTGCGGTCCGACACGCATTGGCGAGCAAACCCGAGATCAGAAGAAAGAGAACACCGATGCCCGTTGTCCGAGTCGTCGTCCTCATCACTTGACTCATCCCTCCCGTATGACGTGGCTGCGGAGTGTGGCCGCCGACTTCAAATCGGCCGTCTGAAACCCCTCCTGGAACCAGTCAAACGTTCTGCTCACGCACGTCAGGGCGTCCGTGCGCTGCCCCTGCGTTGCATACTCTTGGCTCAGCCTCACCGCCGCCCGCAGCTCGTACGATCGCGCACCCTGCTTCGCGGCGAGATCGAGTGCGCGGCGGTAGTGCGACTCGGCGCCGGCGTGATCATCTTGTAGCGCCAGCAGGTCGCCCTTGATTCGCAGCAGCTCCGACTCATGGAAGCGCTGCACCATCGTCTCGCACAGCGACAACCCCTCGTCGACAACCGCGAGACCTTCGGCGATCTGCCCGGCGTCGCGATGCGCGGCGGCGAGATAGGTGAGGTAGTAACTGTACGCCGACATCACGCCGATCCCGCGGTAGATCGCCAGGCCCTGTTGAATCGTCGGCACCGCCTCGTCGACTCGCCCGAGCAGCCGTAGCGCCCCGCCGCGGCCGCACGTCGCGGCAGCGAGCCAGAGATACAGATGCTGCTCCATGGCCAGGCCGATCAGACGATCGGACAGTTCGAGCGCCAACTCGGCCTCGCCGCGGTTGTGCGCCAGGGTCGCCCCGTACGCGAGTGCAATACAGATCGAGAACGGGTTGCGAGAACGCTCGGCGATGTCCTGCAGCTCGCGACGAATCGCGTCGGCTTGATCCGGGTAACCCAAGGACCACACCGCCGACATGTCGTAGGCGTGGAAGTACAACCCGCCGTCGAAGCCGTATTGTCGGGTGAACGATTGAAACGCATCCGTGCCGTAGAACTGGCGCGTGGACACCAAGTGTTCGTGGGCCTCGGCGAAGTCGCCGCGGTCGAACGCATACACGCCGAGCGACGCGTGACCTGTCAACCGCGTCACGAGATCTTCCGACTGCGCAGCGAGGCGAAAGCGTGGCAGCAGCTTGGCCGTGGCCTCGCGATCGCCGCGCGTGAGGTAGACGCTCCACACCCCGTACAACACCTTCACCGAAACGTCGTCACCCGAGCGATCGCACTGCTCCCACGCGCGCGCAAAGGTCTGCTCGACCTCCGGGGCGGCGTATCCCTTGGTCATGAATTGTACCGTCCCCAAGCCGGTGAGCAGCTCGATTTCGAGCCGCGCCCGCGCCGGCGATTGCGCGGCGCCCGGCACCAACCCGAGTCCGCGCTCGAACTGTTGGTCAGCGGCAACGTATTCAGCGAGCCGCAGCGCCTGATCGCCGGCCCGTCGCCAATACTCACCGGCGGACAAGTTCTCGCCGCCTTGCTCGAAATGCAGCGCCACAATCTCGGGCCGGTTCTCGTCGATCTCAGGGAATTGTTGCTGCAACACGCCGGCTACCCGCCGATGCAAGCTCTGCCGCAACGGGCGCACCATCGCGTCGTACGCCGCGTCACGCAGCAGCGCGTGACGAAAGCTGTACTGATCGCCGGCGCCGGTCCGTCGCTGCACCAGCAGGCCCGCGGTGCCGAGCTCGGCGATGTCACGCCGAACGAATCCCCGATCCTTCGGCGACACGGCTTGCAACAGCTCGTAACGAAACTCGCGCCCGAGCACCGCGGCGAGCTGCGCCGTATCACGCGCCGCGGGCGATACGCTGTCCAAACGCGCGGTCAACAACGCGAGCAAGCTGCCGGGCAGCTCGACCGACGCCGCCGACGGGCGGCCGGATGGACCGGCCTCCCCCGCCGACGTCATCATCACGCGCGCGACCTCTTCGACGAACAGCGGCACCCCTTCCGCCCGCTCGATCACCTGCGCGATCAATGCCGGCGACAGCTCGCCCTCGACGGCGCAGCTCGCCCGCACCATCGCCTCGACGTCGGCCTGCGCGAGACGTTGCAGGGGGAGAAACGCCACGTCGTCGCCCGACCACGGGGGGATCAGCTCGGGCCGTGTCGTGACCACCACGTACAGGCGCGGGTGCGACGTCGCGCCGTTGCCCCCTCGCAGCGTCTGCAGCAGCTGCGTCACCAGCTCCATAGTCGTGGCGTCGGCCCAGTGCAGATTCTCGATCGCCAGCACGATCGGTTGCGCCTCGGCCATCTTGAGGAGGAGCCCGATCAACGCCTGCAGCGTCAGCTCCTTCTGCCGCTCGGGCGTGAGCTGTAATCGCTCGAACCGGTCGTCGAGCGGTCGCGACAAGAGCGCGGCCAACAGCGGCAGAGTGATTGCGACATCGACCCCCGCTCGTTCGAGCAACGATTCGAGCGATTGCTCCGTGTTCTGCAGCGCGTCAATCACCGGTCGCAGCGGTGCGGTCTGATGCTCGGGCGCGCACACCAATTCGACCCACGCGTCCGGGCCGACTTCCGCTTGCAGCTCGTGCATCAGGCGCGACTTGCCGATGCCCGGCTCGCCGCTGATCAACATCACCGAGCTGTTCCCGGCGACCGCGGCGTTCCAGCCGTCGAATAATCGTTGTCGCTGCACCGCCCGCCCGATCAGCGGCGACTCCGCGACCATCGGTGCGCGCTCGGCGACGGCGCCACGCCGCTCGCCGTCCACGCGGAACGTGGTCTCGTCAATCGCCGTGGTATCGAATTCATGCCGTAGGACACGTTGGGTCTCACGGCTGACCAGCACGGCACCAGGCTCCGCCCGCTGCGCCAACTGGCTCGCCACCTGCGGGGCAAAGCCTGAAACCTGGCAGGCGCCGACGGACCCGCGTCCGACATCACGGAGGATGGAGAGACCCGAGTGGACGCCGATCCGAATGTTGGCGCGAACGCCACTCGATGGAGCTAGGCTGCTCACGCTCCGCGCGATGGCGAGCGCGCAGCGCGCGGCACGACGCGCATCGCCCTCGCGCGCGAGCGGGTAGCCGAACACCAGCAGCGCGCGGTCCGCGAGTGTCGCCGCGAGCATCCCGCCCGCCTGCGTCGCGTGCTCGGACAGCGCAACGTGATGTATGTGCTGGAGCCGATCCACCTCGTCGACCTCGACGCGGATGCTGTCGGCGGCGGCGAGGGTCAACTGACAGCACACCACGGTGAGCTGCCGCCGTTCCGGTTCGACCGTCTGATCGGATCGGTCCTCGTCCCCTGCGCCGCGCAGCAGATCCAGCAACCGTCCGATCGCGACCTCGCGTTTCTCCGGTTGCTTCGCCGTCACCATTTCGAGCACGCGCCCGAGCGGATGCCGCCGCAGCCATTCGGGCATCGCCACCGGCTCGGGGCCGAGTTGCTTGAGAATCACTTCCTGCGTCGAGGCGCCGTGAAACGGGAGATCGCCGGTCACACACTCCAGCAAGGTCAATCCCCACGAGTAGAGATCGGAACGCGCCGAGGGCGCCTCGCCACGCAACTGCTCGGGCGCCGCGTAGGAGAGCGTCCCGACGACCTCTTGCGCGGCGACGATGTCCGCCAGTGATCGGCTGCGCTCGTCCACCAATTCGCCGAGACCGAAATCCAGCACCATCGCGTTGCGGCGTACGCCGGTCTTGGTGAGCATGATGTTGTCCGGCTTGATGTCGCGATGTACGACGCCGTGCGTGTGCGCGCAGCTCAGGGCGTCGAGCACCTGGGCCAGCAAATGCACCGCTTCCGCGACCGCAAGCTTGCCTTCGGTCGCCAACACTTCTTTCAATGTCGCCCCCCGAACGAACTCGAATGCGACGTAAGGCAGTCCGGCGGCGATTTCGCCGAGATCGACGAGCCGCACGATGTTGGGATGCGAGAGTGCGGCACACAGGCGCGCCTCGCGCACAAACTGCTCCATCCGGGCTTGTGAGTCGACTGCATCCGCACCGGGCTGCGGGCGCAACACCTTCAGCGCCACTAGCTGACCGGTCGACCGCTGGCGCGCTTGATACACGCCCCCGAAGCTTCCCTGCCCGAGTTGGTGCAGCACTTCGTAGCGATCCTCAATCACCGCGCCCGGGCACACCGGAACTTCTTGATTCGGCGCCATCGGGCTCACTGCGCCGCGCTTCTGCGGAGCTGACTCATCCCGATTGCCGCTCCAACCCGAAGGCGCGAATCAGGTTGTAGACGTGGGAGCGAGCCAGTTCGAGGCGACGGGCGGTTTCGACGACGTTCCAGCCGGTGTGTTCGAGCGTTTCGCGCAACAGGCGCTCCTGAAAGCGGCGGGTGGCCGCCTGAAAGCTCAACGCGGCGCTCGGTTGGAGTGGTGCGGTCTCCGGAAACAAATGTTCGCGTTCCACCTGCGCGGCGCCGCCACCGGCGGCGCGGATCACTGCCGCTTCGATGCTGTTGGCGAGTTGGCGGATCTGGCCTGGCCACTCGGTCGATTCGGCGGCGCGCAGCGCATTGCGCGACAGCACGATGCGCGGCAACCCGTGGCGCTGGCACGCAGAAGCGCAAAAATACGCAGCCAGCTCCGGAATATCCTCGTGCCGTTCGGCCAGCGTGGGCACGCGTACCGGCAACACTTGCAATCGATAGTACAGATCTTCGCGAAATCGCTTCTCGGTCACCTCGACGCCTAGGTCTCGATTGGTCGCGGCGATCAAGCGAATGTCCGCCTGCAGCGGCTGCGACGCGCCGAGCGGATAGTATTGGCGCGATTGCAGCAGTTGCAGCAACTTGCCTTGCGCCGTCAGCGACAGATCGCCGATCTCGTCGAGGAACAGCGTGCCGCGTTCGGCGGCGGCCACCTTGCCTTCGATCCGACGTGTCGCTGTGGAATGGGCGCCGGGTAACGCGCCGAACAATTCGCTCTCGATCAGCGTTTCGGGCAACGCCGCGCAGTTGACCTCGACGAAGCGATGGCCGGCGCGCGGCCCGTTGTCATGAATGACCCGCGCCAATTGGCTCTTGCCGGTGCCCGACTCGCCGGTGAGCAGCACGCTCACATCGAGCGGCGCAACTAACGCGATCTGGTGCAATGTCGCCGCCAATGCGGCACTGCGGCCGACCACCCCATCCAGTCGCAGCGACGCGCGCATCGGCTGCGTCGGGTCTGACTCGTCTCGCGTCCGTTGTTGCACCAGCAAGCGATCCACCAGCGGCGCGAGATGCCGCGCGAAGATTTCTGCCCGGGTGCGGTCGTCCTCGCTGAACATGCCGCCCGCGGTTCGCCCCTGCAGATAGAGCACCCCGCGCGGCGGATCTTCGCCGATCGGCGCGCACAGCACGGCCTCGATCTTGCCGATCCGCACGCTGTCGCGCTCGCTGAAGCGCGGATCGAGCAGCGCCGACGGCGTCACGATCGTCTGCCCGGTCGCCAGCGCTTCGGCGATGATGCCGCGCGAGATGGCGGCTCGAACACCGTTGATCTCATCTGCCGACAGATCGTGCGCCATCCACCAGCGCGGTCCGTTCGAACGTCCCTCTTGCTCGTCCGGTTGTAGCTCCAAGTATCCTTGGCGCGCTTCCGCAATCTCCACGATCAGCGCCAATGCTTCGCGCAGCAATCGCTCCAACTCCGTCTGCTGACCAAGACCGAGCAAACGAAGGTAAAGCTCTCTCTCGCGTCGGAGTTTGGTGACTTCCGGCGTTTCGGCTTCGTTGGCCATCGCATCGGCCTTCTAGACCACTCGGGTCTACAGGACAACCGACTCAACCATAGTTTCACGCGCCTCCTGCACCAGATCTGCGGGTGGATCATCCGTCCGGTCGAGTGGACAGTGGTGGGCCTCGATCTGCCCCTGGCCAACTACAAACCAGTGTGACGGCGTTGGCGCGTGCATTGCTGCCAATTGGTCGCATGCAAGGGACATCGATACCCCGACAACGCAACGGAGAGCGGTCCGAACTGCCGCTGATCGGTTTCGTGCTCGGGACGCTGATTTCGGCTCTCTCCTGGGCCGCAATGGCCGGCTTCGCCTGGCTCGCACTGCTGCACCACTAGTTGGCTGGTGTGGTCTTCGGAACGAAGACCTGATCTACCGCCAGGCGCGCTCGGAAGATCGCGCATCACCTGCACTTCCGGTGGAACGCGACCTCCGGGCGCGTCGGGGCGACAGACCCACAGTTGCCGTTGCTCCTCCGAACGTAGTACGGAGATACGTCCTTCGGAGGTCCCATGAACGACCTGCTCAAAATGACGTTGATCGAACTCGCCGAGACGCTGCGTGCGCGCAAGGCGTCGCCGGTCGACTTGATGCGTGCCACGTTCGAACGCATCGACGAGACGCATCAAGACCTCAACGCGGTGATCGCGATGCGCGACCGTGAGGCGCTGCTGCGCGACGCGAAGACCGCCGAGGCTCGCATCGTGCGCGGCGAAGCCCGGCCGCTCGAAGGCATTCCGCTCGGCGTCAAAGATCTCGAAAACGCCGAAGGCTTGGTCACCTCACAAGGGTCGCTTCCGTTCAAAGACAATCTGGCGAAGCACGATTCTACACAAGTTGCGCGTTTGAAGGCTGCGGGCGCCATCGTGGTCGGCAAGACCAACGCGCCCGAATTCGGCTACACCGCGATTACCAAGAATCTTGTCTATGGTGTGACGCGCTCGCCGTGGAACCTGGAACACACCCCGGGCGGGTCGAGCGGCGGCTCAGCCGCGGCGATGGCGGCGAACGTGTTGCCGTTGGTCACCTCGAGCGACGGCGGCGGCTCGATCCGGATTCCCGCCAGCTTCACCGGCTGCTTCGGATTGAAGACGTCGTACGGGCGCGTTCCGATGGGCCCGTTCGACGAGTGGCGTTACCAAGACACGTCGGTATACGGCCCGACGACCAAGACGGTCGAGGACGCGGCGCTGTTCATGGACCAAGTCGTCGGCGCCTCGCCGTGCGATCCCAACAGTCTGCCGCATCCCGGGATTTCGTATCTCGAAGCGGTGCGCCAACCGCCGTCGAAGAAACTCCGCATCGCATACTCCCCGGATCTCACCTACGCGGTCGTGCAGTCGGACGTGGCCGCAGCGGTCGAGGACAACGTCAAGGTGTTTGAACGTCTCGGTCACGGCGTGCACCAGATCAGCAGCGGTCCGCCGCAACTCGGACGCGAGTGGGGCGTGCTCGGGACGTTCGAGCTGGCGTCGCAGCTCCATCACCTGCTGCCGGAGCATGAGAACGAGTTCGGTCGCGTGTTCCTGCAAGGCGTCAAGATGGGATGGCAAATGACGCCGGAAGCGTGGGGCAAGTCCGCCCAACTCCGCCAGCGCCTGAACGAATGGTGTGCCGAGATTTTCGATCAATTCGACCTCTTGATCACGCCCACCGTGCCCTACGATCCACCGCCGGCGCGCGGGCCGTTCCCGGAAGAGACCGAGGGTCGCCAACAGATTCTCGCCGGCGTGGCCTCGTTCACGATCCCGTTCAACTTGTCGTGGCATCCGGCGGCGACGGTGCGCGTCGGTTTGTCGCGCAAACGGTTGCCGATGGGCATGCAGATCGTCGGCCCACGCCATCGCGACGACCTCGTGCTGCAAGCGGCACGCGCCTTCGAGCGCGAACGCCCGTGGCATCCGACTTGGCCGACGAAGTGGTGAGCGAGACGAGTGCGGCTCTGAGACCAGTGCCTCCGAACAGGATTGGTCGGATCCTCCGCATGTACTCGACGACCGAGTCCGACACCACGCTGCGCCAGCTCAGCAAGTACAACAACACCAACCCGATTCACCGCATTGCGCTGAACCGGTTCTTCGATCGGATCGTCGAAGCCTTGCGCGCGATCGCCCCGCAGTCGGTATTGGATTTCGGCTGCGGCGAGGGACTCTTCTTGCAGGAACTCGAGCAGCGCGGGCTCCGGTTCCCTCACTACACCGGTCTCGACTTGCGCGAGGACGCGCTGGCGATGGCGCGATCACTTCATCCCGAACGCCAGTTCCTGCAGGGTGACGTGATGCAATGGTCTGCACCCGATGCGGCTTTCGATCTGGTCATTGCATCCCAGGTGCTCGAACATCTGCCCGAGGCCGGCCGGGTGCTCGATCGACTCGTGCAGTTGAGCACGCGGCATCTACTCCTCACTGTGCCGTGGGAGCCGTGGTTTCGAACGATGAATCTCCTGCGGGGCCGCGATCTCCGCCGTTTCGGGAATCACCCAGAGCACGTCAATCTGTGGGCCGTTCGACGGTTTCGCGCCTTCGTCTCGCAGCACGCGACGGTCTTACGAGTGATGACCGCGTTTCCCTTCATCATCGTGATCGCCGCGCCGTCCGTGAACTCGCCGGCCGAATCGGCCGGCCGCTCGCGTTGATTCGTGCCGAGATCGGAATGCGTCGACGCACCGACGCCGACCACGAATCGGCTCGTTTCGTGACGCGCACGGCGCTCGGGGCGATTTTGCTTGCCGCGGCGGCTCTGCGCCTGTCGCATCTCGGACGCGACAGCGCATGGGTCGACGAAGTTCTTTCGATCAGCTTTTCCAACGGCAGCCTGATCGAGATCGCCAGAAAGCTGAAGGCGCAACAGTTGCCGCTGTACTTCTGGGTGAACTCGTTTTTCCAGGCGTACAGCGTAGCCGAGGGCTGGTTGCGCCTGCCATCGGCCTTGTACGGCATCGCGTTGGTGCCGGTGGTCTTTCTGATCGGCGCGGAGATCGGCCGATCGCGTACCGGATTGACGGCCGCAGCGTTGGCCGCGGTCTCGCACTACCTCATCAGCCACTCGCAGGAGATTCGCCAGTACGCGCTCATGGTGTTGCTCTCTCTGGTTGGGACCTGGGCTGTGACTCGATTTCGTCGAGACCCGGGCCGAATCACGTGGACGGTCCTCGGCATCGCGTCCCTCCTGAATCTGTACACCAGCCCGTTTGCCGCGTTCATCGTTGCCATCCACTGGGCCGCGGTCGCCGCTCTGGCGTGGCGTGAGCGGCGGCGCCAGCTCCTGGGCTACGCGCTGCTGGTGGCGGTGTTGTATGTGCCGGCGGTCGCGCACATGTGGCCGATGCTCAGCGGCTCGGCGTCCATCGTCCACTACAGCGATGACGACTATCGCCACTTCCTGCCGTTGGTGACGACCTCGTTGGTGAACTTCGCAGGCTGGATTCCCACGCTCGCGGTTCTGCTCGCCGCCGGCAGCGTGGCGGGCGCCGCGGTCTTGTGGCGGCGCTGCCGCGTGTTCGTGCTGATCGCATTGGCGTCGTTCGTGGTGCCGGTCGCATCGCTGTACATCAAGACGCCGGGACACTTCTTCGATCCGCGCTACCTGATCTACGCGCTGCCACATCTGTTGCTGCTGACCGCGACGGCGATCGTGCGGTTGTGGGATCGGGCGACGAAGCGATTCGCTTGGCCGACGCTTGACACCATCGGACCCGCCGCCGTAGGGGTCGCCGTCGTGTATACCGTGACCCTGATGACACCGCATTACGAGTTGCTCGGCCGAACGCCGGATTGGCGGGGAGCTGCGCGAGCAATACTCGCCGGACTGCACGACGGTGATTGCATCGCCGTGAAGCCGTTCTTCGACACCAACACGGTGCTGTACCAATTGGATCAACTCGCGGGCGCGGGCCGCCGTGTGCAAGTGACTCCCGAATCCGAGAATTCATGGTACCGCCAGTATCATCGCAACCGGCGCGTGGCGGAGCATCCGGAAGACTTTCGTGGCCCGACCATCACCATGACCGCGATCACCGATCTCGCCCAACTCGACGATCTGCCGTCGGTCGCCGGCACCATCTGGCTCATCACCGACGAGTTGCCCGCGTCGCACCGCGACGAGTTCGCGCCCGTTATGACGCTCGGCCCGGTCGACGCGGCCGGTATGAGCGTGTCGGATATCCCGAGCCCCATTCTTTATCGGCGCGTGCGGCATTCAGCCGATCGCGCCGCAAGGTCACACTAGTCAGACCGGGAAGGAAGGAACATCACATGCAAGAGGTCTACATCATCGAAGCGGTGCGCAGCGCGATTGGCAAACGCAAGGGCGGATTTGCAGGCATGCATCCGGCGGATCTGCTCGGCGCGGTGCAGCGGGCGGCGGTTGAGCGCGCCAAGATCAATCCGAAGGAAGTCGGCCAACTGGTCGGCGGTTGTGTCTCGCAAGTCGGCGAGCAGTCGTTCAACATTGCCCGCGTCGCGTGGCTGTCACAGGGCTTTCCGATGGAGGTCGCCGCGACGACGGTCGACAGTCAGTGCGGGTCGAGCCAACAAGCGACCACGCTGGCGGCCGGCATGATCGGCGCCGGCATCGAAGACGTCGTCCTGGCGTGCGGCCTCGAAATGATGACGCGCGTACCTTTGGGGTCGAACATGCGCGGCGGGTCACCGCTGCCGCCGAGCTATGCGTCGCACTACGCGTTCGCGTCGCAGTTCCAAGGCGCCGAGATGATCGCCAAGGAGTACGGCGTTACTCGCGACGACACCGACCGCTTTGGGTTGCGGAGCCAGACGCTGGCGAATCAGGCGTGGAGCGAAGGCCGCTTCGATCGCGAGATCGTTCCCATCGCGGCGCCGGTGCTCGACGAAGCCGGCAACCCGACCGGCGAGAAACGTCTCATCGAACGCGACGAAGGCTTGCGGCAAACATCGCTCGAAAAACTGGCGGCGTTGAATCCGGTTGAGCCCGGCGGCGTGCACACCGCCGGCACCTCGTCGCAAGTCTCCGACGGCGCCGCGGCCGTGCTGCTGGCGTCGCCGCAACGCGCCAAGGAACTGGGTCTCACGCCGCGCGCACGGATCGTTACGACGACGCTCGTCGGCGTCGATCCGGTCACGATGCTCAAGGGTCCGATTCCGGCGACGCGCAAGGTGCTGAAGCAGACCGGTTTGTCCATGCACGACATCGACACCTTCGAGGTCAACGAAGCGTTCGCGTCGGTCGTGCTGGCCTGGATGAAGGAAGTTGATCCCAATCCCGAGCGCGTGAATCCGAACGGCGGCGCCATCGCCCTGGGTCATCCGACCGGCAGCACCGGCGCGCGGCTGATCACGACGGCGCTGCACGAGTTGGAGCGCACCAATCGGCGCTACGGCTTGATCGCGATGTGCTGCGGCGGTGGGTTGGGAACCGGCACGATCATCGAGCGGTCGTAATCCGAACGATGGGCGGGCGGCCACGGGGGCCGCCCTACCGTTTCTTCGTCCACGCCGGCGGGCGCTTCTGCGCGAACGCTGTGAAACCTTCGCGCACTTCCTCGGAATCGAGCGACTCGGCGAACATCGGGAAGTCGATCGGTGGCAGTTGCCGATTGAGATCGCGCTTGATGGCGGTGCGGGCCTGCGGGCCGGTTTGGCGCACCCAGTCGATCGTTTCATCGACGGCGGATGCGAGCTGTGCGTGCGGCACCACGCGCGAGATCAAACCCATCGCCAGCGCCTCATGGGCGGAGAAATACTGCGCGGTGAAGAGCAGGTACTTCGCCCGCGCCATGCCGACGCGGCTGGCGAGGCGAGCCCCGAGGTAGCAATCGGCAACGCCGCGCAGCAGTTCGGGCACGCGAAAGCGGGCACGATCGGAAACAATCGTGAGGTCGCTCATGATCGCCATGTTCAGCCCGCCGCCCTGACACATGCCGTTGATCGCCAGCAACACGATTTTGGGACAGCGCTCGAACTGGACGAACGGCAGCAGGTCGAAGCGATCGGTCTCGCGATCGATGGTGTCGCCGCCTTCGTGCTGGCCGGCCATCTCGCCGCCGACGCAGAAGTACTCGCCGGTTGCGGTCACCACGAGCAGATCGACGGCGGCGTCCTTTTCCGCCAGCACCGCCGCGCGCTTGAGGCCGTGATACATCTCGATCGTCAGCGCGTTGCGGCGCTCGGGCCGATCGATGACGACCCGCAAGACGCCGTCACCTTTGGCCGCCTGCAAGTAGCGAGAGCCGAGGTCTACCGTTTGAGTCGTCATGGATCACCCGTTGGTCGTGGTGGATGGGCATCGCTGTAGCAGAACCGGCGCGCGCAAGTCGACGCGGCCGGCCGACGGATACTTTCCGTCTTTGAAGCCGAGTATCTGATTTGAAAGCGTGCCTGCGCTCAGTTCGATTCCGCCGCGTCACCCGAAGCGGGTATCCCCTCCCGACTGTAGTAGAAACGAGAAAGATACCTTACGACCCGCATCCTGCTTGAGCTAGCTACGCGTGACTGCGATACCGCCATCACGTGGGCAATGTGCAATGGTCGTCACTGAGGATGATCTCGCGCTCTTCAACGACTCGCTGGAGTACTGTCGGTCGTCGCCCGAGTTTCTCACGAGGTTTTACGAACACTTCATCGCCACATCGTCGGAAGTAGCCTCGCCATTTGCGGCAACGGACTTCGCCCACCAGCGACG
>Ga0335069_10008201_pt1 | contig 14981 bp, 13 predicted proteins | sample Lox_Sample_11_FD_206714 | JGI IMG/M metagenome (GOLD analysis project Ga0335069, IMG submission 206714) | Soil microbial communities from Loxahatchee National Wildlife Refuge, Florida, United States - Lox_Sample_1.1 | ecosystem: Environmental > Terrestrial > Soil > Wetlands | place: USA... | reverse complement strand
GCGCCGAACTGCGCGGCGCCGGCGCGGACGAGCGCTACCGTCGCGCGGCGATGGCCGGCGTGCCGGTGCCGCTCGTCGACGTTCGCATCCGCCTCGACGACGATCGCGATGCGCCGCGCGATGGCACGACGATGGGCGAGATCCAATGCCGCGGTCCCTTCATCACCGGGTCGTATCACGAGGTTCCGCCAAGCCCGGCCAGCTTCACCGAGGACGGCTGGATGCGCACCGGCGACGTCGCGACGATGGACGAACTCGGATTCGTCCGGATCACCGACCGGATCAAGGACCTGGTGAAGTCCGGCGGCGAATGGATCAGCTCGGTGGATCTCGAAAACGCGCTGATGGCCCACCCGGCCATCGCCGAGGCCGCCGTGATCGCGATTCCGGACGAGAAATGGAGCGAACGGCCGCTGGCCTGCGTCGTCTACAAGCCGGGCCAGGCGGCGACGCCGGAGGCGCTGCGCGAGCACCTGCTGGCGCGCGGATTCACCAAGTGGCAGGTCCCGGATCGCTTCGAAGTGATTGATGCGGTGCCGAAGACGTCGACCGGCAAGTTCTTCAAGCGCAAGTTGCGGGAACGCTTTGCGAGCTGACTACCGGTCCGCCCCGAGCGCCGCGCGCGCGATCGCCCGCCGCAACGCCTGCCACGCCACGTCCGGCAGGTCATGGCCCATCCCGGCGATGAACTCGGCGCTTGCCGCGGGTAGGGTGCGCGCGAGTTGCCGGCCGTGCTCGACCGGGACCAGGGGATCGGCTTCGCCGTGGACGATATGCACCGGGAGCGTCAATCGGGCAAGTCGCGGCGTGCGGTCCGGCGCTGCGGTCACGGCCAGCAGCTGTCGCAGCATGCCTTTCGGTCGGACGCTGCGCTCGTAGGCGCGCCGCACGCGCGCTTCCAGCACCTCGGGGGGCGTCGGATAGGCCGGGCTTCCGATCGTTCGCATCAGCCGAACGCCGTGCTTCACGAGCGACTCCAGGTCGCGCCCGCGCGGGCGGCTGAGGATCGCCAGCGCGGCGTCCGGCCGTGCCGGCGGCAAGTGGCGCGCGCCGGAGGTGGTCATTGCGAGCGCCAGGCTGGCGACCCGCTCCGGGCGGTCCAGCGCCATCAGCTGGCCGATCATCCCGCCCATCGAGACGCCGCAGACGTGCGCGCGTGCGATCCGAAGCGCATCGAGCAGCGCCACGGCATCGTCGCTCATCGCCTCGAGCGGATACGGCGCCCGGACGGGAAGGCCGAACATTCGCCGCGTCATCTCCCAGCCGATCGGCGGCACCCGAAGCTCGTCGAAGGCCTGCGACAGGCCGCAGTCGCGATTGTCGAAACGCACCACGCGCATCCCGTCGCCGACGAGCGCCGCGACGAACGCATCGGGCCAGGCGACGAGTTGCATGCCCAGGCCCATGATCAGCAGCACGACAGGCGCGTCGCGCGCGCCGATGTCCTCGACTTCGAGCGTGACCCGCGGAGTGGAAACCTGCATGGGCTAGATCGAAACCTGGCGTCCGATCTCGACGACCCGCTCCGAAGGCAGGCTGAAGAAGTCGGTCACGTGCGAGGCGTTGCGCTGCATCGCCTCGAACAGCGCTTCCTGCCACCAGGGCAGGCCGGCGCGGTCCTTGCGGGCCGTCACGGTCTCGTGGCCGACGTAGTACGTCACATCGTCGGGATCGAGCGGGCAGCCGGCGCCGCGGACCTGGCCGATCAGCCGCGGGATGTCCGGCCGCTGCATGAAGCCGTAGTGCGCGGTCGCGCGCCAGAACCCGTCGCCGATTTCCTGGACCTCGACCCGCCGCTGCGGCGGAACGCGCGGAACCTGCTCGACGAGGATCGTGAGCGCGATGACGTGCCGATGCAGCGCGCGGTTCTGCTTGACGTGCCAATAGACGACGGGTGGCGTGTCCTTCAGCGCGCGCGTCAGGAAGACCGCCGTCCCCGGCACGCGGGCGATGCCTTGCTGAGCGATCTGCTTCAGGAAGTCGTCGAGCGGCAGCGGATTGGCCGTCATCGCGGCCGCCAGCAGGGCGGTTCCACGGTGCCAGACGTACATCAGCAGGTAGACCGCGCCGGCAAGCAGCAGCGGAACATAGCCGCCGTCGAGCACCTTCGTCATGTTCGACGCGAAGAACGCGGCGTCGACGACCAGGAACGCGGCGGCGACCGCGCCAGCCGCGGCGAGGCTCCACTGCCAGATCTCGCGCATCGCGATATACAGCAGGCCGGAGGTCATCAGCATCGTCGCGGACACCGCGATCCCGTAGGCCGCCGCAAGATGGTCGGACTTCTTGAAGCCGACCGTCAGGCCCAGCGTCACGAGCATGAGGATCCAGTTCACCGCACCGACGTAGATCTGGCCGAAGCCTTCCTTGGACGTCTGCGTGATCTTCAGCCGTGGCATCCAGCCGAGCTGAATCGCCTGGCGCGTCATCGAGAAGGCGCCGGTGATGATCGACTGGCTCGCGATCACCGTCGCCAGCGTCGAGAGCACGATCAGCGGCAGCAGCAGCGCCGGCGGACAGAGGCGGTAGAAGATATTGCCCTCGATCGGCGCGCCATCCATCACGATCGCGGCCTGCCCGGCGTAGTTCAGGATCAGGCTGGGAAAGACGATGAACGACCAGGCGATCTTGATCGGGCGTGCGCCGAATTGCCCCATGTCGGCGTAGAGCGCTTCGGCGCCGGTGACGCACAGGAAGACGCCGCCCAGCACGACGAACGCCGCCGAACCGCCCCGGAAAAGGAAACCCGCCGCGACGAGCGGATTGAGTGCGACGACGACCGACGGATGCCTGAGCAGCCCCCAGAGGCCGAGCGCGGCCATCGCCAGGAACCACAGCACCATCACCGGCCCGAACAGCCGGCCGATGCGCGCCGTGCCCTGCGGCTGTACGAGGAACAGCGCCAGCAGCACGACGACCGCCAGCGGCAGCACGTAGTCCTTGATCGCGGGTATTGCGAGATCCAGCCCCTCCAGCGCCGACAGCACGGAGATCGCCGGCGTGATCGCGCCGTCGCCGTAGATCAGCGCCGCGCCGAAAAGCCCAACGGCGACGATCGCCGGCCGATGCTGGCGCTTGACGCCCAGCAGCGCCATCAGCGCCAGGATGCCGCCCTCGCCGTCGTTGTCGACGCGCATCGCGAAGCCGACGTACTTGATCGTCGTGATGATGATCAGCGTCCAGACGATCAGCGACAGCGCGCCCAGCACCGCACCGCGATCGGGCGTACCGAGCAGGTCCAGCACGGTCTTCAACGTGTACAGCGGGCTCGTCCCGATGTCGCCGAAGACGACGCCGAGCGCGGCGAGGCTGGCCATGGCCAGCGGGGGCTTGGTCGTTGCGGCGGGCGAGGCTTGGGCGGTCATCGTCGGGTTGGCTCGGGTGAAGCGCGCGACCTTACCTCATGCGGCCGTCGCCTGCCGTGACCCCGAGGTGAATTTCGCCCGGCTTACGCCGCGCCGAGGGCGCCGATCCCGCATGTGGGGAAGGCCAACCGCCGCGCTAGACCGCGGTCGCCGCCGCTTTCAATGCCGCGATCGTTCCCGCCCAGTCCTTGCTGCCGAACACGGCCGAGCCCGCGACGAACGTATCCGCGCCGGCCGCCGAGATGGCCGCGATGTTGTCCGGCTTCACGCCGCCATCGACTTCCAGTCGCACGACGCGGCCGGTGGCCCGCGCGTAATCGTCGATACGCCGCCGCACGTCCCGCAGCTTGGGCAGCGTGGCATCGATGAAGCTCTGTCCGCCGAAGCCGGGATTCACTGACATCAGCAGCACGAGGTCCAGCTTGTCCATGACGTGGTCGAGCCACGCCAGCGGGGTTGCCGGATTCAGGACGAGCCCGGCCTTGCAGCCATGGTCGCGAATCATCGCCAGTGTCCGGTCGACATGCCGGCTCGCTTCCGGGTGGAAGCTGATGAGCCCGGCGCCCGCCTTCGCGAACGGCGCCACGAGCGAGTCGACCGGCTCGACCATCAGGTGCACGTCGAGCATCGCCTGCCCCGCAAAGGGCTTGAGCGCCTCGCAGACCATCGGGCCGAACGTCAGGTTCGGGACGTAATGGTTGTCCATCACGTCGAAATGCACCCAATCGGCACCCGCCGCGACGACCCGTGCGACATCGTCACCCAGCCGGGCGAAGTTGGCCGACAGGATGCTGGGAGCGATGACCGTGGGCTGGCGCATGACGGGTTTCCTCGGAGGTGGGTGGTGCGCCGCGCGCGCCGCCAGGGCGCGCGCGGCGGACGGTTACTTCTTCGTGACGTGGCGGACCATCTCGAGCAGGTTCTTCGAGTAGCCCCATTCGTTGTCGTACCAGGAGACGACCTTGACGAACGTCTTGTCGAGCGCGATCCCGGCCTCGGCGTCGAACACCGACGGAATCGGATCGCCCCGGAAGTCGGTCGACACGACCTTGTCCTCGGTGTAGCCGAGCACGCCCTTCAACGCGCCCTGGCTGGCCGCCTTCATCGCGGCGCAGATGTCGGGATACGAGGTTTCCTTCAGCAGCTCGACGGTCAGGTCGACGACCGAGACGTCGGACGTCGGGACGCGGAACGCCATGCCGGTGAGCTTGCCGTTCAGCTCCGGGATCACGACGCCGACGGCCTTGGCCGCGCCGGTGGACGACGGGATGATGTTCTCCAGGATCCCGCGGCCGCCGCGCCAATCCTTGTTGCTCGGGCCGTCGACGGTCTTCTGCGTGGCTGTCGTCGCGTGCACCGTCGTCATCAGGCCGCGCTTGATCCCGAAGTTGTCGTTCAGCACCTTCGCGACCGGCGCGAGGCAGTTGGTCGTGCAGCTCGCCGCCGAGACGATCGCGTCGCCCTTGTAGGTGCCGTGGTTGACGCCGTAGACGAACATCGGCGTGCTGTCCTTGCTCGGCGCCGACATGACGACCTTCGGCGCGCCGGCCGCGATGTGCTTCTGCGCCGCTTCCTTCGTCAGGAACAGTCCGGTCGACTCGACGACGACGTCGGCACCGACGTCGCCCCACTTCAGCTCCGCCGGGTCCTTGACCGCGGTCAGGCGAATCTTCTTGCCGTTGACGACCAGCGTGTTGCCGTCGACCGCGATCTCGCCCTTGAATCGCCCGTGGACCGAGTCGTACCGCAGCATGTACGCCAGGTAGTCCGGCTCGAGCAGGTCGTTGATGCCGACGATCTCGAAATCCGGGAAATACTGCAGGGTGGCGCGCAACACCATGCGCCCGATGCGGCCGAAGCCATTGATACCAATCTTCGTGGTCATCTCGACGGTCCTGGAGGATGAAATCGAAAGTGGATGGCCGCGCGTCGGGCGGAATCTTCGAACCCCTTAGGGTACGAGGCCGATTTCTCGAAGACCGTCATCGCGGCGCGCCGCAGCAATTTTGCACCACCTCGGCGAGTCGTTGCGCCGTCAGCCCAAAATGCTCGAACACCGCGGCCGCCGGCGCCGATTCGCCGTAGGTATCCACCCCCAGGGCCGCCTTGACGCCATACTGGCCCCACCACTTCGTGACGCCGGCCTCGACGCCGATTCGCGGCAGCCCGGCGCCGAGCACGGATTCGCGATAGGCCGCGTCCTGCCGGTCGAACGCCGTCGATGACGGGATCGAGACGACGCGGACGGGGATGCCTTTGGCGTCCAGCAGCGCCTGCGCGGCCATCGCCATCGACACTTCGGAGCCGGTCGCGAGGATCGACGCGACGGCGCGCTCGCGGTCGCTCAGCACGTAGCCGCCGCGCGCGATGGCCTGCACCTGCTCCGCGCTGCGCTTCTGCGGCGGCAGGTTCTGCCGCGACAGCAGCAGCGCCGACGGACGCTGCGCGGCGCCCAGCGCCTCCAGCCACGCGACGGCCGTCTCGGCGCTGTCGCACGGCCGCCAGACTTCGAGGTTCGGGATCAGCCGCAGGCTGGCCGCGTGCTCGACGCTCTGGTGCGTCGGGCCGTCCTCGCCGAGGCCGATGGAATCGTGCGTGAAGACGTGCACGACGCGCTGCTTCATCAGCGCCGCCATCCGGATGGCATTGCGGCTGTAGTCGCTGAACGTCAGGAACGTGCCGCCGTAGGGCATATGGCCGCCGTGCAGCGCCAGGCCGTTCATGATCGCGGCCATGCCGAATTCACGCACGCCGTAGTTGATGTGGCGACCGCCCTTGGCACCGCCGCGTACCGGCGCACCGCCGGGAAAATCGGTCAGGTTCGAGCCGGTGAGGTCGGCGCTGCCGCCGAGCATCTCCGGCGTCCGCGGCGCGAGCAGCGACAGGACCTTCTGCGAAGCCTTGCGCGTCGCGACGGTCTCGTTGCTTTGCCCGAATTCCGCCAGCGTCGCCGCCTTCGTCGCCTCGAAATCGCGCGGCAGTTCGCCCTGCATCCGGCGCGCGAACTCGGCGGCGAGGTCCGGATGCGCCGCGCGGTACGCCGCGAAGCGCTGCGCCCATTCGTTCTCGAGCGCCGCGCCGGCCTTCGTCGCATCCCACTGCGCGCGAATGGCCGCGGGTATCACGAACGGCGGGTCGGTCCAGCCGAGCGCCTCGCGCGTCGCGCGGATCTCGTCGGCGCCGAGCGCCTCGCCGTGCGCCTTCGCGGTGCCGGCGCGGCCGGGCGAGCCCTTGCCGATCGTCGTGCGGCAGATGATCAGCGACGGCCGCTCGTCGCTCGTCTTCGCGCCGGCAATCGCGGCGCTCACCGCGGCGACGTCATGCCCGTCGATCGGTCCGATCACGTTCCAGCCGTAGCCGCGGAAGCGCAACGCGGTGTCGTCGGCAAACCAGCCGCTGACGGGGCCGTCGATCGAGATCCCGTTGTCGTCGTAAAGGCAGATCAGCTTGTTGAGCTTCCAGACGCCGGCCAGCGAGCAGGCTTCGTGGCTGATGCCCTCCATCAGGCAGCCGTCGCCGAGGAAGACGTAGGTGTTGTGGCCGACGATCGTGTGGCCCGGCCGGTTGAACTCGTCGGCGAGCAGCTTCTCCGCGAGCGCGAAGCCCACGGCATTGGCGAGACCCTGGCCGAGGGGGCCGGTCGTCGTCTCCACGCCCGGGGTGATGCCGACCTCCGGGTGTCCCGGCGTCTTGCTGTGCATCTGCCGAAAGCGCTTCAGCTCCTCGATCGGCAGCGCGTAGCCGCTCAGGTTCAGCAGCGCGTACAGCAGCATCGAGGCGTGGCCATTGGACAGCACGAATCGGTCGCGGTCGAACCAGGCCGGGTTCGCCGGGTTGTGGCGCAGGTGGCCGTGCCACAGGGCAACGGCCATCTCGGCCATGCCCATCGGCGCGCCCGGATGGCCGGAATTGGCCTGCTGGACCGCGTCCATGGCCAGAGCGCGGATCGCGTCGGCCATCGGTTCGTGCTTGCCGTTGTCGGGGCGCAGCACGCGCTCGGTGGAGGAGGAACTCATCGGGTCTCTCGTTGTCGTGGAATGGGGATCGTCGTCGGCCGACGCCTTGCCGGCCGCCGCGGCGGCCGGCGCTCGCTCACAGCGCGCCCATCGCCGCCTTCCGGCGCTCCATCATGCGCCAGATGAACGGCGTGAAGATCAGCTGCATCGCCAGGTCCATCTTGCCACCGGGCACGACGATCGTGTTCGCGCGCGACATCCACGAGTTGTGGACCATGTTGAGCAGGTACTGGAAGTCGATCCCCTTCGGGTTCGCGAAGCGGATCACGCAGATGCTCTCGTCGGGCGAGGGGATGTCCCGCGCGATGAAGGGATTGGACGTATCGACGACCGGCACCCGCTGGAAGTTGACGTGCGTATGCGTGAACTGCGGGCAGATGTAATTGACGTAGTCCGGCATCCGGCGCAGGATCGTGTCGGTCACCGCCTCGGTGCTGTAGCCGCGCTGCGTCTTGTCGCGATACAGCTTCTGGATCCATTCCAGGTTGATGACCGGGACGACGCCGATCAGCAGGTCCGGGTACTTCGCGACGTTGACCTCCGGCGTCACGACGGCGCCGTGCAGGCCCTCGTAGAACAGCAGGTCGGTGTCCTTCTGAAGGTCTTCCCACGGCGTGAACGTGCCCGGATCCTGCTTGTACGGGCGCGCCTCCGCGTCGTCGTGCAGGTACTTGCGCTGCTTGCCGGTGCCACTCGTCGAGTAGTCGCGGAACAGGGCTTCCAGCTCCTGGAAGAGATTGTTCTCCGGGCCGAAGTGGCTGAAGTTCTTGTTGCCGCCGCGCTCCGCGTCCGCCTGCCGCTTCTTCATTTCCTTGCGGTCGTAGCGGTGGAAGCTGTCGCCCTCGATGATCGCCGCGTTGACGTTCTCGCGGCGGAAGATGTTCTGGAACGTCCGGGTGACCGACGTGGTCCCGGCGCCGGACGAGCCGGTGATCGCGATGATGGGATGGCGGACAGACATGGTGGCCTCGAGCTGGTCTCTACGGATTCGGGTCGTTGTGCGGTAGCGTGCCGGCGGTGCGTCGGTCGGTAAGGGTCGACGCGCAACCGTCAGTCGCGGAACAGGCTGCGCTTCGCGAACAGCGGGATCTCCTGGTCGACGTGCACCGGCTCGGCGTGGTAGCGCTCGATGCGCTCCACCTCGTTCTTCGAGCCGAACACGAGCGGGATCCGCTGGTGCAGCGACTTCGGCTGCACGGACATCACGGGCTGCCGCCCGGTGCTCGCGCGGCCGCCGGCCTGCTCGATGACGAAGCCGATCGGATTCGCCTCGTACAGCAGCCGCAGGCGCCCCGGCTTCGACGGATCCTTCGTGTCGCGCGGGTACATGAAGACGCCGCCGCGCATCAGGATCCGATGCGCCTCCGCGACCATCGAGGCGATCCAGCGCATGTTGAAGTCCTTGCCGCGCGGCCCCGTCTTTCCGGCGAGGCATTCGTCGACGTAGCGCTTCACCGGTTGCTCCCAGAAGCGGCTGTTGGACGCGTTGATCGCGAACTCCTGCGTGTCGGGGTCGACGCGGATTCCCGGGTGCGTCAGCATGAATTCCCCGAGGTTCGGGTCGAGCGTGAAGCCGGCGACACCGTTGCCCACCGAGAGCACGAGCATCGTCGTCGGGCCGTACAGCGCATAGCCCGCGGCGACCTGCTGCGTGCCCGGCTGCAGGAAGTCGCTCTCCACGACGTCGCGCCCGCTGTCCAGGACGTCCTGCGGCGCCCGCAGCACCGAGAAGATGCTGCCGACCGAGACGTTGACGTCGATGTTGCTGGAGCCGTCGAGCGGATCGAACACGAGGAGGTACTTGCCGCGCGGATGCTGCGTCGGGATCTGGTAGGGCGCCTCCATCTCCTCGGAGGCCATCCCGCCGCAGTGGCCGGCCCATTCGTTGAAGCGGATGAAGACCTGGTTGCTGATCACGTCCAGCGGCTTCTGCGTCTCGCCCTGGACGTTCGTGTCGCCGCCGACGCTGCCGACGTCCTGCTGCACCGCCTGGTGCACCGCGCTGCCGAGTTCGCCGAACGAGACCGCTCGCGCGATGGCCTTGCAGGCCAGCGCGACGTCGAGGATCAGCGCGTTGAAGTCGCCGGTGGCGCCGGGGAATCGGCGCCGTTGCTCGATCAGGTACTGCGTCAGGGTGGATCGCTGCGACAGGGGCATGGCGGGCTCGGCGTCGGATGGGAGGGGGTTCGTCTTCGGCGTGGCGATGCCGTCGTCGGTGCCGCGTCAGCGAAACGCCGCGGCGTGCCAGGCGCGCAGATCGGCGATCGTGACGTCCTGCAGGCTGTCGAGGATCCGCGCCGCGCCGTCGAACTCGTGGTGCGCGGTGAAGGAATTGTGCGTCACGATCGTCGCGAGGCCGGCGGCGCGGGCCGCCTTCAGCCCGTTGGCGGAATCTTCGATCGCCAGGCATTCGGCGGCCGACAAACCCAGCCTCTTGAGCGCCTGCAGGTACACCTGCGGATGCGGTTTCTTGATCGGGGCGGTCGAGGCGTCCTCGACGATCGGGAAGATCAGCGTCCAGTCCGGGCCGATCGCCGAGCGCAGCAGGGCGCCGATGTTGACCGGCGACGTCGTCGTCGCGATCGCCAGGCGCAGGCCGGCCTCGTGCGCCGCGCGCACGAGAGGCAGCACGCCGGGGCGCAGCGCGACGTCGCCGTCCTGCACCATCCGCTCGTACTCGGCCGTCTTGATGTCGTGGATCCGCTGCACGGTGTCGGTGAGCGCGCCGGCGTCGAGCGACCTGACGTCGCCCCGGACCTCGCGCCAGTAGTGATGGATGCGCTCGCGGCCGCCCGAGATCTCCAGCAGGCGCGTATACAGCGGAAGGTCCCAGTTCCAGTCGAGGCCGACCTCGCGGAACGCATGGTTGAACGCGACGCGATGCACGCTTTCGCTGTCGGCGAGCGTGCCGTCGACGTCGAATATCAGGGCGCGCAGCGGCGGCGCCTTCTTCGTCGCGGACCGGACATGCGTCGCTTTGCTCGTCGAGGGGGGCACGGTCGGGCTCGGGTTGGGGGTCGAAGGGGTGGGCCGGGACGTCATGACGCGCTCGATTCGGCCTGGGCGAACACCCGGCTGGCGAGAATGTCGCCGGCGGCGATCGTCGACAGGTCATCGGCCGAGAGCGCACGTTCGCGGTCGGCGTACAGCCGGCTGGCTTGCCGCAGGCGCGCGCGGTCCAGCGCATTGCGCACGCTGCGCGCGTTGGCAAAGTGCGGCTGCGCGATGCGGCGTTGCAGGTACGACTCGAACGCCTCGCGCGCGCCGTCGCCGAAGCGATAGTGTGCGCCGCCCAGCATCCGGTCGGCGATCAGCAGCAGTTCGCCGACGGCGTAGTCCGGGAAGTCGAGATGGTGCGCGATCCGCGAGCTCATCCCCGGATTCGACTGGAAGAACGTCTCCATCCGGTTCTTGTAGCCGGCGAGGATCACGACGAGGTCGTCGCGCTGGTTCTCCATCACCTGCAGCAGGATCTCGATCGCTTCCTGCCCGTAGTCGCGCTCGTTTTCCGGGCGATAGAGGTAGTAGGCCTCGTCGATGAAAAGCACGCCGCCCATCGCCTTCTTCAGCACTTCCTTCGTCTTCGGCGCCGTGTGGCCGATGTACTGCCCGACGAGATCGTCGCGCGTCACGCTGACCACGTGGCCCTTGCGGACGTAACCCAGCCGATGAAGGATCTGCGCCATCCGCAGCGCGACCGTCGTCTTGCCGGTGCCCGGATTGCCGGTGAAGCTCATGTGAAGCGACGGAGCCTGCGCCGCGAGGCCGTGCTGCGCCCGCAGCCGGTCGATGACCAGCAGCGCCGCGATGTCGCGGATCCGGCTCTTGACGGGCGCGAGGCCGACGAGGTCGCGGTCGAGCTCGTCCATCACCGTCTCGACCTGGCTTTGCGCCAGGACCTCGGCGACGGTCTTCGGCGGCGCGGTGTCGGGCGTCGCCGACACCGCGCCGGCCGCGGCCGGACTCGCTGGCGCGCCTGCCGCCGGAGGCAGCGAGGCGCCGGGAATCGAATAGAGCGGGGCGTTCATCGCGGGTGCTTCCTGCGGGCAGGGTGGTCGTTCGGCGGCGGTCGCGGGCCAGGGCGCAAGGACGGGCGTCTCAGCGGTAGCGCTCGCCCTCCGGCTGGTCGTTGGAGTAGCTGTGGATCGCGTAGCGCTGCGTGCGGCCGTTCGTCTCGGTCCGGTGCAGCCCGAAGCCGGGCTCCTTCTCCGGACGGTTGACGATGAAGCTCATCGTGATCGTCTCGATGCCGCGCGTCGAATCGAAGGCCATCAGGCGGATGTAGTGGCTCGGGAACGTCTTGCGGCAATTGGCCAGTTCCATCATGACGCCGGCGGCGTCCTTCAGGTCGAACATCGGCATGCCGAACATCTCCCAGAACGTATTGCGCGGATGCGGATCGTCGGTGTACTCGACGCTCCAGGCGTAGCCGCGCTTCAGCCCGTATTCGATCTGCTGCGCGATTTCCGCGTCGGTGAGGTCCGGCAGGAAGCTGAACTGGCCCTGGGTCAGGCGGCCGGTCGGGTTGGTCATCATGGCGCGTCTCTCCTCAGGCGGCGGTCGGGCTGACCGCGTAGTCGCTGGTGTCGGTCGAGGCGTAGTTGAACGTGATGTCGCCCCAGGTATCCAGGGCCTGCTTCAGCGGCGTGCAGAACTGCGCCGCCTTGCGCAGGATTTCCGGTCCGTCATTCTTGATGTCGCGGCCTTCATTGCGGGCCTTGACCATGCATTCCAGCGCGACGCGATTGGCGACGGCGCCGGCCTGGATCCCGGCCGGATGGCCGATCGTGCCACCACCGAACTGCAGGATCACGTCGTCGCCGAACAGGTCCAGCAGCTGGTGCATCTGCCCGGCGTGGATGCCGCCACTGGCCACCGGCATCACCTTGCGCAGGTCGGCCCAGTCCTGGTCGAAGTACAGGCCGCGCGGCAGGTCCTGCTTCGTGTAGCTGTCGCGGCAGACGTTGTAGTAGCCCTGGACCGTCATCGGGTCGCCTTCCAGCTTGCCGACGGCCGTGCCGGTGTGCAGGTGGTCGCAGCCGGCGAGGCGCAGCCACTTCGCGATGACGCGGAAGCTCACGCCGTGATTCTTCTGCCGCGTGTACGTGCCGTGCCCGGCGCGGTGCATGTGCATGATCATGTCGTGCTTGCGGCACCAGTTGGCCATGCTCTGGATCGCGGTCCAGCCGATGACCAGGTCGACCATGACGATCACCGAACCCAGTTCCTTCGCGAACTCGGCGCGCTCGTACATGTCCTCCATCGTCGCGGCCGTCACGTTCAGGTAGCTGCCCTTGACCTCGCCGGTCGCGGCGCTCGCCTTGTTGACCGCGTCCATCACGTAGAGGAAGCGGTCGCGCCAGTGCATGAACGGCTGCGAGTTGATGTTCTCGTCGTCCTTCAGGAAGTCGAGGCCGCCCTTCAGGCCCTCGTAGACCACGCGACCGTAGTTGCGGCCGGAGAGCCCGAGCTTCGGCTTCGTCGTGGCGCCGAGCAGCGGGCGGCCGAACTTGTCCAGGCGCTCGCGCTCGACGACGAGGCCGGTCGGCGGGCCCTTGAACGTCTTCACGTAGGCGACCGGGACGCGGATGTCCTCCAGGCGCGCGGCCTTCAGCGGCTTGAACGAGAAGACGTTGCCGATCAGGCTCGCGGTCATGTTCGCGATCGAGCCTTCTTCGAACAGGATCAGGTCGTAGGCGACCCACGCGAAGTATTGGCCGGGGTTGTTGGGGACCGGCTCGACCTTGTAGGCCTTGGCACGATAGCTGTCGCAGGCGGTCAACCGGTCGGTCCAGACCACGGTCCAGGTCGCCGTGCTCGACTCCCCGGCTACGGCGGCCGCGGCTTCGATCGGGTCGACACCCTCCTGCGGCGTGATGCGGAAAAGGCACAGGACGTCGGTTTCCTTGGGCTGGTAGTCACCATCCCAATAGCCCATCTGCCGATACTTGAGAACGCCGGCGCTGTAGCGCTTCTTCGCGTCCTTGATGACGCCGACATCTGCGGGTTGATTCACGTTGGCCTCCAGGAGGGGTTTTTCGCGGATTCGGGGGAATGCGCGGATTTGTTCGGGTTCGATCGGGGTCTTTCGGGCGACCCGTGAAATTTATGATGTGAAATGGGGTAGGTAAAGTCAAAAGTTCTTCCATTTGAAGTAAGCTTTTGCTTAACTATGAACGTGACCTTCCGCCAGCTGCGGGTCTTCGTCGAGGTTGTGCGCCAGGGCAGCGTGCAGCTGGCCGCCGAGGTGCTGCACCTGACGCCGCCGGCGGTGTCGATGCAGATCAAGGAGATCGAAAACCAGGTCGGACTTCCGCTGTTCGACCGGGTCGGCCGCCGGCTGTCGATGTCGACGGCCGGGGAGTACTTCCTGGTCTATGCGAAGCGCCTGCTCGGGACGCTGAAGGAGGCCGAGGATGCGATGGCGCGGTTCAAGGGCGTCGAGTCCGGCGTGCTGACGATCGGGATCGTCAGCTCCGCGAAGTTCTTCCTTCCGCCGCTGCTCGCGCGCTTCCACGCGGAGCATCCCTCGGTCGAGGTGCGGCTGCGTTTCGGCAACCGCGACGAGCTCGTCGCGATGATGCGGGCCAACGAGGTCGACATGGCCGTGATGGGACGTCCGCCGAAGGACTGGCCGAATCGGGCCGAGCCCTTCGCGATGCACCCGCACGTGCTCGTCACGGCACCCGGCCATCCGTTCACGCGACTGGAGCTGGTGCCCGCGGCCGCGCTGGCGCGCGAGGCGTTCATCGTGCGCGAGCCGGGCTCCGGGACGCGCGCCGCTCTCGAGGAGTACCTGGCGCAGCACCACCTGCAGCCGGTGTTCATCATGGAGATTCCGAACAACGAGGCGATCAAGCAGGCGGTGATGGCGGGCCTGGGGGTCGCGCTCGTCTCGCTGCACACGATCGGGCTGGAACTGCGCCACGGGATGATCGCGGTGCCGCACGTCGAGGGATTACCGCTGATGCGCCGCTGGCACGTCGTGAATGCGGCCGCGAAGATCCTCTCGCCGCCGGCCGAGGCGTTCCGCTATTTCATCCTGGAGCGCGGCGAGGCGCACCTGGCGTCGATGTTCGGCGCCGAAGCGACAAAGCCTCTGGAGGCGGCATGAGCACCTCGGCGTCCCTGCGGGCGGCGCTGTTGATTCTGGCGGTCGTCGTCAGCCCGAGGTCGTTCGCCGCGCCGTCTGCCGCCGATCTCGCGAGATGGTGCGACGAGAAGTCCGACGATTTCGAGTACGGCATGTGCCAGGGCTTCATCAGCGGGACGCTGTCGGGACTCCAGACCGGGCGCGACCAGGTTCGCGCGGAGCTGCCGGCGGGCATCGCGTATGCGCCGGTGCCACGGATCTGCATCGCCCGCAGCGAGGTCACGAACGGCCGCCTGCGGCAACTCGTGCTCAAGTGCATCGCGGAGGCTTCCGATCCGTCGCGGGTCGACGGCGGCGACCTGGTCGCCGCGTGCATCCAGGCGGCATTTCCGTGCGGGCGCGGCGAGCGGACGGCCACGCCTTGAGTCGCTGCGGCGCGCTCCGGGCGGTTGCGGACACTCTCTCTCCTGCGGACACCCTCTCTCCTGCGGACACCCTCTCTCCTGC
>Ga0335069_10008200_pt1 | contig 14983 bp, 16 predicted proteins | sample Lox_Sample_11_FD_206714 | JGI IMG/M metagenome (GOLD analysis project Ga0335069, IMG submission 206714) | Soil microbial communities from Loxahatchee National Wildlife Refuge, Florida, United States - Lox_Sample_1.1 | ecosystem: Environmental > Terrestrial > Soil > Wetlands | place: USA... | reverse complement strand
CGACGCCTGCCGGAAGGCTGTGGATGGCCCATGCCGGATTCCGTCAGCATCCCCCTGCGCGCAGCTCCCGCGCCCGGCGTCGCCGAGCCGCTTCTGCGCCGGCCGCCGGGCCGCCGGGGCGTCGTGGCGCGCACGGCGCTGGTCGGCCGCCTCCGCGCCGCGGCGGACACGCCGATCGTCACCGTCGTCGCGCCCGCCGGCTACGGGAAGACGACGCTGCTCGCGCAGTGGGCCGAGCGCGACCCGCGCCCCTGCGCCTGGTTCTCGCTCGACTCGTTTCGCGACGGGCGCTGGCCGCGCCGTCCCACCCTTGTCGTCGTCGACGACGCGGACGCGCTCGGCAGCGACGCGGCGCTCGAGGTCGTCGCGGCGCTCGCCGACGACGTCCCCGCCGGATCGACGCTCGTGCTCGCGGCGCGGGGCGAGCCGCGCCTGCCGCTCGCACGGCTGCGCACGGAAGGCCGCCTGCTCGAGCTCGGGCCGGAGGATCTCGCGCTGACGCGGAAGGAGGCGCAGACGCTCCTGCGCCACGCGGGCGTGCTGCTGCCGGAGCCGGAGGTGGCGGAGCTCGAGCGGCGCACCGAGGGCTGGCCGGCCGGGCTGTACCTCGCTGCGCTCTCGCTCCGATCCGGCGGCGATCCCTGGACGTTCGCCGGCGACGACCGCTACGTCGCCGACTATCTGCGGGCGGAGCATCTGACCCCGCTGGCGCCGGCGATCCGCAGCTTCCTCATGCGCACGTCCGTGCTCGAGCGGATGAACCCCGCCATCTGCGACGCCGTGCTCGAGCGCAAGGACTCCGCGCGGAGGCTCGACGCGCTCGAGCGCTCGAGCCTGCTAATCGTGCCGCTCGACCGCAACCGCAGCGCGTTCCGCTACCGCCGCCTCGTCCGTGACTTCCTCCGCTCCGAGCTGGAGCGCCGCCACCCGGAGCTCGTGTCGGTGCTGAACCGCCGCGCGGCGGACTGGTGCGAGGCGAACGGCGCGCCCGAGGCCGCGGTCGACTACGCGGCGGCCGCGGGCGATCTCGAACACGTCGCGCACCTCGTCGCGCGGCTCGCGCTGCCCGCGTACCAGGAGGGACGCATCGTCATGGTCGAGCGGTGGCTCCGCCTGCTGAACGAGCTGCCGACGCTCGACCGCCACCCCGACGTGTGCCTGATCGGCGCGTGGGTGCACGCGCTGCGCGGCCGCGCGCCCGACTCGCAGCGGTGGGCCGACGCCGCGGAACGGGGCCTGACGGCGGACGACCCGCGACGGCGCCTCCTGCACGCGCTGCGCTGCGGCCACGGAACCGAGCGCATGCTCGACGACGCCGTGGCCGCGTACGACGCCGTCCCGCCCGGCGGCGTCTGGGAGCCGACGGCGCTCGTCGCCCTCGGCGTCGCCCACCACCTGGCCGGCGACGACGACCGCGCCGACGCGACGCTCTCGCGGGCCGTCGAGGCGGCCGCCGCGGCCGGCGCGGTGGACACGCAGATCGCCGCGCTCAGCGAGCGCTCGCTGCTCGCGGCCGCACGCGGCGGGCATGCAGACGCCGACGCGCTCGCCGCGGAGGCGAGCGCCACCGCCGACTCCCGCCGGCTCGGTGCGTCGGTGACGCGCGCGCTCGAGCTCGCGGCGTCCGCGCGTGCCGCGCTGCACCGTGGCGACCGCGAGCGCGCCGAGAGTGAGATCGCGCACGCGAATCGTCTCCGCCCGCTGCTCACGCACGCTGTCCCGTGGCTGTCGGTGCAGGTCGGCATCGAGCTGGCCCGCACGCAGCTCACGCTCGCCGACGTCGCCGCCGCGCGATCGCTGCTCCACCAGATCGACGGCATCCTTCGCCTGCGGCCGGCGCTCGGCCGGCTCGTCGACGACGCGGCCCTGCTGCGCTCGCAGATCCGCGCGCTCGAAGAGCCGGACGGACGGTGGGCGTCGAGCCTCACGTCGGCGGAGCTCCGCCTGCTGCCGCTGCTCGCGACGCATCTCTCGTTCCGCGAGATCGGCGACCGCCTGTTCGTCTCGCGCAACACCGTGAAGACCCAGGCGATCTCGGTCTACCGCAAGTTCGGCGTCTCCAGCCGGAGCGAGGCGATCGAGCGCGCGGCCGAGCTCGGCCTCGTCGACGCGACGGCGGTCCCGCAGCAGCGCGAGCTCGCGGACGCGGGCTGACCCCATGGTGTTGAATCACGACCAGGCGAGCACCGCCGCGTAGGCGGACGGCAAGGACGGAGGGAGAACCATGGCGGAGATGGGCCCGGTCGAGATGTACGTCGTCGAGTTCGACGGCTACCGCTTCAAGGGAGAGATCTGGCCCGAGCTGGAGCGGCTGAAGGAGAACGACGTCATCCGCCTCGTCGACCTGCTCCTCCTCCGCAAGGACAGGTCCGGCGCGCTCGCCGTGCTCACCGCGACCGACCTCGGCATGAAGGAGATGCTCGAGTTCGGGGCGAAGATCGGATCGCTGATGGCGCCCGGTCTCGAAGGCGACGAGGCGTACGCCAGCAGCGTGATGGCAGGCATCCAGAAGGTCTCGACCGGACACATCTTCAGCGAGGCCGAGGCGCAGAAGCTCGCCGAGGACATCCCGCTCGGCACCGCGGTCGCGGTCGCGCTGATCGAGCACCGCTGGGCGATCCCGCTCCGCGCGGCGATCGGCCGGGCCGACGGCGAGATCCTCTCCGAGGAGTGGCTCTCGCCCGAGCACCTGATGGAGCTGGGACGCATCGCCGGCGCCGACGAGCAGCCCGGCCTCGACGGGGGCAACGGCCACAAGGCAAACGGGCAGAACGGCAACTGACGGCGTGAGCGCCGCGGCAGGCACTGCACCGAAGCGCGCCGGGCTCGTCCTCGTCGCGCTGATCCTCGTCGCGGCGGTCGCGAACCTGAACCTCGCGGTCGCGAACGTCGCGCTGCCGGACATCGGAGACGCGTTCAACGCATCGCAGACCGCACTCGACCTGATCGCCGTCGGCTACTCGCTCGGGCTCGCCTGCTCGGTGCTATGGCTCGGCGCGCTGGGCGACCGGTACGGACGCAAGCTGCTGCTGGTGGTGGGGACGGCGCTCGCGGTTCCGATGTCCTGCCTCGCGGCCTGGGCGCCGTCCGACGGCGTCCTGTTCGTGGCGCGGCTGGGCGGCGGGCTGGCTGCGGGCATGGCCTACCCGACGACGCTGGCGCTGATCACGGCGCTGTGGTCGGGGCCGGGACGGACGAAGTCGATCGCGCTCTGGTCGGGAATCGGCGGTGCCATCGCCGCCCTCGGCCCGCTGCTCTCGGGCCTCGTGCTGCAGTACTTCTGGTGGGGATCGGTGTTCCTGATCACGCTCCCGCTGGCCGTGGTCGCGCTCGTGCTGGCGATCATGTTCGTGCCCGCCCACGTGAACGAGACGACGGACCCGGTCGACAACCTCGGCGGCATCCTGTCGGTGCTCGCCGTCGGCGGTCTCATCCTCGCGATCAACTTCGCGCCGGTTCCGAACGCGGACACGCTCGCGCTCGGGCTCGCGCTGATCGCGCTGGCGGCGCTCGTCGCGTTCACCATCCGCCAGAAGCGTGCGGCCAATCCGCTCTACGACCTGCACGTCGCCGCGCGGCCCACCTTCTGGGTGGCGGCCTGCGCGGGGATCATCGTCTTCGGCTCTCTGATGGGCGCGATGTTCATCGGCCAGCAGTTCCTCCAGAACGTGCTCGGCTACACGACGCTCCAGGCCGGCACTGCGATTCTCCCGGCGGCGTTCTGCATGGTGCTGGTGGCGCCGCGCTCGGCGAAGGTCGTCGAGGACCACGGCGCGCGCATCACGCTCCTGATCGGCTACGTCTTCGTCCTCCTCGGTTTCGTCACGATGCTGCTGCTCTGGAAGGAGAACGTCTCCTACTGGAAGGTCGGACTCCGCTACGCGCTGGTGGGGATCGGCGTCGGCTTCGCCGGGACCCCGGCTTCGCACTCGCTCACCGGCTCCGTTCCGGTGCAGCGCGCCGGCATGGCCTCGGGCACCGCCGATCTGCAGCGCGACCTCGGCGGCGCGATCATGCAGTCGATCTTCGGCGCGCTGCTCACGGCCGGTTACGCCACCGCGATGACCGCCGCGATCGGCTCCTCCGGCAAGCACGTCACGAACGCCACGGAGGCGCAGCTGACGAAGTCGTTCGCGGGCGCCGCCGACCTGGCGAAGCAATACCCGCACTACGCGAGCCAGATCACGTCCGCGGCGAAGACGTCGTTCCTGCAGGGCGACCAGTGGGCCTACACCGCCGGCATCGTCGCCGTCCTGCTCGGTGCGACGCTCGTCTTCTTCCTCTTTCCGAAGCAGGAGGAGGAAGAGCGGCTCCTCGCCGCGTACCACGCCGAGGACAGCGCCGCGCAGGCCGGCAGCTAGCGCACCACCATGCGGGGAGTCGCCTATCGGGGCACGGCAGTTCGCGAAGGGCAGCCTCTGCCTTCTCGCGAGTCAGCCCAGCTCGCGCGGCACGACGTAGTCCGTCAGCTCCGCGCCGCCGTCCGCGAGCTCCGCCCACCCGCCGTCCTCGATCGCGAGCGTCGCGAGCGCGCCCGTCGGGTAGCCCTCGCGCAGCCGCTGCAACGCAGCCGTGTCGCCCCGGCCCGCGAGCTCGAGCGCGAGGTCCCCGATCCCGGGGTTGTGGCCGATCAGGAGCACCGACGGAACGCCGGCGGGAACGGCGCGAAGCCGGGCGAGGAGACTGTCGGCGAGGGCACCGTAGAGCCCGTCCTCGACGAGCACCTCCGGCTCGCCTGCGAGCGACGGCAGGATCGCGTCGAGTGTCTGGCGGGTGCGCACGGCCGACGAGCAGAGCACGAGCGCCGGCGGAACCTCTGCGCCCGCGAGATGCTCCGCGATGCGCCGGGCGGCCTTCCGCCCGCGCGGAGCGAGCGGCCGGTCGCGGTCGGCGAGGCCCACGTCGTCCCAGCTCGACTTCGCGTGCCGCAGCAGATACAGGATCTTCGTCACGGCCCTACCGGGACGAGCGGCCGCGGTCGGCGAGCGACTCGAGCAGGCCGATGCCGCGACGACCGGGCGCGAGCAGCGTGGAGACGAGCTCCCGGAGGAACACGTCGGTCTCGTGCTCCACGGTCTCCCGCAGATGCTCCGCCCCCTGCGCGAGCTCGTCGCGCTCGTACTGAACGACCTCACCCGCGAACGCCCGCGCGAACCGCGCGGCCGCGTTGCGCGCCTCCGCCTCCGCAGCCGCGCGCCCGTCCAGCGCGGCCGCAATCGTCTCGTCGCGGCCGAGAGCGTCGAGCCGCCGCCGTATCCGCCACGGCAGATCGAATCCGAGGAGGAGCCCGGCGACGCACACCCACGCGGCGGCGACGATCGCCGCGGCGAGCCATGGCCGGACGACGAGCGTCAGCGCCTGCTCGATCGCGAAGGTGACGACGGCCAGGGCGAGGAACAGCCCGGCAATCGAAACGGCCGCCGCGGCGACATCGCGGGCCGCGCCGCGGACCTCGGGCCCACGCCGCGCCGCCGCGAGCTCGAGATCCCGGCTGACCAGGACCGCGAGCGTGTCGACGAGATCGCCGGCGAGATCGTCGACGGGCTCGTCCACCGGTCTCGGCGCCTCGGCTACAGGCCCGCCTCCACCTGGATGCGACCGTCCTTGCCCGCCTGCACGAGCTCCGCGTAGTCCTTCTCGTTCTGGTCCGCGTACGCGCGCGCGAACTCAGCGATGGCCCGGTCGAACGTGTCGCCCTTGCCGAGGTACTCCGCGATGGCGATCCGGTCGCCCGAGCGCGCGTGCGCCCGCGCGAGGATGAAGCCGCAGATCTGCGCGTACAGCTCGAGGCCGACCGGCAGGATCGTGTCGAGGTCGACCGACATCTTCCAGTCCCACAGCTGGCGGGTGTAGAAGTCGCGCGCCGCGCCGTCGAGCGTGTCCTTCTCGTCGACGTGCACCCAGCCGAGGAAGATGTCGCTCTGGGACTGCATCAGCCGCTGGCCCACGACCACCCGTTGGCCGTGGTTGGCGTATTCGCTCTTGCCGAGATACGGCTCGAGCACGGATGCCTGAGCCTCCTTGACCTGGAGGAACAGCGGGTCGTTCGCATCCCGGCCGAGCATCAGGATGATCCAGCAGCGGGTGCCGACGCTGCCGACGCCGACGACCTTGCGTGCGCCGTCGACCATCCGGAACTCCTCGAGCAGGTGGCGCCGGTCGTGCTGGAGCGTGCGGCGGTAACGACGGAAGATCCCCTGAAGCTCACCCATTGCCGTCTCGGCCCTCGGGGCCTCGACCAGCTCGGACACCGGCACGATCAGCGGCGGATCGGAGATGATCCTCGGCTCGCCGTCGACCTCGTGCGTGAGCTTCGCGAACGCCTTCATGCTGTCCTTCGTCCGCGCCTTCGCGGCCGCCTCCTCCACCTTCGCCGCCTGCTTCTCGGCGCGCTGCTGCCGGAGCCCACGCTCGACCATCTCGACGTCGAGCTGTGCGTACCACACGTCGAGGTTCTGCATCTCCGCGAGCTTCCGCATCCACTCCCGGTAGTTGCGCACGACGCTCAGAACGGCCTTGTCGCGCTCCGCCTTCGTGAAGTTGCGGTCCCGCCCGGCGATCTCGAAGCTCGCGGCGAGGCGCTTCACGTCCCACTCGAACGGGCCGGGAAGCGTCTCGTCGAAGTCGTTGAGGTCGAAGACGAGGGTACGCTCGGGTGACGCGAAGCCGCCGACGTTGGAGAGATGCGCGTCGCCGCAGAGCTGCACCTGGAGCCCCACCCGCGGGGTCGGCGCGAGATCGTGCGCCATGATCGCGGCGGCGCCGCGGTAGAACGTGAACGGCGAGACGAGCATGCGTCCGTAGCGGATCGGAACGAGCTCCGGCACGCGCGACGGCGCCTGGTCGATCAGGATCTGCACGGGATCCCGGTCGGCGACCAGCTCGAAGCCGGCGTGACTCGTGCGCGGAACCTCGGCGCGCGCCGCCTTGCCGCGGGCGGCCCGTTCCGCCGCCGTGAAGTGGAGAACCTCAGGTGGAGCCTGCTCGTCGGTCTTGTCCGTCTTGTCCATCACCTTGGCCATCACATCCTCCTTTGCGGCGGGCGATCAGCAGAGCGTGCTGCGTCGCAGGGGCGCCCGATAGAAGGTTCGCACGCTTTCGGCAGCCATGCTGTCACCACCTGTTCACGCGCGCGGAAACGTGACCACGTAGTAGAGGCAGAGCACGAGGATGACCGCGGAGACGCCCAGCAGGGATGCCCGCACCGCGTGCGTCTTGAACCGTCCGGCGAGCGCCGTCAGGAAGAGCACCGTCGCCAGCAGGACGGTGTTCCGGAGGTAGTTGTCACCGTGCTCCCGCGCCTTCGTCCCCTCCTCGAAGGCGGCGGAGGCCTTCTTCGAGGCGACGGCCGACGCGATGAGGGAGGCGTTGTGGTACTGCGGCATGACGAGCGGCCCCGGCGGGGCCTTCGGATTGTGGAACGGGTCTGTCCTCAGCCACGCCCGGAAGGCGGGGCGGAACTCGATCCGGAACCGACGCTCGAAGAGCGCGGCCGCCTTCGTGTTGCCGGTCGCCGTCGCCGCCAGCCACGAGCCGAAGGTGGTCGCGTCGTAGAGCTGGTACTGGCCGCCGCGGGTCGCGAGCTGGTCGGCGAGGAACCGCTGCTTCGACGAGGTGCCGTACAGGAACGCCTGCCTGCTGTCCCAGCGGGCGGTCTGGTAGCCGCTCCACGCCGTCGCCACTGCGACGATGGCCAGCACGATCGCCTCGAGGATCTCGATCGTCTCGGTGCGGCGGTCGGCCTGCTGGTGGTGGCCGTGCTTGTGGCCCATCGTGTGGGCGACCTCGCCGGCCGACAGTCCTTCGGGCACGCGTGCACGTTCGCCGATTCCAGGCGGCGGCGCATCCTCCCGACGGGATGACGCCGCGCGGGCCGACCGTGAAAGACTCAGCCCGATGCCACCCGCAGGCTCGCATCGCGTCTTCGGCACCCGGATGGAGCGCCTAAGGACGAGCCACAACTACGGCTTCGTGCTCCTGATGATCATCGGGTCGTTCATCTTCGCCGCCGTCGCACCGGACGCCGACTGGAGCGCGAGCACGCTGCTCCTGATCGAGTGCGCGACGCTCATCATCGCGCTCTGGAGCGCCGGCCTCGCCACGACGGACTCCACGTTCTCCTTCGCGCTGATCGCGCTGTCCGCGGCGAGTGCGGTCGCACTGATCGTCCTCGGAGGATCCACCGCGACCGGCCTCGTCGCCCTCCTCTCGGCTGCGCTGACGATTGCGATCGGTGCGGCGATCGTCGTCGGCGTCGTCGACCAGGGCGAGGTGAACGCCCAGGCGGTGACCGGCGCCGTGTGCATCTACGTGCTGCTCGGCTTCTTCTTCATCTACATCTACGGGGCGATCGCCGCACTCGGCCACGGCCCTCTGTTCGCGCAGGGAACGGACGGCACGCGCTCGATCCGCCTCTACTTCAGCTACGTGACGCTCGCCACCGTCGGGTACGGCGACTACACGTTGGCAGGCAACCTCGGCCGCACGCTCGCCGTGCTCGAGGCGCTCGTAGGGCAGCTGTACCTCGTCACCATCCTCGCGCTGCTCGTGTCGAGGATGCGGCCGAGGCGGCGGCCCGACAACGACGGAGCCGAGGCGCCTAGCTCGTCAGGCCGCTGATGCCGTTGCGCAGCAGCGCTGCGGCGAGCAGCAGCACGATCACGCCGAAGACCTGCATCGCGTGCCGCTCGAGCCAGCTCTTCGCGCCGTTGAGCAGCCGCTCCGTCCACTCGCGCGCGACGACGAGCGAGATGAGCGCGATCTCGAGCGGCAGGAGCGAGACGAGCGTGAAGGCGAGCCACGCGACGCAGTACTGGGCGGCGCTCGGGTTCGTCTCCGAGATCGCCTTCAGCGCGAGCGGGATGAACCCGCCGGGGTTCGCCAGCGCCGCCCCTGCGCCGACGATGGCGATCGCAGGCGACGACGCCAGCTTCGCGATCTGGTCGATCATGCTCTGTTCCTTCTTCGGGTCGACCGGCTTGCGCAACAGCCGCACCACCCAGACGACCAGTACCACGCCCGCGACGACGTCGACGATCGCCACCCACGTCTTCGGGCTGGACGGCGTGCTGGAGGCGGCCACGTTCCCGAGGACGAACGCTGCGAGAATCCCGATCGACACCGTTGCGGTGAAGGCGCCGAGCCAGAACCAGACCCCGGTCCGCAGCGGCCGGTCCCCGAGAACGAGCGCGAGCACCGAGAAGGACACCGTCGTCGGCGAGACCATCGCCGCGAGCGAGACGAGCGCGAGCTCCGAGTAGATCCAGTTCACGTCCGAAGCACCGTAATCCGCCGCTCCGTGCCCGGAAGGGAGGCACGCCTGTCGGTGAACGGCATACTCTCACGCGGAAGTGGCCACGGCACGCGCACGACGGCACGTCCACCTCAGCGTCGAGGAGCGCGTCGCGCGCGGCAAGACGGCGCGGACGGTGGCGCCGAGGTCGAGCCACGGCGCGTGGGCCCCGGCGGCGGACCGGCCCGACCCGGTCGAGCTGCTCGAGTCGCAGTCCGTCGACCGGGTGCCGGAGCTGGTGCCGATCCGCCACGGGCGGATGCTCGTCTCGCCGTTCACGTTCTACCGCGGCGCGGCGCTGCTCATGGCGGCCGACCTGGCGGCGACTCCGCGGTCCGGGATCAACGTGCAGCTCTGCGGGGACGCCCACCTGTCGAACTTCGGCGTGTTCGGCACGCCCGAGCGCAAGCTGCTGTTCGACATCAACGACTTCGACGAGACGCTGCCGGGCCCGTGGGAGTGGGACGTGAAGCGTCTCGCCGCGAGCATGGAGATTGCGGGCCGCGACCTCGGCTTCGACGCCGCCGACCGGCGGAACATCGTCGAGGCGTGTGCCGCCCAGTACCGCGTGCAGATGCGTGCCTCCGCGGCGATGAGCACACTCGACGCCTGGTACGACCACCTCGACGCCGACCGGATCATGGAGTGGATCCAGGCCGAGGTCGCCGCGGGGCGTCTCGGCAAGCGGGAGGCGGCCGAGGCGGCCGAGGACGCCGAGAGAGCGCGGACGCGGGACCACCTGCGCGTCGCCTCGAAGCGGGCCGACGAGGTTGACGGCGAGCTGCGAATCGTCGCCGATCCGCCGCTGATCGTCCCGATCGAGGACCTGGCCGGCCCCGCGACGCCGATCGCGGAGGTGGAGAAATCGATTCGCAGGCTGATGCAGTCGTACCGGCGCACGCTGGGGCGCCACCACCACCCGGTCGAGGAGTTCGAGTACGTGCACGCGGCGCGCAAGGTCGTCGGCGTCGGTAGCGTCGGCATGCAGGCGACGATCCTGCTCTTGGTCGGCCGTGACAACAACGACGTCCTCTTCCTGCAGGCGAAGGAGGCGACGGCCTCGGTGCTCGAGCGCTTCATCGGCGCGAGCGAGCTCACGAACCACGCCCACCGCGTCGTCGTCGGCCAGCGCCTGATGCAGGCGGCGAGCGACTTCTTCCTCGGCTTCGTGCGCGTCAAGGATCTCGACGGCCGCGAGCGCGACTACTACATCCGCCAGCTCCACGACTGGAAGGGCGGCGTCGAGGTCGAGACCTTCCGCGTGGCCGGCGCGACGCTCTACGGCCGCCTCTGCGCCGCGACGCTCGCGCGCGCGCACGCGCGCTGGGGCGACCGGCTGGCGATCGCGTCGTACCTCGGCAAGGGCGACACGTTCGACCGCGCGATCGCGGACTTCTCGTCCACCTACGCCGACCAGAACGAGCGCGACTACGAGGCGTTCGCCGCGGCCGTCAAGTCGGGACGCCTGGCGGCTCAGATGGGCCTGTAGATGACCTACCACGGCACCGCCGCCGACGTCGTCAAGGTGATCGAGGCCGTCGGCGCCGCGATCATGGTCATCGGCGGGATCTACGCCTTCACGGTCTGTGGGCTCGCCCTGCGCGACCCGCAGTCGAGGGCCGGCGCGTACGAGCTGCTCCGCCGGAACCTCGGCCGGTCGATCCTGCTCGGCCTCGAGGTGCTGATCATGGCCGACCTCATCCGCACCATCGTCATCGACCAGACGCTCGACAGCGTCGCCGTCCTCGGGGCGATCGTGCTCATCCGCGTCGTGCTCAGCTTCTCGCTCGACGTGGAGATCGACGGCACCTGGCCGTGGGCGCGGTGGCGGAAGGACAGGGCGTCGTAGATCGCGGCGAGGGGACTCCTGAGCCGTCGATCTCGGAGCCCCTCGCCGCGACCCGCAGTCCGATCCCGACGCGCTGGGGGTATGCCGCGTGACGCGCCGGGTCACCACACCGGACGAACTGGGGAGAGCGAGTTCGGAGCCGGCGTCTGCCGACGATTGTCACGGACGGCGACCGGCGCCGTCGTGACCCACGCGGGTCAATCGCGCGGGCCCTCGGGCCGGTGCAACAGGCCCAGGCGATACGCCGTCAGGACGGCCTCGAGCCGGGACTTGGCGTTCAGCTCGCGGAGCGTCGACTTCACGTGATTCCGGACCGTCTCCGGCGAGAGCCCCATCAGCTCGGCCATCTGGCTCGTCGTCAGTCCCGTTCCGAGCAGCCGGAGCACCTCGTGCTGGCGTGGCGTCAGCTTGGGAGCATCTTCGGCCGCGGCCGCCGGCGGTTGCGTCACCGGATGCTGGGCCCGGACCACGCCGTAGACGCCGACGATCTGGTGTCCCTTGCGCAGCGGCACCGAGCTGATGTCGACCTCGCGCCGGATCCCGCCCGGGAGGTTGATCGTCGTCGTGTGATCGGCGAACGGCGCCAAGCCGAGCATGCGCCGCGCGAATATGCGGCGCGCGCTGTGGATCTGGTCGGGCGCAAGGACCTCGGTGAACTTCTTGCCGGTGGCGCCGGGCACGAGCTCCTCGGCGGCGTCGTTCAACCAGACGATCGTACCCGTGCGATCGAGGATGTACATCGGCACCGAGACGTCCTGGAGCGAGGCGTGAAGGTCACCGCCGAGCGCCTCGAGTCCTTTGTCCAGCTTGGCCATGGCCTTGGATGATTGCAGTCCCACGGGCGGCGATCACCCCGATCGGATGACGAACACGGCGTCGATCGGCGGGACACTGATGCCGCTGTGACCGAAGAGGACACACCGGACGCGGCGTCCGGGACACCGTCCCGCGCGCAGCGGGCCGCGGCGCGTGGCACGGCGATCGCCGAACGCGGACGCCTCTGGATCGAGAATCAGGCACCCGACTCCCGCAAGGGCGCGACCATCGGGTGGTTCCGCCGCTACCAGGCCGCGGACGGCCAGCTGTACGCGGTGCTGCTCAGCGCGTACTTCTTCGTGACCATGCTGCCGGTGCTGCTCGTCGCCGCGAGCTACGTCTACAGCGACCCGACGGCGCTCAGCGACCGCGTCGAGCGGCGCCTTCATCTCCGCGGCACGACCGCCGAGCTCTTCTCGACGGTGATGGCCGGCACGTCCGAGCACAAGGTCTCCGCCGTGCTGATCGCGGTCCTCGACCTGTTCTTCTTCGGCCTCGGCTTCGCGCGCGTGCTCCAGCTCGCGCACGCACGCTCGTGGGGCCTCGACCTGCGCAAGAGCGTCGTGGTCGACCAGGCGCGCTACGCGGAAGTGCTCGCCGCGCTCGTCGCGGGAGTGTTCCTCTTCGTCCTGCAGACGAAGGAGCTCCACACCGCCCCGTCGTGGGTCGGCTACGTGCTCGACGTCGGCTGGATCGCTTTGCTCGTCGCGTTCTTCGTCTGGGCGCCGCGCCTGCTCCTCCACCACCGGGTCGCGTCGCGCGACCTGCTGCCGGGGGCAGTCTTCACCGTGGCCGGGATGGTCGCGCTGCGCATCATCTCGGTGCTGCTGCTCGCGCACTGGCTGAACTGGTACTCGACCACGTACGGCGCGTTCGGGATCGTGATCGCGCTCTTCTTCTGGATCATCCTCGAGGGGACGGTCATGATTCTCGCCGCGGCGCTCTCGCCGGCGCTCGCCCATCGCCGAGACCTGCTCCGGGGACCGGCGTAGCGTGGCCCGCGTCAATCCGATCGAGCGGCAGATGGCGCGGTTCCTGCGCAAGCCGGTGACCGTGCGCAGCGCCGCCAGCATCATCGTCACGTCGACCGCCGTGATCGTGGTCGCGAGCGGTGCGCTCATGCGAGTGCTCGACCACAAGGAGTACCCGAACATCTTCATCGGCATGTGGTGGGCGATTCAGACCGTCACCACCGTCGGCTACGGCGACGTCACGCCCAAGGACGTCGCCGGACGAATCGTCGCCAGCTTCGTCATGCTCGAGGCGATCGCGCTCGTCGCCATCGTCACCGCGGCGATCACGTCCACGTTCGTGGCGCGGGCGGCGCACCTGCGGGAGGACGAGAGGGCCGAAGAAGCGCGCGACCAGGCCCGGTTCGAGGAGCTGTCGGAGCGGCTCGCCCGCGTCGAGACGCTGCTGCAGAGCCTCGCCGACCGCTGACCGGGCTGCTCCCGCTGCGGCGAGACGCAGCCCGGCACGTTCAGGCGAAGCTCAGGCGGTCTCCTTGTAGTCGCTCGACACGGCGAGCGCGTAGAGCACGAGGACGGCGAGGATCATCGCGGCGAAGCCGAACCACGGCGCCGAGCTGAGGATCATGAAGCTCTGGATGAGGACGAGCCCGGCCCAGACGTAGCCGATGATCCGGCCGAAGGTGGCGCCGCTCAGCAGCGACCAGCCGCCCCAGAGCGCGAGGACCGCGATGACCACGTCCCAGAGGCCCCACAGGAACAAGTGGTGGCCGAAGGCGCCGTACGTCAGGTTGTTGATGCGGGCGCTGTCGGCGAAGTAGTAGATCGCCGAGATCACCCGCAGGCAGCCGACCGAGAACAGCACGACTGCGGCGAAGGTGAGCCACCCGGGGCGACGCAGCCCCGCGAGAGCCTGAGATGACATCGATTCCTCTCCTTTAGCTGTCCGGACCCCGCACGGATGTTCTCGCTCCGGTCAGCGTTCCCTGCACGGCTTGTATCGGATGACACAGGGCGGTAGGGTCGCTCTGCGGATCCCTGCGGCGAAGCATCATCGATGTCGAGAGCGCTGATGCGGCGCGAGGGAGGGCAGGCACATGATCGCGTTCAAGCAGGTGATTCTCCCCGGAGACGTCGGCTCCGACGTGCTCGCCGTGAAGCACACGCTTCAGGCGATGGGGATCAAGGGCAGCGGCACGTTGAACATGAGCGACCGGGCCGGTCCCGCGTTCGTCTCGACGTTGCGGGTTGCGCAGCGCCAGCACGGGGTCGCCGCCGACGGCAGGTACGACAAGGAGACGCATGCGTTCGTCGCGCCGCACTTCGACGCGGCCGACCAGGCGCTCTACACGAAGGCCGCCATCCGCAAGCACGACGTTCCACCCGCACCGGCCGGAGAGGCCGCGGCCATGGCGAAGCGCCTGCTCGAGCTGCACGGCACGGGCAAGTATCGCGCCGACAATCCGGGCGACCTCGTCGACATCAAGGCCACGGCCGAGGGGGCGCCCGTCCACAGCCAGCACGGCGGCTTCGTCCGCATCGACGAACGGGTGATGAGGGTGCTCGTGCATCTGATCGAGCAGGGTCACGTCATCGGCACGTCCGCCATCTGCTCGGACCACCACGACGACGGGCCGAACGGCCACGCCGGCGGCAAGGCGGTCGACATCTCGAGCATCGACGGACACGCAGTCGCGTCGGCGTCGTCGCGTGCCCTCGTCCTCACCGTGGACAAGGCGCTGCATCACGCGGGAGACCTGACGCCGCGGCAGCTGATCTCCGGCGGGTGCGGCAACGTCGCGGATGCCGAGATCGCCGCCTTCACCATCCCGGACGCGGCCTTCTTCGGCGCGACGACGATGGCCGAGCACTGCAACCACATCCACGTCGGCTACTAGCTCGGAGGGTTCGACGAGAAAGCGGCGAACCTAGGCGCCGCGCCGCGCACGACAACCCTGCGCCTCACCCGGGCGCTCATCGGGCGCTGCGAAGATGCGGATGTGCGTGGGATCGTTCTCGTCGAGGGGCTGAGCGACCGGGCCGCGGTCGAAGCCCTCG
>Ga0335069_10008198_pt1 | contig 14984 bp, 12 predicted proteins | sample Lox_Sample_11_FD_206714 | JGI IMG/M metagenome (GOLD analysis project Ga0335069, IMG submission 206714) | Soil microbial communities from Loxahatchee National Wildlife Refuge, Florida, United States - Lox_Sample_1.1 | ecosystem: Environmental > Terrestrial > Soil > Wetlands | place: USA... | reverse complement strand
TGCTCGTCTTTGGCCAGCTTTCCCAGTGTTCCCTTGCCTTGATTGATGCCATCCACCACGGTATTCCCATTCGCCAATAGCCGGTTAAGGTTGTTGTAAGCCGAAGGGTCGGAGATGAACTTGGCAAGACTTCCCTCCCCGTGTTGAACCTCATCGATCACGCTGTTCAGGCGGTCGAGGGTTGAGACGGAGCGGTTGTAGAGGGTTTCATCGGCCATGAGTTTGCCGATGGTTCCTTCGCCACGCTGGGCGCGCTCCACCAACTGTTGGGCGCCGGTGACCGTGGCATCCATCTTCTTGTAAAGCGTGTCCTCATACAGCAACTTTCCCATCGACCCTTTGCCGGCCTGAATCTGGGTGGTGATGTCATCCAGCTTGGCGGATAGGGTATTGAGGTTCATGATCACTTCGTTGGTGTTCTGCACGACGGCAGCGATGTCCGCCTTCTCCGCGGTCTTGACCGAGCCGCCCTCGGGGACCGGTTCCTGGCCCGGCGTGCCGCGAGTAATGTCCAAATAGCTGTCCCCCAGCAGCCCCACGGTTTCCACGGAGGCCACGGAGTCAGCGCGGATCTCTTTCTGATAAGTGCCCGCGATCTTCAGGTCGATTTCCACGGCCCGCTGCTTGTCGGGGTAGGGGGAGATGCGAATCTTCTCAACGTTGCCCACGGCAATGCCGGCCAACCGCACCTGGGCACCCTCCCGCAAATCACCGGCGCTGGGAAGATAGGCCTTAAGGGTGTAGTGACGGGTGAAGATTCCTACCTGCCCGCTGATAAAGAACACCGCGACGGCAAAGACGATCAGGCTGACGATCACTAAGACGCCCACTCGAAGCTGGGCCCACTGCACACGCTCGTGTTGAGGCATAGCTGGTCACCTCCGCGAAGATCAACAGCCTATTCTAATTCATCCGGGCCAGGATCAGCATATCCTGGGATTAGTGTTCCGAATACTTACGCCAGGTACTTCCGCAAGTAGGGATCGGGAGACCGCGTAAACTCCTGCTCGCTGCCCTGGAAATAAACCGTTCCGCCTCGTAGCACCAGGAAGCGCGTTGGGGGCCGCGACGAGGCTTCGGTGGCCGAAGTCAGCGGAATCAAGGTTTGGGTCCTGGCGGAGAAACCATAGTTGGCGAGCACATAGGCGTCCTGCAAGCGGTGAGTGACGACCACGGAGGTGACGTGCTGAACGTCGCGAAGTTTGGCAATCAGGACATTGATTGTGTGGCTGGTGACGGGATCCAGCCCGCCGGTAGGCGAGTCATAGAGCATGATGGAGGGATTACTGATGATGGCACGGGCAATGGCCACGCGCCGGCGCATCCCGCCCGAAAGCTCGGAGGGCATCTTCTCGATGGCTGCTTCCATCTCCACGAATCGCAGAACTTCGCGCACGCGCTGCTCAATCGCCCCCTCATCGGTCAGGTGCTCTTCCCGTAAGCGATAAGCGACATTCTCGTAGACGGAGAGGGAGTCAAACAGAGCCCCCTCCTGAAAGACGATCCCCATGCGCTGGCGAAAGGACTGGAGACTGGGTTCGGGAAGGGGAACCCAATCCTGCCCCTCAATGAGGATCTGGCCGGAGTCGGGTTTAAGGAGCCCGAGGATCAGCTTCAGGAGAACCGATTTGCCCGACCCGGTTACCCCCAGCAGGATCAGGGTCTCACCGGCGCCCACGACGAAGGAGATGTTGGTCAGCACCTGCTTGCTCTCAAACGAGAGGGAGACGTGGCGGAGTTCGATGGCGGGTGTGTCCATACGGGGTACGGGATACGGGGTACGTAATACGAGATACACCACTCCAGATTTGTACCGGGTCGTTCTTATCCTTATCTCTTGTCGCTAAGAGGACATCCCGGGTTCCTCGTTATTTATGCTTAATCCCGTATCCCGTGTAGCGTACCCGGCCTAAAAAAAGCCGATCCCAATCAGAAACTTGGTAATGAAAAAGTCGACCACCACGATCAGCACGGAGGCAACCACCATCGCTTGGGTGGTCGCTCGCCCGACGCCTTCCGTCCCACCCGTGGTGTGCAGGCCCTGGTAACAACCAACCAGGGAAATCAGAATAGCGAAAAAGAATGGTTTGACGATCCCCTGCGTTACATCGTGATAGGTCAGCGCCTGATAAGCTGAGGTCCAATACTCCACCGTCGTCAGGCGAACCGTGTAATAACTGACGAAGTAGCCCCCCAACATTCCGCAGAAATCGGCCAGGATGGTCAAGAGTGGCAGCGTCACGACGGTGGCGACCAGCCGCGGTACGACAAGCTTGCGCAGGGGGTCCGTGCCCAGTGCCCGCATGGCGTCAACCTGCTCGCTGACCACCATGGAGCCGATTTCGGAGGCGATGCCGGAACTGTTGCGCCCTGCCATCATTAGGGCCGTCAATACCGGGCCGAGCTCCAGAACCAGGCTCAAGGCCACCACTTTTCCCATCAAGCCCACCTCGCCAAAAGCGCTGAGGGTCCGGTAGGATTGCAAGGCCAGGACGCCCCCGGTGAAGAAACCAATCAGCAGGACGATGGGTAGGGAACCGAACCCAATCACGTCCATCTGCAGGAGCGTGTCGACCAGGTAGCGGGGCGGGGTGAAGGCGTGCTGAACGGAATCCCGCAACAAAAAAGTGAATTCCTGAACTGCCTGCACCCAACGCTTCAAGGCACTTGTGATCATACCTTTAGCGAACCAACGAGGTCAGATAGCTGAAGCCGTTTGCGCCGGCAGTAATCCCGAATGCCGTCGACGATACGCAAAGATGTGCCGGGGTCGTAGAAGCTTGCCGTGCCCACTTGCACGGCGCAGGCTCCCGCGATGATGAACTCCAGGGCGTCTTCGCTGCTGGCGATGCCACCGATGCCAATGATAGGGATCTTCACGGCGCGCGCCGCCTGGTAGACCATGCGCAGCGCCACCGGCTTGATGCCCGGCCCGGAGAGTCCCGCCGTGACGTTGGAGATGCGCGGCGTGCGTGTTTCCACGTCGATCGCCATGCCCACGAAGGTGTTGACTAGCGAAAGCGCGTCGGCTCCCGCGCCTTCCGCCACGCGGGCGAACATGGCGATGTCGGTGACGTTGGGCGAGAGCTTGACGAAGAGCGGAAACCGCGCGGCTTTTTTGCAGGCGGCGACAACTTCCTCCGTCAGGCGGGGATCCGTCCCATACACAATGCCCCCGCAGCGCGTGTTGGGACAGGAAATGTTCAATTCGTAGGCCGCAATGCCTTCGCCTTCATTAAGGGTCTCAATACAACGCACGTAATCTTCCGTGGAGTAGGCGAATACATTCACCACGGTACGTGCGTTGAGGGCGCGCAGGAACGGCAGTTTCTCGCTGAGAAATCGCTTCGCGCCGACGTTTTGTAGTCCTATGGCGTTCAACATTCCCGAGTCGGTCTCGTAAATGCGCGGCGGGGGGTTGCCCTCCATGGGCTCGGGCGAAATCCCTTTCACACATATGGCGCCCAACTGGTTCAGGTCAATGAGGTGGGCGAACTCCTTGCCGTAGCCAAACGTTCCGCTGGCCGTCCACACCGGATTCTGGAATCGCACCCCGGCGATTTCAATATCCATCCGGAGGATGAATTCTTCTGTGGGCTGCGGGACAGTCGCGAACGCTTCGTGGGCAGTGGGAAGGCGCGCCGGGCCTTGCTCACCCCATGCCTTCGCTTTTGCCCTGCTTACCATTGTCTTAACTCCGCTCCTGAACCCACTATCCCTAACCCCGAATCCCTAATCCCTGATCCCGAGCCTTTTCTCCGATTCCCAAACAACCTTCTCCGCCCAGAATACCGGTCCCTCCGTGCAAACACGCTGGTAGGCTTCATGGCCGGTCCCCAGGACACGGATCGAGCAGCCCAGGCAAACGCCCAGACCGCACCCCATGCGATTTTCCATGGACACCAGGCAGGGATGGCGAAAGCGCTTGGCAAGTTCCACTGCGGCGCGCAGCATCGCCCATGGACCGCACACCATGAACAGGAATTTCTTATGGGTGTGCTTCGCCAAATACTCCTCTAAGGGCCGGGTTACAAACCCGCGATAGCCGGCCGAGCCATTTTCGGTGGCCAGCAACGTGGCGCCCACCACAGGCTTGAATTCCTCTTTGCCCACCAGGTCTTCCTTCGTCCGCGCCCCGAAAAAGAGTCGTTGCTTGAAGCCCGCCTCCGCTAATTTCCTCGCAGGCAGCAACAGTGCCGCGATGCCAATGCCTCCGGCCACGTGCAGGATTTCGTCGCACTCGTGCGCACGCGGAAGATATTCTTCTTCGAAAAAACCGTGGCCGAGAGGCGCCAACAACCCCACCTTGTCGCCGGATTTCAGTTCCGCCATGAGGCGCGTGCCCCGTCCCACGACCTTGTAGAGAAGTTGTATGATCTCCGGGGAAGAAGTCTTGCGGGTGGACAGGGATGGCCTGCCGTTGGCACGCACATCGAAGACGCTCATCGGGCGGCGCAGCAGTACGTCCGACCTTCCGAGGATTCGCACCATGGCGAACTGGCCCGGCCGCACCTCGGGCGCTTGCCGCGGAGCATCCAAACTCAAAAGGTAGTGACCGCCGGGGAGAGGACGATTTTCGATGACCACCACGGTTTCATCATGCATCGGCACTATGCTAGCACAAGTGCTTCATTATCCAGCGCCGGATGTGGGGGATGGAATTGCGGGGAAACTTGTGGGGTGAGTCGTAAAACCGAAAGTCGAGGGAGCCGGCGCGCTGCTCCAACTGCCGGCGGAATTCCAGGTTCTTCTCGCGTGAATACCATTGATCCTGGCGGGCCGCGATGTGCAGCACATGCGTGGCCGCCGGCCGGTACTCCGGATTCTCCTTCCAATCGCCGGGGACGCCGCCGCACACCCCGACGGCGCCACGGATGGCCCGCGGGTGAGTAAAAATATAGCGGTAATTGGCGGAGCAGGTTTGGGAATAGGCCAGAAGAAATACCCGGTCGGGGTCGGCACGATACTCGCGCGCGGCAAGCCGGAGGACGGTTTCCAGGTCCCGGTGATGGAGTTGAACGGAATCCTCCATCTTGTAGGTTGTTCCCCAGCCGAATCCAACGCGGAAGTTCTTGGGATTTCTTCCGAATCGCCGGAAGAATTGATACGGACCTTGCAAGGAAATTACCACCATCTTGCCATCCGCGACGCGCTGCGCAATGCGCATCATGGAATCCTTATTTCCTTCATATCCATGCATGGCCACCAACAAAGGCCAGCGCCTGCGGCGGACGTGGTCCCGAGGTAATTCCAGTTCGTAATAGCGGCGAATGGCGCTGCGAAAGAACTTTTCCATGATCTCCCGGTTGGTTTGGGATTGAGCTAAGATCAAGGTTCATTCTATCAGGGGCGACCGATTAGGGACAGGGCCGGGCATCAGGCCGGTGAAGTTTGGCGGGCCGGTGCCGATAGCTAGGTAGGAGGTTTTTACCGATGCTAGCGCTGCGCTCTGTGGCCGCCGGAGTGACCCGATGGGCGGCGGTAATTGTACTCCTGACGCTAGCCGCCCAGGCCGGTTCACGCCAGGCACTGCCTCCAGATGGCGCATGCGGCAACGGCCAGAACATGTTGGAAGCTGAGCAGGCGGGCAGCATCATCCTCCAGCGGGTACTTTCCACCGGCATGCGCTGGGAGGATGCATCGCTGAATGAATACGTCAACCGCCTGGGACAGAACTTGGCGCGGAGCAGTGGCAGCCAACAGGTCTTCTCCTTTTACGTTTTATACAACCCGGAGGTCAACGCCCAGGCATTTCCCGGTGGGTACATCGTGCTCAACACCGGCGTCATCAGTTTGGCGGAGAGTGAGGCCGAATTGGCCTCGGTTCTGTCTCACGAAATCGCGCATGAAAATGCATGCGATTGGCGGGCGGCGCCTTCGAAGGGCAATCTCCTCGAGTTGGCTGCTATCGTGCCGGCCTTGGTTTTGGCGGGGCCGGCGGGGATTGCCCTGACGATGGGCACCGGCGTTGCCGGAAGGCTGGTAGGCGCGCGCCAAGGTCGGGCGAAAGAAGAACGCGCCGACCGCTTGGCAGTTCAGTATTTAGTGCGGGCCGGCTATGACCCCAGCGCCGCGGCGCGGTTCTTCCAGCGCCTCGAGGCAGAGGAAGAACGTAACGGAAGCGAAGCGCGTGGCGTGCTGGCCACCCACCCCCGCTCAGCCGATCGTGAAGAAAAGTTGGAAAAAGTCGTCGCCAATCTACCCCCCCAGGAACTCGTCCCGCACGACGAGTCCGAATTCCTCCGGATGCGCCGCGCCGTCCGGGAATATGACGAAATGTATTCCCGCCTGGTGGGCGTGCACATTCCGGGCCGCGACTCGATTCCGTCTCCCCTCTTTCACCGGCCTTCAGATGGGGCGGGAGCCGCCAGGCAGTAAGCGGATCGCCGCAGCAGGGTGTAGAGCAGACCCGTATTGCGGGTCCGCGGCTCCTCCTTCCCAGCAGGTGACGCACCTCAAGGCTACATAACAGGTCCGCGCCACCACCGCCGTAACGTTCATCACAGATTCTCCCAATGGCACCTGCCAGTTGGAGTTTTGGCCAGTGTCCCCTACAATAGTGTGCACTCTGGTGTCTTATGTTTGCCCTTTTAAAAGCCTGCTTGATTATCGGCCTGCTGGCGCTGAACGCCTTCTTTGTCGCCACCGAATATGCCCTGCTCAGCGTGCGGCGCACCCGCGTGGAACAGCTTGCCAACGAGGGGAATGCGCGGGCGAAGCTCGTGCTCACGCTGCTTTCCGACATGGTGGCGCTGTTCTCGGGGACGCAACTGGGGATCACCGTCATCAGCTTGTTGATGGGCTGGATGGGTGAAGCCATCATGGCCGACGCGATCGAACAATCGTTGGAAGGGTATCTGGGCCGTATAGCGCGCCTGGCCGTGGCGCACACCATCTCTGTAGCCACGGCTTTTCTGCTCATCACCGTCCTGCTCATGGTGTTGGGAGAACTGGTCCCCAAGGCCATGGCGTACGACAACGCGGAAAGATTCGCCCTGGGCGTGGCGCGGCCCATGTTTCTTTTCCTCAAGCTCAGCCGCTACCCTGTCCGGCTGCTCGACGCGCTAGCCAATGGAGTGCTGCATTCTCTGCACCGCCATCCGGACAAAGGTCACGGCCCCCTACCCACCACCGAAGAGGTGAAGCTGATTGTGTCCGGGATTCGCAAGCGGGGCCTGCTGGATGCGGACCAAGAGGAGATGATCCACAGCGTCTTCGACTTGGACCGAGTGCGGGTCCGCGAGATCATGGTGCCGTGGAATCGCATCACCTGCCTGCCGGCCTCCACCGACCTGCGCACGCTGCTGGACCGGGTGGTCAAGGACCAGCACTCCCGCATTCCCATTTTTGACGGTCTGCCTGACCAGATCGTGGGTGTCCTCTACACCAAGGACCTGCTGGCGGTGATGGCGGAAAAGACTCACGCCAGGGGGGCCGAGGACTCCGCCTTTGATTTGCGCGCCATCCTTCACCAACCGATGATCGTTCCGGAGTCGATGTCTTTGACCCAGATGCTGAAGGACGCCCGTCGCCGCCATTCGCAAATGGCGCTGGTGGTGGATGAATTCGGGACCTTTGTAGGTCTGGTGACCATCGAAGACGTGCTCGAGCAGATTGTGGGCGAAATCCAGGATGAGTACGATTTGGAGGAGGCGTCCATCCGTAAGGTGGGGGAAAATGTGCTGGTGGTGGATGCCTCCATGAGCCTGCGAGATCTGGCCAACGAGCGGGACATCGTCCTGCCGCGTGGAGCAGGCTATGAAACCCTGGCGGGGTTCGTGCTCGCAAGACTGGGCATCATTCCGCAGGGCGGGGAAAGTTTCGTGTTTGAGTTCCACCGCTATACGGTTCTCGAAATGGAAGGGCGCCGCGTGTCGAAGATTCGGATCGAAACATTGCCCTGGCCTCAAGCCGCCCCTAAATCTTCGGCTGAGGCGGCGGGGACCTAGAACAGCGGGCGCAAGATCAGGTGGTCTCGGGCATTGCGTCGGATTGAGTCCCCAGCATCACTCCTACCTCTACCCCCCGGTTCACATTTAGAGTTTTGGCGGCGGATCCCCGGTTGGTGCAGATCTCCAGGTAGCCTGAACTTCCCACGATGGCAAACAGTTCCGACGGCCTTCCCATGGAATAGGCCAGGTTCAGGCGTGTAATCTCCTGCTGATTGATCATGATCTTGAAGGGCGGCGGATTCTCCGTGAAAAGTTGCGGAAGGTCCTCTGGCCGGAGATTGGTGAGGATGTTCCCGAACTTGTCGATTTTCAGGACGACGCCTTTAATGAAGTTCTCAGCCACCACCTTGGGTTTGGGAGAGGTGAACCGCGTGAAGTCGCTGATGGTTTCGCCGAACTTGTCCGGTTCCAGCCATTTGCTCAGCCATCCGGCAACCGGAGCAAAGACGTCACGGCCCTGAAAAGTGGCGCTGACAGGATTGAGGAAGTAATGATCCGCGGTGATATGGCGGACCTCCACGTTCTCCTCCCGTTCGTAAATCAGAGAAAGTACGCCGTTATCGGGAGCCACGAACTTGTACGCCATGCTGCGTGCCAATAGGGGGCGCCGCCCCGTCCCAACGCCCGGATCGACTACGACCAGGTGAATCGTATCGGGAGGAAAGAAACGATAGCATTGGGCCAGGGTGAAGGCGGCGTCAAAGATATCGTAGGAGGCCACCTTGTGCGTGATATCCACAATGTCCACGTCAGGGTTAATGCTGTAGATAACCCCCTTCATGGTGCCAACAAAGTGCTCCGTGGTGTCAAAGTCGGTGATCAGGGTAATGATGGGTTTTCGGGCCAAGGTCTTCTCCTCAATTATTGCGGTCGAATGAGAATAAGGGAAAGTTACGGAAACGCGCAGCGGTTGTCAAGGATACCTGCTATTGCCTGAATATGGCGCGGAACTGCTCCAAAGTGAGGGGCGGCGTCTGCGCGGTCAGGAGATTCTCAATGACGTGTTGGGGGTGGCTCATCCCCACCAGCGCGCAGGTGATGCCGGGCGTGGAGCGCACGAACTGGATGGCCCTCTGCGCGTCATTTGCGAGGCCAGGGAACCACGCCTGGGTCTCGACCGGCAGGTTCCGGGTCAATTGCTGTTGCAGCAGGGTGGCGCTGGCGAAAACCATCATGCCGTGGGCGCGCGCCACATGCAGCACCGGGACGGCCTTGCCATCGTAACGCTGGGTCCGGGCTGACAAGGCCTCCGGCATGGCGAGGTTATAGGGGAGTTGGAGGGCGCGAAAATGATGGCCCTTGCCGCCCACTTCCTCCGCCAGCCGCAGCAGGTCCGGGAGCGACAGCGCCTCGCGCGAATCGGAACCGACGCGGTAACCGTTCCAGGTTGCCGTGCCATATATGCGAATCTTGCCCTCGCCGGCCTCTTTCTCCAGGGCTGAAAAAGCCGCCCGCATCCGGCGCTCGAATTCACTCCGTGCCACGTTGGAGGCCTGCGTCTCGGGGTTATGCAGATAATAAATATCGATGGTTTCGATGCCGAGGTTTTGACGACTCACGGCAAGCTGGTTCTGGAGATACTTGGGCGTCATCACGTGGCAGCCGGCCACTACTTCCGCCGGGCGAAAAAGGCCGGGATCGATCAGGGTCCGCTGGAAATAATCGGAGGGGTCGTCCGGCTCATTGCCGTCAAAGGTCAGGAAGCCGCCCTTGGTGGCGATCACTACTTCATCGCGCCGCACTTTGCCGCTGGCCATGGCGGCAGCCAGCGCCTGCCCGATAGCGCGCTCGCTGCGCTGGTGGCGGTAATTCACCGCCGTGTCGATGACGTTTATGCCGCCATCCAGGGCCGTTGTCACGGCATCGCGATAAAGCGTATCACAAGCCTCGGTAGGTTCGCCCAGGTAGGTGCCGATCCCGATGGAAGAGAGCCAAAGGCCCTGGACCTCGCGCAAGTGGCCGGGAAGTCTTTCCGCAAAGCGGCCCCGAAAGCGGTCCGTCCCTTCGGGCGTGGCGTAGCCCGGCATCAGCATGTTGAGCAGTCTCCTGAGACCGGCTCCACTTTACCACGAAATCCGCCGGCCGAAATTCGGAACTCGAAGATCGAAACTCGAACTTCGCTGCTCGCCTCGATCCTCCAAAGCAGTTCCAACCGTTCCGGAGGCTGCTTCAGGTCTTCGCCAAGCAGGGTCAATCCACGTGCCCAACGTCACGAGGCAAGACCCGATTATCGACTTTTCAGTTTCGGTTTTCAGGCTCTTCAAAGCGATTCCGCCTTCACCAGGAAGAGGGGAACATTGCTCTCATGGCGCACTTTGGTGATGGTCGCGCCGTGGATCAAATCGCCGATTAATCGGTGCCCATGCGTGGTCATGGCAATGAGGTCGCAATGTTCAGCCTCCGCGGCTTTCAGAATGGCGCGCGCAGGTTCACCGCTGTCATGGCGCGCCGTGACTCGCAGGTGTTCGCCCCGGAGTCCCGCGCTGACCTTCTCCAGATACTCCCGGTCCTCTTTTATTTCCTGAGAATCGGAGAGGTTGAGATTCTCCTGCCACTGGGCTGCCCACCCCGTGGAAACATGGAGCAGGACAATCTCTGCGCCGGTCAGGTGCGCCAATTCCTTGATCCGCGGCATGAGGGAATTGTCCGCCTTGCTGTGGTCGAGTGCAACGAGGATCTTTTTGAACATAGCCAACCTCGTAGTATCGGGGGATCGGGAGATCCGGTGATCGGTGGAACAAAGTGCAGGCGGCCCTGCGATCTTTTGCTCACCCGATCACCCGATTACCCAATCAGTGTATCCAGTCTCGCACTGTCACAAACAGAAGATAGGCATTCAGGATCGCGATGATCGCGGCGGTGACCCACGCCACGATCTTCAGCCAGCGCGGATTGGCGAATTCGCCCATCATGCGCCGGTCGCTCGTAAACTGCACCAGAGGTACCACGGCGAATGAGAGTTGCAGGCTCAGGATGACCTGGCTGAAGATCAGCAGCTTGGCGGTGCCGGTCTGTCCGAAAAAAATGACCACGATTACGGCCGGGATGATGGCCAAAAGACGCGTAATCAAGCGACGCAGCCAGGGGACGAGTCGCAGATTGAGAAATCCTTCCATGACGATCTGGCCTGCCAGGGTTCCCGTCAAGGTGGAGTTCTGCCCGGAACAGAGCAAGGCCACGGCAAACAGAATTGCGGCCATATGTGTTCCCAGCAGAGGTGTCAGGGTGTGATACGCCTCCTGGATTTCCGCCACTTGCTTGTAACCGGCGCGGAAAAACGTACCTGCGGCCATGATCAGAATCGCGGCGTTAATCAGAAACGCAAAGTTCAGCGCGAGGAAAGAGTCCAGGAAGTTGTAGCGCATGGCCGTCTTCTTGCCTTCGAAAGTGCGATCGATGGCGCGGGTCTGCACCAGGGAGGAATGCAGATAAAGATTGTGCGGCATCACGGTGGCGCCGAGCATGCTGATGGCAATGTAGAGCATCTCCGGGTTGGTGAGGATCTGCGGTGTGGGGACAAACCCCTTGGCAATCTCCACCACATTGGGGCGCACCAGGAGAAGCTCGATAAGGTAGCACCCTCCAATGACTCCGATCAGGGCGACCACCACTGCCTCCAGATAGCGGAATCCTTTGTGCTGGAGGTAGAGAATGGCTAAAACATCGAGCGCCGTCAGGCAAACGCCCAGGAGCAGGGGAATGTGAAAAAGCAATTGCAGGGCGATGGCGGAGCCGATAACTTCCGCCAGGTCGCACGCGGCGATGGCGATCTCGCAAAGCACCCAGAGGACCAGGTTGGTTCGCCGCGAATACCGCGTTTTGCATGCCTGGGCCAGGTCCATCTGCGCGGCAATCCCCAGCCGGGCTGCCAACGCCTGGACGAGGATCGCCATGAGGTTGGAAATCATGAGGACGGAGATGAGTTGATAGGCGAAACGTGATCCGCCGGCGATGTCCGTGGCCCAGTTGCCGGGGTCCATGTACCCGACGGCCACTAGGAACCCCGGTCCGGAGAAAGCCAGGACTTTTCTCCAGAACCCCGCCCTGGCAGGGACGACCACGCTCCGGTGCACCTCCGGCAGGGAAGGCGTGGTTGTGGCAGTGGTTTCAGGGACGACGGGAGCCGGGTCCATAACGCGAACAGTATACTCACAATCCGGCGGATTGACACCCGGGTGCTCACCCAGGCCGGCGCGGCTCTTCGCCGGTCCGCCCGCCGGCGCCTCGGGCCCCTGCCCCTGCCGGGGCGTCGGCCGACCCGAAGACTTTGTAGCCTCTTATAGCATTTTTCGCTTGACAAGATGAATAGCCATGATCTTGATATCGCGTTCCTCTGTAGCCTCCTGGAATGCCATGGGAGTTCGGCGATGGCGGTTACTTCTGTCGCGGGTAACGAGCTTCCACCAAGGTGCGCATACCGCCGCGCGCGGCGAATTCCCCATTGACCACGGCCCACTTAGGCTTGCAGGCGCGTGCGATGTCTTCCAGGATGCGGTTCACGACGTTCTCATTGAAGATCCCGAGGTTGCGGAAGGCAACGATGTAGGCCTTCAGGGACTTCAATTCCAGGCAACTCCTGCGTGGGAGATAGTGGATGGTGATGGTTCCGAAGTCGGGCAAGCCCGTGCGGGGGCAAATGCAGGTGAATTCGGGAATAGTAATGGTGATCTCGTAGTTTGGGTACTGATTCTCCCAGGTTTCGATCTCGGGCAGTTCGGTGTGGACCCCTCCTCTGGCGTGCTCGGATGTGTATTCAGGTTGGCGGGCCTTCTTTGCCATGGTTTCCTCCCAAATCCCGAGAATAAACCGAAACGGGGTGACATTGCACGCGGCAATCACGTCGAATTCCGGGCAGTGTCCCACGTGCTTAGGGAGTCTTCGCGGCTACATATGGCCTTGAGGGGGGCGGACACGGGGCGCTCCGAAAATATCGCTGAAGTTCAGTATCGAAAGCAGGCTTGGAACGGACCCATTACGCATCAATCACAACTCCACTCCAGATCCAACTTATTCATATAAAACACGTTATTATGAAATAGAAATTTATATTGACAATGGAATGCTCAATCTTTATTCTAATTGGCGACTAATGAAGCTTTTCTTGCATCCAATTAGTTGAGAACGGCAAGCTTGAACCGGGCGGGTGGGCATCCGCGCGATTAAGAAGGAGGTAGTGGGCGTTATGGGCAAGATTATTGGAATTGACCTTGGGACGACGAACTCAGTGGTGGCGGTCATGGAGGGTGGCGAGCCGACGGTGATCACGAATCCCGAGGGCGGCCGCACCACCCCATCGGTGGTGGCCTTTACGAAGTCCGGCGAGCGGCTGGTGGGGCAAGTGGCGAAGCGGCAGGCGATTACCAACCCGGAGAACACGGTGTATTCCATCAAACGGTTCATGGGCCGCCGCTACAACGAAGTGCAGAGCGAAATGAAGACGGTGCCTTACAAGGTGATCTCGAGCCCCAACGGCGACGTGCGCGTGCAGGCGTTGGGCAAGGAGTACTCACCCCCCGAAATCTCCGCCATGATATTGCAAAAGATGAAGGATGCGGCGGAGCAGCACCTGGGCGAAAAGGTCACCCAGGCGGTCATCACGGTGCCTGCCTACTTCAATGACGCGCAGCGCCAGGCCACCAAGGACGCGGGCAAGATCGCGGGCCTGGAAGTTTTGCGCATCGTGAATGAGCCCACTGCGGCGGCGCTGGCCTACGGCCTCGACAAAAAGAAGGACGAAACCATTGCCGTATACGACTTTGGGGGCGGCACGTTTGATATTTCCATCCTGGAGGTGGGCGAAGGCGTGGTAGAAGTGAAGTCCACCAACGGGGACACCCACCTGGGCGGCGACGACATCGACAAGCGCGTGATGGATTGGATTGTCGAGGAGTTCCGCAAGGACCAGGGCATTGACCTTTCCAAGGACCGCATGGCGTTGCAGCGCCTCAAGGAAGCGGCGGAGAAGGCCAAAATGGAACTCTCCACGGTCCTTGAGACCGAGATCAACCTGCCCTTTATCACGGCGGACGCCTCCGGTCCCAAGCACCTGGCCATGAAGCTGACGCGCGGGCGCTTCGAGCAGATGTGCGAGGACATTTTCCAGCGCTCGGTGGGCCCGGTGAAGCAAGCCCTGAAGGACGCGAATCTCACGCCCGACAAGATCGACGAAGTGGTGCTGGTGGGCGGTTCGATCCGTATCCCCCGCGTGCAGCAGATCGTCAAGGACCTCTTTGGCGGCAAAGAACCTCACAAGGGGGTCAATCCGGACGAAGTGGTGGCGGTGGGCGCCGCCATTCAGGCCGGCGTACTGGGCGGAGAGGTCAAGGATCTCTTGCTTCTCGATGTGACCCCGCTGACGCTGGGCGTGGAAACCCTGGGCGGCGTTATGACCCCGCTGATCCAGCGCAACACCACCATTCCGACCCGCAAGACGGAGACCTTCTCCACCGCTGCCGACAGCCAGACCTCGGTGGAAATTCACGTCTTGCAGGGCGAACGGCCCATGTCCAAGGACAATCGCACGCTGGGCAAGTTCCATCTGGTCGGCATTCCCCCGGCGCCGCGCGGCATACCCCAGATTGAAGTGACGTTCGATATTGACGCCAACGGCATTCTGAACGTCTCCGCCAAGGATCTGGGTACGGGCAAGGAGCAGAAGATCACCATTACCTCTTCCAGCGGCCTCAGCAAGGATGAGGTGGAGCGGATGACGAAGGAAGGCGAACTCCATGCCGACGAGGACCGGCGGATTAAGGACGAGGTCGAGGTCAAGAACAAGGCGGACTCCATGGTGTACTCGGTCGAGAAGATGCTCAAGGAGAATCGCGAGAAAATCTCCGAGTCCGACGCCAAGGGCATCGAGGAGGCACTGGACGAGGCCAGGAAGGCCATTCAGGAGGGCGACGTTTCAAAGATCAACTCCACGCAGGAGAAGTTGACCACGGCGTCTCACAAGCTTGCCGAAGCTATGTACAAGCAGGCGGCATCCTCCAAGACGGCTGCCGATGCCGGTGCGCCGGGAGCGCAGCAAGG
>Ga0335069_10008196_pt1 | contig 14986 bp, 12 predicted proteins | sample Lox_Sample_11_FD_206714 | JGI IMG/M metagenome (GOLD analysis project Ga0335069, IMG submission 206714) | Soil microbial communities from Loxahatchee National Wildlife Refuge, Florida, United States - Lox_Sample_1.1 | ecosystem: Environmental > Terrestrial > Soil > Wetlands | place: USA... | reverse complement strand
GCGCGGCCAGACACTCGGCATGAAGGCCTGGAGCATCCGCCTCGAAACGGCCGCCGGCGCGCTGCCGAACTGGCGCCGCGCGCTGCTGCGGCTCGCCTGCGCGGCACCGTTCTACCTGTGCCTCGTCGGCGGGCTGCTGCTCTACATGGCGCGGCTGGCATCGGTGCTCGCGCTGATCGCCGGCGCGCTGCCGCTGGTCGCCAGCCTCGCGGCGCTCTCGCTCGGCAGCGGCGGCGCGCTGCACGACCGCTGGTCCGGGACGCGCGTCGTGCGCATCGACCCGTCGGCGCGCGCCTGAGGGCCGGCTTGCCGCTACGATTCCCGGGGCGGGGCGCCCTTCCTCGAGCGGCGCAGCGCCCGGCGCGCGGCCGCGGCCGGCCGCGCCAGCGTTCCTTCGCGCAAGCGGCTCGCCTGCAGCGCAGCCGCGCGCTCGAACACCGGGTAGGCCGCTGAGCACCGGTGCGAGTGGATGCGCTTCAGCTCGCGCAGGATGTCGAGGTCGAGCGACGTCGACTCGACCAGCGTCGTGCCGACGTTGGCGCCGAGCATGACCGCGAGCGCCGGCACGAGGTCGACGACGCCGCCGGTGACCAACGATGCGGTCGTCAGCCGGTCGCGGCGCGGTTCTGCTGCAGCGACGTCACCATGACGCCGGCGAAGAACGCGTGCACGCGGTGCGGCAGCGCGACGCCGGTCAGGCGGCGCAGCTCGGTGCTATAGCTACGCACCATGCCGTTGTGGATCATGTGCAGGCCCCACAGCAGCAGCGCGATGCCGCCGATCAGATTGAGCGTCAGCGTGCTGCCCACCGGTCCCTCACAGGCCCGCCGCCGAAACGGCGACTCTGCATCCAATCACGCGCGCGGACGCCGCCACAACGCCGCGCGACCGCACGCTCAGCGCACGCGCGCGATCGCGACCCCGGTGACGAGGGCGAGCAGCGCAGCCGGAGCCCATGCAACTAGCAGCGGGTCGAAGCCGTAAACGTCGCCGCTGTTCTCGAGCGTGCGGTTGATCAGGAAGTAGACGACGCCGACGATGATCCCGATCACGGTGCGCGAGCCGGCGCCCGACGAGCGCAGCGGCCCGAACACGAACGGCACGGCGAGCATGCACAGCAGCACCGTCGAGAGGCTGCGCGCGATGCGCGACCACAGCGCGACCTCCCAGCTGCGCGACTCGAGCCCGTTGCTGCGCAGGTGCTGCACGTAACGCCACAACCCGCGGATCGGCAGCGACACCGGGTCGACGACCGCGATGCCGAGGAACTCCGGGCTGATGCCGCCTTCGACGGCGAGGCTCGGTGCGTGGCGCGTGGTGACGCCGTCGGGCGTCAGCGTCGAGTCCGCGAAGTTCGACAAGCGCCAGCCATGGCCGCGCACGACCTCGGCGCGATCGGCGCGCGCCAGCGCCTCGAGCCGCTGGTGGCCGTCGGGACCCGGGCCGACGGTGAAGATGTAGAGCCCGCCGTAGACGTTGTCCGACGCCTGCTGCTGGATGCTGACGATCCGGTTGCCGTCCTTGACCCAGATGCCCGCGCGGCCGGCGAAGCTGAAGTTGTTGTACTTGCCGAAAGTCTTGACCTGCTGCGCGTAGGCATCGAGCGGTGGCGCAACGACCTCGCCGAGCACGACGCCAGCACCGGCCGCGGCCAGCGCGACCCGTACGACCGAGACGCCGGAGGCGCGCACGACGATCAGCTCGCTGCCGCGCGCGAGGTTACCGAGGCCGATCAGCGCGCCGATCAGCGCCGCGATCGGCAGCAGCTGGAACGCCTGCTGCGGAAGCATCAGCAGCGTCACCAGGAATGCGTCGAGCATCCCGTAGCTGCCGACGCCGATGTCGCTCTGCTGGTCGATGAACACGAACAGCGCCGCGAGCGTCACCAGCACGGCCATCACGAGCAGCGTGTACCAGAGGACCTGCCGCGCCAGATAGCGGTCGAGCAGCGTCATCGCGTGGCCCACGCGGGCGGCGCCTGCCGCCACCACAGCCACAGCGCGAGCAGCAGCACGACCGCGTGCATCCACCACACGCCGAGCGCCGGGGCGACCCAGCCCTTCTCGATCCAGGTCTGGGCGGCCGACAGGAGGTTCGCGTAGACGAAGTACACGAGGATCACGAGCCCGATGCGCGCGTAGCGGCCCTGCCGCGGCCGCAGCTCCGCGAGCGGCACCGCGAGGAACGCGAGGATCAGCGCCATCAGCGGCAGCGACAGCCGCCGCTGGAACTCGGCCTGCGCCGCGAGCGCCCCGTCGCCCAGCAGGTCGAACGTCGGCCGCGTCTCGATGCGCGCCGGTCCCGCTGCCGACTCGCCGACCCGCACCGGAATCCCGTGCTCGGCGAAGTGCACGTGGCGCATCTCGGCCTGGCCGGGCGTGCCCTCGTAGCGCTCGCCGTCGTTGAGTACGAGCACGTGCAGCGCCCCGTCCTCCTCGACCAGGTGGCGCGCGCGGTCGGCAAGCACGATCTCGACGCGGTCGACGATCCGCCGCTCCAGGAACACGCGGCGCAGCGTGCCGTCCGCGTCCGCCGACTCGGCGTAGAAGACGGCACTGCCGTGCGCGAAGGTATGGAACTTGCCGGGCTCGAGCATGCCGAACTCGGCGGCCCTCAGCGCCTCCTGCTGGATCTGCTGCGCGCGGCCGAAGGAGCGTGGCGCCGCCTCGAGCGCGAGCCAGCCGAGCAGCGCCGTCACGAGCAGCGCGAGCAGGCCGACCGGCCGCAGCAGCCTGCCCGGCCCGACGCCGCAGGCGCGCAGCGCCGCCATCTCGCTCTCGTGGTACAGGCGACCGAGCGCGAGCACGATCCCGAGCAGCAGTCCCACCGGGATCACGTAGGTGCCGTTCTGGATCGACATCAGGCCGATCAGCCCGAAGATGACTTCGCGCGGGTAGCCCCGCTCGGCCGCCTGGCCGAGCACCTGCGCCAGCTGGTTGCTGACCAGGATCGCGAGCAGTACGCCGGTCACCGCGATCCACGACAGACCGACTTCCCGCAGGATGTAGCGATCGACAGTCCCCAACCGGCCTCCAGTGCCCAGCACCATGGGGTCCGCTGCCCGTCCGCGCCGGGCAGCCCATGAAGTACACTCTCCGTCAAGGAAAGAGAGCGCCGGCCCGCGCCGGCCGTCCCTTGTAACTTAAACCGAAAGCAGCGCGCGCAGAAGGGCGGACCGCCGTCCCGGTCGGCCGGGCCAGCCGCTGTGCGTGACGGAGAACAGGCATGGAGCTCGAGGTAGAAACCCGCGGGAAGCGGCGCGCGCGCACCGATTGCGCGGTCGTCGGCGTCCACGAGGGCGGCGAACTGTCGCGCGCGGCCGCCGAGCTCGATCGCGCGCTCGGCCGGCGCCTGACGCGCGTGCTGCGCCAGGGCGACTTCGCCGGCCGCATCGGCGAGACCCTGCTGCTGCCGGACCTGCCGGCGGGACCGGCCGCGCGCGTGCTGCTGGTCGGGCTCGGCGGCGCAAAGGGTTGGGGCCGGCGCAGCTACCGGCGCGCCCTCGCAGCCGCGGCCGCGGCGCTGGCGCGCTGCGGCGCCCGCGACGCCCGGCTGCTGCTCGCCGGCGAGCGCGTCCCGGAAGTCGACCCGTACTATCGCGCCCGCTACGTCGCCGAGGCGATCGGCGCCGCGCGCTACCAGGTTCCGGATCTCAAGAGCGGCCGGCGCCCGCCGGCCCCGCGACTCAAGCGCGTGCGCCTCGCCGTCGGCGAGCGCACGGACGCTTCGGCGCTGCGCCGCGGCCTCGAGCACGGCGCGGCCATCGCCGCGGGCGCGGCACTGACCCGCGACCTCGCGAACCTGCCGGCCAACGTCTGCACGCCGAGCTACCTCGGCACGGTCGCCAAGCGCCTCGCGCGCGAGCACCGCACGCTGCGCAGCCGCGTGCTCGGCGAGCGAGAACTCAAACGCCTCGGCATGGGCGCGTTCCTGTCGGTCACCCACGGCACCGACGAGCCGGCGCGCCTGCTGGTCGTCGAGTACCGCGGCGCCGCCCGCGGCGCAGCGCCCGTCGCGCTGGTCGGCAAGGGCGTGACGTTCGACTCGGGCGGAATCTCGCTCAAGGACCCGCCGGGCATGGACGAGATGAAGTTCGACATGACGGGCGCCGCCTCGGTGCTCGGCACGCTGAAGACGCTGGCGCTGCTCGATGCGCCGATCAACGTCGTCGGCATCGTCCCGGCCTGCGAGAACATGCCTAGCGGCCGCGCGACCAAGCCCGGCGACATCGTGCGCTCGATGTCGGGGCAGACGGTCGAGATCCTGAACACCGACGCCGAGGGCCGCCTGATCCTGTGCGATGCGCTGACCTTCAGCCGCCGCTTCCGGCCGGCCGCGGTGATCGACATCGCGACGCTCACGGGCGCCTGCGTCATCGCGCTCGGCCAGCACATGAGCGCGGTGATGAGCAACGACGAGGAGCTGGCCGCGGGGCTGCTGGCCGCCGGGCGCCGCGCCGCCGACCCATGCTGGCGCATGCCGCTCGCCGAGGAGTACCAGGAGCAGCTCAAGAGCAACTTCGCCGACTTCGCCAACGTCGGCGGTCGCGAAGGCGGTGCCGTGACCGCCGCCTGCTTCCTGTGGAAGTTCGTCGACGGCCTCAAGTGGGCGCACCTCGACATCGCCGGCACCGCCTACGTGTCGGGCGCCAACAAGGGCAGCACCGGCCGACCCGTGCCGCTGCTCGTCGACTACCTGCTGTCACGGGCCTGATGGCACCGCGCGTCGACTTCTACGTGCTGGAGGGCGCCGACGACCGTGCCCGGCTGCGCTACGCGTGCCGGGTCATCGAGAAGGCCTATCTGAAGAGCCTGACCGTGTGCGTGAGCCTCGACACGCCGGCCGAGGTCGAGAGCTTCGACCAGCTGCTCTGGACCTTCGGCGACAGCAGCTTCGTGCCGCACGCGCTCGCCGCGGATGGCGTCGTCGCGGGCCCGGCACCCGCGACACCGGTGATCCTCGGCTGCCGCCGCCCGGTGGCGGCCGACGTGCTCGTCAACCTCGGCAGCGAGGCTCCGGACTTCTACGTGAACTACCCACGCGTCGTCGAACTCGTCGACGCCGAGCCCGCGCGCCGCGACGCCGGGCGGCGGCGCTTCGCGCGCTACCGCGACGCCGGCCACACGCCGGAGACCTTCCGCGTCGGCGGTTGAGACGATGGACAAGACGTACTCGCCGCGCGACATCGAGCAGCGCCTGTACGCGCGCTGGGAGAGCGAACAGCGCTTCCGGCCGAGCGGCCGCGGCCGCCCGTACTCGATCGTGATCCCGCCACCGAACGTGACCGGCACGCTGCACATGGGGCACGCGTTCCAGGACACGATCATGGACGCGCTGACACGCTACCACCGGATGCTTGGCGATGACACGCTGTGGCAGCCGGGCACCGATCACGCCGGCATCGCGACGCAGATGGTCGTGGAGCGCCAGCTCAACGCCGAGGGCAAGACGCGCCACGACCTCGGGCGCGAGGCCTTCGTCGAGCGCGTCTGGCGCTGGAAGGAGGAGTCCGGCGGGACGATCGCGCGCCAGATGCGCCGGCTCGGCGCCAGCGTCGACTGGTCGCGCGACCGGTTCACGATGGACGAGGGCCTGTCGCGCGCGGTCACCGAGACCTTCGTGCGCCTGCACGCGGAGGGCCTGATCTACCGCGGCAAGCGGCTCGTGAACTGGGACCCGGTGCTGCACACGGCGCTCTCCGACCTCGAGGTGCTGTCGGAGCCCGAGAGCGGGCACCTGTGGCACCTGCGCTATCCGCTCGTCGACGGCGACGGCGCGCTGATCGTAGCGACCACGAGGCCGGAGACGATGCTCGGCGACACGGCGGTCGCGGTGCATCCCGACGACGAGCGCTACCGCCACCTCGTCGGCAAGCGCGTGCGCCTGCCGCTCGCGGATCGCGACATCCCGATCATCGCCGACGAGTTCGTCGACCGCGCGTTCGGCAGCGGCTGCGTCAAGATCACCCCGGCGCACGACTTCAACGACTACGAGGTCGGCCAGCGGCACGGCCTGCCGCTCGTGAACCTCTTTGACCGCGACGCGGTGCTGAACGACGCCGCGCCGCCCGCCTACCGCGGACTCGACCGCTTCGAGGCGCGCCAGCGCGTCGTCGCGGACCTCGAGGCGCTCGGCCTCGTCGACAAGATCGAGCCGCACACGCTGACCGTGCCGAGGGGCGATCGCAGCAACGCCATCATCGAGCCGTGGCTCACCGACCAGTGGTACGTGCGCATCGAGCCGCTCGCCAAGCCGGCGCTCGAGGCGGTCGAGCGCGGCCGCATCCGCTTCGTGCCGGAGAACTGGGACCGCACGTACTACGAGTGGATGCGCAACATCAAGGACTGGTGCATCAGCCGCCAGCTGTGGTGGGGCCACCGGATCCCGGCATGGTATGGACCCGACGAGCGCATCTACGTCGGCCGCAGCGAGTCCGAGGTGCGCGCCCGGCACGGCCTCGCGCCCGCGCTGCCGCTGCGCCAGGACGAGGACGTGCTCGACACCTGGTTTTCGTCGGCGCTGTGGCCGTTCTCGACGCTCGGCTGGCCGGACGCGACCGCGGAGCTGAAGAAGTTCTATCCGACCTCGGTGCTCGTCACCGGCTTCGACATCATCTTCTTCTGGGTCGCCCGCATGATCATGTTCGGGCTGAAGTTCATGGGCGAGGTGCCGTTTCGCGAGGTCTACGTGCACGGCCTGATCCGTGACGCCGAAGGCCAGAAGATGTCGAAGTCGAAGGGCAACGTGCTCGACCCGCTCGACCTGATCGACGGCATCGGCCTCGAGGAGCTGGTTGCCAAGCGCACTGCCGGCCTGATGCAGCCGCATCTGGCCAAGGGCATCGAGAAGGCGACGCGCAAGCAGTTCCCGGACGGCATCGCCGCCTACGGCACCGATGCGCTGCGCTTCACGTTCTGCTCGCTCGCGACGCTGTCGCGCGACATCCGCTTCGACGTCGGGCGCATCGAGGGCTACCGCAACTTCTGCAACAAGCTGTGGAACGCGGCGCGCTTCGTCCTGCTATCGGTCGAGGGTCACGACCTGGGACCGGGCGAGGAGCAGCCGTCGCTGGCCGACCGCTGGGTCCGTTCGCGTCTCGCGGCCGCGCTCCAAGCCACCGTCGCGGGGCTCGGCAGCTATCGTCTCGACCTCGCGAGCCAGGCACTTTATGAGTTCACCTGGTACGAGTTCTGCGACTGGTACCTCGAGCTCAGCAAGGCGGTGCTGCAGTCGGACACCTCCCCCGAGCCCGAGAAGCGCGCCGCACGGCGCACGCTGATCCAGACGCTCGAGACGCTGCTGCGCGCGCTGCATCCGCTGATGCCGTTCATCACCGAGGAGATCTGGCAGCGCGTCGGGCCGCTCGCGGGGCGCGACGGCCCGTCCATCATGGTCGAGCCCTGGCCGGCCGCGGGCGCGCGCGACGCCGCGGTCGACGCCGAGATGCGCTGGATCATGGATTTCATCCTCGCGGTCCGCCAGATCCGCGGCGAGATGGACATCGCCCCGTCGCGGCGCTTCGACGTGCTGCTCGCCGGCGCCGCGGCCGGCGACCTCGCGCGCCTCGAGCGCGGCCGCCGGTGGATCGAGCGCCTCGCGAACCTCGGCGCACTGCGCCCGCTGGCGGCCGGCGAACCCGAGCCCGAGTCCGCGGTCGCGATGCTCGGCGAGCTGCGGATCCTGGTCCCGATGGCGGGGCTGATCGACGTCGCCGCGGAAGTCGCGCGGCTCGACAAGCGGATCGCGAAGCTGCGCCAGGATCTGGCGAAGACCGAAGCGAAGCTCGGCAACGCGAGTTTCGTGGCCAACGCGCCAGCCGCGGTCGTCGAGCAGGAGCGCCAGCGCGTGCAGGACTTCGGCCGGGAGCTCGCCGGCCTAGAGACGCAGCTCGCGCGCGTGCGCCGGCTGGGATCCGGGGCGTGAGCGACGCCGCCGCCACGCGTCGCGCGCTGGAGCCCGTGCTCGCGGCCCTGAACGGCATCGTGCTCGGCAAGGACCGGCAGATCCGCCTCGCGCTCAGCTGCCTGCTCGCCCGTGGCCACCTGCTGATCGAGGACCTGCCGGGCGTCGGCAAGACGACGCTCGCGCAGGCGCTCGCGCGCACGCTCGGCCTCAGCTACCAGCGCGTGCAGTTCACGAGCGACCTGCTGCCCGCCGACGTCATCGGCGTATCGGTGTACGACCGCGACAGCGGCCGCTTCGAGTTCCACCGCGGCCCGGTGTTCGCGCAGCTGCTGCTCGCCGACGAGGTCAACCGCGCGACGCCGAAGGCGCAGAGCGCGCTGCTCGAGGCGATGGAGGAGCGCCAGGTCACCGTCGACGGCCACACGCACCCGCTGCCCGAGCCGTTCTTCGTCGTCGCGACGCAGAACCCGAGCTACCAGCTCGGCACCTACCCGCTGCCCGAATCGCAGCTCGACCGGTTCCTGATGCGCATCGAGCTCGGTTATCCGGCACCCGAGCTCGAGCGCGAGTTGCTGCGCGGCCGCGACCGGCGCCAGCTGCTCGCCGACCTCGCCCCGCTGGCCGATGCCGCGACGCTGAAGGCGCTGCAGGCCCACGTGCCCGGCGTCCACGTCGCGGAGCCGCTGCTCGACTACGTGCAGGCGCTGGTGCGCCACACGCGCGAGTCCGGGCACTTCGAGGCCGGGCTCTCGCCGCGGGCCGCGATCGCGCTGCTGCGCTCGAGCCAGGCGTGGGCGCTGCTGCACGGCCGGCCGGGCGTCGTGCCCGAGGACGTGCAGGCGGTCGCGCGCGCCGTCGTCGGCCACCGCCTCGAGCTGCGTACCGCGGTCGACGGGTCGCATGCGCCCGACCTCGACCGGCTGCTGCTCGAGCCCGTCGCCGTACCCTGACGCGCCATGGGCGCTGCGCGCCGCGCGATCGCCGAGCGCCTGCGGGACCTGCGCCGCGCTGCCGCCGAGCGCGTGATCGCCTGGTCGAAGTCGCGCCACGGGCCGGACGTCGGTGTCGTCACCGTGAGCCGCCGGCGCGTCTACATCCTGCCGACCCGGCTCGGGCTCGCCTACGCGGCGATGCTGTTCGCGATGCTGCTCGCGGGGCTCAACTACGCCAACAACCTCGCGCTCGCGCTGACCTTCCTGCTGGCGGCCGGCGGCTGGGTCGGGATGCACCAGTGCCATCACAACCTCGTCGGGCTCAAGGTCGGACCGGCCGGGACACGCGCGCCGTTCGCGGGCGACGACGCCGAGTTCGCCTTCACCTTGAGCGCACCGTCGCCGCGCGCCGATCTCGTGCTCAAGGCCGGCGCGCGCGCGGCGCACGCGGTCAGCCTCGACGCCGGCCAGACGGCGTCCGCTGCGGTCGTCGTGCCGACCACGCGCCGCGGCCGCGTGCGGCTCGCGCGGCTGCGCATCGAGTCGACGTTCCCGCTCGGCCTCTTCACCGCGTGGACCTGGATCCACGGCGAGCTCGAGTGCCTCGTCTATCCGCGCCCGGCGCCGCGCGGCCGCGAGGGACCGCCGCCGGACGCCGAGCCCGGCGCCGCGCACGACGGCCGCGCGATCGGCGAGGAGGATTTCGCCGGCCTGCGCAACTTTCGCAGCGGCGATCCGCCGCGCCGCATCGCCTGGAAGGCCTGGGCGCGCGGCGGCGAGCTGGTCGTCAAGGAGTACGTCGGCGCGGCGCGGGCCCCGATCGTGCTCGACCTCGCGACCGCGGGCGGGCGCGACCTCGAGGCGCGGCTCGCGCTGCTCGCACGCTGGATCGTCGACGCCGAGGAGCGCGGCGATCGCTACGGCCTGAGGCTGCCGGACGGCGAGCTGCCGCCCGGGACCGGCCTCCCCCACCGCAACCGCTGCCTGGCGCGGCTCGCAACCTTCGCGCTGCCGGCGAACGACCCGTGAAGCGCGCACCGGGCATTGAACGGCTGATCGTCACCGGGAGCGCGCTCACGGTCGCACTGCTGCCTCACGTCGGCCACCTTCCGCTCTGGATCAGCACCGCCTTCGCCGGCGCCCTCGGCTGGCGCCTGCTGGCCGAGCAGCGCGGCTGGGCGCTGCCGCCGCGCGGCGTGCGCGCCGCGGCCGCCTTGGCCGCGACGCTCGCCGTCCTCGCCGGCTACCGCACGCTGAACGGGCTCGATGCGGGGTCGGCGCTGCTCTCGGTGATGGCCTCACTGAAGCTCCTCGAGACGCGGGCGCCGCGCGACCACGCGGTGCTGGTCTTCGTCGGGTACCTGCTGTGCCTGTCGACGCTGCTCTACGAGCAGTCGCTCGCGCGACTCGGCTACGTGCTCGTGGCCGCGTGGCTGCTGACCGCGGCGCTCGCGCGCGTGCACCGGCCGGTCGAGGCCAACAGCGAGGTGCGGCCGTTCCGGGTGGCGGCGCGCATGCTCGCGCTCGGCCTGCCGCTCGCGGCGGTGCTGTTCCTGTTCGTGCCGCGCATCGAGGGCCGCTTCTGGGCTCTGCCGAGCGCGACGCCGCGCCACACGACCGGCATCGACGAGGAGATGAGCCCGGGCGACGTTGCCCAGCTCGGCCTGTCGGACGACCCGGCGTTTCGTGCCTGGTTCGACGGCGCGCCGCCGCCGCCGGAGGAGCGCTACTGGCGCGTGCTCGTCCTCGAGGACTTCGACGGCCGCAAGTGGCGCCGCGCGACGAGCGGCGCCGACCTCGCGAGCCCGGAGGTCGTCGCGGGCGGGCCCTCCTACCGCTACCGGGTCGTGCTCGAGCCGACGCAGCGCGAGTGGCTCGCCGGCCTGGACACCGTCACCGAATGGCCCGCGGCGATCGCACGCCGCAGCCGCGCAACCACGCTGACCCACGTGGAGCCGCGCCTCGGCGAGCGCCTGCCGGTCACCTCGGCGCTCGAGTACGCGCTGCGCTCGTCGACGATGGCCCGGGTCATGCCCGGTTCCCTGCCCGCCGATCTTGCGCGCCGCGACGCGCGGCTGCCCGAAGGCCGCTCGCCGCGCACGCGCGCGCTCGCGAGCGAGCTGCGCGCCGCGAGCCGCGACCCGCGCGAGTTCATCGAACGGGTCCTCGAGCGCTTCCGGCGCGAGCCGTTCGAGTACACGCTCGAGCCGCCGCCGCTCGGCGCCGAGCCGGTCGACGAGTTCCTGTTCGGCACGCGCCAGGGCTTCTGCGAGCACTATGCGTCGGCGTTCGCGGTGCTGATGCGCGCCGCGGGCATTCCGACGCGGGTGGTGACCGGCTACCAGGGCGGCGAGCTCAACGCCTACGGCGGCTACCTGCTCGTGCGCCAGTCGAGCGCGCACGCCTGGGACGAGGTGTGGCTGGCCGGCAGCGGCTGGGTGCGTGTCGATCCGACCGCCGCGGTCGCGCCGGAGCGCATCCGGCGCGGCAGCGCCGCGAGCGCGCTCGGCGACAGCGCCACGCGCGCGCTGTTCACGGACTATCCGTGGCTGGCGCGGGCCCGCGAAGCGTGGGATGCCGCGCGCACCCGCGCCTACGACGCGCTCGTGCATTTCGACCCGGTACGCCAGCAGCGGCTTCTCGACCTGCTCGGGCTCGGCGAGCGCAGCTGGCAGGGGCTCGCGATCGCGCTGACCGTCGGCTTCGCGCTCGCGGCGCTCGCGCTGGCGGCGTGGCTCGCCTGGGAGCTGCGGCCACGGCGCCGCGAGGCGCTGGCGGCCGCGTGGGACTCGGCCTGCGCGCGGCTCGGCGCACTCGGACTGCCGCGTGCGCCCGCGGAGGGCCCGCTCGACTACACGCGCCGCGTCGCGGCCGCGCGCCCGGCGCTCGCCCCCGCCGTGACGGCGCTCGGCGAGGCGTACGTCGCGGCCCGCTACTGGCCAGGCGCGACGGCGGCGGACGCGGCGCGCTTCCAGGCGCTCGCCCGAGCGCTGCGCGCGCGGCTGCGCGCCGCACGGCCGTGAGTGCGCTGCTCGCGGTCCTGCTGCTCGCCGCAGTCGTCATCGGGTGGATCGTCGGCGCACCGCTCGCGCGTCGCAGGCGCCGTGCCACGCTGCGCGCGACGCCGCTGCCGCCCGCCACGCAGTCGCTGCTGCGCGCGACCCGCGCCTACCGGCGCCTGCCGCGCGCGTTGCGCCCGCGCCTCGCCGAGCGGGTCCGGGTGTTCCTCGCCGAACACGAGTTTACCGGCTGCGGCGGCCTTCGCGTCAGCGACGCGATGCGCGTCGAGATCGCGGCACAGGCGTGCCTCCTGATCCTGAATCGCAGCGAGGGCGGATTCGACGAGCTGCGCTCGATTCTCGTCTACCCCGACGAGTTCCTGGTGCGCGACCAGATCGAGGAGCACGGCGTCGTCACCGAGCGCGAGCGTGCGCTGTCGGGGCAGACCTGGGATGCAGCCCGCATCATCCTCTCGTGGCGCGACGTGCGCGACGCGGGAGACGGCTACAACGTCGTGATTCACGAGTTCGCGCACTACCTCGATCAGGTCGAAGGCGCGGCCAACGGGACGCCGCGGCTCGACGATCCGCGCGACGCGGCCCGCTGGGAGGCGGTGATGCAGGAGGCCTACGACGAGCTCGCGGCGCGCGCCGACGCGGGCGAGGAGACGCTGCTGGATCCCTACGGCAGCGAGGACGAGGCCGAGTTCTTCGCCGTCGCGAGCGAGACGTTCTTCGAGTTGCCGGTCGAGCTCGAGGCCGAGCATCCGGCGCTCTACGGGGAGCTCAGCCGCTTCTACCGGCTCGATCCCGCGCGCTGGTAGGCGCGCTCAGCCCATGTGCAGGCCGCCGTTCAGCGAGAAGTCGGCGCCGGTCGCGAACGCCGACTCCTCCGAGGCGAGCCAGGTCACGATCGAGCCGATCTCGTCGGGACGCCCGAGGCGCCTGACCGGGATCGTCGCGACGATCTTCTCCAGCACCTCGGGCTTCATCGCCGTCACCATGTCGGTCGCGATGTAGCCCGGCGAGACGGTGTTCACGGTCACGCCTTTGCCGGCCACTTCCTGCGCGAGCGCCATCGTGAATCCGTGGATGCCGGCCTTGGCCGTCGAGTAGTTGGTCTGGCCGAACTGTCCCTTCTGGCCGTTCACCGACGAGATGTTCACGATCCGGCCCCAGCCGCGATCGAGCATGCCGTCGATGACCTGCTTGGTCACGTTGAAGAGGCTGTTCAGGTTCGTGTCGATGACCGCACGCCAGTCCTCGAGCGACATGCGCCTGAACGTCCCGTCGCGCGTGATGCCCGCGTTGTTGACGAGGATGTCGACGGCCCCGATCTCGGCGCGCACCTTCTCGAACGCCGCCCGCGTCGATTCCCAGTCGGCGACGTTGCCCTCGGAGGCGTGCACGTCGTAGCCCTTGGCGCGCATCGCGGCCAGCCAGCGTTCGCGGCGCGTCGAACCCGGCCCGCAGCCCGCGACGACGGTGTGTCCGGCCTCGCACAGCCGCGTCGTGATCGACGACCCGATGCCGCCCATGCCGCCCGTGACGTATGCAATTCGCTTGGCCATCACCGTTCCCCTGTCGATCGCGCGTGTTGCCGGACTTCCATGATTGACGATCGAGCGCGGTGGCACAAGCGACGTTCGCCGGAGCCGACGCTCCGATCTTGCAGTGCATCAAGCACTGCGCCGCGCTTCGCGCACCTCAGGCCGCGGTCGCGAGGTGCTCGCGGGTCTCGCGAAAGCGCACGTCCGGCCAGCGCTCCGTCGTCAGCTCGAGATTGACGCGCGATGGCGCGAGATAGACGAGCTCGCCCGCGTGGTCGAGCGCGAGGTGCTCGTAGCAGCGCTCGCGGAATTCTCCGAGCTTCCTCGGGTCCGCGCAGTCGATCCAGCGCGCGGTCGCGACGTTCACGGCCTCGAACACGCACTGCACGCCGTACTCGTCCTGCAGCCGAAACGCGACCACCTCGAACTGCAGCGGGCCGACGGCGCCCAGGATCGAGTCGTTGTTCCGAAGCGGCCGGAACAGCTGCGTCGCGCCTTCCTCGCACAGCTGCGCGAGGCCCTTCTGGAGCGCCTTGGCCTTCAGCGGATCCTTGAGCACCGCGCGCCGGAAGAGCTCGGGAGCGAAGTTCGGGATCCCGGTGAACGTCAGCGCCTCGCCCTCGGTGAACGTGTCGCCGATATTGATCGTGCCGTGGTTGTGCAAGCCGATGATGTCGCCGGCGTAGGCCTCCTCCGCCTGCTGGCGGTCGGCCGCCATGAAGGTCAGCGCGTCGGCGACGCGCACCTCCTTTCCGAGGCGCACGTGGTAGAGGCGCATGCCGCGCTGGTAGCGGCCGGAGCAGATGCGCAGGAACGCGATCCGGTCGCGGTGCGCCGGGTCCATGTTGGCCTGGATCTTGAACACGAAGCCCGAGAAGCGCGGCTCGACGGCGGCGACGCTGCGGCTCAGCGTCGCTCGCGGCCGCGGTCCGGGCGCATGCTCGACGAACGCGGCCAGCAGTTCCTCGACGCCGAAGTTGTTGATCGCCGAACCGAAGAACACCGGCGTCTGGCGCGCGGCGCGGTAGGCCTCGAGGTCGAATGCGTCGGTCGCGCCGCGCACCAGCTCGATCTCGGCGCGCAGCGCGTCGCGACGCTCGCCGAGCAGCTCCCCGGCCGCCGGTGAGTCGAGCCCGTCGATGACGAGGTTGGTGCCGGCGCGGCCCTTCTGGGCGGCGGTGTAGACGTAGATGCGGTCCTCGCGCAGATGGTAGATGCCGCGCAGCTCGCGCCCCATCCCGATCGGCCACGTCACCGGCGCGCAGCGCAGGCCCAGCACGCGCTCGATCTCGTCGAGCAGCTCGATCGGCTCGCGGCCGTCGCGATCGAGCTTGTTGACGAAGGTCATGATCGGCGTGTCGCGAAGCCTGCAGACCTCCATCAGCTTGATCGTCCGCTCCTCGACGCCCTTCGCGCAGTCGATGACCATCAGCGCCGAGTCCACCGCGGTCAGCGTGCGATAGGTGTCCTCGGAGAAGTCCTCGTGGCCGGGCGTGTCCAGCAGGTTCACGATGCGCTCCCGGTACGGGAACTGCATCACCGAGGAGGTGACCGAGATGCCGCGCTGCTGCTCGAGCCGCATCCAGTCGGAGGTGGCGTG
>Ga0335069_10008195_pt1 | contig 14987 bp, 15 predicted proteins | sample Lox_Sample_11_FD_206714 | JGI IMG/M metagenome (GOLD analysis project Ga0335069, IMG submission 206714) | Soil microbial communities from Loxahatchee National Wildlife Refuge, Florida, United States - Lox_Sample_1.1 | ecosystem: Environmental > Terrestrial > Soil > Wetlands | place: USA... | reverse complement strand
GATGTGGATGCCCCTACGCAAGAACGGCGCCCCGCTGCAACTTGGCAAGCCGGGAACGGTCATGATCGCAGGTCAGCGCGCGGCGATTCTCATCTGCTACGAACAACTTCTCGTATGGCCCGTTGCCACTTCATTCTTGCAGCACCCGACTCTGCTTCTTGGCACGGCCAACGATTACTGGGCCAAGAACACCACAATCCCTGAGATTCAGAGAGCTTGTCTCGAAAGCTGGGCACGGCTGTTCCGTGTACCGGTACTGTGGGCCCAAAACACCTGAGACCGTCTGGAGGAGTCATGAGGAGTAACCTTGCCACGAAACCCCCACTTATCACGTTCCTGATGTTATGTCTCTGCGCAACAGCCACGACGCAAACGGCACGAAGAGAGATTCCGAACGCGCCACTTGCCCCCGGTGAGTTCAAGGTCCTCGCACAACGCTGTGCAGCGGACGTTCCAGTGATCACATTGCGCGCGATCGCGCGGGCAGAGTCCGCGTTCCGACCCTACGCCCTGAGCCTCAACTACCCTAAACGAACAGCGGCGGAACAAGGCCTTCATGGTGGGGGTATGTTTCTCGCGCGCCAACCTCGAACCCTCGATGAGGCGCGGGCATGGACTCGCTATCTCGTAAGTCGGGGCAAGACCGTGAGCATCGGCCTGCTCCAGATTAATAGCGAACATGCCGCCGACTTCGGCCTCACTTGGGATCAACTATTCGATCCCTGCACAAACATGCGCGTCGGAGCACACCTTCTCACGGCATACTACCGGCAGGCTGCCGCGGTACTGGGAGACGGCCAACAGGCGCTCCAATTCGCCCTGTCCGGTTATAACTCGGGGTTCCCACTTGTCGGTTTTACGAACGGCTATGTTGACTCCGTTGTTCAGGGCGAGTTCACAACATCGCGCCATAACATCCCGGCAAATGAGAGCTTCAAGTGACGATCCCAGTTTGGCCCCGGAGGGACGACACATAACAATTTCGATTTGCCCAATCGAAAAAACGCACGCAACTTTCCTCCATAGGCCGGGTTGGCTTACGGATAAGCACCTACTCATTTCTCAAATTCAGAACGAAACGCATTTTTAACATTTCCACTCTGGATTTTGTGGTATGAGTAGCTGCCAGCATCTCCGCTGCCCCTTCGTCCACCCATTTCAACGCGGAGGAAGTACCGTGCCCAGGCCCCGGAAAGAGAAAACTCGGAAGGCTAAGGACGACCTGGAGACTGACCCCAAGATAAATTTCAAACTCATAAAGATGACAAGCGGCAGGCGGAACGGCAACCGCAACGGAGTCAGCCCTAACGGAAACGGCCGTGGCGTCAAGGTCAACGTGCAACTTCTGCCTGAGACGAGACTCCTGCTGGCGTTAGCAAACGAGGAGGTAGAGGCTCGTCGCAAAGCGGGTCAGTCGGAAGCGAAGATTTGGCGCGACTGCCAGAAGGCCCCGCTGACGTTTGTGAAGGCTGGGTTCAAGCGACTACTGAGCGCCTGACGGCGCTTTAGTCGCCTCGTGCTTCGTAATCCGCAGTTTGAAGCATCAAGTGTGCAGTTTATTAGTGGGAAGCTGTATGAATGCGACGGACTTGGAAAACCTGCGAATCGGCCAGCGAGTCACGATGCGTTATCCCGGTGGCATTTTGCAGGAAGCCATCCTCCTCGGAAATGACGATGGTATTTTGAATTTTCAGTTCGGCGGTTTTCTCCGTGAGTCCGTTGGCCCAGTAATCGATATCTCCCTCAACGAACGCGCCGGCTGGATTTTTGGCCCGCGGCAGCCCGGAATGTTCAACTGACGACCGATCATCCAATCATTTCTCCACGTGCATTCCCGATGCGGGGAAGCCCCCTCTCAACGAGCCTGCGGGGAAGCGGTGGGCGATGGCTCGGAACAACCCCGCATCCGACGCACCAAGGCGCTAGCAAGATAGGCCGCTCTCTTCAACTCCTCTTGATGACGAGGAGATGCTGTTTTCGTCCCACATCTGTGGAACTGGAAGCTGAACATCTATTTCTTACTTTTTTCTTTTAGAGGTTCCTTTACTAGATGAGGGGGAATTCGCAACCGTGTAATCCCGGCAGCAACGCTTTGGCAGAGAGCCCCTCGTCGCAAATTTCAAAATACGGAGGAACCCGCCGTGCCCAGGCCCCGGAAGGAGAAAAATCGGAAAGCGAAAGACGATGCTGAAGTCGAGGCGAAGGTGAATTACAAGCTGATCAAGATGACCAGCGAAAACCGCGATGGGCTGAGCCGAAACGGCAACGGCCGCGGCGTCAAAATGAAGGTGCGACTCTTGCCTGAAACCAAGCTTCTAGTGGCACTGGCAAGCGAAGAGGTCGAGGCCCGCCGAAAGGCGGGCCAATCGGAGGCGAAGATCTGGCGGGATTGTCAGAAGGCACCGCTCACTTTCGTGAAGCGTGGCTTCAAGAGATTGCTTAGTGCCTGACCTCAGTTTCTTTGCCACGTTTGTTTCGCGATCCGCAGTCTGAAGTACCGCCTGCACAATTCGTGTGTGCGCTGTGGCGGTGTAAGGGTGGCCCAACTTTGGGAACCTCGAATCGACAAATTGAGAGTTTGATCATCAGAATAGTCACAATCACTAGGTGTTGCAGCTCACCAACTCGACACGACAGGAAACATCATGCTGACGCCGTATGTGCCCTAGCTCGTCTTTCAGGGGGCTCGGGCGGAGTCACACTTGGCCACGCCTTCGAGATGTTCCTGGCGATGAATGCAAACGTTCGATTGAACCTAGTCAGACCGCTTTCGCAAATCATCTCTCTTCCAGTCGTCACGTTCAGGTACACAACATTCCTAGCCCTGATATCTCTGTATCCGCTTCCCACGGCTGCCTTACGAATCACCGTGAGCAAAATGTCCACATACGCTGGCTGCTTTTTCGCGATTCCAATCTTTAACAGGACTGGTATGCGTCCGTCTTCATCGAAAACCCATAGATCGGGTTGTGCGGTGAACACGACGTTGCCGATGCGGTAGCCAATGCGGTGGTTCTTGAGCACCTGAAACTTGCGCTTCCCATAAATAGTTCGATACGCCTGAATGGCGTTAACGTTCTTCTCGAACTTCACTCGCTCCCATTTCTCTTTCGCAGTCATCGATTTCTTGTGCAGTTCAGCAATTGCCTCTTCGAAGACCTTCGGGGCATTGGCACTTGAATGATAGCTGCGAATTGCAGCAAGGGCATACTGATAGTAGCCACTCCGCGCGAACCCTTCGCCACGCTTATTGAACTTGAACGGCCGCAGTAGGGATGCGACCGAGGCAGGTGAGCGATCGGGTGACTTGATCAGTTCAGCTAAACATGAAACAGAAACCCGCACCGGGGAGTCAGACGATTCTGTTTGAAGTGGCATCGGCTCACCTCGATTGATAGCTCTAGCCTACCCAGATCATCGAGGTAAAGCAACGAATAAAAAGCGAACGAATCTGACAAGTCTGTCGGACCCTGTGGAACAGTTGCCCTGATACAGGTTCACGCGGTTTACTCCACTGTCATAAAATCCCAATGTACCGTATGGCCGGCGACGAGCGCTGCCCGAAGAATCCCAGCATGTTGAAAGCCTATTGTTCCCATTGCCAGGGAACCGAACTCGGCACCGAGGCTAACCCTCGCTTTTCTCTTAAAGAATCCTATTTCGACGGGTTTCCCGTTGTCGAGGTCCTCAAGAACGGAGGACCTGTCCATATGTATGACAGTAGCTTTCGCTTTGGCATCCGCAAGGCACTAATGCTTCTCGCTTGCATGGACGTGCTTCGTGAGTTCTGGCATTCGACCGAAGAGGAGCGGCTCTCGTTTAAGCCGCGATGGATTGAAGACAGAAGACACGGCTTGCGGGTACACATTTTTGTAGAAATGCATCCGGATTTCGAACTCTCCACCGGAAACACTGTCGATCGCCCATGGCTTCGTCTCAAAGCCTTGCCACCTGACAAGGAACACATCGGTCTCGGCATGATGAAATGTCGCGCTATTTGCGGAGTCAGAGCCGAGCTCGAAAATTGGCTTCGTTCTCACAAAGCGCTCGATTAAGGTCCTGCCGCCTGCCCTTGTCTTCCGATCGTACGCCTGTGCCCCGCTAATGCTGTCAAGGGTGTCCGCTTCGCTTCCATGAACTGCTCCGCCTGATCGGCTCCGCTGCCCTTGACAGCGCGGGGAGACAGACGTTCCGGCCCGTCCATCAAGGGTAGTGAAGCCTTGAGACAGGAGCTGTGTATGAATTCTCTTCCGACTATTCCGCTGTTTCCCACTGGTCAGATCGTTGCCACGCCCGGCGCGCTCGCGCTATTGGAGCAGGCCAACAAGACACCGTTGGAATTCGTCTCTCGCCATCTTCGGGGTGATTGGGGCGATGATCTGTGTCAGGACGACAAGACCGAAAACGAATTGAGCCTCAAGCACGGATTCCGGCTGCTGAGCAGCTATCGCGTCACCGAGACTGAAACCCTATGGGTGATCACCGAGGCCGACCGATCCGTGACGACCGTGCTTCTTCCGAGCGAGTATTGAACGTCAGAGGGGACGCTGAAGCGTCCCCTCGATTTCCTCATATGAACTCGCAGTCCAGGCACCTGGTGAGTCTCATTATGTGCCTGGTCCCGCTGTGGGCTTGGCGGTGTACTGTTTATCGAGAACCTCAAGAATTGCCGGGCTATAAAAATCCTTTCTGCCGCTCTTCGGATTGCTCGGATCGAGGTACCGCGAATGCCCATATTTGGCGTCGGCCATAAGCGGTTTTCTCAAGGTGTGGAATTTCTTGTCTACCTTAAAGTCGCTGTACCGACTGGCACATTTTGTAACCAACGCCTTGTAGTCCCAGGGGTATCTCTCACGTACGTTCTCCTCTGTCATTATGACCTTCACCGCATCCGGATCATTCGTCACCTGGACTTTGGTCGCTGTCGCTAACTTCGACCGCTCGAACTTGACGCGAACCTTTATCGCGACAGCGAAGGGTGACCCTGCATCTGTTTCGACGGCAGCCAAGTTTTGCAGATAGTTCAGCAGACGACTCTCTCCTCGTGTGACTACGACAGATTCGATCTCTTTGTCTCCGCTCAGGAAAGATACTGGCAGAATAAGTGAAAGTGAGTCTGAAAAATCGATACCGAACCACGAGTTCGCAAGCACCACGAAATTCTTGACGGTTGCACTCGCGACTTCGAGAACGCGCTTAGCGAGAACCGGGCTAGCGTTGATGTAGTGCGCCGCGCCATCACGAACTGCTGTTAGCGCTTCTAGGTTTAACTTAATTTCCTGGCTGAGTCGGGTCGTGGGATTCTTATCTAATCCGTTAATACATGCTCCGAGCGATATGGTCAACGCATTTCCTGCACGGTTGCGCTTAAGATAGAGCTTCTTTGAGATCTTGCCTGACTTTGTCCTCCTCGGTTCGTAGACGCGGATTACCTTGGGGTCGTTCGCAGAGTCCTTCAATAAACGCGCTTTCAGTAGCAATTCCCATGCATTAATTGAAAGAAGGGCGAAAGTCTCTTCGCGATATCGAAAGCTGGGCTTGTTATAGATCTCGACAGCCGCAACCAAGGCAGCTTCAGCCTTTTCTACGAATTTTGAGTACAATGCAGGACGCACGAGGCACCGGCAGATTCAACAGTGAATCATAACTCTGCCAACTCTCCCTCCACACCGCAAAAAACCGGCGCTGCTTTTGTCGACTTGATCCAACAGTCCATTCACAGAATCAGACCCGTTCTGCCCTGGTTCTCCCATCCTACGCCTGTGCCCCGCTAATGCTGTCAACGGTGTCCGCTTCGCTTCCATGAACTGCTCCGCCTGATCGGCTCCGCTGCCATTGACAGCGCGGGGAGACAGGCGTCGCCCACCTCCATCAAGGGCATGAAGTACAAACCGCCCGCGACATGGAGGAAAAGATGACTACCACCGATGAGAAGCAAACCACTATCCGGCTCGGAAACCGTGAAACAACTTGGTCCGATCTGCTTCGAGATGCCGTTTCGACTCCGGGGAAACTCCTCGAAGCCTACACCGCCTTCCACAATTTCAGCGTCGGAAACTCGCTACTCGCTTTGTTCCAGTGCTATGAGCGCGGAATCACTCCCGGCCCGCTCAACACCTACAAAGGCTGGCAGCAACTCGGACGACAGGTAAGAAAAGGTGAAAAGGCGATCGTCCTATGCATGCCGCTGGCTTATAAGAAGCGCGTGCGCCAGGAAGTCCACGAGCCACAAGAATCCGGCACCAATCAGCCAGGGCAAGACGAAAAAGACGTTTGCGATGAGATCACCCGCTACCGCTTTGCGTTGCGTCCATACTGGTTTGTCCTCGCCCAGACCGATGGTGAGGCCGCATTCACGCCGCCGACTCCCGGCTTCGATCTGACAACCGCGTTACAGGAGCTGCGTATCCAGCAAGTTGACTTCGAGTCGACCAACGGAAATGCCCAGGGATACGCGTTCGAGCGGAGCATCGCAATCAATCCCCTGGCTCAAGTCCCGCACAAGACCACGTTCCACGAACTCGCGCACATCGTGCTCGGTCATACTGAAGAGGGCCAGCTTGTGGATTCTGATCTGACGCCGAGAAACATTCGAGAGGTCGAAGCGGAATCCGTCGCCTTGATTTGCTGCGAGGCCCTGCAGTTAGCCGGAGCTGAGTACGCGCGTGGGTACATTCAGAATTGGTTGGCAGCAGAGACCGTCAGTGACCGTTCAGCCCAGAAGATTTTCAGCGCCGCGTCCGCCATCCTGAAGGCAGGACGTGGAGAATCGGCCAGCCGCGAAAGCGGCTAGTTAGCTCGACGCATGGGAAGCAACATATTTTTCGAGCCCCATTTCATTGAAGAATCGGGAGGGTTCCTTCGGCCAGCCAAAATACTCGGAGGCATACGACAAGATCAAACGACGTTTGGTTCGTGTTATCGCAACAAAACAATTTCTTCTCTCCTCTTCCATCTCGGGAGACGTAGGTCCCTTTTTTTTGCTTTGGTATGAAGGGATAAAATCTTCAGCGACTCCCTGCAAAAAAACGATATCGAACTCTTTGCCCTTTGCGCCGTGGATAGTCATTAACGTTACGGAATCCTTTTTCCCAGTAGGTGCCTTGGACCTCAGATCGAGTTCGTGCAGAAAAGGATCCAAAAGAGGACGATCCCCCAGTGCGGAGAGTATCTCGGGATAGATCTCATTCCAACAAGCCAAATCTTCACGGAATGCATCGTCTTTATCCAATTGCAACGATTCAAACCATTTCAGTGACATTTCAATAAACTTCTGAAAGTTCCCTGACTGCGCGAGATCCGAATTCGCATTTTCCAAGAGCGATCTTATGTTTTGGTCCGGTGTTTCGCGAGCCGCATCTTTCAGCCACTCCTTAAAATAATTGCCGGTTTCCGCCTCTGCGCGCGCGATTATCCCCTCAACGTCTACCTCCAAACCGACCAATTTGAAAAAGGACGCCGCTAATGTCCTCAAATTTTCAACGTCTCGAATGTAACTCGCCTGCCTGAGGCATGCGTGCATCCAGGTGAAAGCGGCACTCGTGAACTCGTCTTTGCGCTGGAGAAGCACTGCGTTTATTCGCTTTGTGGCTAAAGCCTCCTTCGTCAAATCTAGAAGTCTTTTGGTTCGAGCTAGAACTACGACTTTACCCAGCTCAGCTGCAAACTGTTCAGCTATCGTCGATGCAATCTTTGCCGCTTCTGCCGTCTCGTTCTTTGCATGCAGAATTGATATCACCTTCGCTTTTGCATCCTTCTCTCGGGCCGCTTGCAAAGGCTTCTTGTCTGCAGTCCGATAAACGTTGTTCCGGATGAGCCTGTTCGCCAGCTCTACAACCCCCGGAGGACAACGATAATTTGTTGGCAGTTGAATGACTTCCGGAGAAAACTGCGCGCGTAATTCCTCGAAGCGTTTGTAGCTAGCGCCATTCCATTGGTAAATGATTTGATCATCGTCAGCAACCACGAAAATGTTGTGAAAGGATTTGGCCGCCATCAAGTCCAACAGTCGAAATTGGGCTTCATTCGTATCTTGAAATTCATCTATACACCAAAATCTGTACACGCTCCGGTATCTCTTCGCGAATGACGGAAATCTCTCGAATAGGGTGCAAGCACTATAAAGAAGAGAGCTGAAGTCAAGAGCATTGTGTTTCCCGAGCTGTTCTTCGTAGGCGGTGTAGACTGCCTCAATTCTGTCCCGAATTCCCCCTTCCGGCACATTGGCCGCCGCTCTATCTGGCGGGATCATCTCGCCCTTGAGCCGCTGAATCACAGGCAGGAACGCAGTATCGCTTTCTCTTACGGATTCGTTTCTTGATCGTGCAGCTTCGACAGCATCCTGCATCACTCGCGCCAGATCTCTATCCGACCCATATATTCGAAAATCCGGTTGGATTCCCAAGTGCACGCCATGCTGTCGGAGCACGTCGGCGCAGAAAGAATGAAAAGTACCTACAAAGAGCCGGGTGGCACCCCCGTTTGCCAAAAGGTCTATTCTCTGGCGCATTTCATCGGCTGCTTTATTCGTGAAAGTCAGGGCGAGAATCCGGAAGCTGTCACCAGGAGTCTGCTTGAGAAGGCGAGCGATCCTGCACGTTAGGACGCGGGTCTTGCCAGAGCCTGGTCCCGCCAACACCAACAGGGGGCCTTCGTCCCAGTCTGCCGCTTTCCGCTGAATCTCCGTTAATTCTTTAAATGCGACGTCTAGGTTGCCTTCACGCATTGGATGCCTGCACTACTGACGTAATGAGCTGTTTGATTAACTTTGGGATTCGGGAGGACGGTATGTTCTGTGCCCGCAAGGCTGCAACTAGTTTTGCTGGCCACTCGCCTTTCGAATCTCGTAATGATGCCAGTACGGAGGTCTTTTTATCGCTCGCTGAACCGCCAATTGGATGGCCTATAAACCCCTGGGCGATCTGCGTCAATTCCACTTCGAAACCGTTCGCGTATAGGTGTTCCTCAATGTCCTTCTCCGGTAACTGGACGACACGAGTCTTCAGTTCGGCTTCTTCAAATTCCTGCTGCTTTACGGCTTTCACGTGGTCTCCACCACCCTGGTCCCCATCGGCCAGCATAAACCAAGGAAATCCGAACGCCCTCGCCAGCGAAACAAATTCGCCCGGCGCACCATTATTTTGATAGTCAATGAGGCTCACATTATTGGCATCCAGCGGCTTGCCTAGAATTCCCGCGAAGTAAGCAAGCAGCGTCACCTCGGTTTGACCTTCGCAGAGCAACCAGCAACGAGCGAAAAAAATCTCGCCACGAATCCGCTGTGCACGTGTTTCCAAATGGCTGAGGACCGTATCATCAATATACGTTATGGACTCTTTTCTCAATGCGGCGAGCCGCGGATGCACATCCTTCCTGTCAGCCGCAGACGTGTAGCACTTCAGGAGTTCGCGGAACTCGTCCTCCGTTACGCGGCCATTCACCCACAAACGCTTATTGATCTGGTCATAACGATATTTTGGGCCATGTCCAGAAATAAACGTGTTGAAATTTGCATTGTCAGGAACACCAGCTGAAAACTCCTTACGAAGCCAATATGCCTTCGTTCCTACTCCCTCCTTTCTTAGGAGACGTAAGCTCCTCATCGGCGCCCTCTGGACAAAGTAGGGCGAGTGTGTAGTGATGATGGCCTGCGATCCGATCTGATTGACTTCGTCCCACAAGGCTCTTACGGCTTGGGGATGTAGATGCGATTCTGGCTCTTCGAGAGCGAGTACAGCTTCCGTTTCGGACTTATATGTTGTCCTTAGAAGATTTTCGACAAATGCTTGGAACAAAAAGAGTACAGCTAGACTCTGCATCCCGAGGCCATGTCGGACCAGAGGGAGTCGGAGGTCGTTTCCTCTGCCCCGAACGACGAGTTCCGACTTTGACATCAGATCCCAGGAGCGCAAGGGCAATGCCCTAACTGACACATCCTGATTCACACCTTGCACAATTACTTTGTGCATTCTTTCCAGTGTTGCGGTGACTTTTTGGAGGTTGGGGTCCGCCTTCAACAATTCTTCATTGAGCTTTTCGATCGCGGTCTCAACCTCTGCTCGCTTCGCGTCCGGGATTTCCAATGATTTTAGAATCTGGCCCCAAAACTGCGATCTTGGAGAGAACTCCTCAGCAACATCGCGCAGAGCGTCGAGATAGAAAACAACAACGTATTTCAACAATGTCGTAAAGTGTGAAGGCGATGCAGCCTTTCCCGTTAACGGCATCCCGCCCGAATTTAGGAATGACCAATTCGTTTCGTACGCTTTGCTCGATGAATCGTACTTGGCTGTGAACCTCAGGTAGATTGAATCGATATCGATCGTGGGTTCGGTTTGAATGACATCAGTGAGATCGTTCTGAATACCGTTCGGCCATTCGTCTGGCTGGGATTCCTCGAAGGTTACGTACACCTCGATGGGGGCGCTCTTTTTGGGATCTGCCGCCTGTGAAGGAAGGTGAAAGTCGTAGTCGCTTACTGCGCCGGAACGCCTCTGCCCGCCCCTGGGGAGTGCAAGCCTCAACGCCGACACGAACGCAGACTTGCCAGCATTGTTCTCACCGATAATCACCGTTATTCCGCTAGTGATTGGCAACGTAACATCGTTGAGGGATCTATAGTTCACAATTCTCAACTGAGAGATTCGCATGTTTATCGAGTTCTGAAACCGCGACTTTACTTCGTGCGTAATAATAGCGTACAGGGCCTGCATCACGATCCCTTTTGCTGAAGCCCGCTCGTTGCCTGGCCGGAGTTGATTCGAAACCCGACCTTACGCCTTCTGGAAGATCAAATTGAGTTCTGCAGCCCAACCCGCGCTGTAAAGGGTCTCCGCTTCGCTTCGATGAACGCCTTTGCAGGCGCCCTTGACAGCGCAGGTCGGCCTGGCAGGCAAGTGCATTCCGCCGCCCCCTTCGGGCGGAGAAAGAAATTCAAAAACAGGAGAATGCACATGGCAACAGCCGCAGTGACCACCGAGTACTGTAACCTTTCCCTCCAAGAGCTTCGTGAATCCCAAACTAACCCAAGACAGCGCTTCGAGGAGAGCGCACTGAAAGAACTTGCGGAGTCAATCAAGACCCAAGGAGTCCTCTCCCCGATCTTGGTTCGCCCTCTGCCAGAAGGATTCCCCGAACACTTTGAGATCGTCACGGGAGCGCGGCGATTCCGCGCTGCCCAACTGGCAGGTCTGGACAGCATTCCAGTTCGCATCGTCAATGTTTCAGACACCGACGTTTTGGAAATTCAAGTCATTGAAAACCTGCAACGTGTCGAAATCCATCCGTTGGAAGAGGCGAGGGGCTTCCGCGCTCTCTTGCAACTGGATGGTTACGATATTCACAAAATCAGCTCCACAATTGGGAAGTCTCCCAACTACGTGGCAACCAGGTTGAAGCTCACTGACGTCGTGCCCGAAGTAGCCGAGGCATTCCTGAAGAATGAGCTGACGGTCGGGCATGCTCTGCTCATTGCCAAGCTTTCCGATGGATTGCAAAAGGAAGCGCTCAACCAAGCCTTTGTGAGTGCATGGAGCGATGGCAAGCACGAACGCGTGTTGAAGCCGATTGCCTCTTTGCAGGCGTGGATTGAGCAGCACGTGTTTCTGCAATTGGACAAGGTTCCATTCCCGAAGGACGATGCCACGCTCGTGCCGGAAGCAGGAACCTGCTTGGAATGCCCCAAGCGAACGGGTTTCAACAAGCTACTCTTTCCAGACGCAACTTCTGACCAATGCTCGGACCCGACTTGCTTCAATAACAAACTCGACAAGTTTGTTGCGCGGCAGGTCGAGTCCAATCCCAAGCTCGTTCAAATCTCAACAGCTTGGGGAAAACCGCAAAATGAAAACGTGCTTGGCCGTGGTCGCTACGTCCCGATTGCTCCGGCCAGCGAACGCAAGAACGGGAAGCATCCGCGCCCGGAGCACGTCAATTGCAAAAGCGCGGTCAAGGCGATTGTGGTGGACGGCATCGAGAAGGGTCAGACAGTCAGGGTGTGCAATGATCCCAAGTGCACCGCGCATTTTCCGCCCGAACCGCAAACGCGTGCCAAGCAGCGCGAAGCTGTTCGCGCGCAGGTTCGTCAACGCGACGAAGCCGAGCAGCGGCTATTTGCGCTTCGCAATCGGGTGCTCTCAGAAGTCTTGAAGAAAGTTTCCCCTCCGTTCAACCACGCTGCGCTGCAACTCGTGGCGTACTTAGCGGTGAAAGGGATTCCATATGAGCAGACTATTCGGCTGGCGAAGCGGCGAAAGTTGGTCACCGGCAGGGATGCCCCTCCGCGGGCAGAACTCGAAAAGAAGTTCGTTTCCCTCGTGAAGGAGAGCGATGACGCGGAACTTGCCCGGCTGATCGTTGAAGCTGGCTTGATCGATGCGGTCTCGTACGCACGCGAGATCGAGAAGGGCGAACCGCTGCAACTGGCCGCCCATGTCTACGAAGTGGATATCACCACGAATCGGGACTCGGCGGCAAAGGAGAGGAAGTCCAAACCGAACAAACCAGTCAACAAGAAAGCCGGAGCCAGCACGTAAGCGGCGAGTCTATGACACATGAAACCGGAGGGCCTGCTGGCCCTCCTTTTTGATGTCTTTCCCTGGCTCTTTTTGATCTCTTTTCCCTGACCTCAGCCCGCCCGTGCGGTTGGCACTGATTGCTTGTCCTGCCTTGTCGGCCATCTGCTGTCGATCCTCTCCATGATTCGCTCCGCCGCTGAGATTGCATTCCAGATGGCGGATTCCAATGCCGGCGAGGGGCGGCCATCCCAATGCGCCAGGTTTCGCGCAGCAAGAATGCTCGCTGCGATCAACAGCACACGTTTGCGACCCTCGTCCATGCAGAATGCACTATAGCAGATTCGCCGTTTCTTCGCCTGTGATTCTTTGACGGAGACACTAGCTGCGGACCCAGAAATCGTCCAACATCCACTGACTCGTAGAACCTCAGCAACCCCATTTTTCAAGCCAAAATTTGGAAATATTTCGCTTGATAAGACTTTCAATATTCTGCATTATATATACCTATCACTATCAATGACCGGTGTACGAGGTAGCACATGACAACCACACTCGAAAACCAATTGGCGCGAAGCCACGAGGTATTCGGCTTTGTTGGAACTCCTTCGACTGAGCCATTCGTTGATCCGGACATGGCCGCTCAGTTTGTCAAGCTTCACCGCAAGACACTTCTTCGATTCGCCCGGCAAGGGCTGGTTCCCGCTCACCCCTTGGCGGGGAATAAGCGGAAGAAGTGGCGGTTCCTTTTCTCCGAACTGGATTCCTGGGCGCGCTCTAGGGTAAATTCAACCAGCGACCCGTGCCAGAATTCCAGGAGGAAATGAATGCTGGCACGTTACCGGAATGGTTGTCTCGCGACAATCAAGAGAAAGGATGGAATAGAAAGGTGGCTGTTTCGTTGGCGCGAGCGTTGCCCGGATGGAACGCTTCGAGAACGAAACAAGATCATCGGATTGGTTCGAGACTACCCCGAAAAAAGCAAGAAGCTGCAGGACACAGTTGCCAAGCTGCGGCTAAACATTAACGCTGATGGACCGACAGAGCTGACCTCAATCACGATGGCTAAGGCAGTGGCACATTACATCGTCCACGAACTAGGCGATCTTGGTGAAGAAGGCAAAGCCTATTCGACACGGAGCAAGAAGACACAGCTTCTGAATCGTTGGGTGCTACCGACCTGGGGGAAGTTCGATCTGTGCGCCATCAAAACCATCGCGGTCGAACAATGGCTGAAAACTCTGGTCACCACTAAGTTTGGTGACCCCAAACCACTTGCAGGCGGCACCAAAGAGAAAATCCGGGACGCAATGAGCAGTGTCTTCAATCATGCGATTCGATGGGAGTTCACTGACCGGAACCCGATCACTGGTCCTACGAAGCGAGCCGGTGTGCGCGTCTCAGCAAAACGTCAACGCACACCTGACATTCTCGAAATCGCAGAGATACAGTCGCTCCTTGCAGCTTTAGACATCCGGGAGAGGGCGATGGTTTTTCTCGACATGCCGTCTGGACTCCGCCGCGGTGAACTGGCTGGCCTGATATGGGGAGACTTCGATTTCAAGAACCTCCATGTCAGCGTGACTCGTTCGTTGGTAGATCAGCACGTGGGTCCGGTGAAGACCGAGACATCGCGCAAGCTGATGCCCATCGATGAATACGTCGCCCGCGACCTGTTGGTTTGGTACGCGGTGACCCCGTATAAAGAGCCGTTCCACTACGTTTGGGCTACTGATGCCAAACGGGCCGGAACGAAACGCGGAAAACAGCCAGTATGGCTGAGTACCGTGATGAGATATCACATCCAGCCTATCGCTCAAAAGCTGGGGATCACGAAGAAGCTTTCGTGGCACACGTTTCGCCACACGTTTTCGTCGCTCCTCAAAGCCAACGGCGAGGATGTCAAAGTCGTTCAGGAATTGTTGCGTCACGCCACATCCAGAATGACACTCGACACCTATACCCAAGCGCTCAGCCCGCAAAAGCGGGCTGCGCAAAGCAAAGTGGTAAGCATGATTCGGCCGAAAGAGGGTGTATTTCCTGTGTATCGCGACGAAAGCTCGTTTTCGGCGTAACCGCTTGAAAAGATTTGGCGTCCCCGACGGGATTTGAACCCGTGTTACCGCCGTGAAAGGGCGATGTCCTAGGCCGGGCTAGACGACGGGGACGCGAGAGGATTCGAGCACTTGCCATTCTACCATCCTGTACCGCCGTACGTGAGCGCCCGATGATTGGGCCCGACAGTGGATCGAATACCGCGTCGCGGCAGTGATTTGGAGTTCTACGGGTCCACGTATCGCGGCCGCCATTACAGCGCACAACAGCTGTGTCGTTTTTCCGGCGTCACTTGCCCCTGACAAACACTCAGCACTCTGTCGGTAGCAAGTTAAAATGTCCGGTTTTTGTAGCACACGATATGTCCGGTTCTAAAGTGAACCAGCAGTAGTCGGGGCTGTGGGAAAGTGGGAATCCCGC
>Ga0335069_10008194_pt1 | contig 14988 bp, 13 predicted proteins | sample Lox_Sample_11_FD_206714 | JGI IMG/M metagenome (GOLD analysis project Ga0335069, IMG submission 206714) | Soil microbial communities from Loxahatchee National Wildlife Refuge, Florida, United States - Lox_Sample_1.1 | ecosystem: Environmental > Terrestrial > Soil > Wetlands | place: USA... | reverse complement strand
TTCAAGTGCCAGCCCGAGTTCCAGATTGTCGATCATCAGGCGCTTCAATTCTCGCGTCAGGGCCGCGCGAGCATAACGGATCGTCAACGGCGGCTTACTCGCGATCTGACGGGCTAGCTCCCAGGCGCGATCGAGCAGTTTTTCGCGCGGCAAAACCTCACCAACCAATCCCATCTCGCGCGCCTCGTGAGCGTCTATCTTCTGACCCGTGTACAGAAAGTAGCGGCCGCGATTGAGTCCAAGCAGCAGCGGATAGACCGCGTGCACCCCGTCGCCCGGAACGAGACCATTGGGGAAGTGCGGCAAATCCTGAAACACCGCATTTTCGGAGGCCAGCACGATATCGCACAGCAATGCGAGCTCGGAGTGAATCAAAGCGGGGCCATTTACCGCAGCGATGGTCGGCACCGCAATATTGAGATGATTCATGATCAGGTAGTACGCATCCGACAGCGTATGGTCCGCTGCGAGCGGGCGCGCCTTGGTCGGCTTGCCATCGCCCTGCCCTGCCTTACCCCAAATGATATCCGCGCAGAAGTTGTCGCCGCTGCCGGTGATGATGACCACCTTATTTTCGCGGTCGCGCGCCACATCATAGAAAGCGTACGAACATTCCTCGTGCGGACGGCCGCCCCAGAGCAACTCGCCGCCCTTGCTATGCAGGGTTATCTGGAGGATGCCGTCGCGGCGCTCCATTTTTATGTACTTGTACTTATCCGCGTATTCTTCGAACTTACTCATTCCGTAACTATCCTTTGGGCAAACCCAGTACTCGTTCGCCGATAATGTTGTGCTGGATTTCATTCGAACCGGCCGCGATCGTCGAGCGCCTCGCCGCCAGCATCCGATGGGACCACTTGCCGCGGTCTATCGCACCATCAGCTTTGTATTCAAACTGACTATAGGGCCCAAGCAATTCCATCGCGAAGGATTGGATCCGCAGGTTCAGGTCGCTGGTTCCTAGTTTCATGACCGAGCCTTCCGGTCCCGGCTGCAGGCCCTTTAACTGTCGCGTCAATTGACGCAGGCTCGTGTACTTGAGTCCCTCGGCCTCACAGGCGAACCGGGCGAGCTTCTGGCGGACGTAATCATCTTCAATTGCAGGACGCCCGTTGCGATGAACTGCTCGGGCTGCTTCGGCGAGCTGCCGAACTTCGACCATCATATCGGTGCGGCCACCGTGGATAGTCCGCTCGAACATCATGTTGGTCATCGCGACCATCCAGCCCTGATTCTTCTGTCCCACCAGATTCGTTTTGGGGACTTTCACGTCGTCGTAAAAGACCTGATTGAAGCCATGCTCTCCGCTGATCTGAATTAGTGGTCGAATCGTGATGCCGGGGCTCCTTAGATCGACGAGCAGATAGCTCAGCCCCTTGTGCTTGGGCAGAGTCGGATCCGTGCGGCAGAGTAGCGTCGAAAAATCCGCGTGATGGGCATTCGAGGTCCAGATCTTTGAGCCGTTAACGACAAAATGATCGCCCTCTTCGACGGCGCGGGTCTCCACCGCAGCGAGATCCGATCCGTGATTCGGCTCCGATAAGCCTTGGCACCAGATCTCCTGGGCGCTAGGAATCTTCGGAATATAGCGCTTCTTCTGCTCGGGCGTCCCCCACTGCATCAGGGTCGGGCCTACACGAGCGATGCCCTGAAAATTCACCACTGGCGGCGCCTTAGCCCGATCCATCTCCTGGTTGTAGACGACCTGTTGCAACAGCGTGGCGCCGCGGCCGCCGTACTCCTTCGGCCAGTGAATACACATCCATCCTGCATCGTAGAGCTTGCGATGCCATGCGCGGCGGCGCTCAAACTCGGTCTTGGTCTCGGGATCGGCCATCTCGCCGTCATCGCGCCAATCTCTCGGAACGTTCTTTTCGAGCCAGCTCCGCAGTTCCACGCGGAAGGCGTCGTCTTCCTCACTGAATTTGAAATCCATGTTTATCTCCCTGAGCGACCGAGCCTACTCTCGAAACTGCGGGATAACCTTGGTCGCGAATCGCTCCATCGAGGGGCGCAGATCCTTTTGCGGCAATCCGCCCAAATCCATATAGGTGTAAAAGTGCGTCACGCCGTACTGCTCCTGCATTAGGCCGACGCGGTCGACGGCTTGGCCGACGTCACCGCATAGGACTTGGTCTGGATACATCTGCTCGAAAGTAACTTGCCCCAAAGCCTCCGCCGATCGCCGCCAGGTGCGATAATCCTGACTCGTATACTCGCTCGGATTGATGAGCGTATTCACGAAGTGGAGGTACCGCATGTAGTGGTCTTCCCACTTCGTTCGCGCACCCGCCGCGGTTTCATCGATAAAACTATGGTACCCCGATACGATCTCCGGATGCTCGAACGGAAACCCGGAGTTCCTGAGCGTCTCCTTGTATAGGGTAACGTTGTCCTTGAGCCGGTCGCGAGATTGGAAAAACGGTGCAAGCATCAGCGAATGGCCGCGCTTACCTGCTGCGACAAAAGATTCTTCGCTTGCCAAAGCGGCCATAAAGATTGGGGGAGCGGGCTTTTGCAGGGGCCGCGGGAGTATCGTGATGTTGTTCGCTTTATAGAATTTGCCCTGATACGAGAAATTGGGTTTGGCCCATGAGCCTTCGATAATATCGAGGCATTCGTTGAAGCGCTCACGGCTTTCGTCCATCGATTGATTGAAGCCGTCGTAAGTAGCTTTGATAAAGCCGCGTCCCACCCCCAAGTCGAGCCGACCGCCGCTAATCAGATCGACCAGCGCATAGTCTTCCGCGAGCCGGATCGGATCATGATGCGGCAGCAGCACGATCCCCGTGCCGATACGCATCCGCTTGGTGCGCTGAGCAATCGCGCCGGCGATAATCTGTGGCGCAGGACAGATATAGCGGCAAAAGTGATGCTCGCCGATCCAGATCGTGTCGAAGCCCAGCTCTTCGGCGTAGCTGACCTCGTCGAAGAAATTCTTGTAATACTGCTCCTCGCTGCAATCCTCGGCGTAGTGATCGAAGAGTGTCATCAGGCCGAATTTCATCGATGCCCCTCCAGCGTCAGCGCCGGGCTTGTTCACCTGCGCAACGGCTCACGAATAGCGCCGATCGCCGTAAAAGTGAATCGCTCGATCAGCCGTCAGCCCATCGGATCGACGTTGGGCATACCGAGCATGCATTGGCCTCGCAACTCGTACACGATGTCGCTGGCCAACAGATGCGCGCTGCCGGCCTGGATATCCCTGAGGCAGCGTTGCAGCGCGCTGCCCAGTTGAATAGCCGCGCCGCCACCATAATGGAAAGCGCTCGTGGCGACTTCCAGAGCAACATCCATCGCAAAGGTTGCCGCCGATCGCATCTCTACTTGCGCCTCGGCATCGGGTCGGCCACCCGAACTGACGGTCTGCCACGCCCTCTCATAGATATCGAGGACGTGCGCTCGAGCGGCTCGGAGGCGCATATCGCTCAACCCCAGTGCCCGCTGGAAGGCGCCGCGATCTGCCATCAAAGTTTGTTTCCCGTAGCCGCGCCGTTTGCCCTTGGCCAACGCGACAATCTCGTCGAGCGCTCGACGACCAACTCCGAGAGCTACGCCAGCCAGTTCGTTCACGACCAAGCCCGGCAATCCCAGATGATATAGTGCGCCGCCACGCAAAGGCTCCCATTCATGCGCGTCAAAGGAAAGCGCTTCCGGCACGAAATGATCATTCAGCGAGAAGTCGCAACTGCCCGTACCCTTCAGACCCACCACGTTCCAGGTGTCATGAATCTGGACCTGATCGGCCGGGACCACGAACATCCACGGATGAGGTCGCTCTTGGGCTGACTGCACGATACCCAGAGAGAGCACCCATTCCGCATGACGAACACCACTGGCCCACGGCCATCTTCCGGTCACGCGATAGCCACCGTCGGTACGAACGGCGGTTCCCGGCGATAGTGCGCCGGCGCATCGCGGAGGACGCCCTCCCGCGAACAGCTGATCGATTCCGCGCTGCGGCAGGCGCGCGGCAATCACCGAAAGGGTTCCGCTACTAATCGAGAGACACCATCCGGCGGCTGCATCGATATAGCTAACGGCTTCGATTACCTCGATCTGCGTAACCGGATCGGCTTCGGCGCCGCCCAGTTCGTGCGGGCATTTCAAGGCGAAGAGCCCGCTATCGGTCAGTGCCTGCACGGAGGCCGGCGGCAAGGTTCGCAATGCCTCTGACTCGTTGGCATCCGCGGCAAGAATGCCGCGAATATTCGATACTGCATCGAGCAATGCGCGACGGTTCTCCTCGCGCCCCTCGGGAAACTTGACTTCCACAACGTGTTCCTTTCTTCTCGGTAGCAGGAGCAAATCGGCTAGCAGCGCGGCTTCAGGTCGAACGCTTTCGCCAGCAGTTCATAAGAATGCAGCCGCGCCTGATGATCATGCACGATCGTCACAACCATCAACTCCTGCACGCGCAACTCCTCTGCCATCAGCATCAATTGATCGTGCACCCGCTCCGGCGTGCCGACCACATAGCGCGGATAATCGCCTTCGACTTCGTGAGCCACCGGCGTCGGATTCGGACCGAGCTCTCGCAATGCCTCCTCGACGCTTGGAATCGGACGCACATCGTTCATCCGAATCCGGCGGCGAAAAAGTCGCGTACTCGATATCAGTCGCTCCGCCTCCTCTTGCGTGTCGGCACAGACGACGCCAAGGGCGAGCATCGAATACGGCATCCGCAGAGTCGATTTGGTGGCCGTGAAGTTATCCCGATAATGAGCAAGCGCTGGTTTGGTTGGTCGCGGCTCGATGAAATGCGCGAACGCATATGGCAACCCGACCTGCGCGGCTGCCGAAGCGCTCCACATACTGGATCCGAGCAGCCACACCTCCGGCGATCCTGGCATCTCGGGCGTTACCTTGATATTGGCGAACGGATGGTTCGACGGAAAATCGTGATTCAGGAAAGCCAGCAATTCGAGTAGCTGCTGACCGAAGTCGTCGGGCGGCGGATAGTGACTCCGATCGCGCCACAGCGCGTACGTATCGAGTGGTGTTCCGCCGGGCGCGCGTCCGACTCCAAGATCCACACGGTCCGGATAGAGCGCGTGCAGCAGACGGAAGTTTTCGGCGACCTTGTACGGACTGTAATGCGGCAGCATGATGCCGCCCGAACCAATCCTGATGCTCGAGGTCTCGGCTCCCAATCGTGCGAGCAGGACTTCAGGTGCGGGGCCGGCCAGCGCGGGAATCGCGTGGTGCTCCGCGACCCAATAACGCGTATAACCCAAGCGCTCCGTCAGCTTCGCCAGTTCAATCGTGTTGCGAAGCGCGTCCGCTGGAGTGAAACCTTCCGAGACGGGAGACTGATCAATCACCGATAACTTCACGCTAGGCATCCTGCATCGCGAGCGGTTTGGACGTTCAACTTATTGCACAGTTCGAGACCTTGCCAGTCGGCAAGATGCTTGCTTAAGTGCCCGTAGGAGAATTCCGACATGCATGATCTTGTAATCCGCAACGGCAAAATCGTCGATGGGACCGGCGCGGCTGCTTTTTCAGGTGACGTTGCTATCGACAGAGGCGTGATCACCTCAGTAGGTGGCAAGGCCGGCGCGGCCAAACGCGAAATCGACGCAAATGGTCTGATCGTCACACCCGGATGGGTCGATATCCATACGCACTACGACGGCCAGGCCGCTTGGGACCCATATCTTTCACCTTCCAGTTGGCATGGCGTTACCACTGTCGTCATCGGTAATTGCGGTGTCGGCTTCGCTCCAGTGCGGCCGGGCAAGGCGGAATACCTGATCGGTCTGATGGATGCGGTTGAAGATATACCGACCGAGACACTGCGCGCAGGGATCGATTTCCGCTGGGAAACCTTCGGCCAATATCTCGACGCACTCTCGAGCATGAAGCGCATCATCGATGTCGGCACTCACGTACCGCATTGCGCTGTACGCACTTATGCAATGGGAGAGCGCGGTGCTGCCAACGAGGAAGCGACTGCCGACGATATCGCGCAGATGGCCGCGAGCTTCCGTGAGGGTCTCAAGGCGGGCGCGCTTGGCATCAGCACCTCGCGCACCATTCTTCATCGCACGCGCGAGAAGGGCTACGTGCCGGGCACCTTCGCCGGAATCGACGAAGTGATGGGTATCGGGCGCGTGCTCGGTGAAGTTCCGCATGCGGTATACGAGATCATCTCAGACCTCACCGGCGTCGATGCCGACCTGGAATGGATGGCGCGCATCTCCGAGGAGACCGGACGGCCCGTCTCCCTCGGCGCCGTCATCAATAAGCGCTCCGGGATGCGCATGGGTGGCGTGTTGGATTTTATCCGCCGACGCAACGCTACAGGGGCACAGATGGTCGCGCAGGTCGCTGCACGTCCGGCCGCCTCGCTGATGAGCCTGCAGAGCTCGGTACATCCTTTCAGCACCCATCGCAGCTTCCGCCGAATCATGGCCGGGCTGAGCTTCGACGAACGGGTCGCGAAGATGCGCGATCCGCAAGTGCGGGCGGAAATTCTCGCCGACACTCCAGCAGTTAAAGAAGAGCAGACATTGCGGATGGTCGCCGATTTCCAGAATCACTTCCCGCTCGGTGATCCCCCGAACTACGAACCTACGGCTGATCAGAGCATCCTCGCGATCGCCAAGCGCGCGGGAAAATCGCCTCAGGAGATCGCGTACGATATCCTGCTTGAACGCAACGGTCGCGCGATTATCTATAACCCTCTCGCTTATAAGAATTTTTCCTTCGACTCGGTCCGGCCACAACTGACCGACACTTCCACGGTGCTCTCGCTGAGCGACGGCGGCGCCCACTGCGGCGTAATCTGCGATGCGAGTATGCCGACCTATCTACTAACCCACTGGGTGCGCGATCGCGACCACGATCGTATCCCGCTCGAGACCGCCGTTAAGCGCCAGACGCTCGATACGGCAAGGCTCTACGGTCTCAACGATCGCGGCGTGCTCGCTCCCGGCATGAAGGCCGACGTCAATCTCATCGAACTGGATCGTCTGCGCTTGCACGAACCGGAGATGGTCTTCGATCTACCGGCGAATGGCCGCCGCTTTATTCAGAAGGTCGACGGTTATCGCTGCACGATTACGACCGGTGAGCTGACCTATCAGGATGGTGAGCCGACCGGCGCGATGCCCGGCAAGGTAATTCGCGGCGCACAGGCTCCGGCAACTCGCTAATCCACGTCTCTCGACGCAAAACGGCCCTCGATGAGTAATCTCGTCGCGGGCCGTTTTGCTCTTCAGAACTCCAACCGGATTTTACAACTCTAAAATGCGTCCGATGGATACGCTCTGGTCCAGACTGTATCTATCGGACGCACCATTCGACACAGACGCAAACTACCAATGCTACGGGCCCTCGGTGTGTCTTGCTGTACCTCGCGATTATCGAGTTTAGCAGATAGTCAAGTTTAGCTAATTGACCTCCACAAAGGAGTGGCACATTTCTGGCTACAGGCTCGTTGCCGGGCTTTGTGGGTTAGTATCGCCCGACTTACTTCTACTTCGTAACCGAGAGGATACCTATGAAGAAGCATCTCGCTCGACGAGCCCGATATCAGATCGGCATCGCCGTAACCGCTGGCCAACTGCTCACGCTGCCGGGCTGCTTGATGATGTTTAACGGCTCGGAGCAGCACGTCGGCTTGAGTTCGAACCCGGCGGGGGCGAAAGTTACCGTCAATGATGGAGCGAGTTATACCACACCCACGACTATCTCCCTGCCCCGCAAGACGGACCACAAATTGGTATTCGAAAAAGAGGGCTACCAAACCGCCGCCGAGTCGCTTAGCAGCTCGCTCAACGGGTTCTTTTTGCTTGATGTCCTGTTGTGGGGACCCTTCGCCCTATTCGACTTCATGAACGGATCGGCCTACAAGCTCTCATCGGAAAATGTCGATGTGACCCTGGTGCCTAAGCCTGCGATGCTCAATACGACTCCAACATCAACAGCTACGCCGGCCACCTCGGCCACCGACTCTTCGACGCTAACTGTTCCGCCGACGTCTGTGCCAATTCCTCAACCCTCTCCCGTACCAAATAGCCAAGGGTCTCGTTAGGCGAGGCTGAGAGCCATAAGGGCGCACAAAAAGGGCCAAACTCATGCTGCAAGGATTAAGAATCCTCAGGGGCTACTACCTCCGTTGCGCAGTGTCGCTTTTAAGCGTAGCAATGCTTGGTCTGGGCGCGTGTGCTCTGACAGAGGAGCACATCAACCTTGGTTACACTCCAACAGCGGAGGCAAACAAGGTCACCGGAGCGGAAGACGTTACGGTCACAGTGGCCGTCCAAGACCAACGAACGTCTCCAGATCACGTCGGTCACAAAACGAACGGTTACGGTATGGAGATGGCCAAGATCGTTGCGGATAACGATGTTCCAACGATGTTACGTCAGGCTCTGGAAACTGAACTCACTAACCGTGGCTTCCATATCGGACCGGGTAGCGTTGCAGTTAACGTGACCTTACAGAAATTTGAAAATCACTTCGAGCTAGGCTGGTTTTCCGGAACTGCTCGCAGTGAATTGATCATGGGCGTTATCGTCGTCTCACCAACCGGCGTCACGGTCTTCACTAAATATGTGAAGGGCGACGGCGTTAACGATAGCGTTCAAATAGCAGGCGGTAACAACGCGAAAATCGCGCTTGAGGCAGCCATGCAAGATGCAATCAAGAAATTGTTCGAGGATCAGGCTTTTCTCAAATCACTTGTGGAAGCCGGCAAAATGTCTGCCAAAAATAGCTGAGATGGTGGGAACCTCTGCGAGAACGCTTTGGTTGCCGCACCTGTTTCGTTCATAGCGGCTTGTGCTAAGCCTTCAGGCGCTCGCCAAAGTATTTGCGGAACTTCGCCAGCTTGGGTGCAATCACAAACTGGCAGTAAGGCGCAAAGGTGTTGTTCCGAAAATACTGATGATGGTAGTCCTCGGCCGGATAAAAAGCCTCTAACGGCTTCACCTCCGTTACGATCGGATCGGGGAACGCACGCGTCTCGGTAAGCTCAGCGATACACCCTTCGGCCGCGCGCCTCTGCTCCTCCGAAGTGTAGAGGATGATCGAGCGGTACTCGGTGCCGACGTCGTTACCCTGTCGGTTGAGCGTCGTCGGATCATGCGTCGCGAAGAATATCTCCAGCAGGTCACGATAGCTGATTTGCGACGGTTCGAACTCGATGCGAGCGACCTCGGCATGACCGGTGCGTCCGGTACACACCTGCGGATAGGTCGGATTCGGCACTGTGCCACCGGCAAAGCCGGATTTGACCGACACAACGCCCTGCACTTGTTCGAAGACCGCCTCAGTACACCAAAAGCATCCACCACCGAAAACTGCGATTTCGTTCTTCATATCCATCGGTTCCCGCCTGACATGGACGAGTGTTCATCCGGCGAATGACGTTAGAAAGATCCTGAGGGTGCCGTCAATGACCGGCAGCGCTCTCCTTTGCTCCGATCAGATTGAATCCCTTGTAACCCTGAGCGACGACTTCGTCGCATTTCTCGCGGTACACCCCGACTCCGCCTAGATACGGCATAAAAACTCGCGGCTTTCCGGGGATATTCGCTCCGACATACCACGAGTTCGCACGCGTCATCAGAGTGCCCTCAGCGACCTCCGACACGTGCCTCGTCCACTCGTCCTCGGCATCCGGCTTGGCCTCGATAACGGCGAGATGGTTACGCCGCATATATTCGATACAGTCCGAGACCCACTCGACGTGCTGCTCGATAGATACCGGCATGTTCGACATCACCGAGGGGCTGCCCGGACCGGTGATAGTGAACAGGTTCGGAAAACCCGCGACTGCTAATCCCAGATAGGTATGAGGCCCGTCAGCCCATTTCGTCGCGAGCGCTTCCCCGTTCCGACCGCGAATATTCAAACTCTTCAGCGGTCCGGTCATCGCGTCGAAGCCCGTCGCAAACACGATACTATCGAACTCGTACTCCTTGCCGCCTGCTCGGATACCCTTGGGCGTTATCTCTTCAATCGGCGCGTCTTTCGCATCGACCAGCAGTACGTTGTCCTTATTAAAAGTCTCGAAATAATTGGTATCGAGCGGCTGCCGCTTCGTCCCGTAGGGATAGCTCTTCGGAATGAGCTTCTCCGCGAGGGCCGGGTCTCTGACGATCGAGCGGATCTTGCGCTTCAGAAATTCGGCACAAAGTTCGTTCGCTTTTTCGTCGAAAAGCATGTCCTGGTAGTTTGCCAACCAGTACCCGAAACCACCTTGGTCCCAAAGCTCTTCGAAAATTCGCTCCCGTTCCTCCGGCGAGGCATCGAGCACCGACTTCTCGATGAAGTAAAGCTCGTGACCGAACTGGGATTGGCGAATGCGCTGTCTAATCCCGTCGTAGTCGGCCTTGCGTGCCTTCACTACATCAGGATCAACTTTACCGTTGCGGGCCGGCACACAGTACGCCGGAGTACGCTGGAATACCGTGAGTTGCTTGGCTTGCTGCGCGATTTCCGGAATCGCTTGCACAGCTGTCGCACCGGTGCCCACGACAGCTACTCGCTTGGCGATAAAATCAACGCCACCATGCGGCCACTGACTGGTGTGGTACCACTTGCCCTTGAAGGTCTCGAGCCCCTTAAACTTGGGGATATTGGTGGCCGAGAGAGTGCCCACTGCGGCAATCAGAAAACGGGCTGAGACCTTTTCGCCGCGATCGGTGGTGACTCTCCAGGTGTTCGTCTGCTCGTCGAAGTTCGCGGAGGTAACACTCGTACTGAACTGGATATTGCGCCGCAAATCGAAGCGGTCGGCGACGTGATTCAGATAGCGGAGAATCTCAGGCTGCTCGGGATAACGCTCGCTCCATTCCCATTCCTGGAGCAACTGCCTATCGAAGGTATAGCAGTAGATATAGCTTTCCGAGTCGCATCGTGCGCCGGGATAGCGGTTCCAGTACCAGGTCCCACCCACTCCGGTGCCTCGCTCATAGACCTGGACCGACAGTCCAACGACGTCGCGCAGGCGATGGAGCATGTACATCCCGGAGAACCCTGCCCCGATTACGATTGCATCGAAATCGGTCACTTGCGTATTTCCTTGAGAGCTTTCCGCTGCTGCCATAATTTTAAATCCGTTCAGGAGTACGATTGCTCAGATATCTCGATCCAGCTCCCCCCCAAGTAATGGAAGTGCGATCGAGTTGAACTCATACTCCCATTGCGGACCATGATCCGCTTCTTCGTCGAGCGTCCGCAGATGCGCCAGCTCATGCACTAGGGTCTTGAAACTGTAGTGCTTGGTATGGCGACCGATAAGAATCGTCTTCCGATTCCGCTGGATCACACCACACACGCGCCGACCATAGGCGTTCTGGATTACCGTTTTCCGCACCAGATAAACCTTCCATCCGGCGGGCATCGGCTCGGACCAGAGCCGCTCCCAGGTCATTCGCGCCAGGTCGGTTATGTTCTTGCGCCGAATCGCTCTCGACTGCTGGGACATGAACCCTGCGCACTCGCTCGACTCGAAAAATTCCCTACGCGAAGACCTCACTGAAAAACGCCGTCATCGCCTTCCATGAATGCTCATCCGCATGCTTGTCATAGGCGACACCCGGAGCGCCAATCGAAGCCGCTTCCGGATTCGTGAAGCTGTGTACAACGCCCGGGTAGCTCACGATCTGATATTCGACGCTCGCCTTGGTCATCTCTTCCGCAAGACCGGCGACCTGCGCCACCGGCACGAAAGGATCATCGGCGCCGTGGCAAACCAGGACTTTGGCCTTGGTCTTACCCGCATTAGCAGGAGCCTGAGTAGCGAGAGTGCCGTGGAATGAAACCACGCCGCGAACTCCGGCCGCACCATCGCGCGCAATTTCCAGCGAGCAGGTACCACCCATGCAATAGCCCATCACACCGATCCGATTCGGATCGACCTGCGGCAGCGATGCCACCTTCTCAACCGCAGCACGAACACGGGCGCGAACCTTAGCCGGGCTGCCGAGCAGATCCATCGCGTGCTTGATACCTTCCTGCAGATCCTTCGCCATAAAGGCGTTGCCGTAAGGATCTGCTCCCATTACGACCCAGCCATTCTTCGCCAAGCGCTCGGCTCGCTCTTTGACGAAAGGGCTAAAGCCAAACGCATCCGGCATAATAACGACGGCGGGACGCTTACCGCCGGCGTTCTCGTCATAGGCAACACATCCAATCAGGTTGAGGTCGCCATCCTTGTAATTGAGGGTCTCAGTCTTCATCGAAGTTAATCCTTTCGTTTCAAGCCGCGCAGAAATCGAGAATTGCCTTTACCGAGGTCTCGGGCGCTTCGGGGAACATCACATGCCCTGCCCCAGCGATACGCTGAATCTTTACCGATGCTGCACTGGTGAGGAGCCGCTTGAACTCATCGGCATGCTGCGGCGGGATAATCCCGTCCGTCTCGCCCCACAACAGCAGTGTCGCCGCCTTGATACGGTAGAGTCGCTCGCTCAGACCGCGATCGCCGTTGGGAAACAGGAAGCGGCTTGCGGTCGAAAGCGCGTTGGCCAGCCCGACGATCGCTTCCACCTGCGCCTGATGCTCCGTGGGAGTTGCCATCGCCGCCTTGGCAATCGGTGATTCAGGATTGTGGAACGCCGCTTTCATCAGATTCGGAGGCGTGGTCGCCCAGATATCGAGCATCGGATGCTCTTTGACATACAAGCCCGCCGGAGCAACCAGCACCAGCTTTTTCACCCGGCTCGGCTCTGTCGCAGCCATCTCGGCGGCCATCATCCCACCGAAGGAGTGGCCCACGAGGATCGCCTTGTCGATTTTCATCGCATCGACAAAGTCCCATCCGAAGAAAACCAGCTTTTGCACATCTTCATGCAGATGCTCGACGCCCGATGAGCCAAAGCCCGGCAATATCGGCGCCGTAACCGTGTAGTGCTCGCTTAACGCCTGAAGCTCGGGCGTGAACCCCGGCAAGCCGCCAGCGCTGTGGAGGAATACCAGATGATCGCCCTTGCCCTCCTGATAGTATTTGACCGAGAAATCCCCGCCGCGCAGGGAGATGGTCTTCAATTCACTCATCGCGATAAGTCACTCCGTGAACTTGATCTTTTGGAGTCCGTTCATTCCCCATTATTCGTGAGCGAAGCGCCCCAATGGTGGAGCGCTTCGCCCAGAATGAATACGAGATTTGAATCGACTCTCTAACGCGCTTCGGCCTGACCCGGAACCGCCCGCTCCTTGGCCGGCAGCGGACGGGGAGACCAGCGATCTTCCCACTCTTCGGCCCAGATCTTCTTGAGCGAGGGCATAACTTCCTTCGCGAAGAGTTCCGTGTTCTTGAGCACCAGATGCTTCGGCATGCTGCCAATCTGCTGCAACGCCATCAGCTGACCGACGTTAAGGTCTTTCAAGATCCAGGTCAGCTTGTCCCGAACCGTCGCAGGCGATCCGGCCACAACGTAATTCCGATCGACGAAATCCTTCCACTTCAGTCCCTTGCGGAACATATTGGCGGCGTTGCTTACACCCCCCGTAAGGCCGGCGCGGAGCGTCGCCTCCGTCCGATAACCCGGCGCATCGGCGAATTCCGGCGCTACATGCACGCACTTATTGTAGAAGTACTCGAGATGCTCGGCATAGTCCTTCTCCGCCTGCTCATCCGTTTCGGCGACGCAGATCAGCTGCAGGTAACCGAAGCGATACGGATTCATATCCTTGCCGAGCTTGTCGGCGCGTTCCCAATAGCCGTTGCCGACACGCTTGCCGTACTCGTAACCGAGATATGAAAGCGCGCAGTATACGTAGTCGTGTTCCAGCGTCCAATCCCAGGTCTCGACCGAGCCCCCACCCGGAATCCAGATCGGCGGATGCGGCTTCTGTACAGGACGTATAAAGAGGTTGCTGTAGCGGACCTTGTTGTACCGGCCGTTGAAGACGAAGGGTTCTTCCTCGGTCCACGCCCGTTTGATGAAGTCGTGAGCCTCGTAGTAGCGCTCGCGCAGCGTCGCCGGCGAGAAGCCGTACGCGTAGTTATCGTCTGAGCTGCTGCCGACCGGGAATCCCGCAACCAGACGTCCGCCGGAGATCAGATCAAGCATCGCGAACTCTTCAGCCACGCGCAGGGGCGGATTGTACATCGCAATACTGTTGCCGAGAACGACGAGACTCGCGTTGGTGGTGCGACGCGCGACCGCCGCGGCCATAATATTCGGCGAAGGCATCAGGCCGTAGGCGTTTGCATGATGCTCGTTAACGCAGACACCATCGAGACCCATCTTGTCGGCGAACTCAATTTCGTCGAGGAACTCATTATAAAGATGATGCCCTCGCGTCGAATCGTACAGTTTGGTCGGAACATCGACCCAAACGCTGTGATGCTCGTTTTCAAAATTCTGCGGCAGAAAGCGCCACGGCATCAGATGGAACCAGTTAACCTTCATATGAGGCCTCGCTTGTGAATTGGATCGACCAAGCTACTGCATCTCGGTCCGATCTGATTTCGGTGATGCGACAATAGCAAACACCGCCGGAACTAAAAAAGGCGTCAAAGCGGCGAAACTTCACTCGTAAACCGTCTTCACTACAGGGTTAATATGGCCTCCGTCGATCGTGAGGATCGCCCCCGTCGTGTAGCTCGAAGCTGCGCTCGCGAAGTACATCGCAGCCCCAGCTACTTCCTCCGGCTCGCCTGCCCGTTGCAGCGGGAAGGTCTCTTTGGCCCGCTTCGTAAAGTCCGCGGTGCGCGACCATCCTTTGCTGATATCCGTGTGGAACGGTCCGCACATGATGCAATTGACGCGGACTTTGGGCCCATACTCCTGCGCAAAAGTCCGCGTGATCACTTGCAGCCCAGCCTTGGCCGCACCGTACACCGCCATATCCTTGTCCGGACGGGCCGCTGCGGTCGAAGAAATATTGATAATCGCCCCCCCCTCACCTGCCGCCATCCGGGAGCCGAACAGCGCCGACAATCGATAAGGGCCCTTCAGGTTCACCCCAATTACTTTGTCGAACAGGTCTTCGCTGTGATCGAGTGCCGACGGCGCGAGCGGC
>Ga0335069_10008192_pt1 | contig 14991 bp, 13 predicted proteins | sample Lox_Sample_11_FD_206714 | JGI IMG/M metagenome (GOLD analysis project Ga0335069, IMG submission 206714) | Soil microbial communities from Loxahatchee National Wildlife Refuge, Florida, United States - Lox_Sample_1.1 | ecosystem: Environmental > Terrestrial > Soil > Wetlands | place: USA... | reverse complement strand
GACCGCGAGATGGCCGGCGTCGGCATCAATTCCGATGTCGAGGCGGAAGTGATCGGTCACGATATCCGGCTTACGGCCGAGAGCGTGCCGCTCGCCGAAACACCCCGACTTGAGGCGCGGGAGTTCAGCGACGCTGATCCGACCTTCGCTGGACTGGCCTCACACCCGGTACCCATCCTGGAATCGGTTGCCCGCCACATGGATGATTACGATAGCAAGGAATGGGCCGCCAAAGTGCTTTCCTTAAGCGGCCTTGAGCATGCGGAGGCGGTAACTTCACGGGCGGACTTCAGCAAGGAGGTGACCCGGTTCAAGCGCGGCGTTGAGTTGCTCAAGGACCCCGCTTATCCGTTCGTACTGCAAGCGTTCCAGTTGATGAACCAGGCAATGCAGCTTGCCAACAAACAACACCTGCGCTGGCGGCTCTTCCAGATCGTATTTATTGTCTCGCTGCTTCCAGAACTTGCTTCGCGTGAATATCAAGAACTCAGAGAGGATTCGGACGGCGAAGTGGAATTGCTCTGGTTTGCCGCTGGCGGCGGCAAGACCGAAGCCTTTATGGGGATCATTCTGTGGCAGGCGTTTTTCGACCGGCTGCGCGGCAAACGCTTCGGCAACACGGCCTTCGTGCGTTTCCCGCTTAGGCTCCTGACGTTCCAGCAGTTGCAGCGGCTTGCCCGCGCGCTCGCCGCCGCCGAGATCATCCGAAAACAGCACGGCCTGAAAGGAGCCCGGTTCAGCATCGGGTATTTCGTCGGGAGCACCGTGACCCCGAACAGCATCAACGACGAGCTCCACCAGCGCTACGTTCGGCAAGGAATCGATGCGAGGTATCAGCGCATTTTCAAGTGTCCGTTCTGCGACGCGGATGCGACCGTGGGGTACGAACCCTCCCTTCGCCTGATCGAACATCGCTGCACCAACACCAAATGCAGCGCCTCAGCGGAACGCCTTCCTGTGTACGTCACCGACCAGGATATCTACCGATTCGTACCGACCGTCATCGTATCTACCGTCGATAAACTCGCACTTCTCGGTCAAAACTACCGGTTTTCCAACATCTTCGGACGGATCGACATCATCTGCAACAAGCACGGTGCCAGCTTCAATAAATCCAATGACCTCTGCGAGGCGGCCGCCGCGTTAGGACGCGGCGAACATCCGCTGACCTGTGAGGGCATGCCCGTCCAGTACGGGCCTTTTCACGACCCGGCACCTGCCGTACTTGTCCAAGACGAGCTTCACCTTCTGAATGAAGAACTGGGAACGTTCGACGCACATTATGAAACCGGCATCCTCGCCCTCTTCAAGAGTCTGACGGCAAGGCCCTGGAAGATCATCGGCGCGACAGCGACCATCCAGGATTTTGAGCGACAGGCATGGGAGCTTTACCTGAAGGGTGCGCGGCAGTTTCCCGCGCATGGACCGGACGCTGACGATTCGTTCTACTACCGGCAGAGCCCAGGGCGGGCGGGGCGCATCTTCGTGGGCCTCCTGGGGGTTGGGCGCAAGCACACGCCCGCCGTCACGAAGACACTGTCGATCTTCTACCAGGAAATACAGAAGGCGCGCGAGCTGATTGCCAGCGACCCCGCGCGGGCCGCTGTGATCTATGCGACCGGGGGGCTTACCGACGCCGAGCAGAAGGAACTCGTATTCCTCTATGAACTGGCCCTCACCTATGTCCTGACGCGCAAAGGCTCAGACCAGGTAGCAGAAGCCATTGAGTCACGGGTCAGGCGTGAGCTGCAAGACAGCTCTCCCCAGCACGGCGAACTGCTGATTGAGATGTTTAACGGCGGCGTCGATGTTTCCCACATGATCGCGACCATGGACGGTCTTAAGGCCATGACGAGCGACGCCGACCCAAGCACGCGCATTCGCGGCGTGGTGACCACCAATATCATCGGGCATGGCGTGGACGTGGATAGATTCAATGTCATCGTCTTTGCCGGTTTCACGCGCCTTGTCGCTGAATATATCCAGGCATCGGCGCGGGTTGGCAGGCGATTTCCGGGCATATCGATTTTTGTACCGACACCCCAGGGCGAGCGGGATCGCAGCATCTTTGACCGATTCGCCAAGTTTCATCAATACCTGGATCGCCTGGTTGATCCGGCGGCGGTGACGCGATGGCCCGACCCTGCGATGCGGCGCACGCTGCCGGGCCTCCTGTGTGGTTATCTGATGGGCGTTGCATCCTCCGCCATGGGCAAGCCAATGGCGACCGTCGAGTCGGTTCGAAATTCGCAAGGTGATCCCAAAGCGGACGCCTTGTCGCAGGATGCCATCGTGGCATGGATGCTGGATGCCTATGGCTGCGAACATGCCCCGTCCCCCAAGTACGCTGAGAAGCTTGTGCTCGGGGTCAAGAACCATTTCAGCTCCATCGTCAATATGCCGCCACATGCCGGTAAACCCCACCAGCTCAACTTTCACCTTGAGTCCATGAACAGCCTGCGCGACGTCGATGAGCCAGCCTTCATTCGCGTCGGGAATTCAGAGGAAGCCAAGGCGCTGAGGAGGTTGATCGATGGCTAACGCCCGCACCTTTGCGCCGCCCAACAATGACAACGCGCCGGCTGTCGAGCGCGTCCCGTCGATGCAGCGCGGCGTCTCCCAGCTACTCTTTAACTACTTACCCTACCGAACGGTGGACTGGGAGGACGGTCGGGCGATCATCCAGCTCGGTGAACTCCGCTTCTCAAGCTGCTGGGAGGAGGAGCGAAAGACCACGCTGCTGAAAGAGATCAGCGAATCGTTCGATAGGTGGCGGTCTCGCAAGGGGACGATTGACCGTGCCTTTCCTCATCCGGTTCATGAAGCGCAGCGCTTCACGATTGGTTCCCCTGAATCAATTGAAGCGACCGTGCTGCCGGCAGCCCTCATCTGCCAGAGCTGTGGTCAACTCATCTTCGACAAGAAGCTCCAAAGGGCAGAATCGCTGCGCTGCCCCAATTGCAAGAGTTCGCGCATACATCAGTTTCCGTTTGTCTTTGTTCACGGTTGCGGTGAACTGGTTCCGATCCAGGAATGGATGCCCGCAACCAAGAAGAATGCGGATACGGGAGGACTTGACCCTACCTCCCATCCGATCCAATGTTCACAGTGCGGCAAGCGATCTAATCTATACATTCCGGGCCGGTCCGACCGTGTGAAGGACATGAAGGTCCTTTGCCGTACCTGCAAGATCGAGGTCCTGGATCGCTTCACCGCCAGATGCCATCGTTGCCTCAAGCTGAAAAACAAGGAAGGTCGTCGGCCAGCATCCGAAGAATCCGGCGGCACCATCGTGTCAGAGCTGGCAATGCGGCTTGCGCGTTACAGTGCCAGCGACACCTATTATCCGCAGACCCTCTCGGTACTGCGTCTGGACCGCCCGCGCCTGACCAGCGCCGACGATGACATCTCGTCGCTGCTCTACAGGATTCTGCCGCAATCACGCAGGCCCGATGCGACCCTGTCCCCGGCTGATGCGATCAAGGCGCTCTGGGAGCGGCTGAAGGCTGCACAGGGGGATCAGGCGGAAACGGCGCGCCTGTTGCAGCGCATCGGAGAGATTGCCACGGGCAAAAATCCCTCTCCTTCCTTTGCACCAGTAGGTCTGCTGGATTCTATTTCTGCAGATCTCGAAAAGGGTATAAAGGAAAGCCTCGCTTTCCGGGGCACGGTGAGCACTATCCCCGCCGCTGAGAAGGCGCGGATAGATGGAGGTACCTCCGCATCGTTGACTGGGGACGTAATCCGGCTGCAGGCCTTTCTAGGCATCAATGAGTTGCTCTACGTGGATGACCTGCCCATCATCACCGCGACCTACGGCTATACACGCCGCAGCTTTGAGCCCGTCTATGAGGAACTGGGTGCGCACGATCTACCCGTGCAGATCCGCGCCTTTCCGCCACTCCAGAAGGCGGCTGCCCAGCGGCTCGGGAAGATGGATGTTGTCGGCACCCTGCCGATCCCGGCGTGCGAAGGCGAGCATGAGGGTATATTCATGTCCCTGGAGCCAAAGCGCGTCATCGATTGGCTTGCGCTCAATGGCATCGACCTGCCTGGCGCGCATCTTCCGCCGATAGCCCGTATCCTCGCCGCGCTCGAACCAATCGACCACGACCGCTTTTACGATTCCATCTGGCAACTGCCGGTTCGCCGAATGGTCTTTGGCCTGATTCACAGTCTGTCCCACGCCGCGATGAGGGCGATCACCAGGTATGCGGGAATCGACCGAACCTCAGTCGGAGAATATATCTTCCTGCCGCTTCTCGGCTTCGTCGTCTACGACAATTCCAGCAGCTTCAAACTCGGCGGCATCGCTACCTTAGTCCGCGATCATCTGGCGGCTTTTTTGCAGAACATTGCTGATGAAGCGGTGGAATGTCTCTATGATCCCGACTGCGCTGATCACACTGGGGCCTGTCATGGTTGCATCCACTCTCCCGAGATTTCGTGCCGCGTATTCAATCACGGTCTCTCTCGCGCCTTTCTCATCGGAGGGCATGCGCCTTGGGCTGACGTTTCGGCCGACACCCGACTCACCGGCTATTGGGAGCTTTCGGGCGGTAAGTGATGAAGACCTATGTACTCACCGCTAGGCGGTATCCATGGCTGTTGCCGCTAGTCGAGGCAACTATTCGTGGCCTGACCCAGGAACCCATCCAGGGATTTCCCCGCCTGATGCGGGGACTTCGTACTCCGGGCGGCCGGCCTGTTTCCGACAATGAAGCCCTGCATGCCCTCAATGCGCTCTGCGATCTTGGGGTGCTGGAGCGAATAGGCCTTGGCTACCGCCTGAACAAGCAACAGTTCGATGCCACCGAGGGATTGAGAGAAGGCATCCATGCGGCACTTGCCGTTGTGAGCGAGAGTTTCCCTGACGGCCCACCGGAAGCACAGCTCTGCGTCTCGCTTCCCCCAAACCTGCCTGCAGCCTCCGAGCACGTTATCCGAGAGGCGTCCGCGGACTTGCGCAGCAGCCTGATCGATGTGGTGGCAGGTGCAAAGCATTCGCTCATCGTGGCCTCGCCTTTCTGGGATGCGGGAACAGCCGGCGAAATGGCCTCACTGCTCGACAAAAGGCTGGGCACCGGCGTCCGTGTATGGCTGTTGGGCCGCTTTGAACGGGATCTACCCGCTGGAGTCAGGTCTGAACTTCGAAGGATTTCCAGCGAGAAGGAGTGCTCCATCCTCTCCTGGATCGAGGGATCGGGAGCTGATACCCAGACCTTTCACTTCAAAGCGGCGAGCGCGGATGAGGGAGAACGGGGGTACATGGGGAGTGCAAACATGACTTACTCCAGCCTGCGGTCGCGCATGGAACTGGGGGTAATTCTGACAGGCACGGCTGCAGCGCAGCTGGATCGAATCCTACGAGTGGTCATTACCATGGCATCGCCGGTAGAAGTCTGAACTTCCTCCTAAATTGAAGAGCGGCACAGGTGGCCGCTGCTTAGGATTGGCTTTAAGGGTGGATCAGGGAAAGAGAGCCTGATAGGGGTTCAGAAACTGGGGAACAAGCGAGCGCCCTTGTCCTCCCTCAAACGCCGCACCCCTGACATCGAGCTCATATTGTGGAATGAGACTCGCCAAGCAATATGCGTGTGAACTTTCTCCAGTCGCGAGCCTGGGCGGCGGGCAGTAAGGTTGGGTCTCCCGTCGAAGTGCCTTCGAATGGGTTGTTGACCGATTCCAGCACAATCTGCAACTTGTTCTAGTCGAATGGCGCCGCTGAATCCCACGGAAAACTTCAGACGATACCATCGTCTCCTGCCGCCCAAGTGGCCCATGTCATCTCTCGTACGTTGCACATCGGAAACGAATTACGGGTTCCTGAACGGGTTGCGGTCAACGACGGATATCCGGGGGATGAACCCGTTTGCGGTGGCTGCATATCACTGCATTACGTAGCTGCATTCCGATCCACCCAGCACTAGGGCCCGATATATCTCTGCGAACCAATTCTCCGCTTTTATAATCGCCCCCTTCCCCCCGGGCACCCAAAAGCGCATTGCAAGAACCCAGGTGTCCTCGTTCTCTCCTCTCGGGACTACGTCTGCTCAGTGGCTGCATATTCCTAGCACGACTGGCAGCATAACGGCGCTTCTGCTGGCAGGTTAATTCTGGAACGCGTGGCAGAATCGGATAGAACCAGCAGATGCTGGTTCTACGGTGATTCTGCCACCTGTTCTCTCGTATGCTGCCACCCAGTCAGAACTCTGAGACACAGAAAACCTGTCACCTGATCCAGCCCACGGCTGCCACTCATTCTCGATTTAACCTGCCACCATCCACCGCCTACGCCATCCAGAAGACGCTCCCTCAGTTGGCATTGGCCGAGAGCCCCCCTGTAGCCGTATACCCGCGCGTGCCGAGTCGCCGAGGCCTCAATTTCAGCGATGGAGGCTATTCTCATTTTCGCCATATATTCGCCTATAATTGCCCATGGGAATCGACATCGGTGGCTTTCATGATCGCCCGGACTGGCCGAAAATGGGTCCGTCATTCTTGATAGCGACCTGCATGATCCTCGCCAGTTGGCAAATGATCGGGCTAATACCTGGGGACCAGGCAGACCGGGTGGAACCCGATCGGGCCATTGCCGACGAATGCCTGTGGTGGAGTTTACGAATGCAATCAGATTGTGTGGGGGCGCAGGTCCTCGAGTTACCTGAACCCTGAACCCAAATTTTCACTCCCTCGTCGAACAATCCGCCGACCGTCTCCAATCGCTCGACCGGGACCGCGACCACCACGAAGGGTATTAGCCCGATCATTTGCCAACTGGGGACCAGGCAGACCGGGTGGAACCCGATCGGGCCATTGCCGACGAATGCCTGTGGTGGAGTTTACGAATGCAATCAGATTGTGTGGGGCGCAGGTCTTCGAGCTCGATTGGTTCCAGCCATGGCGTCGTGAGATCGACCCCGGGTGGGTCCGGTCAGGGCCTTGGCGGCTGAAACGGCGAAGAAACGTTGTCGAGTCGAACCTGAACCTGTAGCCACATTCGAAAATCTCGACTGGACCGTTCGACACATGGACGTGTTGGCCATCTGCAATGCACTTGGGAGGTGCTCGAACGGATTCTGGTCGTCACATCGTGCGACTTAATGAGGATTTGCTTCCAAGATCAACGCGCTCCCTGATTTGGCAGTCGAACAAATGTCGCGTTTCGAGTCCCATGCCTAACCCCTCGAGCAGGGGCATTAGGCGGCTATTGAACCTTCGCCCCCGCCCTCGCCACCTAGTTTACGCTTTCCCATGACATCGTTAGGGTTCCGGAACGACTGTCCCATCAACTGAATAACGGTGGTATTCCCCGTGAGTCGGCCCATGATAGCGTCGGCTCCCGTCTTGTAGGTCTTGGAAAAGTACGCGTGCCATTCCGTGTACGGTAACTGGCTCGTCACAATCAGCGAACCCTTCCCTTCCCAATCGACGAGAAACTGAGAAAGGCAAAAGCAGTCTTGAGCGTCCAGCACCGGGTTCTGCCCCAAATCATCGAGGATCAGGAGTTCGAACCGATGAAGCGACTTTAGGTGAGCCTGGAATGACCCGTCGGCTGCAGCCTTTTTCAATTCGTCAAGAAAGGCAACTAGCGTGGTGAACAGAACAGAGTGTCCCTCATAGCAGGCGCGAATTCCTAAGGCGCAAGCAAGAAATGTCTTCCCGGTTCCGGTCTTTCCGGTGATCAAGACGTTCCAATGCTTCTCTATCCACACACACGTGGCTAGTTCGGAGATCTTGTTGCGATCGAGGTTGCGCTCGGGATTCTTGTAGAGATCACGGAGGTCGGCATGCGCCCACTTGAAATTCGCCTTCTTGAGGAGCCCAGCGCGACGACGGTCGGCGCGATGCGTTTCCTCTGCCTTCAGCAAAATACAAAGGCGTTCCTCAAAACTGAGGTCCGCAGAGAATGCATGGCACTGTTGAGCCTCAAATGCCTTAAGCATGCCCACGCACTTGAGTTTGCGAAGCAGATCTTCAATGTCACTTGTGGCCATCTCTTTTTTCTCCCTATGTGAGGATGAACTCGTCAGGACCGCGCAGGTTCTCGTGGACACGCACTGCCGGCTCGTCGATCTCGTGCGACCCGAACGACTCCATCTTGTACTTGAGGACGTTCCGAACGAAAAGCGTCGTTACGGCCCGCAACTCCAAGGCCCGCTCGCACGCCTTTTCAAGGCGTGACTGCCCGTAGACACTCGCAAATTCTTGGAGCGTCTTCCAAGCTCGCTGCTGGTGCGGAACAGCCTCGCTTTGAGCGAAGATCGCCGCCAGGAACTCTCGCGATGACGGCCCAAATTCTTCCGCCGCGCTGAGGGCTTCCTCGGGGTTCCACTCAAAGTAAGGCTCATGGTTTGGCGCCAAGTGTGCCCGATCAGTGGTCCGGGTTCCTTGCACATATGAGCGCGGATGTGCAGCTACCAGCTTGTTCTTGTGATAGATGCTGACAGACCCTCGTGTAATCCGACACTCAACCCGCTCTCCGATCAGGGTGAAAGGCACACTATAGGCGTGCTTTTCGAATTCAATGTGGTAGTCGATGCCAACAGCGAGCAGGCGCCGAACGGAAAATTCATAGGGCTCTCGAGGTAGCGGACGTAATGCTGCGCGCTCTCCGGCCTCAAAAAGATCGAGGCGGGATTCCTTCCGGCGCTTGAGTGGACGCTTGTTGAGAACATCGACCCGCTCACGGATCGCGATATTCAGTTCATCGATCGAGAAGAATTCCCTGTGTCGAAATGGAAAAAGAACCTGGTTCGTAACGTGTTGTACGGTCTTTTCAACCCTGGCCTTGTCCTTGGGGTGTTTCGGTCGAGCAGGCTTGACGCTACAGCCATAGTGGCAGGCCATTTCTGCATACTCAGGTTGGAGCTCAGGCTCTCCTCTATTGCTGGCCTTGACTACGGCCGACTTGAGGTTATCGCAGATGATCGTCCGAGTAGTTCCACCCCAGGCGGCAAACATGTGATTGTGCGCCGCTATCCATTCCTCTTTCGCCTGTGACCGCATGGCCTCGACGTACATCAGACCAGATGATCCAAGCACTCCCACGAAGATCTGTGCCTTAAATGTCTCGGGGCCGACGATCTCAACGGTGCGTCCGGCATAATCCACAAGTGCAGCCTGGCCATCCTTGAATTCGAATCTCATCGACGGCGGCGTCTGCTTCTTCCACTTGCTGTATCGTTTGCAGAATGTTGAAAGTCCCATCCCGTCGGGGTAATTGGTCTTGTACTCCTCGTGCAGGATGCCGAGAGTGGAGCCTTTCAAATGCATCTCGCGATCGATCTCAGCCCAGTCCGGCTCAGGGAACTTTGAACCTTCCTGAACGGCGGGAAACAGGCGATACTCCAGCTCGGCATCGGTCAAGCCCTCGGGAAGAGGAACCTGGAGCCCAGCTGCTTTCGCTCGAGCGGCATATGCATCGACTGCCGGACGGGAGACATTACACACTTGGGCTATATGGCGAGTAGAATGCACCCTCTTGCCGGCCGCAGTCCTTTCGGCCAATAATTCGAGTGCTTTTCGTATTGGCCGCATACTCAATCTCCTTCTGCTCATTTCCACCGTCGCCGGTGACGAACAAACTCCCAGCTTCCCCGGTACTCTCTCCCTCTATATGTATGTAGATATTGCTATTACGCTTGCTGCCGATCCGCTACGGCATCATGGTCGCTGTAAATACAACCCCCACCGATTTTCCCCTTCGCCTTTTCTCTTTCTCTTCTCCTCGATATGATTCGTTATACGGTTTAACGACTGTTGACAGTATTCCACAGTCTATCTGATCCGTCAACAACCGTAGATTGTGCTATTTTGAAAACAGCTCAGGAGTGACCCGATTGGTTGAACCCCAGCTCATGCCGTTTGAGTTCTTACTGCTCTTCTGCGTGGAGGTCGGAATCGAAACTCCGTACGCGATATTGACGCATACAGGCGTGGGAATTGGAGCGAGTAGCCCAACGCTCAAACGCATGGAATTAAAAGGGTTGGTGGCAAGTACTCCCGGATCGCGCAATAAGCTTTTCTACCGAATCACCCCAAAAGGAAAAGAGGCCCTCCGAGAGGGATTCAAGGATGGGCTGAAGACGTACGGGCGCCCAATCTCGACCAGCCCTTATGACACCTTGCATCGGATTATCTTTTTTGCTTGGGTCAAGGGACGACGCGATGAAGCCCATGACGCTGTGTCTGATATTAGAGAGGCCATCGAAAGAAAGCGGAGAGACGCCGAAGAGGACATATTGAAATATCGGAGACTCCTAGCCTCGAGACACATGGAGGACCGTACGACACTCAATGGGCATGATGACCCCCGCTACATGTTCGCGGTATTCCGTTATCTCGAGGCCTACACGGATAGCCAAAAAGCTGAGCTTGAGATTGAGGCGACAGCGCGTTTGGACGAAGTAATTGATGGTTTGCCTCCATCTCCCGAAGCCTTTGCCGTTAACGCCTCCGAAAGGCGAATCCCCTCGATGGACCAGGATCGGTAAAAATCCTAATCCATCAAATCTTCGTGGGCAGGGCCGCTTGCGACGACGTGGCCTGCCCATGGTCGTATCAATAATAGGAGGGGCCTCTCCAGTGGGATGCGGGTCCGATCGCAATTGGCCCATCTCCGTCGGGCCGGTCCGTCTGGGAAGCGGAAGGACGCAGTGCTTCAGCAAAAAGTCCGAAACCGTGAACCCATCCAGAAACAGGGGCTAGGTCGCGCAAATCGTAACCTGACCGAGGCGTGTGCTGGGGCACTTGTGCATCGGAATAATATTGACCCATGGGTCAACGAACACGCTCTGTGGCTCGAGTAAAACCAGAGAAGCGCCGCAGTAAAGATATCCATGCACCTTTAAGGACGTTAGAGGATTTCATCAAGGAGTTCATCAAACGCCGGCAGGTTGCGTTGACCCAGAGCGCTCAGCGTCGGCAGGATTTCATTTTGGGGCGCCTTTCTGAGTTCTTCGGTCCTGACGTCAGTGTGAAATCGATCTCCTCTCGTGACGTTCTGCACTTCATCAAAAGCAGAGCCGCATCAGCGTCGTCGATTGCCCATGAGTTACAAGTTCTCAAACGGATCCTCGCCCTGGCAGTTGAATCCAGGATCATCTACGAGAACCCAGCGACCGGAATCAAGGCACCCAGGATCACCCAATCGGCACCGCGCATCCTGACCCAGGCTGAGTTCAAGGCTGTTCTCGAAGCCTGCCCACCCTGGCTTCAACCGATCGTTGAATTCTCCCTTGCGACCGGGCTCACCCAAGCCGAGCTTCTCAAATTGCGCTGGATCGACGTCGATCTGAAGCGCAGGAAGAGTGCTTTGCTCAGAGTCTCGAAGGGCGGTAGTCTGCGAAGGATCCCCTTGAACAGCGCGGCACTGCGAGCACTTCATGTGCTCCGATCGCGAAATCCACTGTCTCATGAACCTATATTCGCCAGCCAGGCAATGACAACAATTAACATCTCTCAAGCTTTCCGACGGGCCTGCCGATCAGTTGGAATCCAAGATTTTCGATTCCGCGATCTGCGTTACACCGCCGCAACCTGGATGTCAGAACGGGGGGTTGGTCTGGAGACGGTTGCGGCCTATCTGGGCCACAAGAGCCTAAGAATGGCAGAACGGCATCTCCGCCCGAAGGAAGCTGAACTCCCAGCCGCCCTCTCAGAGATCGATAGCTATCTAGAGAATCGCGGCGACCTCCACTGACGAATACGCTCCCTCCAGAGGTGCGCTGTATGGGCTTTACTTTCCTTAGCACGAGGCCCGGCGAATATTGTTGACAACGGCCTGCCAGGGCGTTGTCTAATACACCTAGACACATTGCTCAATCGGATGGTTCAAAGGTGCCAGCGACCCGGAGCGTGCGCCTCCTGGATCGAAGGACTCTTCACCGGTCGTTATCCGTCAGCTCGTCGTCCGGACCCGCGCAACAGTGAAGTCAAAGCGGTAACGGCGTCCGCTGACACTAAGTTTCACTGCCGGTGACGAGGCAGCGGGCTGGAAATGGCGGGACTTGTGATGATGGAACGTATCTGCAACAAAGAAAGGCGGTCCGAATGAAAGATAAAAACTGGAATTTGGTAGGCTGGTCGGTCGTACCCGTCTTTCTATTGCTGGCAGCCACGCCGGTGCTGACAGCTCTGGTCATATCGCGACCGGTCGCCTGGCTAGTCAACCACATATTCGCGGCTAGCGCCATCCACGCAATCTTCGGGGTCGAGCACCTAGGCTACTGGCGGGTCGTGGGACTGTTCGCGATCTTGTTTGCAGCCCGGTTCGAATTCAAAATCCGCGGTTCCTCCGAATGAAGTCGCCGATTTGAGCACGTTTGCGGGGAGGAGCCTGGCTGCAAGGGCCCTCGCGGAAAGGGGATGCACTTAATGGGGCTATTTGACTCGGTAGGGTGCAACCACGAACTGTTCGGCCGTCACAGAGGCGAGACGCATCAGACCAAAGATCTGCATTGGCTTGGAGGCCATCTCGATAAATACGAGATCACGCCTTCTGGTCGACTAGAGTTTCTGGAGTACATAACCGAAGATCGCAGTGATCCGAATGCGCAGGGAATCGATCGATTGGCCGGCATGATGACCACGATTTACACCGGCGGCCGTCGCGATCTGAATTATCACGGGTGGCTTTATCTCTCAGGGTTCGGCCGCGCCAAGTTCACCGACGGTACGATGGTCGCGTTTGAACCTGAGCCAAGCGAGTCAAAGAACCCCGGAACCACTAGGGCTGCCGATTCTGGTGAGCGGAGCGGTCTGTTCGAGAGTGATCCCAATCGAGATTTCAGGGCGCCCACCAAGTCGGCTTACATTGGCAAGACGTTCAGAATGTCCGAACTGCCGGGGCTGAACGAGTTGGAGGCATTCGTCAATGAGATTTCGCCGGAAGTGCGTTCGAGATTGGCCTGGCTGCTGAACAGGTTTCTGGGGCTCGACACGAACGCTCTCCGCCAATCATTGGACGACAAGTTGATTGCAGAAGATTGGTTGCGGTTCGAGCGGGAATCTGATTGAACCGGAAAACTGCCGGATGCGGATCCCGGGTCGAGTCAAGACTTCGGTCGGTGAGATCCAGAGATTGGGAGTCGTAAAGGATGCTGCGCAAGACCACGCTGTACATCGACATTGACGACACGATCATCGCCCAGGTTTTACGCGGCTCAGGCCTTGATCTGCGGCCCTGCGTGATCTCGCAGCTAAAAGTTTTGGGCCGCATGTACGACTGCTGCTGGCTCACCATGTGGCCTTATACAGAGCCGATTCGGCCCGGATCGTACCCGGATGGAATCTCTATTGTATCGATGATGAGTTGCCTGTATGGCCGTCAGATCAACGAGACATTTCGATACGCCGAGTGGAATCGGGATCACGACCAGGGCAAAGCTGAATTCGTGCTTCGTGCACAAGAACCGAAGGACTGGTACTGGCTCGAAGATCCACTTCACAAGTGCGAAAGTGACGCGCTGGTAGCAGCCGGAAAGCTGGATCGCTACATCAGCGTGGACCCAACGGGCCCGTGGGGCTTCCTCAATGCAGTGAAGGAGTTGTTCAGGCGTTCCGGAAAAACAGCAGATGACGTCGAACTCGCCGGCGGCAGGCCGGAGTGGTTTGATAGGACTGCGACCCCGGCCGGAGAAATGCTCAGCAACAAACGCAAGTCGTAACGTGAAGGTTGCATCGAGTGAATCTGGCATTCGTGACGCTGCGCAAAGTTGCGACACGCAGCCTTCGCAGCAGTAGGAGCTTCACTTCTTTGCCGATTTCTTTACGGATGCCCAACGCTTCCTCTGCGCCGCCGCGATTCTTTCACGAGCTTCCGGGCTGAGTTTGCGCTTTGAGCGCTTCTTGGCGGCCGTGCTCTTGTTTCCCGACCCGACTCCAGCACTTGAAAGAAGCTTCTTCACTTCCTGAAGCCGTGCTATCTCTGCATCAATTTCGTTCAGTATTGACTCGATTGCCACAGGCATTTTCTCCTGAATTCGATTCTAACCTGCGCAAAGCTGATTCCAGATGCACAGTGGTCGCGATGACGCGAGCAATACCGTTGTCCCGGAGGGGCAGCGAGGCGCTACGCGCCCAGGGGCTTCGCATGGAAGCCGCAACGAAGCGCATGCTCGGCCGGCTTACGGCTTCGCAGATCGCTTCCGCATCGTTGGCATCGTTCTTCTGTGACTTCAGGAAAGGCTTCACGAAATGCGGCGAGATCAGCCGGACGCTGTGCCCCCGCGCGCTCAGAACTCGCGCCCAGTAGTGAGCACCCTGCGTTGCCTCAATCCCCACCACGCATGGCTTCAGTTGGAAGACTGGAGCGGGAGAAGGGATCTCCCCGCTCTTCCGTTTTATGCCGCGGATTTTCCGTGTGCGCGGCGCTTCTTGACCTGGTTCTCCGGCGAGAAGTTGTCGATGACGAAATCCCCATCGGGAAAGATCGCGCGCAACTCCAACTGGCCTCCGAGAGCGCCTACGTATGCACGCAGGGTACTTAATAGGAAGTCCGATTGCCTTTCAATCCGCGAGACAGCTCCCTGCTGAATCTTGAGTTTCTGGGCGACAGCGATTTGCGTTTTGCGGCGCGCTTGACGAAGCTTGTCAAAACCGATGCGCTCGAGTTCAGCGTGAGCCTCCCTCTTGAGCTTGGCTCGGACTTGCGGTGAAGCTTTGTGTTTCAGTGCATTCCAGTTTGTGGGCATTGCAGGCACTCCATCCCTCCGGATTCACCGGGGGCGTTTCTTCTTTCGGCTCTTATGTTCCTCTCGTTTGAGAGTCTTCAGCTGTTCTTCGTAGATCGCGTCCGCCTTCGGCACCATCCCTTCGTACCAGCGGTCATTGCCGGTCTTGTCTCCACCGAGCAGGAGCAAGGCGGCGCGCATGGGGTCAAAAGCGTACAGAACGCGGTAGGGCCGGCCTTCGTGCTGGATCCGCAGTTCGCGCATGTGGCTTAATTTGGAACCCTCGACTCCGCTGCTATACGGGAATCCGAGAGCC
>Ga0335069_10008191_pt1 | contig 14994 bp, 14 predicted proteins | sample Lox_Sample_11_FD_206714 | JGI IMG/M metagenome (GOLD analysis project Ga0335069, IMG submission 206714) | Soil microbial communities from Loxahatchee National Wildlife Refuge, Florida, United States - Lox_Sample_1.1 | ecosystem: Environmental > Terrestrial > Soil > Wetlands | place: USA... | reverse complement strand
GGCACAAAAAATCAAGACCGGGGACGGCGCTGTTCAGGGCGTCCTATTGGAGGACGGCAGAGTTCTTCCTGCTGTGGCCGTAGTGAGTAACGCCAGTGCGATCACCACATTCAAAAACATGCTGTCCCCAGGGGTAGTCCCTGATGGTTACCTCAAGAGGCTTGACGGGTTGGTACCGAGTATTTCGAGCTTCATCGTGTGGCTCGGACTGAACGGGGATGCGAGACAGACCATCAAATCTTATCGTCAGGGATTTAGAACCGGTCGCGGCATTGAGGCCGACTGCGGGGCGTGTATGAAGGGTGAAGCTGAGAAGGTATCCTACAGCATGACAGTTTACGACCATCTGTTTGATGGATATTCCAGGCGAGGAAAATCGACGATCACACTGCTCTGCTTGAGCGGCTATGAGCCGTGGCGCAGGTTCGAGGCCGATTACCGGGCCGGACGCAAGAGCGACTATTATAAAGAAAAAAAGAGATGGACCGACATCCTTATCTCACGGGCGCAAAAGGATATGTTCCCGGGGCTTGCTTCCATGATTGAGACGAAAGAATCGGCCACACCGCTCACCAACTGGCGTTTTACCGGCAACCCGGAAGGCGCCATTTACGGGTTCAATCAGACCGTGGACAACGCCTTCATGAACAGGCTTGATTGCAGAACGCCGATAAAAGGACTCTACCTAGCGGGCGCCTGGGCAACTCCCGGCGGAGGGTACGGTGGCGCGCTGTCCGGCGGCGAGAAGGCTTTCATCGCTATGGTGGAAGACTGGTCAAGGTAGCATATATCCTACCACGCCTGGCTACCTTCCATCACAGGATTTGGGTTTATTGGGGCTTGGTCGGCTAACCCCCCGATCACCCATCTTTCCACACCGTTGCAATAGTGTGCTGAGAGAGAAGGGTTACCGGCCGTCCACCGTGCGCATGTCACACTTCTTGCCTTGATTTATCATTCGTATCAGAATATAGTCTATGAATGGGGTGGTGCGCTACGACAAAAGGCGCACCTATTGGACTTGACTATGGGGCGGACAGCGCCTTTCAAACGGCTACGATGCGATACGCGACGAACCCATTCTCACCGTATCTTCCATTCTCAAGGTCTTGCAATAGTTAAAGGTATCTAATTGCCAGGAGGTGGTACTGCAATCGTGAACCTGGGACCTGAGAATGGAAATTCAAAAACGGAAGCCGACATCATCCTAAAAGTTGAAGAGGCCCAGATCAAGCAGTTGTATCGAAGAAATAGATGTCAAAAGGCTTTGGTTTCGAGGTGTGTGCTGAGCAAGAGTTTCGATGTTCTTGTTTTCTTCGAAACGACCTGCATGTTTATTCTGTAAAGGCGTGCTTCATAAGGGATTGTAGAAATGATGAAGCCACCTATCGAAGACCTTCCCCTGGGACAGTCCGTCGGGATCTCAAATAGTTCCTGGGCCGTACTCTTGTCCGGATTAGCAACGACGATCTGTAGAAGCAGATCGTCCGGATCGTCGCATGACACATTCGTTAAGGTGTAGGCCAGAGTTACGGGCAGTCCCAGGTACACGGGATTTGGCTGCGCCCTGACGAATCCGGTGAGCCCCGACACCTCGAGGGCCTCGCTGCCTAATGCTATGGCTTGCATCTCGTGGTCGGAAAGACAGAACATCTCGCTCATCGATTCGGTCTCATCGCTCTTTCCCGCAATTGCTTCACCCTGAGGGAGAGTCTCGTTTGCGGGGCAGGCAACGGAACTTTCCTCAAGCGCAACATCAAAGATACCTTGCTCCTCCGTTAGAGACTCGGTCGTCATACAAGCCGGCTCTTCCCGGCTATCCGTAGCGGAGGACTCCTCCGTCACAGCCTCCTGTGGAGGATACGCTCCCATCTCTTCCACAGAGGCTTGCCAGAATGCCTCTTCACTACGGACTTCCTCCTCGTCCTGCGCACGGATAGTGACCTGAGAATCGGCTGGCCCTAAAGCCGGGGCTTGACCCTGCCAAAGGCCCCAGTCTTGCCCACAGATGGCAGCTTCCGGTTCGTCGGGCTCAGCGGTGGATGCTTCCGGGAAATCCCACGGGGCAGTTTCCTGGTCTTTAATAGGCTCGGCTGCATCAGTTGTAACAGGATCAGCGTGAACGGTAACGGTCGGCACTTCAACCTCCTCTTGCGGCGCATTTGTTGTTGGGGACGAGAATATCTCAACGGAAATTTGATCGTTCAAAGAATAATGTTCGGCTGTGATTGCTGCCTCAGCGAAAACTGAGGACGTGTCGTAAAGGGGTTCCTCTCGGGCCATGATCTCGAGGTTGTCAGGCTCGGAACATATGTCTGCTTGAGGCTCCTCAACCGTACCGGGATCAATGTTCTCGCAGATGCTTTCGGCTGAAATCGCCTGACAGCCGATCTCATCGGCTTGAGTCTCGGCTATGATCGTCTCGTTCCACGGCTCCCCTGGGGTGGGCTCATTCTGCCCTAATCCCATCTTAGCCAGGAACGAACCCTCCTCTTCAAGGGAAGAGACAGGCTCTTGAACAAAAGCCGCAGGACGGCTCGTCGAATCGTCTTGTGCAGGCGTCTCGGGCTCTGTCTCGGTCTCTTCCACCCACGTATTGTTGGGCTTAGTGCTCGAAAGACAGAACGGTATAAGGTGAACGGGATCCAACTCAATGGTCTCCCCGGCGGCTACGATGATTCTATAGGTCTGCTCGACGTATCCGGCATGGGAGACTGTGATTCTGTATACGCCTGGCTCCATATCGACGATAGAGAATTCTCCCTCTTCATCCGTTGTTGTCGATGAAGCATTTTTCAGGGCTACCGAGGCGTTCTCGATCGGCCGGTAGGTCAATCTGTCATAGACTATGCCGGCAATGCCCCCGGACGCGCCCGTTGCACTATCGCACGTATGGTCCTGATAGCGCCGGGCAGCGTGCTCGATTGTTTCTATCTGGCCCGCATCCGATGGATCGTGCAGATCATGCTCGTTGCTCAAGATTCGGGCTGTCTCGCCTAAGTCGTCAACTATCAACTTCAACCCACCCACCTTCTTTTATATACTGACACAAATGCTGAACAAGTGTAATGATGTATGTCACAGGATAGAAGATAGCAGAGCTATGGCGGCTTAGGCAGGTTTTGGACGTACCGCCCTTAAATGAACGTACTCACGCTTGACTAACACAGAGATGACTGATTTCGAGTCCTAACGTATGCGCCGCCTAACTTCCTCTTACCTTACGCGCAGGCCAGAGGGCGGCGCAGGAAACACAATCGACGGATAATAGGCAATAGTCCATTGGCCGAAATAGACAGGAGATGCGGTTTGGGAATACGCGATGTTGAAGTATCCACTCTCGCCCCACCCGGTCCCCCAACTGTGTACCCCACGATAAGAATGGCATGACCACCCTGATAGGCGCCGTTCACATATTCATAGACCCCGCTCATGTATGAGAAGAAGTCATAATAGACGTCCATGGTTGTAACGAGCGGCCCGTACGTGGCCAGTGCGTTTTTGAGATCTTGTACTGAGACGGTCGTGGTGTTGACATATGACCAGGAGATGATTTTTCTGACGCTACCCTGCCATCCTTGAGTAGCATTGCCACACACATCATCCGACGATGAAGCGGTGTAGGGAAAGTAGGTCTCAGGGGGCAATCCCGTATCGCGGACATAGTCCGCTGCCCGGTTGATATAACCTCCGTTGCAGCTTCCGCAACTCCCCTGGTCTCTAACCGCGGTGACGCGGCCGTTTAGCCTCCAGTCAAACTGTGTCGTAAGCGTCGAGAGAGGCGCGGCGACTTGAAGTACAGGTTCGTTGCCGGTCGCTACCTCCTTGACGAGCCCCAGCCGCTGCCTTTTTTCGTGGTCCGATAATCGTGAAATCGATGTTTCATCAGCAATCCATCTTGCCCTTTTATGCGCAATCGCGGCGCGTATGTCGTCTAATGGCGTAGAATTGGCCAACGATCCCGTGAAAATTAGGATGGCCGCAATCGCGGCTAATGTCCGTATGAACCTGCTCACTAATCTCTCCGCCATGATAGCACTCCTTCACGATACCATTTTTAGTGGCCTCCAGGAAAGAGGCTCAAACAGACAATAAGCGTGCGTGTGATAGCGCGGGAACCACGGGGGGAACAAGATAACAACATTGGCACAAGAGAGTATAACATACTCCTGGCTATATCTAAGTGATTGGCATCACACGGACAGGCAGCCGACCCCCATCAGTTAAAAAAACTTTGGATGTGTGGCGAATCAGTGTAGCCAAGGGTTTCCCGTGATGCTATAATGGTATGCTGGCCGCGAGCGTAACGGCCAGGACAAGGAGTGAGGCACATGCCAGGTGTTTTCGCGCTTATGCTCCATAGCCACATTCCCTATTGCCGTAAGTCAGGGGTGTGGCCTGCGGGAGAAGAGTGGCTTTTCGAAGCCATGAACGAGACGTATATCCCTCTACTCAGGGCGCTCAAAGCCCTTTATTTGGACGGTATCAAGCCCCGGATAATGGTCGGCTTTGTACCCGTGCTTATGGAACAGCTTGCCGATGTCTACATGAAAGAACGTTTTCGCGCCTACATGGAAGACAAAATAGAGCGGGCGAGACGGGACGCGGAGCGTTTCCGTGAAGACAAGACGAGACAGGCCATTTCTCACTATTGGTTCGATCTTTACGAGCGCAATTATCATGCGTACAGGGTCGATTTTCACGAGGATATCCTGGGAACTTTCAGGTGGCTTCAAGATGAAGGCGCTGTGGAGGTGCTCACATCGGCGGCGACACATGGATTCTTGCCTCTTCTCGAACACGACAGCGCTGTGTTCGCGCAAGTGCGAGTGGGCGTAGAAACCTACAAGACATACTTCGGCCGTAGTCCCCGCGGATTCTGGCTGCCGGAATGCGCCTATCGGCCTGCCGAGTGGTCTCAAAAAGAGGGACGGATGCGTCGTGCCCTCGATGAGTGGCTCGCGGATCATGGCATCGAGTATTTTTTTGTGGAGGGGGTGGGTATCACCGGCGCTTCCTTTGTGCAGAGGCGGCATGACGACACGGGTCCTACCACTTATCAGGGTTATGGACTTGCCTCCGGCTGCGCCGTATTCGGGCGGAACGAGGCCACAGGAAGGCAGGTCTGGTCCCCGGATGAAGGTTATCCCGGCGATTGGAACTATCTTGAGTTTCACAGAAAGGACCACGAATCGGGATTGCGCTATTGGCGGGTCACGGGACAAACGGACAAGGAATACTACGACCCGGAGGCGGCCTCACGTTCGACTAAAAACCACGCTCACCACTTTGTGTCCCTTGTCTTAAGTCTTTTGGGCGAGGCCACGACCTGTAAGACAGAACCGATCGTAGTTTGCCCCTATGATTGTGAACTTTTCGGTCACTGGTGGCACGAAGGGGTGTCTTGGTTGGAAACTATCTATCGCCTGCTCGCGGATACCCCTGACGTTGTGAGTCAGAGCCTGGGAGACTATATCGATCGGCACCGGCAGGAGTTCTCCACGATCGCCATGCAACCGAGCAGTTGGGGTTTGAACGCCGATTTCACGGTCTGGAAAAACCCCGAGCATGGCTGGATCTGGCCTTACATCAACGCGAGCGTGTTGGAGGCTGAACAGGTTTTTGCCGGAACCAAACCCACAGACCAGAGGGGAGAACGCATCTTCAAACAGATGGCCCGGGAGCTCCTCCTCATGCAGGGCAGTGACTGGCCATTCCTGCTCTTTACCGCCCAGGCCAGGGAGTATGCCAACCAGCGTTTCCACCATCACCACCAGCGATTCCGTAAACTCATCTGGGCCGCAGGCAAATTAAGCGATGCGGGCAGACTCTCGGAGGCGGAGCTTGCAGAAATAGAGGACATTGATTATTGCTGGCCGGCGCTCGACTATTCGCTTTTTACCCGCCGGGACGACGGTAAGCCGTCTTCGTCCGAGTAGCGTCGCTCACACAATCTCGATCCCCCCTATTACCTCTTTTCACCGCTCAGGAATTCTTATCATTGCTGCCGCGAAGAGATTGCAGAGGGCAATGATTGCGCCCATAAGAAAGACGTACTGGAATCCGAAGGCGTTCCAGATTATCCCACCCAGAATGGCCACGGTAATGGAAAAGATGTGGTCGATAGTTACGGAACTCGTGAGCGCCGGCTGAAGATGATCGGGATGAAGGGCGATCTTTTTCATATAGGTAGAGCGGGCCATGTTGACGGACATGAGCATCTGATCCAAAAGAAAACATGCGCATGCGACGAGAAACGCCGTCCTCTCCGCAAAAAAGGACCTGGAGAAACCGTATCCGAGGCAGACAAACACGAGCAGCACTGCCTCCGATATAAGAACGAGCCGTTCCCCGAAGTTGTCTACGGCCCTGCCTAAGAACGGTTGAAATACCACGCCGATGACGCCTCCGATGGTGAGAAGCGTAGCTATGCTCTGTGTTGGCTGATGAAAGATCGTGACGAGTACCCAGGGGGCGAAAGTCAAAAACAGTTGTTTCCTGGAGCCATAGAGCACGGCCAGCACATAGTAGAGGCGGTATTCGCGGTGAAGGTTGAGGTACATAGCGGGCATATGGGTCTTGTCTCGCTTCATGGAGAACATGAAAACGGCCGCGAGACCGAAGGCCGTGGCGGCAAAGAAAAAGGTGCAGGGAAAGGTGAAATGAAGAAGCCTGAATCCGAGATATACAATGGCGCTCCCGAGAATGGCCGAGAGGTTCCTTACTGCGTTCAATTGTCCGAGACGGCGGCCGGCCTGGCCTTCTCCGGCGAGGTCCATGCCGATCGTTGAGGACAGGGGTATGAAGAGGTGCTGTCCAAGGCTGTAGACGAAGAGCCAGGCTATCATGATCGCGTAGACAGGCGAAACAAAACCCATAAGCAGCGAGCCAGCGGCGCTCATAAGCATGGTTACAGCGCCGAGCCGACGGCTACAGAGAAACCAGAGCGAGGCAGACACGAAGACCGTGAGGAACCCGGGGAACTCTCGTGGGAACTCAAGAAATGAGCGGCCAAAACCTGTGAGCGCGAACCTCTGGTCCAGAAAATTGTTGAATATGGAATCGAAGATGCTGGAGCCCATGCCCATGGCGAATATCGCGGCAATAAATAATCTGAGTTCCCGCGGCGCGCGGGTGATATGCCGAAAGGAGATTCTCATAGCTTATGGTGTCTCCTATTTCCCGGTAGCCATGATCATGAATCGGCCGTTTAAAGCATTTCGTGCGTTAGTCTCGACCACGATCATTTCTCTGAACATCCCTTGCACTCGCCGGATGATGTTTATTTCGCTCGTGACCGATTTACCCGGTTCGATCACAAGTTCCGGCCTCGGCTCTAAGTAGACTTTTCCGGTTTCCTGCGAGTAAATCTTTTTGATGACGAGCGGAAGGTTTCCCGTATTTCTTATGGTAATTATCTGTCTCTGCTCCGTACCCTGGGGGACTGTGATGTCAATCCTCCGCGGATCCACCTGAATCTTTGCACTGGGGGCTTCTCGCACCTCTCCCGTCATTACGATCTCAGTTTCTTGGGTATCGGCATCCGTAGATATGTCGATAGTTTTTTTGAAGGGACCCGGGAGTCCCGATGTGGCGTAAGTGATAATGAGGGCAGTCGTTTCTTTCGGTTTCAACACGCGCTTACCAAGCGCGCCCTCGGTGCACGCTCAGTTGGTCCTCACTTCCGTTATGGTGAGATCGGCATCTCCTACGTTTGTGAGCGTGACCGACACGCGGGCCGTAGCTCCTTCGTCGATGACACCGAAGTCGTGAGAGAGAGGCTCGGCGCTCAGTCTTCCAGCGCCGCCGTAAGCCGACCCCGTAAGGCAGGCAAGAAAAAGAAGTCCCATAAAGATAGCACCCAGTCTTCTCTGTTTCTTCTTCATTTCGTATTCTCCCCTGTCATTTATTCAGGACTTGAGACCCGTGAACAGACCGGACCTTTTTTTGGTAGTCGAAGTTTGCATCCTGACCAGGCGTATGGCATCTTCTGCAAGCGGCTTGTCCCATTGAGCGGACCGGAAGCCCCACTTCCCCGCCCGTTTCGACGTGTTTACGCCCTGCGCCGTGGCACTGCTCGCATTGGACACCGGCCATCTCAGGGGTGAGATCGTAATCGATAAATCCGCCGTCCTCCCCGTAGCCCGTTACATGGCATTTCACGCACCCGGGCAGATTCTCCTGGGAGGATTTCTTGAGACTCTCGAATGTCCTGGCGTGCCTTGTGGTGAGCCAGCCTTCTGTGAGGGTTTGATGGCATGAGGAACAGGCCTTAAAGCCCACGTAATTTCCTGAGGCATCCTGGGCATACGCGGGACTTTCTTGTCCGATACGCACACAACAGAAGATCAGCAAGGCCATAACCGCGGGATAGGAGAACATGCGCATTTCTATTTCTCTACGGGATAACCTGCCTCAATCCAGCCCCGTATGGAGGGATCCGCCAACACCTTGACGTCGAAATATCCGAGGGAAGATAGCTGAGCGGCTATATCGGAACTGTCCGATTCGCCTGGTCCGCAATCGCAATAGACCACGACGAGTTTGTCCGGCGGAATATTCTCGACGTCGGTGAGCGTGACTCTTGTCTTCCAGGGAAGATTTATCGCCTTCCTGATATGCCCTCTATTGTAGAGACTCTTTACCTGGGCATCAATTATCACCACGTCAGTTCCGGAGTCGATAAGGCGTTTAAGTTCCTCGATGGTAATGCGCGGAATCTCTTCGTGGCTTGCTTTACATATCCTAGCTGCGTAAGGCGTCATAGCTATCATGACAACCAGAATGAATGCGAGCTTTTTTAGTGATAACACCCTGTATCCCTCCTCTTCACAAGGCAGCAGCCTAAGACAAGAGTGGCCGCCACCGGATTCCCTCAATACCTTGGAGCGGGACCTGAGTCCCATAAGTCGTCAACGCCCGCTTTTCGTGAGTGTGGCGCCGTGCACGAGTTTCGTCTCCTGCGAAACCCTGAAATAGGACATGCCGAACGTATAAGCCGGTATGCCGCCCGATACAAGGATTGTGATATCCCTGGGGGCGATAACGACCGGAACCTTTCCGCCAGGCTTCAATACTTCTTCATAGGCAGGTATCCTGTCAGTAGGCATAATATCGTAGTGCAGCATGTCGCGGGCCTTGCTGCCTTCGATCCTGTCCCTAACCGCCTTTACTTCCTGTGCGGTCAACTCTTCGAACGGTATGCTCGTTTTTTCGTAGAGATATTTCTGCAGACTTGCCCTGGTGTAACCTCTTCTGTTCAGTTCTCTGGCAAACTCAGGCGCAAGCACCAGGATGTGTTTGGACGGGTGCGCGGACGGTATTGCCTGCCCTCGCTTGAACAGGGTGAATATGCGCCGATCGTGGCTTATATCGGCGACGATCGCATCGAGGATTGAATCGGCGCTCCAGACCGCCACAGCTCCTCCTCCGTACACGGTCATACCGGTTGTTGCCGTGTATCCGCCCACGGTCGAAACGGTGACCGCGCTCTCGTCCTTCTTGAAACCGATGCTCACATGGTAGGGTTCCCAGGGACTGAACTGTTCATTTTCGGCAAAGGTGAAAAATGTGTGGGAGGAAACGCGCCCTATGAGCGCCATATCGTTCTCCCCGGGCCAGAGATGACCGATATTTAAAAGACTCAAACGAAGGGCATGACCGATGGTGTTGTTTGCCCTGAATCCGTGGCCAATGAGGCCGGTTCCTGAATTCATGCCGATCTCTTTAGCTATGGGCCCGTGTACGATGACGGCAGGAAAAAAGGAGCCCGAGGAGGTGAGCACGTGCACAAGGTCGTAATCTTTGGCGGTAAAACCTTCCATAGCCGCTATGATCACGGGCAGATACTCGGGTTTGGCCCCAGCCATTACTGCGTTGATTGCGATCTTCTCTACGGTCGCTTTACCGTTCTTCGGAGCGACGATGCCGACCACCTCGTCTTTAGACCGGCTTGTACCGGAGAGCATCCATTTGACCCGCTCTGGCGTCGGCGGGATAAGCGGAAGCCCGCTGCCCCAATGATTGGCCAGGAAGAGGGCGTTGAATTTCTCCAGGGCTGCTCCGTAATTTTCCGCCGTGATCTTGATTATCCTGTCCATGGCGGTCTTTTTTGGTTTGGGATTCAGTTCCTCTCTGGTGAGCGGACGGGTCAAGCCCGCGATGAGGACCTGTACCGCGCTATTTGCGACAGGCTTTATCTGATCACGGCTTATCCGCCGCTGAAAGAATTCTTCTCCCGGCACCGCCACCCTTCGAAGTGTGGGCATTCCATTATCTTCAGCGGATAGTTCGGCATCATGGGAAAAATTGTCTGCTACGATATAGACAACCGGTTTTCCAAGCTTCTCTAACCTGATGGCACCGGACACGCCGGCCCAGCTGCAGGAGCCTCAGTCACCCACGCCGTACATGAAGACGTCGCACTCCTTGGCGATCTTTTCCGCCATGGCTTGCCCGAGGTCAAAAGGGCCTTTGTATCGTATAACCTCAGCCGAAGGATACCTGGTCTTGAGTTGTTCTTCCACCACGTCCCAAAAGTTCTCTCCGCCTTGTTTGCCGTTCCAGTAGATGCCTATTTTCTTGCCGTCAAGGCTTGCCACACGGGCCGTAGGCACGAAGACGGGCGGTGGGGCTATTTCTCCCTGGGGATTGAGTACCGCAAGCGTAACCGCGGCGTGCGTTACCCCCGCAACAGACAGAAAGCAGGCAATACACATGCATAGTGCGGCGGTCCTCGTCAGAACAAAGCGAATAGATCCGGTTCCCATATGGTTTCCTCCTGTTGCCCTTTGAATTTTTGAACGGCTGCTCATAAGTTGTTACATGCCGATCGCCTATTGCCTCTTGATGCGGACAGGCTCCCCTCTGGTAGCGGTCTTGAGCCGTGGTGTGCGCTTGTCGCACCGCGCCCCCGAAAGAGATCCTATCGTGCTTAGATAACTACTGCCAAACCACCTTGTTGTCAAGGTTTTTTATCCCGCTCTTCAATTCCTAGACGGCCCGAAAGCCTCCTGGGCACCTAACGGGTTCGAGAACGTGAGGTGCGGCTGGTTTCGGCGCAATATATGTATTGCTTTTTTTGTATACGGCGCATATGTTTATCGAGTAAGCAGAGGGGCATGGGGACGCATGTCGATTGCTTATAACCAAGAGCCAAAGGAGGACAATATGAAGAAATATGGCGCAGAGTTTTTCGGGACCTTCTGGCTTGTGCTTGGCGGGTGCGGCAGTGCCGTGCTGGCCGCTACATTTCCTCACGTGGGCATCGGTCTTTTTGGCGTTGCCCTGGCCTTTGGTCTGACTGTATTGACAATGGCCTACGCCATCGGACACATATCCGGCTGTCACCTGAATCCGGCAGTCTCCGTGGGGCTTTGGGCCGGCGGCCGTTTTCCGGGAAGCGAAGTCCTGCCCTATATCGTCGCCCAGGTGCTGGGCGCTATTGTAGCGGGTGGCGTGCTCTATGTCATAGCCAGCGGCAAGGCCGGCTTTGATGTATCTGCGGGTTTCGCCTCAAACGGCTACGGGGTCCGTTCCCCCGGAGGCTATTCTCTACTCGCTGCCCTGGTTACCGAGATCATTATGACCATGATGTTTCTCGTCATCATTCTCGGTTCCACCGACAAACGGGCGCCTCAAGGGTTTGCTCCCATCGCAATAGGTTTGGGCCTTACCCTGATCCACCTCATCAGCATTCCTGTGACTAACACCTCGGTCAACCCCGCAAGGAGCACAGGGGTAGCGTTATACGTCGGCGCGCCGGCCCTGTCTCAGTTATGGCTTTTCTGGGTCGCTCCTATCATCGGCGGCCTCCTTGGGGCGCTTGTCTATCGATTGGTGGGCAAGACCGAAGATTGATCGATAGAAAGAAAGCGTCTTTTGATAAGCCATTCGAAGATGCCCGATGAACTCTTGACAGCCCGCCTGAATTTTGGGTAGCCTATTGGCCGTGACGGACCGTATCAATTTAGGCGCGCTTGAGAGTTTCGACGCGGATCATCTGAGAGATTACCTCAAGTTTCTTCTCTGGCACTACCGTGTTGTGGACGGTTTCTGGTTTCTTTCGGTGGAAGAGAAATATGACCGCGCCTCGGCCGAACATCTCGACGAAGTAGTCTGGGGCAAGATAGCGGGCATGTCGGCAAAGGACCTTGTAAAAAGGTTCCGCATCAAAGACAAAGGTCTTCAGGGGTTCGCCCAAGCCATGGCGCTCTGTCCGTGGACCATGATCGTAGGCTTCAAGATTGAAGAGAAAGACGATGAGGTGACAATTACCGTCCCCGAGTGCGTAACGCAAATAGCTCGTGTGAAGCGCGGCTTGCCGGAATTCCATTGTCGTGACATGCATCAAAGGGAATTTGAATCCTTTGCACATGCCCTTAACAAGGACATCAATGTGGAATGTGTCTTCGCGCCTCCTGAGCATCCTTCCGACTGTTTCTGCAAATGGCGATTTACGCTGTAGCCTTCGCGCTTGGTCGAGAAGACAAATAAGGAAAGTGCGCGAGTGCAGCATCTATGAGGACCTTTGGAAGTGTGATGCAATGGAGGACCTCCAAGAAGTAAGCTACGATTATAGTTCTACTCTCGTGACCACACCGTGAAGCTTATTGGGCGGAAGGTCATGAAACTGAACGAAAGGAGGCGCGAGTCTCTTCATGATGGAAAAGATTTTCCAGAAACCGTTATGGGTAGATATTTCCTCCAGACCGTAAAAGATCCCTTTTTCTTCTATTCCGGCTTGTTTGAGTATGCCCTCGATGTTGACGACCTCCGTGTAGCCCATCTTTATCTCAAAAGCCCTTAGCCCGTCTGCGAGATTCTCTTTAAAAGAACTCGCGACCCCGTAGGGCTCATCCAGCGTGACTATTGAGACGATAATATTGTCTTCGTAAATGATGTTATTCATGAACATGGTATGGACAATATATGCCGGTATCTTCTGGGTGCTCCGCGCGAAGAACAGGGCTGTCCCTCGTATCCTGTTCAATTCCCGGTACAACTGGTTGTAGCTTTCGAGAAAAACATTGAGTTTCAGAGGGCTCATGGAACGATAGAGTTTGCGTTGTCCGCCCGTATAGATCAGTATGATGGAAAGAGGAATGGCGGCTATGACGAGAGACCAGTATCCTCCGTGGGGAATCTTATAAGAGTTGGACAAAAGAAAGGCCAGATCAACAACGGTAACAAAAACCGCGACGCAGGTTTTGAGCTTTTCCTTCCGCAGATAAAATATCATCGTCATGATTACGCCCGTGAGCGTCATGGTGCCCGTGACGGCGAGTCCGTAAGCAGCGGCCAGTCGACTCGATTCCCTGAAGAGAAACATAATGAACAGAACGGAGATTAAAAGGAACCAGTTGACAAAGCCGATATAGATCTGCGACCGCAACTTTTTGGAGGTGTAGTCTACCTTGAACATGGGCATCAGACGCGTATTGATGCCCTGGTAGACCACGGAGAACATGCCGCTGATCATGGCCTGAGACGCGATGATCGTGGCGATTATACTCAAGATGAGAAAAGGTATGTAGAGAAGAAGCGATTGGTGAAAGACCATGTCAAAGAGTACGTTCGTGGAGGAACCCCCGTTTCTTATGAGAAATGCACCCTGGCCCAGATAATTGAATGCAAGTCCCACAAAAACGAAATACCAAGCCCTTATGATAGGCTTACGGCCAAGATGTCCCATGTCCGCATAAAGCGCTTCACCGCCGGTTGCACAGAGGATTACCTCTGACAACACAAAAAACCCAGGAATCCCGTTATGTGAGAGAAACACGAAGGCATAGTAGGGATTTACGGCTTTGAAAACGAACGGAACGTGTATGCATGAGATAAGACCGAAAATCCCGATAGTGAAGAACCAGATAAGCATGATGGGTCCAAAGGCGCCCGCCACCTTTTCAGTCCCCTTTTTCTGAAAAATGAAGAGAATAATGGCTATAATACCGGCCAGAACCGTGAGCGTGATCTGTCCCGTGTCCTTGAAACCGGGGATGAGCACAATACCTTCCACGGCGCTCAGTATACTTATCGCGGGCGTTATGACCCCGTCACCTATGAGGAGTGAAACCCCTATGAATGTGAGAATCGTGACAAATACGATATGCCTCGTTTTCTTAAGAAGGCGAATGAGAATGCTGCGCAAGACAATAGTGCCTCCCTCTCCCTTTTCTCCGAGGCTCATGGCGAGCCAAGCGTACTCAATCGAGACGAGGATTGTTAAAGTCCATATGACGAGAGAAATGACCCCCATGACATTGTCTGTGGTCGGTTTTGTGAGAAGAAAGATGACGGTGACGGTGTAGATCGGGCTTGTGCCTATGTCCCCGAAAACAAGCCCCAGTGACTTTATGACCTCTTTATTGTCTGCAACGAATGAGTTCTTTGTCATGATATTGTCGCGGAGCCGACTGTATTCGGTTGAATCTTCACGTCCCGTTGCTTGTTTATTGAGCTATTTTACTGTGGGATTTGAAGAAAATGCAACTGAATATTATTTGCAGAAATTTTGCTTGACAATAGTTCTAACTAGAACTATATTACCTATCATGAAACCGGGTGGTGTAATCGCAGCCATATCTCTCATACGGAGTCTATCCCATGAGTTTATCGCGAGAGAGCTCAAAGGGTCAGGCACTGCGGACATCGCTCCTTCTCACGGCGATATTTTGCATACGCTCTATCTTACCGATGGTGTCCCTATGAAAGAGATTGCCAGGGGCATAAGGAAGAAGAAAAACACGGTTACCGTACTCACCGATAAGCTGGTTACGCTTGGCTACGTGCGTAAGGAGGATGATACGACAGATAAGCGCTCCACGCGGATCTTCCTGACAGAAAAGGGCAGGGCCCTGGAGACGACTTTCCGCGAAGTCTCATCGAAGCTCATAAGAAGAACCTATAGAGGCTTCTCGCGTGCGGAACAGGATATACTGATGGCGTTTTTGGAAAGGATAGAAAATAATCTGAGATAATTTTTTTACACTA
>Ga0335069_10008190_pt1 | contig 14995 bp, 12 predicted proteins | sample Lox_Sample_11_FD_206714 | JGI IMG/M metagenome (GOLD analysis project Ga0335069, IMG submission 206714) | Soil microbial communities from Loxahatchee National Wildlife Refuge, Florida, United States - Lox_Sample_1.1 | ecosystem: Environmental > Terrestrial > Soil > Wetlands | place: USA... | reverse complement strand
GAGCCCGGCCGTGCCGAGCCGTCGGCACCTTTGACGGCGGCTCGTCAGCTCCGGCCGGGTACGGGACCGACCGACGTCGAAAACTCTCGCGGAACGCCGGTTCTTGCCGCGGCATGGCGTCTGCAGAGGGCGTCCTTCACGATCTCGGCGGCGACCTGCACCCGCGGTATCGTCGAGGCCGGATGACGACAAGGAAGTCATCGTCATGAGCGAAGATCACGTCGGGAGGACACGATGCAGGTAGGGGTGATCGGTCTCGGGCGAATGGGCGCCAACATGGTACGGCGCTGGCTGCGCGGCGGGCACGACTGCGTCGTGCACGACGTATCCCCCGACGCGGTCCGTGCGCTCGCCGGCGACGGAGCCGCGGGGTGCGCGTCGCTCGGCGAGCTCGTCGACCGGCTCACGAAGCCGCGCGTCGTGTGGCTCATGGTCCCCGCCGCCGTCGTCGACGCCACCCTCGAAGAACTCGTGCCGCGCCTGACGGCGGGCGACGTGATCGTCGATGGTGGCAACTCGTACTATCGGGACGACGTCGACCGGGCGAAGCGCCTCGCGACGCGCGGCCTCCACTACGTCGATTGTGGTACGAGCGGCGGCGTGTGGGGTCTCGAGCGCGGCTACTGTCTGATGATCGGTGGCGAATCGGACGTCGTGGGCCGTCTCGACCCGCTCTTCGCCACCCTCGCTCCCGGCGGGGCCGGCGCTTCGCGGACGCCGGGGCGGGACGGGCGGAGCACGGCCGAGGCCGGCTATCTGCACTGTGGGCCGAACGGCGCCGGGCACTTCGTGAAGATGGTGCACAATGGCATCGAGTACGGGCTCATGGCCGCATACGCCGAGGGGTTCAGCATCCTCCGGCACGCGAACGTCGGAAAGCGGAACCGCACGGCCGATGCCGAAACGACCCCGCTCCGCAGCCCGGAGTACTATCAGTACGACCTGAACCTCGCGGACATCGCCGAGGTGTGGCGCCGTGGGAGTGTCGTCGCCTCCTGGCTCCTGGACCTCACGGCGGCGGCGCTCGCGAGCGACCCGATGCTCGAGCGGTTCACCGGGCGGGTCTCGGATTCCGGCGAGGGCCGCTGGACGCTCGACGCCGCGGTCGACGAGGCCGTGCCGGCGCACGTGCTTGCGGCGGCGCTGTTCGAGCGCTTCGCCTCGCGCGGTGAAGCGGAGTTCCAGGATCGGATGCTGTCGGCGATGCGGTTCGGGTTCGGGGGGCACGTCGAGAAGGCGGGGGGCGCGTGACCGGCCCCCGTGCCGATGCGCTCGTCTTCTTTGGTGCTACGGGCGATCTGGCCTACAAGAAGATCTTCCCCACGTTGCACGCCATGGCTCGTCGCGGCCACCTCGACGTGCCCGTGGTCGCGGTGGCGCGCGAGGCCTGGACGCTCGAGCAGCTTCGGGCGCGCGCCCACGAGAGCATCGACACGCACGGAGGCGGTGTGGACGAAACGGCCTTCGCGACGCTCGCTGCCCGCCTGGAATATGTCGACGGGGACTACGCCGATCGGAACACCTACCGCACCCTGCACGAGAAGCTTTCGGGTGCGTCGCGGCCGCTCCACTATCTCGCGATTCCGCCCAGCATGTTCGCCACGGTCGTCGAAGGGCTGGAGGGTGCGGGTAACGCGCGTGACGCCAGGGTCGTCCTCGAGAAGCCCTTCGGCCGGGATCTCGGGTCCGCGCAGGCCCTGAATGCCACGCTGCATCGCGTGTTCGACGAATCGTCGATCTTCCGGATCGATCACTACCTCGGCAAGCGGTCCGTCCAGAACCTCGTGATGTTCCGCTTCGGCAACACCTTCCTCGAACCCATCTGGAACCGGAACTATGTCGCCAGCGTCCAGATCACGATGGCGGAGAGCTTCGGGGTCCAGGGCCGTGGGCGGTTCTACGAGGAGGCGGGAGCCATCCGCGACGTCGTGCAGAACCACTTGCTGCAGGTGGTGAGCTTCCTCGCGATGGAGCCTCCCCTGACGACGTACCATGAGTCGATCCGCGACGAGCAGGTGAAGGTGTTCCGCGCGATTCGCCCGCTCGATCCCGAAGATCTCGTGCGCGGGCAGTTCCGCGGGTACCGGAAGGAGCCAGGCGTGGCACCGAACTCCACCGTGGAGACCTTCGCGGCGGTTCGGTTGCACGTCGATTCCTGGCGGTGGGAGGGGGTGCCATTCTTCATCCGCGCCGGGAAGAGCCTCGCCAAAACGACGACCGAGGTGCTGGTCACTCTCCGACGACCACCGCTCGCCAAGATCGGTCCGGCGGACACCAACTACGTGCGGTTCCGCCTTCAGCCGGACGTCACCATCGCCCTCGGCGCTCGGGTCCTGACGCCTGGCGATCGGTTCGTCTCGGAGCCGACCGAGCTCGCCGTCGTCCACCACCCGGCCGGTGACGAGATGGAGCCATACGAGCGGCTCCTCGGCGATGCCATGGCCGGCGACGCCACGCTCTTCGCGCGGCAGGACGAGGTCGAGGCGGCATGGGCGATCGTGCAGCCGATCCTCGACGGCGTGACGCCGGTGCACGAGTACGACCCGGGAACCTGGGGACCAAGCGAAGCCGACGCGCTCACGCGTGAGGTCGGCGGCTGGCACGTCCCCGCATGATGAGTCGCCGCACGCACGACGTCGTGATCCTTCCCGGGGTCGAGGCCCTGATGGAGGCGGCCGCAGAACGCCTCGTCACTCGTGCTGCCGCGGCGATTCGCTCGTCGGGCCGCTTTTGCGTCGCGTTGGCTGGTGGCTCGACGCCGAAGGGTCTGTACGAGCTGCTCGCGACCCCTCGCTATGCGCGTCGAATCGATTGGCCGCGCGTGCACGTGTTCTGGGGCGACGAGCGTTGCGTCCCACCGGATGATCCCGCCAGCAACTACCGGATGGCCCGCGAGACGCTGCTCGATCACGTTCCGGTGCCACCGTCGAATGTCCACCGCATCCGCGGCGAGGACCGGCCGGCTGCCGCCGCAGCCGGCTATGAGGACGAGCTGCGCAGCGTCTTCTTGACCCCCGAGGGGCCTCCGCGGGATGCACCGGGCGCGTGCCTCGCCGTCGTCCTCCTCGGGATGGGTGACAACGGTCACACCGCCTCGCTGTTCCCCGGTCTCACGGCCGTGCACGAGAGCAGTCGCTGGGTCGTGGCAGAGTACGTCTCGGAAGTGTCCATGTGGCGCGTGACGCTCACGTCGCCGGTCATCAACGCCGCTGCCGACGTCGTATTCCTGGTCTCCGGGTCGGGAAAGGCGTCGATGTTGCAGCGGGTGCTCGAAGGCCCACATCGGCCTGACACGTTGCCGGCACAGGCGATCATGCCCCACGGTAGTACCACCTGGCTCGTCGACGTCGCGGCCGCTGCAGAGCTTCGAGAGACACCGCGGCGATGAGCTGGTCCCGCTCGCGCGATGTGGCGCGAGCCCGGGGGGAAGCGGGTGATCAATACACCGATCGTCGTGGCAGTGGTGGGGTACGGCTATTCGGGGAAGACCTTCCACGCGCCGCTCGTCGCCGCCGTACCTGGCCTTCGTCTCGGGGCGATCGTGTCTCGCGATCCGAGCAAAGTCCGCGCTGACTGGCCAGACGTGCTCGTGACCGATGCGGCAGACGATGTGTTCGGCGCACCAGACGTCGATGTCGTGGTGATCGCGACGCCAAACACCACCCACGCAGACCTCGCTCGCCGCGCGCTGCTGGCGGGGAAGCACGTCGTCGTCGACAAGCCAGTCACGGTGACCGCGGCCGAGGCAGAGGAGCTCGGGAAGCTGGCTCTGGCGAGAAACCGGGTGCTTTCCGTGTTCCACAACCGGCGTTGGGACGCCGACTTTCTCACGATACGGAGCCTCATCGGCGCGGGCGAGCTGGGCGAGGTGGTCCACTTCGAGTCCCGCTTCGACCGGTACCAGCCCAAGGTGCGCGCGCGCTGGCGCGAGCAGCCGGGACCCGGGACGGGGCTCTGGTACGACCTCGGGCCGCATCTCGTAGATCAGGCGCTGCAGCTCTTCGGCCGGCCGCGCAGCGTGTATGCCGACCTAGCGCGCCAACGCGTCGGCGCAGAGGTCGTCGACTACTTCCACGTGCTTCTGCACTACGAGCGGCTGCGCGTGATCCTGCAAGGGAGTCTCCTCGTCTCCGGCGGCAGCCCGCGTTTCGCCGTGCACGGCTCGAGCGCCAGCTACGTCAAGCGCGGCTCCGACCCCCAGGAGGATGCGCTGAAGCGAGGTGAGCGCCCCGGCGAACCGGGGTGGGGCCATGACGTCTACGACGGCGAGCTCCTTCGCGCCTCGCCGGAGGGGACGACGAGCGCGCTCATCGCCACGCTGCCGGGCGACTACCGCGCCTACTACGCCGGCCTGCGCGACGCGATTCTCTTCGGCGGCCCGAATCCCGTGCCGCCCGAAGAGGCGGTTGCGTCGATGCGGGTGCTTGAGCTCGCGTGCGAGAGCGCCGCAGCCGGCCGTGAGCTCCCGACTTGAGCTGCGGAGGAACGGTCCACAACGTCGCGCCGCACCGGTCCTCGTCGCGGCGCTACGTCAACCCGGAGCGCACCGCGGCGCAGCGCGCGGCGCCGAGGAGCGCGGTCTTGTCGTTCAGGATCACGTTGACCGGCATCGCCTCGAGGAGCTTTTGCATGCGCCCCTTGGCGACGAACCGCTTCATGAACGTGCCGTCCTTCAGCTTGTCGAGGTTCTTGGGGGCGATGCCACCGCCCACGTACACGCCTCCCGTCGCCATGGTCTTCAGCGCGAGATTGCCCGCCTCGCTGCCGTAGAGCCCCATGAATCGGTCGAGGGCCTCGAGACACAGGGGGCTCTTGCCGCTCTGCGCCGCGCGGGAGATGACGGCCGCAGGATCCTCCGCTCGCATCTCCTCAGCCAGCCATGCTGGCTCCTCCCCGCGGCCGGTGTCGCGCAGAAAACGGTAGATGTTGAGCAAGCCCGGGCCCGACACGAGCCGCTCCCAGCTCACGTGGCCGAACTGGGCCGACAGCCAGTGCAGGAGCTCGGCCTCTACCGCATCGCTGGCCCCGAAGTTGGCGTGGCCGCCTTCCGTGGCGAACGGGTGATGCATGCGACCGTCCCAGTACAGGCCGGCTTCGCCGAGTCCCGTCCCCGCGGCGATGATGGCCGCGTTGCCTGCGGCGTCGGCTGCGCCCGAACTGATCGTCACGAGGTCCGTTGGCGCCAACGCAGCGATGCCGTAGGCGCTGGCCTCGAGGTCGTTGATCACCCAGACGTCCCGAATGCCGAGCTCCGCGGCCAGGGTGGCGGCGTCCACCACCCACGGAAGGTTCGTCGCCTCGCACCGTCCGTTGCGGACGGGTCCCGCGACGCCGAACGCCGCATGTCGCACGCGCAACGCGTGGTGGCTGATGAACTGCCCGACGATCTCCTCCAGACCCGCGTGCTCGCGGCTGGGGAACGTCTGCTGGGCGACGGCCTTCGGTCGCCCGCCGTCCTCGAAGAAGGCGATGTTCGTCTTCGTGCCGCCAATGTCACCGGCCAGGATCATGGGAGGATCTCCTCGAAGGCATCGTCGGGCAGCTCGGCGAGTGTCCCGACCGTGATGTCCGCCTCGAGCGCTGGGTGGGAGGTGCGTACGCCGATCGCACGCATCCCGCCCCGGTGGGCGGCCTCGATTCCCTGCGGCGCATCCTCGACGACGACGCAGCGTCGGGGCGGGACGGCCAGCCGGTCCGCCGCCAACAGGAACACCTGTGGGTCGGGCTTGCCGAGCCGGACGTCCTCGGCGGACACGATCGCCTGGAAGCATGCCGCCAGGTCCAGGATCGCGAGGATCACGTCGACGTTCGGTCTCGGGGCCGCCGATGCGATCGCCTGGCGCCAGCCCTCCGCGCGAAGGCGTTTCAGCCAGCGCTCGACCCCCGGCAGGAGCGCGATGCCGCGTTCCCGCACGAGGGCGCGGTAGCGCTCCTCCTTGGCCGCGCCAATCCGGTCGATCTCGGCGAGCGGCACGGCGGAACCGAGATGGCCCCGCAGGATGGTGTCGTTGCGCTGGCCAAACGAAGCGAGGAAGCGGTCGTGCGACAACTCGATCCCCTCGGCCGCAAGTGTCGCGCGCCAGGCGAGCCAGTGGTACTCGGCCGAGTCGAGCAGCGTGCCGTCCATGTCCCAGAGGACGGCGCGCGCCGGGGATCCGGCATGCAGGGTGTGGTTCAGAAGGTCACTCCAACCTGCATGGCCAGCACGAGGGCATCCGGAACGCGGCCAGTCCCGCTCGGTCGAAGAACGCCCTGGACGTCCGGCTGCAGGTAGAGCCACGACGTCACGTTGTACTGATAGTTCAGCTCCAGGACCGCTTCGTGGTCGAGCCCGGGCGCGTGTTGGACTACCTGCGAGCGGCTCAGGTCGTGGCTGAAGTGGCCGTAGAGACCGAAGAGGCCAAGCACGTCGCGGTCCCGTCCCGGCACGAGCCCCGTATAGAGTAGGCCGGCGTCTATGAAGTGCTCGAGGGTGTTCAGGTCTGCGGGGGCATACGTCACGGCGAGGAATCCGCTCAGTCCCTGGTACGCCGCCGGCCCGGGTCCCTGCCACAGCTTCTGCTGGATCGTCGCGTACACGTCGTACGTGCCCGATCGTCGGTTCCCGCTCTCGAATTTCACCTTGGGCTCGGAGGTGTACACGCCACCGACCTTCACGGTGCCGGGAAGACCCAATCGGCGTGCGATCAGCGGCTGCCACCCGAACTCCTGAATCACGGCGACGCCGGAGTCGTGCCGGATGCTGAAGTCGACGCCGTGGTAGCGGTTCGCGCGGAATTCCGAGAACGCGTCGTAGACGCCCGTCATGGCATAGATGTTGTCCGTGAAGGACCAGCGCGCGCGCAGACCCCAGGCGGTATTCGGATAGCTCGAGACGGAGGCGTTGACCGGAATGCTCAGGGGGTTTCCGCAGAAGCCGAGGTTCTGCGCGTAGCAGTAGAGGGGGGAGGTGGCGAAGTCGTCGAGGGCATCGATCCGGCCGCCGACCAGGTCGAGATGTCCACCCGCCGTGATCTTCTCGAGCGCCAAGTGCACGAGCCTGGTCGTCTGGCCGCCGAAGATCTCCTGTACGGCAAAGAAGTTGGGAATGTCGCGGGACAGGCTGTTTCCAGCCCGGTTCGACGCCGAGACGAGTGCGTAGGTGTCGGTCAATCCGACCACGCGCCCGAGGTCGACGAACACGGCTAGAGAAATGTTGTGGGTGTACCGCGCTGTCTGCGTCGTGCCGCCGACCGGGTTGCCGGCCACCTCCGTCACATACCCGCCCGCGAATCCGATGCCTGCATGGCTGAGGCGGCTCCGTTCCCCTCCCCACCCTCCGGTGAGCGTGTTCTCCTCCCGCAACGCATTCCACTCGAAGAGGCTATGGGGGTCGATGATGCCCCAGCTGGTGTCATTCTCCTCCTGCGGTGCCATCATCCATCCCGAGCGTTGCGAGGCGAGGACGGGAGCGGCGCCGAGAAGCATGGTGGCGAGCAGCCCCACCGCCGGCGTCGAACGCGAGGTCCTCACGTCGAGGCTCCGGCCGTCACCGCCAGAGCTTGCTGATCTCCTCCAACGTCCTCCCCTTGGTCTCGGGCACCTTCGCGATGATGAAGACCAGGGTCAGCACGCCGAAGGCGGCGTAGGTGAAGGAGGTCGCGGTCGAGCCGAGACGACCGGCCATGACTGGGAAGGAGAGGCTCACGAGGAAGTTCGCCCCCCAGTTGGACGCCGTGGATACGGCCATCGCCTGGGCACGGTTTCGCAGCGGGTAGATCTCGGCGATCATGAGCCACACGATCGGGCCGAGCGAGAAGGCGAAGGAGACGATGTACACCGCCAGGCAGAACGCGGTGATGACGCCCAGGCTGGACGCCCCCGTTCCTGCCGCGCCGGCATGGAAGGCGAGTCCCAGGACCGCCAGCATCGCAACCATTCCGAGAACGCCGGCGATGAGGAGCGGCCTACGGCCCACACGGTCGACCAGCCCGATGGCGATGAACGTCGCGAGGACGTTGATCACGCCGATGCCGGTGGTGGCTGCGAGGGAAGTCAGGTCCGACGTGAAGCCGGCGGCCTGAAAGATCTGGGGCGCATAGTAGATGACGGCGTTGATCCCCGTCACCTGCTGGAATACGGCCAGGCCGATGCCGACGAGGAGCGCCGGGCGAAGCGCCGGCTGCAAGAGCTCGCCCCAGGTCCCGTGTCCCTCGGCGGCGAGGTCTCGCTCCATCTGGGCGAGTGCGGCGTCCGGGTCCTCGTGGGGGTCGATCTGGGCCAGCACGGCCCGGGCATCGGTCCGGTGCCCTCGCCGAACGAGCCAGCGTGGGCTCTCGGGCATGAACAGCATGCCGACGGCGAGCAGCAGGCCGGGGATGGCGGCAAGACCGAGCATCCAGCGCCACGCCGCCGCCGGGGCGAGGATGGCGCAGGCGACGTACGCCAGCAGGATGCCGATGGTCACCGCGAGCTGGAAGAGCGAGACCAGGGTACCGCGGACGCGGGGTGGCGCCGCCTCCGCGATGTACATGGGACCGCCCACCGAGGTGAGCCCGATACCGCAGCCCACGAGGAACCGGCCGGCGACGAGAGTCGGTACGCTGTTCGCCACCGCGCAGAGGAGCGATGCGGCGGCGAACACCAGACCCGCCGCGATGTTCGTGAAGCGTCGTCCGGCCCGGTCGGCGAGGACGCCCGCGAACATCGCGGCGGCCAGCGCCCCCACGGTGACGGCGCTCACGACAAGGCCCTCGGTGGTGTCGTCGATCGGGAACTCCCTCTTGATGTAGAGGATCGCCCCCGAGATGACGCCGGTGTCGTAGCCGAAGAGGCCGCCGCCGATCGCGGCGACAATCGCCACCGTCACGACGGAGAGGGACACCTCGCGCTGGCGAACGGGAATGCCCATCGCCCTCTGGCCAGCAACACTCACGTCACGTGGCCTCGACCAGTCATGGCGCCCTCCGTAAGCAACTGGTGTGCCCTGGGCAGGAGGGATAGCGCGCGGGAAAGGACCACGCGGAACGGGCGGCGGAGGTGGTCTCCGATGTCTGCGTGCCCGGATATCGGCAGATATGACGAGGGCAGGGCGGCGCGAAGCGGGCGTCGCGGATGGGTGCCTCGCGGGCGCGCGGTGCTCGAGACGCACTGGGACCGACGATCGCAGACGCAACACCATCTCGCCGTCGTCGGAGGGCGCGATGAAGCGCGCCTCGGTCTCGCTCCGGCGCTCGGCCGTTTGGCCGGCGCGCGCATAGTCGAAGCGCAGAGCACAGCGCATCCGGAGGCGTACCTCGCCCCGCACCGTCTTCGCCCGCCGCACCAGGGCGACGGTATAGAGGTCGCCGATGACGCCGCATTTGCCGATGGGTGCACAGCGACTCGCCATCGTCCCCGAAGCGACCACGGCGGAGGACGCATCGGTCGGCCCGGCGTCGCCCTACCGTACTCCGCGTGGCGGCGTGGAGCACGGCTTCGGGGCTCACGGTCGTGCCAGATCGCCGGTGCTGAACGCGAACGCGGCGGCCCGTGTCAGAACCTCCGCGCGCGCCGCCTGGGCCAGGGTCCGCGCACGCGCCAGGTTGCGCTCGGACTCACGCACGTCGGGGAACGTCGCGAGGCCGTGCTGGTAGGACTCCAGCGTGGCCGCCCATGACTTCTCGGAAGCGGCGAGCAGCGCCGCGGCGGCCTGATGCTTCACCAGCGCCACCTTCGTGTCGTCGTACGCCTTCCAGACCTCGCGCACCGCCTTGTCCTTGGCGTGCTCCAGCTCGTCTTCCGCTTCCTGCTGCATCGACTCGGCGAGGTGCACCTTGTTCCGACGCTCGAACCCCTCGAACAGCGACCACTCGAACCGGAAGCCGGCGTCGTACTGTAGCTCGTGAACGCCCTGGTACGGGCTGTTCTCGACCTTCAGCTCTCCGATGTTGCCGGCGACCGCCGTCCGCGCCGCCAGGCGCGGCCAGTAGTCCGCGCGGGCTCTCCGCACCTCGGCCTCCTTGGCTCGCACGTTCGCAAGCCGCGCGATCAGGTCCGGGCGCTGCGTCAGCGTCCGGTCGATCGCTTCGTCCACCGACTCCTCCAGGGCGGGCGGCAGCGGCTGCTGTGAAGTGTCGGCAATCTCGATCGGCGTTCCGGGACGGATGCCGATGGTCTCGAGCAGCGCCATGCGGGCATCGTGTTCAGCCGCGATCGCATCTTCGAGGTCGTAGGTCGCCCGCGCGGTCTCTTCCTGCGCCTGCAGCACCTCGGGCAGCGTGGCGAGCCCGTTCTGCTTGCGCGCGGCGGCCGCGTCCTCGAGGCTGCGCGCGGCGGCAAGGGCCGCGCGGGCGGCGGCCACCTTGCCGCGTACGGCGGTCAGGGCATGGAACTCGCGCGTGACGCCGAAGACAACCTGCTGGTGCGTGGCGTTGAAGCCGGCGGTCGCCTCCATGGTCAGCGCTCGCGCCGCGTCCACGAGGGCACGGCGGCGGCCGAAGTCGAGCAGCACCCACTCCAGGCTGAGCGTGGGGATGACGAACTGCGTGTCGGCCGTGAAGACGCCGCCGGGAACGACCGTCGTGGGGATCGGGAGCGGGACGTGGGCCACGGCGCCGGTCGCCGCTGCTGCGAGAGCGGGATAGTAGGTGCCCTCCGCAAGGCCGATGGCGATGGCGGCCTGGCGGGCGCGTTCCCAGGCGACGCGCGTCTCCGGGTTGGTGCGCTGCGCGATGTCGATCAGCTCGCTCAGCTCGTAGGTCTTCTGCGGATCGATGGGCACTGTCCCGGGCTCGCGTGCGTGCTCGGTCTCGGACAGCGCCGCCGAATAGGCCGCCAAGTCCGGAGCCCTCCACGGGCGAGCGGAGGACGGGGGCGCATTTTCGAAAGGCTGCAGCGCGGCACATGCCGCGAGCAGCGTCATTGGGAACGCCAGGAGAAGGGCACGCGCGTGGACGCGATACTCTTCCGACATCACTCGCTGAAATCCGTCCCGAGCCGCTCGATGCGCGGCACGAGCTCGCCGTACAGCGCCAGGCGCCCCTCGACGTGACGGACCACCTCCCGGCTCGCAATGCCTGGGACGCTCTCTTTCGTGAGGGCGGTGACCGCCGCGAGCTGCAGCCGGAGGTCCGGAAGCGGGCGCTGCGCGGCGCCCTGCGCCCGCTCGGCGATCGCCTCAAGGCCGTCGGCGACGGCGGCATCGAAGCGGCGCATGCCGGCACCGAGCGCACCCGGAAGGGCCGGAACGATTTCGCTCGGCTGGTTCACAATCGCGAGCTGCGTCAGGAATATCGCCTGGGCGTCGGCCGCCGCACGTTGCAGCCGCTCGCGGGCCGCGAGGCCTTCGCGGCTCGGATCGCCCAGCTCGAAGGCCGCCTGGTCCGCCAGCTGCTGCGCGACCGCGAAGTCGTGAGAAGCTTGCAGGCGGAGGCCCGCGGCCGCGCTGGCGGCGGCCTGGTCATCACCGTGGCTCCCGACGGTTGCGAGCCGTGCCATGGCACGCAGTGCCGACCCGAGACTCGTCCACATCGCACCCGACGCCGGCATCGGCCAGATGTAGTGGAAGACCAGCGTGATGACCGTGTTGCCGAGCAAAATGCCGATCAGGCGGTCGCGGATGGTGTAGAAATGCCAGGTGGGCTCGAATCCCTGGATCACGCACACGTAGAACGCGAAGGCGATCTGCACACCGGCGTACGCGATGCGCGGGCTCCCGAGCACGACCCACGCGGCGACCGCCGTGCCGGCGGCGACCAGGAGCGTCAGCGAGGTGATCGACTCCATGCCAGGGACGAACAGCAGGATGGCGAGGAAGCCCATTGACGCGCCGACCAGCGCGCCCGAGATGCGCAACGTGCCCTTCTGGATCGTCGCGCCCTCGCTGCCGAGCCCGACGATCAGACAGGTGATGAGACACGTCCTGATCCCGGGCCAGTCGAGGGCGCTCTGCAGCGTGTAGCAGATCATGACCGCGAGCGCGCCTTTGAGTGCGTAGCGGATGTAGTCCGGGTTCGTGAATGCGTCGGGCACGAAGAGGCGTCCGGATTCGGATGAGGCGACTTCCCCGGCGCCGCCCTCCGGCCCGAGTGCCTGCTGCATCAAGTCCACGACGTGCTCGAGCTCGACGAGCACGGGGAACGCCGCCGAACCGCCACCTCGGGGCGGCGGCCCATCGACGGGCGGGACGCGCCCGAGTAGGCGCCCCTCTCCGAGCGCACTTCGCAATGGTGCGCAGCTCTCCGCGACGCGCTGGAACCGTGCGCGCTCGTCCGCATCCGGCACCCTACGAGGGAGCAGCTCCAGCGCCGCGGCGCTGGTGACGAGACGGTCGACGAGCGTGATCAGCGCGCTCTGCTGCGGGTGTCGCGCCTTGAGAGATGGGTGCGCGACCTCCGCGCTCTTGAGGAGCACGAGCAGTCTCGCGACCCCCGCCCCGGCGAGCCGCGCCGCCCCCGCTTCTTCGCTCCGCTTCCCCAGGTAGCGGGCGATCGCGTCCTCCGTTGCTCGCACGCGTGCCGCAAGCTCTTCACGGAGCAACGTCTTGGGATCGGTCGGGGCAATGAGCAGATTGGCGGCGACCGCCGCGGTGATGCCGAGCGCGAAGACCGGCCAGAGCCAGAGGCTTCCCCGCACCACCAGCTCCGGGCTCGGGATGAAGTCCGGCGCGGTCATCAGCACGGCGCCGATGAGACCTATCACGAAGCCGAGCGCGCCGATGACGAACGTCTGTCTCAAGAAGAGGCCGAGGGCGGCCATCGCTGCCATCAGACAGAAGCGCAGCGACGCCTGATCCAAGGCGAACGTGAACAGGACGAGCGGGATGGCGATCCCGATCGTGAGCGCCAGCAGGAAGACGAGACCGAGGAGTAGAGACTCACTGGACTCCTCCATTGCGACCCTGGTCACGACCCAGACGGCGAGGTGCGGCTCGGGGATCCGGAGCGCCATGCAAAGAACCACCACCACGGCGCATGCGACCACGACGCGGACCGTCGCGATGGCTCGCCCAGGGAACGGTGCCAGCTCTGCGCGGAGGAAGTGGAGCAGCGGAATGCGCTCGGACGACGTGCGGACGGGCAGCGGAAACGAGGCGGTCTGCGCAGGCATGGCTCTCGGAGTCCGGCGCGTCGCCTCAGTCCGGCGCGCGTGCGGCGCCGCCGGCGGGCCAGCCGCGGATGATGGCGACCGCGGAGGCGCCGACGCGGAAGACGTCCGGTGGGTCGGGGTTCTCCACCCGGATGCGCACGGGGAATCGCTGTGCGATGTGCACCCAGTTGAGCTCCCGCTTGATCTGCGGCACGCCGGGGGAGATCGGTTGATCCTCGGGATTCACTGCCCACCCGATTCCCTGGACTATGCCGCGGAACCTGTAGTGCGGGTTCGTGAGCACGTAGACTTCGGCCTCCATCCCGGGCGCGATGTGGGCGAGCTCGGTCTCGCGATAGTCCGCAAGGACGTACCAGGTGCTCGCATCCACGAGCGAGAAGACCGGCACGGGGCCGGGCGCCACGAACCCGCCGATCGCCGTGTGTAGGTTGACGACGAGCGCGTCGAACTGGGCACGCACGTAGCAGAAGTCCAGGTCCAGCTCCGCCTTGCCACGCGCCGCGAGCGCCGCGTCCCGCTTCGCGCGCAGCGCCTCGAGGTCACCGACGTCCTTCTCGGCCTGATCCATCCTCTGGTGCGCCTCGTCGAGGCCGGCTGCGGCGGCGAGCTTCGCGGTGCGAGCCTGGTCGATCTTGTCCGGGGTCACGAACTCCCGGGACAAAAGTGGCTGGAGCCGGTTCAGGGTGTCGGTGGCGTTCTTGAGCTGGGCTTCCATGCGCTGCACGGTTGCCTTGGCTGCAGCCACGGCGAAACGTTGGCCCTCGATGCGGCGTTCGGTGACCTCGATCTCACCGTCGAGCGACGCCACGTCGGCACGCGCGCGCTGGAGCGCGAACTCGTACGGACGCGGGTCGATGACGAAGAGAAGGTCGCCGCGCTTCACGCGTTGATTGTCCTTGACGTGCAACTCAGTGATCGTACCGCTCACCTGGGGCACGACGCCGATGATGTCGGCCGTCACGACGGCGTCGTCCGTCTGCGGATGTCGCACCACACGTTGGATGACCACGACGGCGAGGATGACGGCGCCCGCGACGATCCCCATGCCGACGAGCCTTCCGAGCGCGCGGTGTCGCTCGCTCATGTTAGCTTCCGAACAGGACGAGCCACGTGGCGAAAATCCACAGCGCGGCGAGGCACGGGTAGACGAGGCCCGTCGGGCCGAGGTGCGAGGCGATCTTCATCGCGGTGAACACTTGGAGGGTCAGGATCGTGAGCACGACGCCGATGACGATGCAGATCAACCATGCCGGGAAGAACGACCCCAGGATGTTGACGGAGGGCGCCACGCCGCAGCCGGAGAGTGGGAGCAGCACGGCGACGGCGAGCCGGCCACATCCGCTCCGGCGACCGTGGTCGATGCGTGGCCGTCGAGGACGGCTGGTGAAGCGCGCGCGAATTGGCGACCAGGCAGTGGTGGGCGGCGATGTCGTGCGGGCATCCAGCATGGGCATCTAGTCGAGGCGCCATCACGATGGCTCGCAACCGCCGTGCCGAGGCATCAGCGTTTGGGCGCTGTGGGAAAGGCGATATCGGCCAATGGGTCCGGTGTTGTCAACCACGGGTACTGCGTGTGCGGCCTCGCCTGTCGACATTTCGACAGATGTGACGACGGCCAGGACGTTGGGCCAAAGAGGCTACGTCGGCGAGCAATGGCCGGTACCCGCCTCACGGAACCTCCGCCTCGGCACGGCCATTGCGAATGCTGAACGAGGCGTCATCCGCGCTCGTCGGAGGACATGCAGCCAGGCCATGAGCGAAGACAGCCAACGGCCGAGCCTCCCACCGTTTCCGCCGGACTACCGCGCTTCTGGCATACTGCTGCACGTCACGTCGCTGCCGTCGCGGTACGGCGTCGGTGATGTGGGACCCGGCGCGCTCGACTGGGTCGACCGTCTCCGCGACGCGGGTCAGGGGTGGTGGCAGG
>Ga0335069_10008189_pt1 | contig 14996 bp, 13 predicted proteins | sample Lox_Sample_11_FD_206714 | JGI IMG/M metagenome (GOLD analysis project Ga0335069, IMG submission 206714) | Soil microbial communities from Loxahatchee National Wildlife Refuge, Florida, United States - Lox_Sample_1.1 | ecosystem: Environmental > Terrestrial > Soil > Wetlands | place: USA... | reverse complement strand
AGCAGAAACGGTAGCGGTCATCGAAAGGCACCGTGATGCTGCGAATGACGGTACTTGGATGGTCGAGCCCGGTTTGCCGGTAGTGCGGCAAGAACACCGAAACCTGATGGCCGAGGCTGGCCAGGGCCGGGGGCAAAGCCCCAATCACATCCGCCAGCCCACCGGTTTTGGAAAACGGCACGCACTCGGATGCTGCAAAAGCGATATGCATCGAACCTCCCAGCGCAGGGACACGACTCCCGCGTGGTGGAACCGGTGATTGAGATAGCTGAGGTGAAAGCGAACTTGCCGAAACACATGAGTCTAACTGCACGGTCGAAAGAGGGTCAACGTGCCTAGGACGGCCGCCGAAAAGCGGCCCGGCTCTAGCGCAAAACGCAAACCGAAACTTGGACAGAATTTCCTCGTCGACGTAGGTGCGGCGCGGCGGATCGTCGATGCGTTGGGTGACGTGACGAACCGGACGGTGATTGAAATAGGCCCCGGCCGCGGTGTTCTGACCAGGCTGCTCGTCGCGCGGGCTAAACGCGTGATCGGCATTGAACTGGATCGCGTGCTCGCCGCCCAACTGCGTATGAACAATGCGACCAGGCCGAATCTCGAAATCCTGGAATCGGATTTTCTGACCGCCGAGTTTCCCTCCATCGTGGGACGACGTCCTGGCCCATTGCATGACCTTCGTCCCACTCAGCCGGAGACAGTCGATGTAATCGGCAACCTGCCCTACTACATCACTTCCGACATCGTGCTGCGGATTCTGGAACTACATCCGAACATCAAGCGCGCAGTGATCATGGTGCAGAAGGAAGTCGCCGATCGCATTGCGGCTAACCCCGGCAGCCGCGATTACGGATTGCTCTCCGCCACTGCCCAATTGTTCGCCCGGGTCGAGAAGCTATTCACGCTACCGCCAGGCGCGTTCTCGCCGCCGCCCCAGGTGCATTCCACGGTACTGCGGTTGACGATGTCCCCGCGTCTTGAAGAATTGCAAGTCTCGGAGGAGCCTTTCATCGCCTTCCTGAGGCGGGCTTTCGCGCAAAAGCGCAAGACGCTGCTGAACAATTTACGCGGACAGTACCAGGAAGTGGCGATTCGGGCGGCGCTGAAATCAGCCGGCGCTCGCTCGGATGTGCGTGCTGAAGCCATGTCGCTGGAGAAGATGGCGACCGTGTTTCGTGCGCTTCAGAAGGCGTAGAATTTTGCTTAAGAAACGAAGCGAATCCCATGGGTGTCGCCGTACGCCAACCCGCCGTCGCCGGCCGCTTCTACCCGGGGGACCCACAGCGTCTGCGCGCGGACATCGAGAGCTACACCGACAGCGCCGAGCGCCGGCCTGCGATACGCGCGTTCGGCTGCGTTGTGCCTCATGCCGGTTATATGTACTCGGGCCATGTTGCCGGCGCGGTCTATCGCCGGCTGGAACTGCCGCAACGCATCGTAATTCTCTGCCCTAACCACACCGGTACGGGTGAGCCGTTGGCCATCATGAGCAAAGGCGCGTGGCGCACGCCGCTGGGCGACGCTCCCATCGACGAAGAACTCGCGGCCGACTTGAAACACAGGATGCCGTTGCTCACCGACGATGACGAAGCGCATCGTGCCGAGCACGCCCTCGAAGTGCAGCTTCCTTTTCTGCAAGTGCTTGCACCGGAATTCCGGTTCGTGCCGATCACCGTCGGCACCGGCAACTTCGAAGTGCTCAGCGCTCTCGGCATCGCCATCGGCAACACGGTGACGCAGCAGCACGACCGAGTGCTGGTCGTGGCCTCCAGCGACATGAATCACTACGAAAGCGACAGCATCACCCGCGTAAAGGACCGCCGTGCAATTGATCAGTTGCTGGCGCTCGATCCGCGCGGCCTCTACGAGGTGATCCGCGAAGCAAATATCAGCATGTGCGGATACGGACCGGCGGTCGCGATGTTGACCGCCGCTCGCAAAATGGGCGCGACCAAAGCTGAATTGATCCGTTATGCCACCTCCGGCGACGTTTCCGGAGAGAAAAACTGGGTTGTGGGCTACGCCGGAATCGCGGTGTATTGAGCGCTTGCTTGATCGCTTCTTTAACACAATAAAAACCACACTCTCGTTATACGAACCCGAGCTGGCCGGAGTAGAATCCTGAACGAAAGACTTACAAGGAGAGCTGAGATGAAGCGACTCATGTCCGTGGCCTTGCTGATGCTATCGCTTGCGACACTGGCGATTGCGCAGACCTCGATGACCCCGGGGCTGCAAAACGCCCCCGCCCGCAAGTCGCCGCTAGCCGGTTACGCCGGATCTTGGATTGGCACCTTTCAGGGTCACACCTGGATCACGATCAGGCTAATCGACCAGGGAACGGCCCTCACCGGAACGCTGCAGCGCCCGCAGGAGTTGCAATTCGCAGATTCCGGCGCTCTGAAAAGCGTAGGCCAGGAACAGACCACTAGCGCCGTACAAAATGCGGTCGTGCAGGGCGACGGCTTGTTGCTGACCGTGAAGGACCCGGGCACCCAGCAGACTGCGCGTTACGTGATGCGCTTGATGAGCGCGAACACGGCTGAGCTCAAGATGTTGGAAATGTCCATGCCTCCGGGAATGGCCAAGCCTCGGCCGTGGGAGCTCAGCCGCGTAGGGCCTACCGCAGTAGCGCCGGTCCACTAAGAATTCGCAAGCTCACCAGGGATGCTGCAGGGCCAGTCCGGCTAGCAGCAACACCATTCCGCCGAATAGCAAGCCGCGGGTCAGGAACGGCGTCGAGCTACGCGGAAACGCACTGCGATACTGCTTAAGCAGTTCGCGTCCATGCAGTACGCGCGCCTCGGGAGCAGTTGCGTCGCTGGAGCGCATCATCATGATGGTGCGGAGGCCGAAGCCCAGCACCAGCAAAACAAAGCCGGCGATAATGAGCCAATTCGCGGCCATGTTCCACCTCTTCGGAAAATCTTAGCTGCGATCATAACTCCGGTTGTCGAACGTGGCGTGAAGATTTTGCGGCATTCCGCTTGGGCAAAAGCCTGCCTGTTAGACTGCTAGGCATCGTCATGACCTCGCCAATTCTGCGCCTACTCGGGGCACTTGCCGGAGTGGGGAGTGCGATCTTGTGGTGGTTCCTGGGCAGCACTCTGGCCCCCCCGATGAGGGAGCATACGCTGTTTCAGATGACAGGATCTCGCCTGGCCCTGTTCGGCTTCCTTCTGGTTCCTGCCTTGATTCTGGCTGTGGTTGCGCTGTTCTGGGTGCCACCGCGCTTGGCGGGGGGCGGGCCCTTACCTGAAGGCCGACGCTGGCGTGTGGCGCTGGCTCTGCTGTTTATTGTGGCCCTGGCGCTAGGGCTCGCGCACTGACAAGACTTAGTGCGCCACCCAAGCCGCCGTATCCGCCACAAGCGAGTCTCTGCTTGCAGGCTCCGGGCGAGGTTTTCTGGCTCGGGCGCTTTCGGTAGCGGGACGTACGTCGAGTTCTTTGGCGCTGAGCACGTGAGGTCCGGCAAAGCGAACATCGGCGACAGCCTGGGTGGAAGTCTCCAGCCAGACACCGTTCACCTGCCCAAAGTCGATGGTGACGTTTACCTTCTTCAGCCACAATGATGGGGTCTTGGCTGTCTCACCCTGCACGCGCAGGATGTGGAAAGTGCGGGCGTCAACCCAGGCCTTACCTCGTACCAGTTCAACCGCATCGCGCTTCGGTGAGAGCTGTAGAACGTAGCAGTCCTGGCCGTTCAGCATCTCTCGTCCCAGTAGCGCGAAATTGTAGTTTCCGGAGGTAATGGCGTGTGGTTGCCAATTGCCGGCCATACTGGCCTCATGCTCCAAGACTTTGCGCACGATTTTCTCGCCGCGATCGCTGCCTTGCGATCGGACAATGGCATAGTCTTTCTGTGAAGGTGGAACGAAGCTGACCTGTGCCACTACCTCGGCACTGGGTTGGTTCGCTCCTTCGGCGGAAAGCCGGTATTGGCGTGTAACGGTATAGGGCGGCTCGTGATCGCGCTCGACAGCGCTGATATGCTCCATGCGTGTGACGATCTGATCCACGCTGAGGCCGCCGGATTGCGCTCCGCAAGCCAGCGGCACTGCCGCGATCACCGAGACAACCACCAGCCGCATTGGTATAGAAACCCACATGTCATTGGCCCCGGGAGACAATACCCTGCGGCTAATCTCTTAGAAGCACGCCCGAGGCCAACCGATGTCTGCGGCGATGCTCTTCGTAACTGAGAATTTACAGCGATGGATGGCCGCTTGCGCTTAGCGGCAGCTCTCGAATTGACTTACCTTAGGAAGATGTTGCGCACCTTAGGGCGGCTCTTCGCTCTTAGCGTGCTGCCACTTCCCGGTAAATCTGCAGCATGCGCTCGACGCTGGCATCCCAGGAGAATTTCGCCGCCTGCTCCAGGCCGCGCGTCTTTAGCTTTTCACGCAGCGGCTGATCGAGCAGCACGCGATGCAGGGCACGCATGATCTCAAAGACATTCTCGGGATTCACCATTACGGCAGCGTTGCCGACTACCTCGGGGATGGAGGAGGTGTTGCTGGTGACGACGGGGGTTGCTTGCGCCATGGCTTCCAGCGGAGGCAAGCCGAAGCCTTCATAGAGTGATGGGAACACGAAGATTTTTGCCTGATCGTAGAAGATCCGCAGGACATCGATGGGCACAAATCCCAGGAATCGTACGTCGTTCTGCACGCCACCTTTCACGCATGCGCGGCGCAGGTCTGGGTGCTTTGACACTTCATCGCCGATGATGATCAGCTTCAGATCCTCGAAGCGTCCTTCTTTGCTCAACTCGCTTTTCAGCGCGGCGAACGCCTCGATGATGCGCACCACATTCTTATGCGGGCTGATGCGCCCGGCATAGAGCAGGAACGGGCAGTTCACCTGATAGCGTTCGGCGATGAACTCGCGTTCGCCATCGCTGGCATGCCCCACGCAAAATCGCTCGTCGATGGCGTTGTAGATGACTTCAACCTTTTCCGGCTTGACATGAAAGATGCGCACCGTATCAGCCTTAGAGAAGTTTGAGACCGCGAAGATGCGCGAGGCGTGCTGCAGAACGCGCTTGGTGAACTGGAAATGGAGGTTGCGCTTCACCGTCGAATGACTATTCACGCGGTACATGTGGTCCAGCAGGTCGTGTACGGTGACGACGTAAGGGCACGGGATACCCTGCGGTTTCCAGAACAGGTGCGGGACGTGCAGCAGATCGCAGCGATTGTCCTTCAGGATGCGGTGCAGCTCCAAATAGCTTGCCAGGGAAAGTTCATTCGGCTGTCCCGGAACGGTGACGAAGTTGGGTGGCAGCGGCCCGATGTCGCCGATTTTGCCACGAGGTCCGAGGTTGTCGGGAATGCCGATCAGAAAATATTCGTTCTCGTGGTCAAGCCGGGCGAGGGTACGGAGGGCATTGCGGGTGTAGGTCCCAACGCCAAACTCCGTAATGCGCCGGATGTCGATCGCAACGCGCACGAGGGATTAGTGTAACGCGATGGTGCAACAATGCGCGGGTATGACTGTTTGAGCTTGAACCGAAGCACTTCCTTCTTCAGCCAATCACGCAGCCGATAGCTCGGGAAGCAGCGCTCCCTCCAGTTACACTGTCTGCGATGGCTCGTACCACCATCCTGGAGTATCTGAGCAATTTCGAGCGGCATGCGCGCGAGGTGGCCTATGTCCATCATCGCGGATATCGCACCGTCCGCTGGACGTACGGGGATGTGCTGAGCACGGCCTGTCGCTTCGCACGTGAGCTTGAGGCGCGGGGCATCGGCAAGGGCGACAAAGTTCTGATCTGGGGCGAGAACTGCGCCGCGTGGATTGCGGCATTCTTCGGATGCCTGATGGGCGGCGCTATCGTCGTTCCTATCGATAAGATCGCCACACCTGACTTCGCGGAACGCGTCGCGCAACAGGTTGATCCCAGGCTGTGCGTTTGCTCGGCGGGGAATCAGCTCGCCGCTGTTCCGGCACTTCACCTCGAAACATTACGCGAGGCAATCGCCGCGCGCTCCGACGCGCCTGTGGCGCTTCCCGACCTGACGCGCGACGACATCGTCCAAATCGTCTTTACCTCCGGCACAACAGCCGAGCCGCGTGGGGTCGTGATCTCACACGGCAACATCCTCGCGAACCTCGAGCCGCTGGAGCGCGAGATCGGAAAATATCTCAAGTACGAACGGTTTTTTCATCCCCTGCGCTTCCTCAACCTGCTGCCGCTAAGCCATGTCTTCGGACAATTCTTAGGCATCTTTCTCCCGCAGTTGCTCGCCGCAACAGTGATCTTTCAGGACACACTGAACCCCAACGAAACGCTTCAGGTCGTCAGGCGCGAGCGTGTGTCGGTTGTCATCGCCGTGCCCCGGCTAATGGAGTCGCTCAAGGATAAGGTGCTGCGCGATCAGGAGGGTGCCGGCAAACTTGCCTGGTTCCAGCGCCAATTCGCACTGGCAAAAAATGAGCACTTCGTGAAGCGCTGGTGGCGCTTCCGGCAGATTCACAACCGCTTCGGCTGGAAGTTCTGGGCCTTCATTTCAGGTGGGGCAGCACTTGATGCGGAAACCGAGGAGTTCTGGCGGCGCCTCGGCTTCGTCGTGATTCAGGGTTATGGGCTCACAGAGACAACCTCTCTCATCTCGCTCAATCACCCCTTTCATACCGGCCGGCGCTCGATCGGTAAGGTGCTCGAGGGGCGCGAAATCAAACTCGATCCTGCGGGTGAAATCCTGGTGCGGGGAGCTAACGTAGCCGCTGGCTATTGGGAAGGCAAAGAGCTGAAGCCGGTACTGAACGAGGAGGGTTGGTTCCACACCGGAGACATCGGCGAACTCGATGCGGAAGGCAATCTCTACTTTAAGGGACGCAAGAAGAACGTTATCGTCACGCGCGAAGGGATGAACGTTTATCCCGAGGACCTTGAGGCGGCGCTGCGCGCCCAGCCGGAGATTCGCGACTGTGTCGTGGTCGGTTTGGAGCAAGGAGGAAATGCCGAGCCCTGCGCCGTGCTGGTGCTGCGCGATTCCGCCGATCCGCAAGTTGTCATCCGGGCCGCTAACCAGCACCTGGCCGAGTACCAGCAGATTCGCCGGTGGCTCGTCTGGCCGGACGAGGACTTCCCCCGCACCCCGACCCAGAAACCGAAGACGGCGGTCATTCAGCAAGCTGTCGAGCAGCATTTCGCCTCCGGTGACGGCAGCCACACCGGCTCGCCCAACGCGCTTGGCGACCTGATCGAGCGCATCACCGGGAAGAATGTTGGAGCCCTGGCGCCTGACGCCCGGCTAGAGGGAGACCTTAACCTGAATTCGATGGATCGCGTCGAGCTGATGAGCGCGCTCGAAGATCGTTATCAGGTCGATCTCAACCAGGCGGACTTTACGAAGGTGAACACGGTCGGCGATCTGGAGCGCCTGCTACGTGAGCCGCAGAAGGCATCGCAAAACGGATATCGATACCCGCGATGGGCACAGCGCTGGCCCATCACATGGATTCGCGAATTCATCTATTACCTGCTCACCTGGCCGGCAACGCTTATCATGGCGCATCCAAAAGTGACAGGCCGGGACAACTTGCGGGGCACCGATGGGCCGATCCTCATCAGCTGTAACCATGTCACCTACATCGACGTAGGCTTTGCGCTGTGGGCACTCCCGCCGCGCTATCGTCGCACACTGGCTGTCGGCATGCTGGGCGAGTTGCTGTGGCAGATGTGGCGTCCGCCGCACGAATGGAACCCATTTCTACGCCTGTCCTACAAAGTCGGATACTACCTCGTGGTAGCTCTGTTCGATGTCTTCCCCTTGCCGCAGCAGTCGGGGGTGCGCGAGAGCTTCGCCTACGCCGGTGAATCCGTTGATCGGGGATATAGCGTGTTGGTCTATCCCGAAGGCCAACGCACGCTCGACGGCAAACCGGTTCCCTTCCGCTCGGGATTCGGGATGCTGGCATCGCGACTCAACGTTCCGGTGCTGCCGCTGCGCATCGACGGCCTTTGGGAAATGAAGATTGCCGGCCGCAAGATCGCCCGGCGCGGCGAGCTAAAAGTGATGATCGGTAAACCCATGCGCTTCCCCCCAGAAACACCAGCCGAAGAGATCGTGAACCAGGTAGAACACGCAACCTGGAACATGTGACGCCCGCGATTGTGACGCGCGTCATAGCCCTTCCCCTGCGATAAGTGTTACCAATATCCGTTTGCCTGAAACTGCGGCGTGAGTGCGTTCGTCGCAGGAGAACCGCATGCGCGAAGCCGTCCTGAAATTGTGGCCGGAGATCGGCTGGATACGCTCGCCCGAACTGCGTGAGCAGGTCGCCCGCACCTGGGAACGAGCAATCGAGCTCAGCCCGCTTACGCCTGACGATCTCAACCGCATTCCCTTCACGCTGCTGGTTCCAGGTTGTCCGGTCACCTTCATGGAACACAAGCGCTGCGTGGTACACATTGCGCGCAAAGCCGCGGAGAGCATGCTTGAGTTCATGGGCCGAGCTCTACCTATCGACATGGACACAGTGATCGCAGGCGCGATCCTGGCTGATGTCGGCAAACTACTGGAATACGAAAAAGCGGACGGCAAAACGAGGCAGAGCAAGCGTGGTGAGTTGCTCCGCCATCCGTTCACGGGCGTCGCCTTGGCGATGGAATGCGGCGTACCGGATGCAGTCTGCCACATCATCGCGACTCACGCAGCTGAGGGCGATCTGGTGAAGCGCACAACGGAGGCTTATATCGTGCATCACGCCGACTTTATGGCGTTTCTGCCGTTCAAGAACCTGACGAAATAGAGGCACCCATGGCGACGACCACCCCCACACAATCTGCTGCTCATTCGAACCTTACTGCGACAATGTCGGAATTTGCCGCTGGCGTACGCTTCGAAGACCTTTCGTCGGACGCCCTCTATCAGGCGAAACGATTCCTGCTCGACAGCATCGGCTGCGCGCTGGGCGGTTATCAGCAACATGATGTCAGGATCGCACTCGAAGTCCTCGACGAGACGGCTGGTCACGGTAACGCAACCGTCATTGGCAACGGCAAGCGTATCGATCCGGTTTCTGCGGCCCTGGCGAATGCGCTCATGATCCGCTGCATGGATTACAACGACATCTACTGGAAGCAGGACCCGTCGCATCCGTCCGACATCTTTCCCGCTGCCATTGCCGCCTGCGAGCGCGTCGGCAGTGATACACATGAACTGATTGTTGGCCTCGTGCTCGGCCATGAATTCGAAATGCGGCTCTGCGAAGCGGCATTCCCTGGCATTCGCGAGCGCGGCTGGCATCACGCAACACTGACGGCCTTCGTCTCGCCAATTGTTGCCGGGCGTATGCTGCACCTCGATGCCAAGCAGATTCAGCACGCCATCGGCATCAGCGCCAGCGCCCGCGCGACACTGGGGGCGGTCACAGCCGGCAAGCTGACGATGATGAAAAACACGGTCGACCCCATGGCCACGCAGAGCGGCATGCTCGCCGCCCTCCTGGCCGAGAAGGGCTACACCGGCCCAGAGCACGTTCTCGATGGCAAAGAAGGCCTGGCGCATTGCCTTGGCCCGGAGTGGAAGCTGAGGGTACTCACCGACGGCCTGGGCGAGTCGTGGCGAATCACACAGTGTGGGATGAAGCCGTTTCCTACAGAAGCATTGACGCACACGCCCATTTCCGCGGTCCTGGCTCTGGTGAAAGACCATGACCTGCGGCACGATGAAATTGCGCGCGTGCATATCCGCACCACCGCGCGAGGCGCTGACATCCTGAGCGATCCCAGTAAGTACGACCCGCATACGAAGGAGACGGCTGACCATTCGCTGCCCTATGTAATTGCGGCCGCGATCGCCGAACGCCAGGTCACGCCGGCGCAGTTTACGCCGGAAAAGATCATGCATCCTGTCATTCGCGACCAGCTCAGGAAGGTTGTTGTCACGGCCGATCCCGAAATCGAGAAGGTATTCCCCGAATTGCAACGGGTGATCGTGCGCATTCATACCATCGACGGGCGCGAGTTCATGCAGCAGCTGGACTATCCCAAGGGCGATCCGCGCAACCCGCTGAGCGATAGCGAGCTGGAAGAGAAGTTTGAGGCGCTGGCCGGGCCGGTCCTGTCGCACGAGGCTTGCCGTAACGCGATTCACGCGATCTGGAATTTGGAGAAGCAACGCAGTGTGAGTGGGCTGATGAGGCTGTTCAAGGCTGACCGTAGTGGAGCGTGCATTTAGGCTCGCGTGGAGGCGATCCAGGTTCGGATTCAAAGTGGGCTTCAGACCGCGCCAGAGATCATTTCGTGGCGGCAGAAAGAAATTGTATGCCCCAAACCATTGTTGAAAAAATCGCGCAAGCACACATGACCGAGGGCCCGGCGCGCCCACTGCGTGCGGGGGACTTCCTTTCCATACGGCCCTTCCACGTGATGACGCACGATAACACCGCGGCCGTGATGAAGAAGTTCAAAGCGATTGGTGCAACACGCGTCCACGACCCTGCGCAGCCGGTCTTTACTGCCGATCACGACATCCAGAACACGGAAGCATCGAACCTGGCGAAGTACCGCAGCATGGAAGCGTTCGCGCGCGAGCAAGGTGTCGATTTCCATCCGCCCGGTGCGGGAATCGGCCATCAGATCATGGTGGAGAGCGGATATGTGCTGCCGGGCTCGTTCGTTGTTGCCTCCGATTCACACTCGAATATGTACGGAGCGCTGGGCGCCATCGGCACGCCGGTGGTTCGCACCGACGCGGCCGCGATCTGGGCGACCGGCGAGTTCTGGTGGCAGATTCCACGCACGATTCAAGTCGTGCTCGAAGGCAAGCTGTCGCCAGGCGTGACCGGCAAAGATGTGATTATCACCTTGTGCGGGCTTTACAACCGCGAGGAGGTACTGAACGCGGCCGTCGAGTTCAGCGGGCAGGGCGTGGCCTCGCTCAGTATGGACGCGCGGCTGAGCATCGCCAACATGTCTACCGAATGGGGTGCGCTGGTGGGCTGGTTCCCGGTCGATGAAGTCACACTCGAGTACCTCAAAGCGCGAAATCGCCAGCTGGCGCAAGGCATTCATCGCATCCCCGAGGAGAAGCTCGGGGCATGGCGCGTGAATCCGCCCGCTCCGGATCTGGGCGCCACTTATGCGGGACGCATTGTCCTGGATCTGGCCGAGGTGACGCCGCATGTCTCGGGACCAGATACAGTGCAGGTAATGCAGTCGGTGTCCGACATCGCGAAGAAGAGAATCGCGATTCAGAAGGCGTATCTCGTCTCCTGCGTGAATTCGCGTTTGGAAGACTTGGAGGCCGCGGCCAGGGTATTGCGCGGAAACAAGGTGGCCGACAAAGTGAAGTTTTACCTCGCGGCGGCTAGCCGAACGGTACAGGAAGAAGCCGAGCAGCGCGGCATATGGCAGGTCTTTCTCAACGCCGGGGCGTGTGCGCTGCCTTCGGGATGCGGCCCCTGCATTGGGCTCGGCGCCGGATTGCTTGAGGCGGGCGAGGTTGGGATATCGGCAACCAATCGCAACTTCAAAGGGCGCATGGGCTCGCGTGATGCGCAGTGCTATCTCGGCAGCCCCGAGGTTGTGGCTGCGTCGGCGGTCGCAGGGTACATTTGCGGGCCAGCAGAGATTGAGGCTCACAGTGTGACATACCGCTTTGAGCGGCTTGCGGTTGCTCCGACATCGCCGGAAAAAGTCGACATCCTGCCCGGCTTCCCAGCGACCACCCGCGGACGGCTGATTTTCTTACCACAGGACAATCTGAATACCGACGGAATCTACGGTAAGGACTACACCTATCGCGAAGACATGACGCCGGAGATGATGGCTCGCGTGGTAATGGAGAATTACGATCCGCTATTTTCCTCGCGCACGGCGGCGGGAGATGTCGTAGCAGGCGGCTTTAATTTTGGGACCGGTTCCAGCCGTGAGCAGGCGGTGACAGCATTGCAGGCCAAGGGCATTCCCCTGGTGATTGCAGGCAGCTTCTCGCAAACCTATTTGCGCAACGCGTTCAACAACGGATTCTTGTGTATCGAAGCGCCGCAGTTCATCAACCGCCTGCGCGCAAAGTTCGCAGCCGCCATGGCCAGCGGTGAGAGGACAATCGTCGCCGATGAGATTGAAGTCGACTTCGCAGCGAGCACGATCCGCTACGGTGCTGAAGACTTCGGGTTTCCAGCGCTGGGCAGCGTGCCGCAGTCGTTGGCGATGGCGGGAGGGATTGAGAATCTAGTCAGGCGAAAGCTGGAGGTCGGCGCAGTTGTCGGCGCGTGCTGAACGCGAGCAACGTAACGTTGTACGGATAGGTATAGGAGTCGTGCGACTCCGGCGCGCAAAGGACGGGCAGCCTCCGCTCAGATGGCAAGGAAAGGCAGGAAGTACTCCATGGCAAAACGTACGGTCGTAACCATGCCCGGCGATGGCATCGGCAATCAAGTGCTGCCGGAGGCGATTCGCGTGCTCGATGCGGTCGGTTTCGAGGCCGATTACATTCATGCGGACATCGGCTGGGACTGCTGGATCAATCAGGGCAATGCGCTGCCGGAGCGAACAGTAGAGCTGTTACAAAGGCATAAGATCGGGTTGTTCGGCGCGATCACCTCGAAGCCGAAAAAAGAAGCCGAGGCCGAGCTGACCCCGGCCCTTCGGGACAAGGGCTGTCAGTATTTCAGCCCGATTGTCGCGATGCGACAGAAATTCAACCTCGACATCTGCATGCGGCCGTGCCTTTCCTTTCCCGGCAACACGCTGAACTTCATCCGCAAGAAACCCGGCGGGGGATTTGAGGAGCCGAAGGTAGATGTCGTTGTCTTCCGCCAGAACACCGAGGGCCTCTATGCCGGCGTGGAGTGGAGCAACCCTTCGCAGCGGGTTATCGATGCGTTGCGCACGCATACGAAGTTCAAGCCCTTCGAAAACGTCCACGGCGAAGACCTCGCCATCTCCGTGCGCATCATCACGCGTCCCGCGGCGCGGCGCATTTGCGAAGCCGCATTTCAGCACGCGCGCAATTTCGGGTACAAGTCAGTCACCATCTGCGAAAAGCCAAACGTGCTGCGCGAAACCTCGGGGCTGATGGAGGAGGTCGCCAAAGAGGTCCAGAAGAAATACAGCGAGATTCCGCTGTGGTCGACCAACATCGACGCGCAAACTATGTGGCTCACAAAGAATCCTGAAGATTACGGCGTTATCGTGGCCAGCAATCTGTTCGGGGACGTCATCAGTGATGCCTTTGCGGGACTGGTCGGCGGGCTTGGTTTCGCCGCGTCGGGCAACATTGGCGAAGAGGTCGCGGTTTTCGAGCCTACGCATGGTTCGGCCCCAAAGTACGCTGCGCTCAACCCGCCGATCGTGAACCCGATCGCGATGATCCTTTCCGCGGCGATGATGCTGGACCATGTCGGCGATCACGAAAAAGCCGACACTGTTCGCGCGGCGATCGCCGCCGTGGTTGCCGAAGGTAAAGTGCGCACATACGACATGCTGCGCATTTCCGGAGGCGCGAAGTCCCTGGCGATGGGTGCAGCGTCCACTACGCAGATGACCGACGCCATCCTGGAGAAGCTTGGCGTACCCGTGGAGGCGGCTTATGCCGGCAGCAGCAGAAACTAGGGCGACCCGGCGCGGGGAAGCAGGACGCGCCGGCGGCGATATCCGCTCCGACCTGCACGTCAGCATTGAAGAGCACGCCAGCGGCGGTATTCAGATCGAGCTGCGCTCGCGGGTGGATTTGTACTACGGTCAGAATATTCGAGTACAGGTTCGAGAGGTGCTGCGAACGCTCGGCGTCGAGCACGCTCGCGTCAACATTGTGGATGAAGGTGCATTGCCATTCGTAATTGCCGCACGTGTCGAAGCAGCGGTGCTGCGTGCCGGACTTGGCACAAGACAATCAACCTTGGCGGATGCGGTTCCGCTGCCGCCGCCTTCACCCAAAGACCGCTTGCGGCGTTCACGATTGTATCTTCCCGGTAACGAGCCCAAGTACTTCATTAACGCGGGGCTGCACGGCCCCGACGCGATCATCCTTGACTTGGAAGATTCCGTTCACTTCGCCGAAAAGGATGCGGCACGCCTGCTGGTCCGCAACGCCCTGCGTGCGGTCGATTTCGGCGCCGCCGAGCGCATGGTGCGTATCAACCAGCTGCCGCTCGGGCTCGCCGATCTGCAGCAAATTGTTCCGCAGGCACCTGATCTTATCCTTCTTCCGAAAACCGAGACTCCCGAGCAAATCTATGACGTCGTGGAGTCCATAGATTCGATCGCCAGACTGTGCGGTGTGAGTCGGCCGATCTGGCTGATGCCGATTCTTGAGTCGGCGCTGGGCATCGAAAACGCTTTTTCCATTGCCCAGTCTTCCGACCGCATTGCTGCGCTAGCCATCGGCCTGGAAGATTACACTGCCGATCTCGGAGTCACGAAAACCACCGGTGGCACCGAGTCGCTGTATGCACGCATGCGTGTGGTCAATGCCGCCCATGCCGCGCAGGTGCAGGCGATTGACTCGGTCTTTGGCGATGTTTCCGACAATGACGCACTGGTGCGCTGGGGTGAAAGCTCGCGGGCCATGGGATTCGAAGGCATGGGTTGCATCCATCCCATGCAGATCGGGCCCATTCATCGTGCATTTGCTCCTACATCGTCGGAGCTGGACAAGGCGCTGCAAATCGTCGCTGCCTACGACGACGCGCAAGCACGCGGCCTTGGCGTGGTGAGCCTCGGATCAAAGATGATCGACGCTCCAGTGGTACAGCGCGCGCTCAAGTTGGTAGCGCGTGCACGCCAAATGGGCCTCGCGGCAGGAGGACAGGCATGAGCGCCACAGCTGCAACCGCACTCATCACCAACAGCATTGGCCGCCGCGTGCCGCTCCTGATCAACGGGCGCGAAGCTGTGCCCTACCGCGGCGTGAATGGGTATCGTCCCAGGGGCAACAAGGCCGCACCGCCCATCCGTAGCAATAGCGACTACCCCGTAAACGGAGACAAGCGCGTTCCCGATCTTGAAACTGCCCTGCGCCTTTGCGGCTTGCGCGATG